>Ga0209013_10002890_pt1 | contig 15469 bp, 16 predicted proteins | sample Cruoilmetagenom2_FD_187291 | JGI IMG/M metagenome (GOLD analysis project Ga0209013, IMG submission 187291) | Oil polluted marine microbial communities from Coal Oil Point, Santa Barbara, California, USA - Sample 2 (SPAdes) (version 2) | ecosystem: Environmental > Aquatic > Marine > Oil seeps ... | reverse complement strand
AACGTCATACATAATATATTCACACTTTCGGTTTTTTCTTTATTATACATGATTGTGGTTTTGTTTAGACAGTTGTAAACTGTAAGATAGACATTTTAGCTTCTTTAAGCAAATGTTTTTTTGCGACGAGCTTGCGCAGGAGCAAGCAGAAGACTCCCACTTTTAAAGTGGGTGACTACAAATCCTGCTAAATAAAGTTAAGGCCCTCGGCGGATGCCACAGAGTTTTAGATGAATTTCTCAAGTGAGCTCGAGAAAAATCTGGGCGCACTGTTTTCTGCCACTAGCTTGCGCAGGAGCATATTCGCCGAGGCGAATTTGATAAGAATGGACGGGTTAGATGGCTTCGAATTTATTAAAAGGGACAATGATCTTAACTGTTGGTCTCTTGTTATCAAGAATTATTGGTATTTTATATGTGATACCTTTTTATCAAATTATTGGGGAAGAGTATATAGCGCTCTACCAATATGCTTATACACCATATTCTATTATGTTAGCTATAGCAGTTTCGGGAGTACCAGTAGCCGTTTCAAAATTTGTATCAAAATATAATGCTATGGGGGATTATGCTACTGGTCGAAAGCTAGTCAAATCGAGTATGGTACTCATGACAATTACAGGTTTTTTAGGTTTTTTAGTTCTTTTTTTCCTTGCTGAACCTATTTCACAAATAATAATAGAAGATGATAAGGCAGTATTTTCAGTAGATGATGTCGCATCTGTTATCAAATTTGTAAGCTTCGCGGTCATTGTTGTACCAGTGATGAGCTTGATAAGAGGATTTTTCCAGGGCTATCAGCATATGACTCCTACAGCCGTTTCGCAGCTATGGGAACAAATTATTCGCATCCTATTCGTTTTAGCAGGTGGATTCTTTGTTGTATATATTTTTAATGGTACAGAAAAGACAGCCGTTTCATTTGCTGTATTTGCGGCATTTTTAGGGGCAATTGCCAGTTTAGTTGTATTGTACTGGTATTGGAAAAAGCTTAAGCCTGAGTTTAATACATTGTTAAATAGTTCGGGGAAAGCCAGTTCGGATGTTTCGCTAACTAATATTTATAAAGAAATGCTGATTTATACAGTACCCTTTGCACTTGTTGGGGTCATCAATCCCTTATTCCAATTTATCGATATGATTACATTTAATAGTGCGATGTCTAAGATTGGTATTGGAGGAGATGTTTCTAATACTTTGTTAGGTATGTTGAACTTTAGTACGCATAAGCTTATAATGATTCCGGTTATGTTAGCAACTGGGTTTTCTATGGCATTGATTCCTTATATAACTAGTTATTATGCTAAACAAGATTTCGCTCAAGTTAGAAAATCTTTGGACCAAACTTTTCAAATCTTATTATTTTTAACAGTACCTGCAGCAATGGGTATTTCCGTATTAGCAAATGAATTTTACTTAGTGTTTTATGAAGCGAGTGAAACAGGCGCAACAGTGCTTGCACATTATGCTCCGGTTGCCATTTTATTTGCTTTATATCCAGTAACTACTTCGATATTACAAGGAATTGATCGGCAAAAGTTAATAATTTTAAACTTATTGCTTGGAATACTGACGAAGCTAATTCTTAATACACCGCTTATTAAAGCTTTCGAAACAGATGGTGCTATTATAGCTACAGCATGCGGTTATATAGTCGCAATTGGGTTAAACTTATTTGCCATACACAAAACGTTACATTATAAATCGAATATGGTCATTCGAAGAGTTATACTTATATTAATCGTGAATGCAGTAATGTTAGTGCTTGTATTCATAGTCAAATTAGGATTTGGTCAGTTCATGGCCATTGATACTAAGCTAGAAGGGTTACTTGCGATTATCGTATGTGCCGGTATTGGAGCAATATTTTATGCTTTTGTTACTTTACGATTGGGACTTGCTCAAAAACTATTTGGGGAAAGACTTACCCGTTTTACGAAAAAATTTGGTTTCTAGGAGAATAAAATGCGATTAGATAAATTTTTATCTCATATGGGATTTGGTACAAGAAAAGAAGTGAAAATATTGATAAAATCCAAAGCTATCCAAGTAAATGAAGCTATTGTAAAAGACAGCTCCATGCATGTGGATGAGCTAAAGGATACTGTTACGGTTTACGGTGACATAGTAAAATATAAAGAATTCATCTATTTAATGATGAATAAACCACCTGGAGTAATTTCTGCAACAGAAGACTCAAGGGATCAAACAGTTATTGATTTATTAGATGATGATGTCCGCCATTTTGAACCATATCCAGTAGGTAGATTAGATAAGGATACAGTAGGACTTCTCTTACTTACGAATGATGGTGCTTTAACACACCGACTACTATCACCGAACAAAGATGTACCAAAAGTGTATTATGCCAAAGTAGAAGGTGTAGTAGATGAATCAGATATTACAGCCTTTTCTAACGGGGTAATATTGGATGATGGCTATCATACAAAGCCCGGCATTCTAAACATCTTAAAAAGTGGTCCTATTTCGGAAATAGAATTATCCATTACGGAAGGTAAATTCCATCAAGTGAAAAGAATGTTTGAGGCAGTGGGAAAAATGGTAGTATACTTGAAGAGAGTGTCTATGGGAGCGTTAGTTTTGGATGAAGCTCTTTCAGAAGGTTCGTATAGAGAGCTAACTGAAGAGGAATTTGATCAAATTCAACAAAAATAAATAAGGCTAAAGCCATTAGGAGATAAATTATTCTCCTAATGGTTTTTTATTTGTTCTATTTAGACTCTTTCAATTCCATTCCGATAAATACTACAGAAAATGTGATTTACATCACGGCATGTTTAGTTGGAGTAAATTATTATAAAAGTGTAGAAAAATTTTAAAAAAATTAAATTGGGTGGTTTAATCATGGGGAAATCCAAAAAAAAACTAATCATTATTGGTGGAGGAATTACAGGATTAAGTGCTGCATTCTATGCAGAAAAGTGGAGCGATGAACAGCAAATTCCGATTGATATTACTATATTAGAAAAAAGTAATGTGCTAGGTGGGAAAATACAAACGATTCGACGTAATAACTTTGTCATCGAACGAGGTCCTGAATCTTTTTTGGCACGAAAGCAGCCTATCATGACATTAATAAAGGATTTAAAACTAGAAAACGAATTAATCTCTACCAATCCCAATGCTAGTACAAACTATATTTTGCACAAAGGGAAACTGCATAAAATGCCTCCAGGACTCATGCTAGGAATTCCCACGAAGTTAACTCCTTTTATGAAGACTGGTCTTATTTCACCAGTGGGAAAAATGCGTGCAGCAATGGACTTATGTTTGCCTAGAAAGAAAACGATGGAAGATGAATCTCTCGGTAATTTTATAGAAAGACGATTAGGAAAAGAAGTACTTGATCACATTACAGAACCGCTATTAGGAGGCATATACGCTGGGGATACCCGTTTTTTAAGTCTCCAAGCGACATTTCCACATTTTTCGGAAATAGAACAATCCCACCGCAGTTTGATATTAGGGATGCTTGCAAGTAAAGTGAAGGTTTCTAAAAAAGAAGAATCACCAACCAGTTCACCAAAAAGTGTATTTTTAACATTCAAAAATGGCATGGATACAGTTGTGATTCATTTAGAAAAATCTTTGCAGTCAGCAGTTAATATTTTGAAAGGTAAGGAGGTCCAAAATGTTCTGCCAAATGGACAAGGGTATGATATTGAGTTAGATGGAGGAGATAAGTTATATGCTGATGGTATTATTATGGCAATACCTACTTTTCTCACGCAAGATTTACTGACTAATATATCAACTCTCGATTGGTTAAAAGAAATAAACTATGTTTCAGTTGCAAATATGGCACTTGCTTTTGACAAAAAGGATATAACATTCGACCTGAATGGATCGGGTTTTGTTATTCCTCGTAAAGAAGAACGAACATTGACGGCTTGTACTTGGAGTTCATCTAAGTGGTTTCATACAGCTGAAAATGACAAAGTTTTACTTCGATGTTATATAGGGCGTGGTGGTTCGGAAGATTGGGTGGACTTATCGGATGAACAGTTGGTAAGTAAAGTTAGGAAGGATATAGAAGAGATAATGGGAATAAAAGCAAAACCGCTATTTCATGAATTAACAAGACTATGTAAATCGATGCCTCAGTATCCTGTGGAGCATGTAAAGCAACTTAAAATTACAAGAGAATTATTGAATACGAATGCGCCAGGAATTTATCTGTGCGGTGCGGGTTATGAAGGGGTTGGAGTACCTGATTGTATCCAACAAGGAAAACATGCATCTGAAAAAGTTTTGAATTTTTTTAAAAGAACATAAAAGTAAGTGGAAAAGAAGGGGCTGTCTATTAAGTCGTCAACAGACGATTTAGTAGACAGTCCCTTTCTAACCATATGGTGAACCTCTAAGATGTCATTTTAACGCGTTTGTTCGTCGTGGTCCATTTGCCTCTTGTTGGACTAATGATTAAGTCATTAAAAGCAAGCACGTTCAAATCTCGTTGAATGGTGCGAGGAGTGATGCCAAATTCATCGACTAAATCTTGTGTTGTAACTGTTCCGTGATCCCGGATGAACATATACATGTCTTTAATTCGAGTTAGCATCCGATCAGTAGTTGGTTTCATAAAGTAACCACTCCTTCATCATGATATCTCTTGGCTAGACTAGCGGACGACTTGGGTGAAAAGCAACTGAGTAATTGCAATTTACAGCCCCTTTACAAAAATGATAGTCAAAGTAATTACTTTCTGACAATTCCATTATAATAGATTTCTATTAAAAATTCTATAGATATTATGATATTTACAAAACATTCACATTTCTTATTAGTTTTGGAACTTGTTCCAAATAAATTTTTATTAAGGATTGAAATAATTTCTGGAAGAGTCAATTCGAAGCTAAAGAAGCGATGCGTAAATAGGCGCACCCTTTCCACGGGCGAGGGTGCTCAATTGCACTGCTCCAAACAAGGCACAACTTTATCACTTGTCTAGATACACATGTACATAAGTGTCTGACAAGTTAATGCAAGTAATAATTTTCAAAAGAAAAATCTACCATTCATTAAAAATAAAAGTTGTCTTCTTTACTATTGCTCTTAAGAAGGTAATAAATTGCCTTCATTTTTTGTGTCTTTTGCTATAAAAAGTGTAAAATGGAATATAAGCATTACTTAGGAGGATATAAGTATGAATTGGTTAGAACTAGCAGTAACGAAAAAAGAAGAAATCATAGCAGAGTTACAAAAGTTAATACAAATTCCAAGTGTCATGAATGAAAAAGCAGGGAATGAAGAAATGCCTTTTGGTCCTAAACCTTTAGAGGCACTACTACACATGTTGAAAGAAGGAAAGCAAAAAGGATTTGTAACAAAGAATGTGGACAATGTAGCGGGACATATTGAAATGGGGGAAGGGGAAGATATATTAGGAATTCTTTGTCATGTAGATGTTGTTCCAGAAGGTAAAAATTGGACTTATCCTCCGTTTGAAGGCGTTATTGCTGATGATAGAGTATATGGTCGTGGGGCAATAGATGATAAAGGTCCAACTATTGCAGCATGGATGGCGATGAAATTAGTTAAAGAATCAGGGATCAAGCTTTCAAAAAAAGTCCGTCTTATTATCGGAACAGATGAAGAAAGTGGATTCCGTTGTATGGATAGGTATTTTGCAAAAGAGGCAATGCCAGAGATGGGATTTGCACCCGATGCCGATTTCCCAATAATTAATGCGGAAAAAGGAATCGCTAGTTTGATCTTTACGCAAACTGGTTCAGCCGATACAGAAACGATTCAATTTTTCCAAGCAGGTAAACGCACAAATATGGTGCCAGAGGAAGCATCTGCAATGATTTTCGGTGGTCTACATATGATCAAAGAAAAATTTCAAGTATTTGCAGCAGAGCACAATGTTGAGGGAGAAGTCACCCAAGAAGGTCCAATGGTTAAGGTGCTTGTCTATGGTAAATCAGCACATGCAATGGAACCCGATGATGGTGTAAATGCAGGAATATTATTGGCGAAGTTCTTACAAAATATTAATTTGACTCCTCATTCCAAAGCATTCGTTGACTTTTTAGTAAACTCCTTTGGAGAAGATAGTAGAGGACATGTAATGGGTCTACATTTTACTGATGACCTTTCCGGGGATACTACTTTAAATCCAGGTGTTATTCATTATGCACCTGCACAGGGATCTTGTACGCAAGTTAGCATGCGCTATTCTGTCAGCTACCCTTTTGACGAACGTTTAAGTGCTTGTAGAGCGAAGCTTAGTGGAACAGGGATTACTTTAGATTTAGGTGCTAATTCTAAGCCGCATTATGTCGATAAAGAAGATATACTTATTAAAACATTACAAAAGGTATACGAAAGACATACTGGTGAGAAAGCAGAATTATTATCAATCGGTGGCGGTACGTATGCTCGAGTATTAGAAAAAGGCGTAGCGTTCGGTATGGTTTTCCCAGGTAGAAAAGACGTAGCACATCAAGTGGATGAGTATGTAGATATTGAAGATTTAGTTAAAGCAACTGCTATATATGCAGATGCAATAGTGGAACTTGCAGCAAGTTCATATTCGGAGGGGGAATAAACATGGTAAAAGTATTATGGAATGATCAATTTGTACAAGAAGAAGACGTAAAAATTGGATTCGAAGATCGTGGTTATCAATTTGGTGATGGAATTTATGAAGTGATTAAAATCTATAACGGTGATATGTTCACAGCCACAGAACATATTGATCGTTTGTATGCAAGTGCGGACAAAATCCAACTAGTGATTCCATATACAAAAGACGTTATGCATATAATGCTACATGATCTTATCGAAATGAATGAGCTGCAAGATGGTCAAGTGTATTTGCAAGTTACTCGTGGAATTAGTATGCGTCAACATAATTTCCCAGTTCCAGCAGTAGAATCTGTTTTGACAGCATATACAAAAGAAACAACACGTCCACTTACACAGTTAAAGAATGGAGTTAAAGCTTGCTTTGTAGAGGATATTCGCTGGCTTCGCTGTGATATCAAATCATTAAATTTGCTAGGAAATGTTCTAGCGAAGCAAGAAGCAATTAGTAAAGATTGCTATGAAGCTTTATTGCACCGTGGAGAAACGATTACGGAAGGTTCATCTTCTAATATGTATGGTATTAAAGATGGCGTTTTATATACACATCCTGTCAGTAATTTAATACTTAATGGAATTACACGCCACGTTATTTTGAACTGTTGTGAAGAAATAGGACTACCAGTAGTTGAAGAAGCATTTACAAAAACGCAAGCATTAGAGATGGATGAAATGATTATGTCTTCTACAAACGCGGAAGTAATGCCAATTATCTCCATTGACGAACACCTAATCGGTAATGGCAAACGAGGCGTTTGGACTGAAAAGCTTCAAGTATCTTTTGAAAAAAGGATCGCTTCATCCGTAGAAGTATGAACAAACACTATTTTATCGCTATAAAGATTCCTGAACAGATAGCTAATACCATTATTCAAGAACGTGATAAAACAAATTTACATCAAACACATAAGATATTACCCATTGCAGAGGATCTTCATATAACTCTCTATTATTTAGGTCATATAGCGGAAAGTACCTTAGAGCAAATAATACATTCCCTTCATTCTTTAGAGTGGGATTCGTTTAAACTGAAAACACGTGGAGTAGCGCATTTTGGAAGTGAAACCACTCCACGTGTTGTATACACCGCCTTAGAAGAAAGTAATCATTTACAATTATTACAGCAAAAAATTGTACAGCTATTAGGAAATTTTATAGAGGTGCAGGAAAGAAACGATTTCACTGCCCATATTACAATTGCTAAAAAATGGGCTACTAAGGAATCACTAAAACTAACAGAGTTTAACTTATCTGATTTAGCTTTTGACGTTTTAAGTTTTTCTGTTTTTACAGTTAATATGAATAGGTCTCCGCGATATGAAGAAATAAGTACAGTAAAGTGGAGGAGGGATTAAAATAATGGCCCAACTAGTTAAATTACAAGATTATGTTTCGCGCTATCAAATAGATTTGAAAAGATATCCAACGCAGTTTGTACGCTTAAAAAAACAACAGTGGCAACGAACAAAGGAAGAGTGGGAAAGAGGATCTTTTAATTCCGAGTGGATCGAAAAGGAAGATGAAGTTGTTGTAGAATACAAGAAAAAATCACTTTTCTCCATTCTTTTTCCAAAAAGTAAAAAAGAAGTAACAGAAGATATTGACTGGGAAAATAAAGAGTTGATTGAAGAAATGCCGATCTCAGAAGAATCTACCACGCTACTTTTTGAACCTAAACTAGTATATAAGCCACAAACAAAAGAAGAATTAAAACGAATGTATTTAGATCAGTTATTTCATTTTCAGTTAAAATGGGCAAGTTCTACTTTACGCGAAAAGTCTTATATAGATCCTAAATATATGCGTGATTCACTGTTAAGAGATTTAACACAGAAGCTTCCAGATAATTATCTTTTATTTTATTACCCAATATTGAAGCTTAAACAAGCTCCAATAGAGTTAGATATTATACTTATACTACCTACTGAAGTTGTGTGTATTGTAGTACTCGAGGGTAGAACTTCTGATGCGTTCATTGGAAGTGGGGAGCGATTCTGGCTTAAGAAAAGTGGAAAAGAAGAAAAGAAAATATTAAATCCTACGATTAATTTGAATCGAATGGAATCTATATTAGCACAGATATTCCAAAAGCAAGGAATAGAGTTGCCGATAAAAAAAGTAATTCTTTCCAGGAATGGTTATATAGATTATCCAGGAAATACATTCAATACAGAATTTATCGATACTAGAAAGTTTCCAGAATGGTTTTCAGCTCTAAAGTCTTCCCATTCTCCGATGAAGCATATGCAATTTAAAGCAGCACAGGCGATATTAAATCTAGTGCAAACCACTTCGTATTCAAGATCAAGTTGGGATTTAGGTAGTGAGGAAACAAATGAGTAGTATAGTTTTTATCGTTAATGAGCACGCAGGGAACGGTTTAGGGAAGAAGGTGTGGAGGAAATGGAAAGAAACTATCGATTTTCCTCACACAGTTTTTATCACTGAAAGAGAAAATCATGCGACTGAAATAGCAAGAAAATGCGCGGGATTTATGGAAAACTTACTGATAATTGGTGTGGGTGGTGATGGTACCATTCATGAAATTATCGTTGGTATCATAGGTTTTGAGCATGTTCGGGTTGGAATAATCTCTGCTGGGAGTGGAAATGACTTTGGGCGGACTTTTTCGACTATTCATAGTTTGAAGGAGCTTAAGGAGTTCATTAACGGCAATTCGTACACGAAGATGGATATTGGAACCGTACACACTTCTAATTCAAATTACCAATTTGTCAACAATGCAGGATTTGGTTTTGATGCAAAAGTAGTTTATCTGGCAAATTACTCCTCGTGGAAAAGTAGGTTGAACCTATTAAAGCTTGGTAAACTTTCATACATAATATATCTTATTAAAGAGTTACTAACATTTAAAACGTTTTCTTTTACCTTACATAATAAAGAGAAAGTTAACCGATTTGACGATGTATGGTTTTTGGTTATTTGCAATCAACCTTACTTTGGAGGCGGGATGAAAATCTCACCTAATTCTATTCCAAATGATCAATTACTAGAGTTGACGGTTGTAAACAAATTATCAAGATGGAAATTATTATTTATATTTGGTACAGTATTCTTTGGAAAACATACTCACTTTAAAGAAGTTAAACAGTTTCAAGCATCAGCTTTTAATATGACTATTCATGATGAAGTGTATGGCCATGTAGATGGTGAATTTTCATGTATAACCGACAAAGATACAGCTTATTCTAGTTCAGTAGAGAAAAATGCATGGAATTTAGCAAACCGTTAAAGAAAAAGGAGTTTAAATAATGAGGTTAAGACATAAACCATGGGCAGAAGACTTTATCAATGCTCATCCGGAAATAGTTATCCCAAATCCAGAAGAAGTTAAAGGGAAATGGGCAGAAGTTTTTAAGAATGACCATCCATTACACATTGAAGTAGGTTCGGGAAAAGGGCAGTTTGTTACAGGAATGGCCAAGCAAAATCCGGATATCAATTATATTGGCATAGAGTTATATGACAGTGTGATAGTGTCAGCGTTAGAAAATGCTGTTGCTGCTCAGCCATTACCTAATTTACGATTATTAAAAGTAAATGGAGCAGATTTAGCAAAATATTTTAAAAAAAATGATGTAGATCGGGTATATCTAAATTTCTCGGACCCGTGGCCAAAAACTAGACATGCTAAACGCCGCTTAACACATGCAGAGTTTTTAGAGTTATACAAATCCATTCTAGTGGATCATGCTGAAATTCATTTCAAAACGGATAATCGTGGGTTATTTGAGTATTCGTTAACTAGTATGTCAGCTTTTGGTATGCTTATTAAAGATGTTTCCCTTGATTTGCATGTTAATATGCCTGAGGATAATATTATGACGGAATACGAAGAAAAATTTTCTGCAAAAGGGCAACCTATCTACCGAGTAGAAGCAAAATACGTTTAACTTCTTTGAGCGAAAATCTCTAGTGTAAGTCCCATATTTTTAACGTGTGTCCTCGATAAAATTATGTGGATAAATACACTGAGTATATTTGAAAAGGGGCGTGGGAGAATGGACAAGTTTAAATTTCATGAAATGTCATTTACATGGTTAAAGGGTGGAACAACATTTATGGACGGGGGTGCCATGTTTGGAGTTGTCCCAAAACCATTATGGGAAAAGAAATATCCTGTCAATGAGAAAAATCAAATTGAATTACCATCAGATCCCTTACTGATTCAATATAAAGGGCAAAATATTTTAATGGAATCAGGTCTAGGTTACCGGAAAATGACCGAGAAACAATTACGAAACTATGGTGTTACCGATCAATCTAAGGTGGAAGATAATCTAGTAGAATTAGGGTTATTACCATCGGACATCCATATAGTTATGATGACTCATCTTCACTTTGATCACGCCTGTGGGCTGACAAAATGGGAAGGGAACCAAATTGTTTCCTCTTTTCCAAACGCTAAAATATATGTATCCGATGTGGAATGGAATGAGATGAGAAATCCTAATATTCGTTCCAAAAATACGTACTGGAAAGAAAATTGGGAGGCAATTGAGAACCAAGTAATTCCATTCACCAATTCTTTCGAGGTAGTAGAAGGAATCGAAATGATACATACGGGTGGTCATAGTGACGGGCATAGTATTGTTGTATTCAAGCAGGCAGAGGATACAGTTATACATATGGCAGATTTAATGCCCACCCATGCCCACCAAAATCCACTATGGGTGCTTGCATATGATGATTATCCGATGATATCTGTGTATGCGAAGGAAAAATGGGTCAAACAAGCGCTTCAACATAACTACTGGTTCAGCTTTTACCACGATGCTTTCTATCGAATGATCAAATGGTCCGAAGATGGCAAAGAAATCTTGGATTTAGTTGAAAGAAGTAGATAATTAAAATAACGAGGTCTCTGACAAAGTTAGCCCTCGTTATTTTTTTATAGGAAAACTAACCCTATTCCAACTAACCTGCTTTAAATTCCACCTTAGCCTTCCATATTTCAAAACTAAACTCTCCAAAAATCCAACTATAAATTATGAAACAAAAAAAGGCTGGTCAAGTTAAAAACATGACCAACCATCCTACCTAAAACTTAAACTCTCACCAAATCTACGACGGACCCTGTTTTTGCGTCTGCAGCGAACTCAAACTGCTCGAGTTCACCGTTTTTCACTCGAGAAATTCCACCTTTATATACTTTCATACTTATAGCTTCATTTTTAAATTTTTCAGGTGTCATATATATCCATGATCCGTCAATCGGACCCTCTTTTTTGAATGAATTTTTAATTTCGTTTAATACTAATTCAGCTGAACGATTGAAATCCATCTTGTTTGTTGCTTGGCAGGCTATAACACCAATAACAATTCCAGTTCCAAGTCCCATCATATAATCCTTTAATTTCATCAGTATTCCTCCTCATCCTATTTTTTTTAGTGTATCATACATCGTCATTTCGATTAAATTTTTCGGTTTACGAAGTTTTATTGTAGTAAACGTAACAATCTTTTATTACAATAGAGGGTGAAGATAATTTTCTACATAGCTTTAGGAGGCTTTTTTAATGAATGAAGAAACGCGCTCACTATTTAAAACATTGACAGAACTACCAGGTGCCCCTGGGAATGAATATGCTGTACGTGCCTTTATGCGTAATGAACTGACTAAATATTCAGATGAAATCGTTCAAGATAATTTAGGCGGTATATTCGGGCTTAAAAAAGGTGATGAAGCTGGTCCAAAAATTTTAGTTGCCGGTCATATGGATGAAGTTGGATTTATGGTTTCTGGAATAACAGAAAATGGAATGGTTCGTTTTCAACCGCTAGGTGGTTGGTGGAGCCAAGTTTTATTGGCACAACGAGTGGAAGTTGTTACAAAGGATCAAACTATTCCAGGAGTAATTGGTTCTATTCCTCCTCATTTGTTAAGTGATGAGCTTCGAAGCAAACCGATGGATATAAAAAATATGCTGATTGATGTAGGAGCAGATGATAAAGAGGATGCACTACGAATGGGTATCAAACCAGGAGATCAAATCTTACCGGTTTGTCCGTTTACACCAATGGCTAATAGTAAAAAAATAATGGCGAAGGCTTGGGACAATCGTTATGGTTGTGGTTTAGCTATTGAGCTTTTAAAAGAAGTACAAAACGAGCAACTTCCGAATATGCTTTACTCTGGTGCCAACGTAATGGAAGAAGTAGGTCTTCGAGGCGCACAAGCATCAGCGAATATGATTAACCCAGACTTGTTTTTTGCTTTAGATGCGAGTCCGGCAAATGATGCCTCAGGGAACAAAAGTGAATTCGGACAACTAGGAAAAGGGGCGCTTTTACGAATTTTCGACCGTACAATGATAACGCATCGTGGAATGCGTGAATTCGTATTAGATACCGCAGAAACACATAATATTCCATATCAATATTTTATCTCACAAGGTGGTACTGACGCTGGTCGCGTTCATACTTCGAATGAAGGTATTCCAAGTGCAGTAATTGGTATTTGTTCTCGATATATTCATACATCAGCATCTATCATTCATACAGATGACTATGCTGCAGCAAAAGAACTTATAGTGAAACTAGTTAAATCATGTGATCGTACCACTTTAGAGACGATCAAATCGAATGTATAAGTAGAGTGGCAGTTGTCACCCTATACTTTTTAAAAAGGTGCCTATCTGGGCATCTTTTTAACTAGAAAGGAATATAAATGTATGAAAATATTAATAGGTACGCATAATAGAGCTAAAACAAAAGCAGTTCAAACCATCTCTAGTATTTATTATCCAAATGCTAGTTATTCAAATAGAGAGGTTCCATCTTTAGTGTCCGAACAGCCGATGACTCTGGAAGAGACTCGAAAAGGTGCTATTAACCGAGCAAAGCATGTTATGGAAGATACTGATGCGCTGTTTGGGATAGGTTTAGAAGGTGGAGTTCAAGAAATAGCTGGTCAAATGTATATTTGTAATTGGGGAGCCTTGGTGACACCAAAGGGAGATGTTTTTACTGCTACAGGAGCCGGAGTTCCATTGCCTAAGGAAATAGCTGATCAGTTACGAGCTGGTGCGGAACTTGGGCCTGTGATGGACGTCTATAGTAATAAGAAAGGCATACGACATGATGAAGGTGCAATTGGGGTGTTTTCAAATGGGCTCATTAATAGAAGTGCTATGTTTGAGCATATAATGTTATTATTGATTGGGCAATTTGAATTTGCCAATAAGCCCAAGTAGTTGCAACTGTAAGTAATCATCGTTAAAATATATAGCAGTTATGCACTGAATGGAGGAAAGGGAATGACCCGAATTTGGATGCGATTATTAATCGCGTCACTAGCAGTCATTTTATTAGCAGGATGCTCTTCTTTTGAAGAACAGACTTCAGATGGGCTTGAGAATGCAAAGATAGCTTTTCAAGGCGATGCTGAAAAGCCAAATGAAAAAGTGAATGATATTAATATATTTTTACCTAATGGTTTTTCGATAGAGGAAGAATCGAATGAGACGAATATTATTCTTTCAAAAGGAAAAGATTCCTATATACTTTTCATAAATCCCAATGAACTACCGAGTAGTCAACTATACTATGATTTGATGACATCAGATAGTAATTTAAAAGTAATAGAAGAAAAAACATTTGAGCAAAATGGACGTTTTGGATTTGCTGCGATTATTGAAAATAGTGCAGAAAAGTATGAGCTTATAACAAGTATTGGTGGTATAAAACTTACGACTATCTCTGAACAGCAAGATGTTTCAAATAATTTAGAGAAAATGATGCTTATCGTACGGTCCATTTCAACAAATTAGAGGAGTGCTACATATGGAAAATCTAGCTTCAGTAGAACAATTCGAACAGCTAAAGAAACATGAAAAAGTTGTGTTTAAATTCACAGCCGATTGGTGCCCTGATTGTCATTTTATCGATCCTTTTATGGGAGAGGTAGAAGAAAAATTTGCAGATATCACTTTCATTTCTGTAGATCGTGATCAGTTCATTGACTTGTGTATCGAACTTGATATATATGGTATCCCTAGTTTTCTAGCATTTAAAAATGGTGAAGAAAAAGGTCGATTTGTTAGTAAGGACCGTAAAACTAGAGAAGAAATTGAATCATTTCTTCAAACGATTTAAACCAACCAAACGGTTCACCTAGTGGACCGTTTTGTTTATGAAAGGAATAGATACTAAATGAAAGCACTTGAACTTGTAAGGCATTTAAAAACCAAGCTTTCCGAAGATATATACACGTATGATTATAATAGAGAAACAAATAAGCTGCGATTGACTCATAAAGCAATAGGCAAGGGAATTGAAATTTCAGTCCCACCGATTTTAGCTAAATATGAGATGAAAAAAGAAGTGGCGATTAATGAGGTTGTATATACAATACACGAAACGTTCCAAGCAATGGAGAAAGAGATGGCCGGTGAAATAGATCCATCTCTGTCGGTATATCCCGTAATTCGTTCTACTTCTTTTCCACTTAAATCTAATGAAGGTAATCGATTTATCACGAAAGATCATACAGCTGAAACACGTGTTTACTATGCCGTAGATCTTGGTAATACTTACCGTTTATTAGATGAAAAAATGTTGGCTGATTGGAAAGTAAGGGAGACGGAAGTACGAGAACGAGCACTTTTCCAGGTTAGAAATCTAGAAAATCGGTTTAAAACAGATGAAGTAGCAGGTAATATCTTTTATTTTTATAATAATAACGATGGATATGATGCAAGCCGGATACTGAACGAATCGCTATTAAAAGATATGAGAAAACAAATTACTGGAGATATGACTATTTCTGTACCCCATCAAGATGTTATGATAATTGGTGATATAAGAAATGAAACAGGTTACGATGTTCTAGCGC
>Ga0209013_10002889_pt1 | contig 15477 bp, 17 predicted proteins | sample Cruoilmetagenom2_FD_187291 | JGI IMG/M metagenome (GOLD analysis project Ga0209013, IMG submission 187291) | Oil polluted marine microbial communities from Coal Oil Point, Santa Barbara, California, USA - Sample 2 (SPAdes) (version 2) | ecosystem: Environmental > Aquatic > Marine > Oil seeps ... | reverse complement strand
CTTGATGCTTACGGTGATTGGCATCCCTTTTGGGCTCCAGGCAATGAAACTGGGTGTGCTGGCGCTGTGGCCTTTTGGCAGCCGGGTGGTGCGCACAGAAATGGCAGGCGGCTGTCTTTCCACGATCATGAATATTTTCTGGCTTATATTGTTCGGGATATGGATAGCGTTGACACATATATTGTTTGGCGCCTTATTGTTCATCACCATTATTGGCATTCCCTGGGGCAGGCAGCATTTCAAACTGGCAGGCATCGCCCTCACACCTTTTGGCAGGACGATAGAGCCGCTCTTGTCTTAAAAGTAGGAGATCATAAATTGTGGGGGAAGATAATCACCAAATACGCCTTTCTCCGGTGTAGTTTTGTTGAACATATTCATATTGCTTTCTCCCTTTTCGTATTGAAGTGACAGAATAAAATAAACAACACTAGAGCCGTTAACAGTCACCTCTTCCCTAACTTCCTCCAGGTACCCTTCCGGATTATATGAAAAAAAGAATTCTGAGTATTTCTGCCATTCATCCGAATTATCCAGTGAATACGAGGTAGCTTTAACAGGTACATTCCCTTGCGAAACAAATTCCCATTTGGTTCTAAGTTTAAAATCCGATGGTTCAAACATGGCTAAATAATTCAAAATCTGCTTTAGCTCGTCACCGTACCATGTATACTCATTTCTGAGCCAAAGTTCCCATGCACCTTTATCATCTGAGTAATCATATTCTTCATAAGTCGCCAGCTTTTCGTTTTGGTATGTATAGACTTTTTTAGAGTCCGCTTCCTGTGAAGCATTATAAGTGACACATTCGATCAATTGGCCGTCTGAGTATGTGTAAGTTGTGTTACTAGGATGCATATGTGTGAAAGTAATCTGTGTAATCAATCCGTTTTGCAGAAAATAGCTACCTTCATAAACAACCGGCTCACTATTTTCCATTATGGAATCCAATACATCGATTTGATCATTGGTAACATAATTCAGGTAACTTACGAAATATACACGGCTACTTTCCGATCTGATATGTATAAGTTTCTCATCTTCATATGTGTAAAGGTATTCAGAAGTCAGACTATCGGCAGGGAATATATATTCCATTTTGATAATACGGTATAACTGGGAAGGTTCGGGGGTATCATTATTGTCTTTTTTACAGGAAACCAATAAGGTTAAGGTAATGAAAGTGAAGAGTAGGTAGTTTTTCATCATTTTAATAAATTACAGACAGTAGGAAAAACAAAATTATCATATATTTTATGATTCACAAATACTAACTGGGAAAATGACAGTTCATTCATGCCAGAATTTCTTGTTGACAAAATATCCTTCCATTGGTTTAACATTTGATAACCCCCTTTAACAAAAATTAACAGAGAAAAAAACACCAGATTAATATCTTTGCGTTCATAAAAGAAAATTGATATAAAATGTTACAGACAGACATTAGAGAACTCAACGAAAAAATTGAAAAAGAGAGCCAGTTTGTTGATCTGATTCATCTTGAGATGAATAAGGTAATCATAGGCCAGAAGCACATGACCGAAAGTCTGTTGATTGGCCTTTTGGCTGACGGGCATATTCTTTTGGAAGGTGTACCCGGACTGGCAAAAACGCTGGCCATTAACTCGCTGGCCAATGTGATCGATGCAAAATTCAGCCGTATCCAGTTTACACCTGATCTGCTTCCTGCCGACTTGCTGGGAACGCTGATCTACAGCCAGAAGAAAGAAGAGTTCGTGATCAAAAAAGGCCCGCTTTTCGCTAACTTCATCCTTGCTGACGAGATCAACCGTTCGCCTGCTAAAGTGCAGAGTGCTTTGCTGGAGGCTATGCAGGAGCGGCAGGTAACTATTGGTGAAACAACATTTCCGCTCGACGAACCTTTTCTGGTGATGGCTACGCAGAACCCTATTGAACAGGAAGGTACCTATCCGTTGCCTGAAGCGCAGGTGGACAGGTTCATGCTGAAAGTAGTGATCAATTACCCGAAAAAGGAAGAAGAAAAACTGATCCTCCGTCAGAATATTACAAGTACAAGAGCAGAGACCAATAAAGTGCTGCATCCCAAAGATATTCTGAAAGCCAGGGATATTGTCCGGGAAGTGTATCTTGATGAAAAGATCGAGAACTACATTACCGACATTGTTTTTTCCTCCCGCTATCCGAGTGAGTTTCATTTAAGCCAGTTTGAAAACATGATCTCTTACGGTGCTTCGCCCAGAGCAAGTATTAACCTGGCATTGGCAGCCAAGGCGTATGCTTTCCTGAAGCGTCGTGGATATGTGATTCCTGAGGACATTCGGGCAGTAGCCTATGATGTGATGCGCCACCGTATCGGCCTGACCTATGAAGCGGAAGCCGAAAATGTAACAAGTGAGGATATTATCAGTGAGATTCTTAATACTGTAGAAGTTCCTTAATAGTTCCGGGTTCCGGGTTCTGAGTTTCGAGTTTGGGTTTGGGGTTTGGAGTTCGGACTATGACAAAAATAAAAGATGAAGTATAAATGGCAACTTTTAAAAGTTTTGAGGAGATAGAAGCCTGGCAAAAGGCCAGAGTCTTGTCTGACTTGGTTTATAAGGAAATATCTAAGCCAATTTATGACAAGGATAAAAAGCTGCATTGGCAAATGTCAGGTTCTTCAGGGTCTATAATGGATAATATTGCTGAAGGCCAGGGAAGAGGTGGAAATAAAGAGTTTAAACAATTTTTATGGATTGCAAAAGGATCAGCAGCGGAACTAAGGTCACAATTGTACAGATCATTGGATCGAAGGTTTATATCACCAGAAACTTTTAATGGTTTATTTGAAAAAGCAAATGAGGTGGAAAAATGATTATGGGTTTAGTCAATTATTTGGAGAAATCTGATTATAGAGGTACTAAGTACAAAAATACGTAACTCGAAACTAAGAACTCCGAACTCAAAACTCAGAACTCAAGAAAATGGAAGCAAAGGAGATTTTCAAAAAAGTAAGGAAGATTGAGATCAAAACCCGGGGACTGTCGAACCAGATATTCTCGGGGGAATACCATAGCTCGTTCAAGGGAAGAGGTATGGCGTTTAGCGAGGTACGCGAATACCAGTACGGTGACGACATCCGTAATATCGACTGGAATGTAACGGCCCGCTTCAATCATCCGTATGTGAAAATATTTGAAGAGGAGCGCGAACTAACGGTCATCTTGCTGATAGATGTGTCGGCATCCAACAGCTTCGGAACAAAAAATCAGTTAAAATCTAACCTGATCACGGAAATAGCGGCAGTGCTTTCGTTCTCTGCCATTCAAAACAATGATAAAGTCGGTGTGATCTTTTTTAGCGATAAGGTGGAACAGTTTATTCCGCCAAAAAAAGGATCATCCCATATTTTAAGAATCATCAGGGAGTTGATAGACTTCAAAGCAGAAAGCAAAGGAACAAACATTGCCGAAGCTCTGCGGTTTTTTACCAACGCTATAAAAAAGAAATCGACGGCCTTTCTGATCTCCGATTTTATGGATCAGGGCTTTGAAAAAGCGTTACAGATTGCCAACCACAAACATGACCTGATCGCTGTAAGGGTGACCGACAGAAGAGAGACAGAATTGCCCAGCGTGGGCCTGCTCAGAGCAATGGATCCGGAGACGGGAAAAACAAAATGGATCGATACGGGTACTAAAAAAGCGCGAATGAATTACAACAAATGGGCGCTGGAAAAGACGAGGCATTTGGACACTGTGTTCTCCCGCTACGGTGTGGATATGGCCCGTGTTTATACGGGCGAGGATTATGTAAAACCTTTGATGAACCTGTTTAAGAAAAGAAGCGCACGAAGATGATGAGGAGATCAGGTATATTATTAAGTATATTGATGATGCTGGGAGTGCATGTGATTGCCCAGCATACCGAAGCATACGCCCGTCTGGAAAGAGACTCCGTTATGATAGGTGACCAGATTGGGTATGAGCTGGGAATTAACATTCCTGAAGGATTTATTGTAGCATGGCCAACTCTGGCAGATACAATCTCAAAGAACATTGAAATAATTAACATACAGGAAGTTGACACTTCATTTATAGAAAATACATTAATTCTTAATCGCCTGCTGACCATTACGTCATTCGACTCGGGATATTTCAAAATACCATCGTATACGTTTAAATTTATGCATGAGGGCGATACGGTAGTTTACGAGGCAAAAACACCGGAGCAATACGTGAGCGTTTACACACCTGTTGTGGATACAAGCCAGGTTTTTAAAGCCATAAAGGGGCCAATAGCTGAACCGTATACGTTCCGGGAGCTCCTCCCGTGGATACTTCTGGGATTACTGCTTGTTATCATTGTGCTGGGCGTATTCTGGTTTGTCAGAAGACGAAAAAAGAAAAAACCCTTGTTTGCCGGCAAAGTCAAACCCTCCTTACCTCCGCATATAGTGGCTATTCAGAAACTGGAAGAATTGCGGCTGGCAAAAGTATGGCAAAAGGGAAAAGTTAAGGAGTATTATACGCAGCTTACGGACATTGTCAGAGAATACATGGAAAGGCGTTACGAATTCAATGCACCTGAGATGACGACAGAAGAAATTCTGGAAGAACTGGGCGTAAAAAAGATCAACAAAGAAATTACATCTAAATTAAAGGCAAGTTTGATGCTGTCCGATCTGGTGAAGTTTGCCAAGGCAAAGCCCACACCACTTGAAAACGATGTGTGCCTGAATAATTGTATTGATTTTGTACAGGAAACCAAAGAGGAGCCGGCATGGCAAGCCGATGAACAGCCGGAACCGGAAAGGAAGGAGGAAGAGTGATGTTCAGAATAGATACATGGGCGAATCCTGAATTTTTGTGGCTGCTGTTGCTGTTGCCGCTATTGATCGTATGGTATTGGTTCAGGCACAAGAAAAGCAATGCGGAACTTCGTGTTTCCGGTCTGGAGGCCTACGGAAATGTTCCTGTGACGATGAAAGTCTGGCTGATACATTCCTTATTCGCCTTGCGCCTCTTGGCATTGGCTTTGTTGATCCTAGCTATAGCACGGCCTCAGGCGGTTTCATCAAAGCAAAACATCCACATAGAAGGTATTGATATAGTGCTGACGCTGGATGTGTCAAGCAGTATGCTGGCACGCGATTTTAAACCCGACCGGCTGGAAGCTGCCAAAGAAGTTGCCAAAGAGTTTATTGCCAAAAGGCCCAACGACCGTATCGGGATGGTCATTTTCAGCGGGGAAGCTTTTACGCAAGTACCGCTCACAACCGACCACAGCATGATCGTCAACCTGTTCAGGGAGGTGAAAAGCGGTATGATTGAAGACGGTACGGCTATAGGTGATGGACTGGCTACTGCTGTCAGCCGGCTCGAAGAATCTGAAGCTATCTCGAAGGTTATCATCTTGCTTACCGATGGCGTGAACAACTCGGGCTCAGTCGATCCATTATCCGCAGCGGAAATAGCCAAGATGTTCGGCATCAGGGTGTATACTATCGGTGTAGGTTCGCGTGGCTACGCCCCCTACCCTGTCCAGGATCAGTTTGGCCGGACACACATGCAGCAAATGGAAGTACAGATTGATGAAGACTTGCTGAAGCAAATTGCCGGAGAAACGGGTGGCCGCTATTTCAGGGCTGAGAATAACGAGAAACTGCGTAAGATCTACGATGAAATCGACCAGTTGGAGAAATCTAAGATAGACGTACAGGAATTTAAAAAGAAACACGAAAAGTTTCTGCCTTTTGCCTTGATAGCAGTCGGGTTTTTCATACTGGAGATGCTGTTGAGATATATGTATTTCAGGAAATTACCATAAAATAAAAATATAAACTTGAAATGATCAGGTTCGAACATACGGAATATTTTTACCTGCTGCTGTTTCTGGTAGTATTGGCGGGCATTTTCTGGCTTTATAACAGCTGGAAGAAGAAGGCGGTGAAAAGGTTTGGTGACGAAAAGCTGGTGGATACACTGATGCCACTTCGTTCCCGGTCGAAACCCTATATTAAATTCGTTTTTGTTTTATTCGCTTTTGTGCTGATGGTTTTCGGCATTGTTAACCCCCAGGTAGGCTCAAAACTGGAAAAGGTAAAACGTGAAGGGATTGATTTGATGCTGGTACTGGATGTGTCCAACTCGATGCTGGCCGAAGACATAAAACCGAACCGTCTGGAGCGTTCAAAGATGGCTATTTCCAGTCTGATAGACAAGTTGGAAGGCGACCGCGTCGGGATCATCATATTTGCAGGGAATGCATACAAGCAGTTGCCGTTAACGACAGATTACGGTGCGGCCAAGCTTTTCCTTGACGCGGTAGATACAAAAATCGTCCCTTCGCAGGGAACAGCTATCGGAGAAGCGATCAGTATGGCAGCGGAATCATTTGACGAAAGCGAACATAACAAGGCGATCGTAGTGATAACGGACGGAGAAAACCACGAAGACGATGCCGTAGGTGCTGCCACGGAAGCTTATCAGAACAGTATTAAGGTTTTTACCATCGGTATGGGACTGCCCGAAGGCGCCCCCATTCCGCTGTACAACCAATACGGCAACCAGGTGGGTTTTAAAAAAGACAGAAAAGGACAAACAGTGATCACAAAGCTTGACGAAGATATGTTGCGCCAGATTGCTGCTGCGGGAAATGGATCGTATGCCCGTGCTAACAATGCCAGTAGCGGACTGAGGAAGATATTTGAAGATATCAACGAGATCGAGAAAAAAGAAATAGAAACAAAACAGTTTACCGATTATGAAGACCGATTCCAGTATTTTCTGGCGGCTGCGGTATTGTTTTTGTTAATGGAATTGCTGCTCTCAGACAAACGTTCGAAATGGGCAGGAAAATTTGACTTCTTTAAAATTGAACATGATGAGAAAGTTTAAAGGAGGGTATATATTATTACTGGTACTGCTCGCTGCCTTGCAAGTGGCCGGACAGGATGAGAAGAAAATGGTCAGGGAAGGAAACAGCCTGTATGATGACGGAAACTACCAGGAAGCAGAGATTGAATATAGAAAAGCACTCTCGGAAAATCAGGGATATGCCAAAGGGAAATTTAACCTCGGCGATGCTATGTACGCGCAGAAGAACTATGAAGAAGCCGGCAAATTGTTCGGCGAACTCGGAGAAACTGCCGCTAATGATGAAGTCGAAAGCAAGTCGTGGTATAACCTGGGTAACACCTTGATGGAGCAACAGAAATATAAGGAAAGTATCGAGGCATTTAAAAAAGCGTTGCGGCTCAATCCTGATGACCAGGATGCCAAATACAATCTGGAATACGCTCGGAAAAAACTGAAAAATCAGCAGCAGCAGCAACAGCAAAACAAAGACCAGAACAAAGACCAAGATAAAAAGGATCAGAATAAGGATCAAAACAAACAGGATCAGGACAAGAATAAAGATCAGAAAGAGCAGGACAAACAGGATCAGCAGAAGGACAAACAAGACCAGCAGCAGAACGATCAGCAAAAAGACCAGAAAGAGCAGGGCGATCAGCAAAAGCAACAGCAGCAACCACAGCAAATATCGAAGCAGGATGCGCAGAAGATGTTGGAAGCTCTGAAAAATAACGAGAAGAAGACGTTACAGGAATTACAAAAACAAAAAGCAAAAGCAGTCAGGGCGAAGAAAAGTGATATTGACTGGTAAAATAAAAGCATGTTATTTATGTTTTACATTTGTATATTCAAACGAAACTGATTCATGAAACTAATTAAGCTCATCATATTAAGCCTGTTTATTGGCTTGTCGCTGTTAACTCGCGCCGGTGAGGATGTTAATTTTATCGGTACGGGAAAGCAGGTGGTTGAAGTTGGCGAGCGGTTCCGCATCGTTTATGAAGTGAATGCTGATGGAAGCAGTTTCAGGTCGCCTGATTTCGACAACCTACAGGTGTTATCAGGGCCAAACACTTCTACAAGTTCAAGCGTGCAATACGTCAACGGACGTATGACAAAGTCGTACAGCAAAACATACTCGTTTATTGTTCAGGCAACACAGGAAGGCGAAATTACCGTGTCCCCTGCTTCCGTGAAAGTAGACGGTAAAACATACACATCCAACAGCATTACCATTAACGTCATAAAATCATCTTCAGGTCAGAAAGGCACCACCACGAAGTCTTCAGGTCAGAACCGTTCTTCAGGCGATGCTCTTCAGGATGATGATGTCTATATAAAATCGTACATCAGCAGTAGAAACACCTACCTGGGCGAGCAGATCATCATCACCTACAAGATATATACAAAAGTTCCGGTTTCCAACCTGAGCATGGAGAAATCGCCTTCCTATCCGGGTTTCTGGTCGAAAAACCTGATGGAGGATAATAATAAATTCAAGCAATCCACGCAAACAATCAACGACGAAGAATACATTGTAGCTGACATTGCCAAATATGCCCTGTTTCCGCAGAAATCGGGCGAACTGACTATTGATCCGGTGAAGATGAACTGTGTGGTACAGATAAGGCTGCAGTCGGACAGGCGCAGGAGCAGTGACCCGTTTGAGAGCTTTTTCAACGATCCGTTTTTTAACCGGAATGTGAAAAACGTGGAGACCGTTCTGGCCTCGAAGCCAATAAAACTAAATGTAAAACCGCTGCCCCAAATGGGTAAACCTGACAATTTTAACGGGGCAGTGGGTGACTTTACATTTCGGAGCGAACTCGACAACGACCAGCTTACAACCAATGATGCCCTGACGGTAAAAGTAAAGATCTCAGGCAAAGGAAATATCGAACTGGTAAGTGCCCCTGAGGTGAAGTTTCCGTCCGATTTCGAAACATATGATCCGAAAGTACGGTCGAACATAAAGGTGAGTTCGTCCGGTGTGTCAGGCAGCAAGACGTTCGAATACCTGGCTATTCCGAGAGCAGCAGGTGATTTTATCATAAACCCGGTGGCGTTCAGCTATTTCAATCCTAAAGAAGGAAAATACCACTCTTTTTCTTCGGGAGAGTTAACGGTTTCTGTAGCCAAAGGAGACAACACATCTCCCGGAGTTACATACAGCTCTTCGGCACAGGAAGATATCCGGTTTATCGGACAGGACATCCATCATATTAAAACAGCCTCGCTGCCCCTTAAAGAAAAAGGAGGTTTCCTGTTTGCCTCAACTTTGTATTACATCCTGATGGTGCTGCCCCTGCTGCTGCTGCTGCTTTTTATTGTTGTATGGAAACAACAGGAGAAACGACGCAGCAATGTAAGCCTGATGAAGAACCGTAAAGCCAACAAAATTGCGCGTATGCGTTTACAGAAAGCCGCTAAACTGAAGAAAGAGAACGATGAGAAGGCATTTTACGATGAGCTGGCCCAGGCGCTCTGGGGGTACATTGCGGATAAGTTCAATATACCCAAATCCAACTTATCTGTCGACACCGTCAAGGAAGCACTGCTTGATCAGAAGGTGGACGAGCAGGTGACGGCTAATTTTGTGAACACGCTGCATAATATTGATTTTGCCCGTTTTGCTCCGGGCGATTCAGGCGGGAAGATGGAAAACGTGTATAACGAAGCCATGAACGCCATCATGCAGGCAGAAAAACAGTTAAGGTAATGAGGAAAATAAAAAGAATCATATTTCCGGTTTTTATTGCTCTGGCCATGCAGGTATCCTCTGCCTTCGGCCAGTCTGCCGATTCGCTGATTTATAAAGCAAACGAGGCGTATAACCAGGGATTATACGATTCGGCCATAGCAACCTATACACAGGCACTCGATCGAAACCTTGAGTCGTACCAGCTTTATTACAACATAGGTAATGCCTGTTTTAAAAACAACGATATTCCTTCGGCTATTTTATATTACGAAAAAGCCAAAAAACTGGCGCCTACTGACGAAGATGTAAATTTCAACCTGAGTATTGCCAACAGCATGATTGTGGACAAGATCGAGAAAGTACCCGAAATGTTTTATCAGAAATGGTGGAATTATTTTTACAATATGTTTGACGCCGATACGTGGACAATCATATCCATTGTTTCGTGGATCATTCTTTTGCTTTTTATCGGCACCTTTATTCTGGCAAAAACCAGGAGGACGAAAAAGATGTCTTTCTATTTCGGCTTGCTGTTCCTGTTTACATCGGTGGCGACTTTCGGATTGGCATCGCAAAAATATTATTACACCAAAGAGCATAAAGAGGCGATTGTTTTTACCCCCACCGTTACAGCAAAAAGCTCCCCTACCCGCAGTGCTGTGGACCTGTTCGTAATTCACGAAGGAACTAAAGTGCGCATTGTGGACGAAGTTCAGGGCTGGGTAAAGATCAAACTGCATGATGGCAGCATCGGCTGGCTACCGGGCAATGCGGTGAAGCGGATATAAGACGATTACCGGTCTGGAACTTTGTAAACGATGTATTTTTAACGTACCTCACTCCTGCCAACGTTTTGAATATGGTGCGTTTGGAATTTCAACGATCCAATCTTTCAATTTACTACTATATTTATTTGTCGCTAACTCAGTTCTTTATTTTTTGTTGGCTGCTGCTTGTTCATTTAATCAAGATAAGTTTTAAGGTAGCTAAAACATTATTTTTCGATTTCAATTGGGCCAAATAAACGCCATTAGGATATTCTTCAGCATTCCAAATGATTGAAGTTTCTCCGATAGGTATCTTTTCTAAGAATACCGTTTGTCCCTGCATATTTAATATCTCGATATTCATAGAATCGTTTGGAGATCTTATAGAAAATTCTGTTTTAGAATAAAAGGGATTTGGGTAATTACTAAAATACGGTGTTGTTAGTGTTAAGTCGGTAAGACCTACGTTTGAATTCATATCAAGCTTAAGTGCAACAGGTCTATGGTCTGATATGTTTTCATCATACTCCCACCAACTACCTTTTAAATATTCGTCAATTTTAATGGTGGAAATAATAGAACTGCCATTCTCAAAATCATCTAATAGTTCATTTGTTATAAGAATATGATCCAGGTGTGAAGGCCAGGTAGGATACGACCACTCAGAATTATCTCCCATCGCAATTTCATAATCAGTGAATAAATAATTCTCAACATCATCAAGAATCAGTTGAAATACATTATTTTGAGGACTATCAGATAATATATCATTTAGATCACCTAATACTATTACGTTTTCATTTGGAAAATGTATATCTATATATTCTTTCAATAAGTTACTTGCATAATATCTTCTTGTTTCCTCGTCATCCGGATTTGTTAGATCAAGAATTTCATCACCACAACACTTAAAATGATTGTTTATTACTATAATCCTTTCATTCTCATAAATTAAATCCATGACCATTGGTGATCTTGGAAATGGACTCCAATAGGGTGAAGTGGTATAAATTTCATAAATATCATTGATTTGTATGATAGCAGGTTTGTATATGTATGCCAAACCGGCAAACCAGGATGACTCCAGATATCCCTCATATGAGTTCAAACTATCAATCATTTGGTCAAATGCACTTATATCATCTACTTCCTGTATTGCCAATAAATCAATATCTAAAGCTTCAATTATTTGTGTTACATAATCTATTGTAAGTTCACCATTTTTAGGAAACCATTCAATATTCCATGTCATTACTTCAAATGTGGTGTCGGTTCCAAATGTCAAGTCTTCGATGCTTTGTGCAGTCATTGAAGAAACAGCAAGCAATATGGATAATATAATCAGCACTTTTTTCATCTTTTAAATCTATATGGTAATTCTATCATCTCAAGTTGCTGCCAACGGTTGCGTTAAAAATAGTGCGGGTTTTGGAACACTACTCTTTCTGCTTATCATTATTTTTATTGTTTAGTTTATTGTTCATTTTACTTTTCAACCTGCATTATTTTTAGCGCTTTTTAGTAAAAGTAATTGTCAAACTCCAACAGAATATTCCAACTTAACTATTTGTGTTAGTCAATCATTTTAGTATTTACCATCCCAATAATGAACATCAAAATCTTTGCATTCGACAACACCATCTTTTGTCCAGCATTTTGATGCAATACCATCACAGTTACCATCACCAAAATCAATAGTTACATAAGGATTTCCTTCTTTGTCTTGGTATTCAATTATACCTGAAACAATTTCATAATCACAATTTTCATTTTTAACAAGTTCCTGAACAATTACATACTCCTCTTTTTGTTGTTTAAAAAGCACCCAAATATCTACATCTTTACTTTCTATCACACCATTCTCTAGCCAATTTACAGTAGCAAGTCCATCACAATTTCCATTACCGAAATCAATCGAAAATACCATTTCATCTTGGTAATAATACTCAATAATTCCCGAAACAACTTCCCACTCACATTCTTCTTTCTTTACCAACTCTTCGACTACATTCTTTTTGTAATCGTCTTTATTTCCACTGCCTTTTATTATTATATCAGGTTCAAGACTATTTAAAAAAATTTCTGTTGTCTGAGGATTTTTTGTTTTATTTTTCTTTTCTGCTTCTTTATTACAAGAAGTAAACACTAAAACCACACTTACGGTTAATAATGATAAAATTACTAATGCTCTTTTCATATTTTTATTTTATTAAATTATTTCTATTTACACGTCAAATAAGTGTTCATATTACTTTTAATTCCTGTATTCTTATACATTGTTGCAGTACGTTATTTATCAGAATAATCAATTTTTCAAAGATATGGCTATTGATTAAGCTTAAAGTCTTTGAAAAAGTTCCAGATTACCACATTTGCATTAAAATCCTGATTGGTATTCCCTGTCGGGTAACCTGCAGGACCAGCACCAGGCCATGTATGTCCTCCATTAATCACTTTGTAATAAATTACTTTGTTTTTGGTGGTACTATTTGAATAACTGATCTTTTCTACGTTACAACCATCAGTCGTATCAATATCTGATAAAAACATAGTGTCTGCCGAAAAGCAATGATTGAAATCAGTCCAGTAATTTACAGTCTGATCTGCTGAATTCCAGCCCATATTACCACTAAAAGGCACCCACGGATCTTTTGTGCCATGAATCTGAAGAACCGGCATGGCACGAAGTGGATTGCAATTGGCTAAAGTATTAGTTGAAATAACCCCGCCGACAGATGCTATGGCTGCAATCCGATTACTAAGCAGGCAAGCTAGTTTGTGTGACATAAAACCACCGTTGGAATATCCACAGGCATAAACTCTTTCGAGATCAATGCTGTAATGATTATTCAGTGTATCAATCAAAGCATTGATAAATGCAACATCATCAACATTTGGTGTCGGAAAATCAGGATTGTCGCCAACTCCGCTATTCCAATTCGGAATTGCACTGGGATAGGCAACTATAAAATCTGAAGTATCAGCAATTTGATTGAGCGACGTATAATTCATTCCCTGCTGAGCAGTCCATCCATAACTGTGTAGATAAATCACCAGCGGAAGCTTGTTGGTGATGGAATAATTATGCGGTAAAAACAATTTATAATTTCTTTGATGCCCCTCAAAATCAAAGCTGCCTGATTTAATTTGTGCATACAAAATTGATTGAGACAAGAATAGAAAAACTGTGAAAACAGAGATGATCCTATGAACGGAAAAACTCAATAAAATTCTATGAATATGATACATCATTTCTTCCTCTTTATTACCTCATATTAACAAAAGTAATGTAATATTTCATTTCTAAATTTAAACAAAGGATACAGCTTTCAATTTATTTTAGGATAAGACATATTTGTACAATGTACTACGGCTAGCGGTTCGGTATTATTTTTCTATTATCCTGAAAAACTCTCTGTCAAAAATTGAGAAATAAAGTTTGGCATCAAATTCTTCATAGTAGGGAATATATTTTCTAAAGTTCTTTCTGACGCTCTCAGGGTACGTCCTAAGGTAGGTCATTTTTGTTTCGGCCTGGTCTGTTATGTTAATTTGAACGTCAGGTTCAGGAATCCCATCAATACCATATAATTTGTCTGCCGCTGGACCCGGTTGGGGATAACCCCATTTTTCCATTTTAGGTTTCTGCCAACGAACTATCTCTGCTTCCATATGTCTGGTTATGACACCCTGATAAATCAATTGAGCATTAATTTCATCTTCATTAAATAAGTCCAATACCAACTGACTTATAAAAATATGGTCGGGATGTCCATACCCTCCTTTAATGTTGTCGAAAGTGAATAACACAGATGGATTGAATTCGTTTACTCGTGCTATTAACGCAGCAGCGACTTTTTCATGTAGATACTGCTTTTCGATTTCTTCATAAGGTATCGGCATATAAGGGTATTTCACCGTGTCTACACCAGGGCGATAAAGACCATCTTCCAGTATTTTTTCGGAACCCTCGCAAATAATATGTGCAGCATTTCTATTCTCTCCGGGTGTATTATGCACTTCAAGGCTTAACTGCTTGATAGTCCAACCATTTGCTGTTAGTTTAGCTATTGTGCCTGACATGATGCAGTCATCGTCATCATGTGCAACTATTATCATGGCTCTTTTATTAGCCACCGTATCCAAATAAGTATCTTCCGGATAGGTCTCTGTGGCAGCAAATTTCTTAAGTTCTTCAACTGTTGGTTTATAGGTGCATGCAGCTATTGTGCTTATTAAAACCACTAATGTTATCAATTTAATTTTACTCATAATAGATGTGTTTTTTTATACTGACCGCTAACCGGTTTGTATATGGTGCGCACCGCTGTTTGAAACGGTTATTTTTCAATTTACTACACACTTTATTTGAAACTCTATCGTTCATATTTATAACTATTTGCGGCATGCAGTATGAGCCATTGTTATGCGGCCGTGCTTTATTCTAAATCAATTATTATTTTCAGGTTATCTTTAACAAATTCGCTTAATTCCTTTGATAATTTTCCGATTTTTTTAATAAGTCTTTTATTGTCAATTGCTCTTACTTGGTCAATCATAATGTCACAATCTAGCTGTAAATTTGCAGTCCCTTTTTTGAGATATACTCTTAAAATCTCAGAGTCCTTTTTCACATTAGTTGTAATCGGACAAATTAGAGTCGAAGGATGTGGAATCCTATTCAATAAATTTGTTTGAACAACTAAAACTGGCCTGGTTTTTCCAGGTTCCGTCCCTATTTTAGGGCTCAAATCGGCTATCCAGATTTCGAATTGTCTAATCGACATAATCAACCTCCTCAAATTCTTTAAGTACTTTCATTGAATCACCTTTTACTAGTTCAGATTCAATTTCCAGTCTTTTTTCTAGCAATATTCGTCTTTGCAGTCTGTTATAATATTCAATTGCCTCGTTAATATATCTGTTGCGAGGTTTTTTGATTCTGGAAAGTATTTTTTCTGTCTCTCTAAAAATCGAATCGTCAATTTTTAATGATACGTTTTTCATGTCTTTTATTATTATACCACAAAGGTATATCAAATAAGTATATCATCAAAGTGATTTATTGTTTTTTTTCGCATGCGGCATCAGAGAGCTAAACGTAGTTCCGCTGAGAGAACGAAGATATTAAAAAATTGATGATCATCCAATTGCTATAAGAGCAATTGAGTTGATCTGATTTACCATTGCC
>Ga0209013_10002888_pt1 | contig 15482 bp, 17 predicted proteins | sample Cruoilmetagenom2_FD_187291 | JGI IMG/M metagenome (GOLD analysis project Ga0209013, IMG submission 187291) | Oil polluted marine microbial communities from Coal Oil Point, Santa Barbara, California, USA - Sample 2 (SPAdes) (version 2) | ecosystem: Environmental > Aquatic > Marine > Oil seeps ... | reverse complement strand
GATGATTGATAGTTTTTATAAGTAATTAAAATATCATTTTCTTCTTTCGTACCAATAACCATATTACCACAGGTGCTCCTACAACCGAAGTAATAGCATTTAATGGCAATACATAGGAGGATGAGGGTAATTGAGCTATCAAATCACAAAGTAACAGAAGTACAGCCCCGTATACAAGTACTGCAGGCACCAATATTCTATGATCTGTGGTATTAAAAATCTGACGGGTTAAGTGAGGTACAGCAAGCCCAATAAAAGCAATAGGACCGGCAAAAGCTGTAACCGCACCTGCCAGTAAACCTGTGGCAATAATAATTATGAAACGAGTCTTCTTTAAGTGCACACCCAGACTACGAGCATAATTCTCTCCCAGCAACAAGGCGTTGAGCGATTTAAGGGAAATAATACTCAAGCTAACACCTGCAAAGATAAATACGGTCAACACAGCCAGTTGTACGCCAGATAAATTGCCTACGCTGCCAAATGCCCAAAAGATATATTGTTGCAATCTTTCGGCATCGGTGAAATAAGAAAGGACACTTACCAGAGCAGCTGTGATACTACCAAACATTAATCCAATTATGAGTAACGCCATGGTATCCTTAACTCTTGAAGCTACTGTAATTACAGCCAATAGAACTAAAAAACTTCCTATACTCGAAGCAATGGCCAGGGAAACATCGTTGATGACTCCAAAAATAAACCAATGAGAAAAAAGCGTAGATCCCATGATTAGCAGTGCTGCACCCAGGCTTGCACCTGAGCTTATTCCCAAAACAAAAGGGCCTGCTAATGGGTTTCTAAAAAGAGTTTGCATTAATAAACCACTAAGTGACAGTCCACTGCCCACCAAAATAGCCGTAAATGCCTTTGGAATCCTGTAATTCCATATAATGTAATGCCAAGATTCGTTTTCAATTGCACCTCCAAAAATACTTTTCATAGTATCTTTAAACGGAATAGCTACAGATCCAAGGCTAAGATTAAGTACAAAACAAAAAAGCAATACCAAAAATAAGATTAGAAAAGGAACCAGGTATGTATTTGATCTTTGCACTACTGTAAGGGTTTAAAAAAGAAAAGCTGGTGTTCCGGAATTAATTCGGGATGAAAAATGTATATAAGGTCTTTTAAGATCAAATCGGGCATGGCAGGCCCCAATTCATAAAACAACAAACCTCCGCTATCTCCTTTCGTATTGGCAAAAGTGTATACCTTTTTTTCTTTATACGCTTTAAACTGGCTGTAGTGCCTGCTTGCCTCATCAAGTTCATTATAAGATATAAATTGGGAAGGAGAAACCCAAAATGAAGCATTGCCTGCTTTTGCAAGTACACTTTCTACACTTAATGAAAGACTTCCCGTTGCGTTTGTTTCGCTCCATAGGTAATCTGCATTGGCGTCATTAATAAAGTTGGCTGCCCAACTTTTCCCTCCTGGGAGATACCATACATCTTTATAAAGCGCACCGCTAAGCACTGTCGGTTTGTTAGTCGCTTTCATCGCCAAAACCTTGGCGGCCAAATAATTTGATTCAAGAGTCTTAAAAATGTCTTTAGCCTCTTCCTCCAAGCTAAAGAAAGGTGCAAAGAATTTAATCCACTCTGCCTTACCCAAAGGTGTTTCTTCCGTCCAATCCCCATTGTAAACAACCGGAATATTTGAACGCTGAAGAGTTTCATAAGCCTTATTCTGATTATTTATACTGAAACCTATTATTAGATCAGGATTAAGGTTAATGGCCATTTCAGTATTAATAGACTCATTATTACCCAAATCTGTTATTTTTCCCTTATCTATTTTTTTTCTGGTAACTTCTGAAGAAATATATCTCGTATCGGGAAAGCCTACGAGCTTGTCTATAACTCCCAGATTCTCCAAAGCCGGTATATGAGTTGTTGAGGTGGCTATGATTCGATCTACGGGAACATTAATAATTGCATCAAAATCCTTTTCGTTTAGTTCGGGTACTATTTTAAGTTCTTTGGGCACTAAAGCATAGGTAAAAGCCTCCTCTGCATTGGGCCAGGGAGAAAATACCTTGATTATGGTAATTCCCGAAGCAAACTTCTCAATTGAGAATCCTTTTGCATAATTTATGGTAACCATATCCCTATTTAAGGTTTCAGGCAAAGAAATATTATTTTTCTTTTTACATGAAACAAGGGCTAGAAGCAAACTAAGTAGGGCTATATATTTAATTGCGAATAGATTCATAAACACTTTCGCAAGGTAACAAAAGTCACATTTCTAAAATTATATACTTTCTAAATTTGTTAAAAATTCTCATATGGGAAGAGATTCTAATATCATAGTCTATATCATAGGAGGTATTATATTACTTCATTTCATTGTTGGAATTCTCTGGCTTGTCATAAAACTGGGAAGGAAAAGTGACTCGAACTAGAGAAATAGTACTACATTAGCCTCGAATTTTGGTTTTCACTTCTTTAATTAGAAATGAAATTAAAAGGGAATCCGGTTTAATTCCGGAACTGTTCCCGCAACTGTAAGCTTAGTTCCTTTAATAAGGAATGCTTGTTACCACTTCAATACCACTGTTTGTGTTCAATTAAATTGAACATCCACGGGAAGGTTGATGGCAAGATGCAAGTCAGGAGACCTGCCCAATTCAACAAACAATGTTAAACTTTCGGGATAAAGGTTTGCGTATAGGAAGAGCTGTACAATTTACCCGCAAAACAATTTGATTGAAATGATGAAAAGATACTCTCTTTTTTGCATTCTTTGTGTATTGTTAACAACGGTATCTGCCCAAAGCCAAAGGGATTCCATGGAGTTACAGGAATTGGATGAAGTTGTTGTAAGTGATTCCAGATTTCCCTTAAAAAGGGAGAACTCTGGCAAAACAGTAATTAAGATTGGCCTTAAGGAACTGGAAAATAACCAGGGTAAAACCGTAGCGGAGATTATTAATATCAAAAGCGGTATTGAAATCACTGGGAGCCGTGGCCGGCAGGGAGAGGTGTTAGGTGTTTTTGCTCGTGGAGGAAGAGGCAGGCAGGTTTTAATCTTGATTGACGGTATCAGAGTTTCTGATCCATCTTCATTTTCCCAAGAATATGATCTTAGATTACTTGCCGCATCGAATATAGAATCAATTGAAATCATTAAAGGAGCTGCCAGCACGCTGTATGGAATGAGTGCAGCAACTGCTGTAATTAACATAAGGAGTAAGAAGGCTTCGAATAAAAAAATAAGCGGTGATTTTCAATCCAGTATTGGGACAAACCAATCTTCATCCGTACAGAATTATAATATTTCAGATTTTAGCAACACTGCCTCGGTTACAGGAACTCTAGACAGCTTTACTTATTCTTTGGGCTTTTCCAATGTGTATACAAATGGTTTATCATCAATTGTTACCGAAACTAACGAGGAAGACCCTTTTTCAAGATATAATATTGATCTAAAATTCGGATATACATTTAATGATCGGGTAAATCTTACTATTTATGCCAATCAAACGAATTTGAACAGCGCTTATGACGAATCTTTTGGTTTAATTGATGCTCCCTATACTTTTATTACAGAACAAAAACGTTTGGGCTTATCTTCCAAATGGACCTATGAAAAAGGGGATTTAAATTTAAACGGATCATTTACAAATTATAAGTCAGATAACAGGAGTGCTTTTCCTTCTATGTTTGAAGGGAATAATTATGTGGTTGATTTGTTTAACAGATATACGTTTGACGATAGTATATATGCTATTTTGGGGGTAAATTATAATCTGGATAGAGCTGAAGTTGAAGGAACGCAGGAATTCTCACTGGTAGATCCCTATGCAAACCTTGTGTATATTTCATCTTTTGGGCTAAATATAAATGCCGGGCTACGACTAAACCTTCACTCGGAATATGGTTCACATGTAGTATATAATATTAATCCGTCTTATTCAATAGCCTTAGAGGAGGGCTATTTAAAATTTATGGGTTCTTATGCTACTTCATATATCACACCTTCACTTAGCCAGTTATTTGGCATGTTTGGTGCAAACCCATTGTTAGAACCTGAAACTAACAGGACCGCTGAAGGAGGTCTGGAGTATAAAGCAAATGAGACATTAAGGTTAAGCGCTCTATATTTTAATAGAAAAGAAGACAATTTCGTATTCTTTGATAATACGCTGTTTCAATATTTTAATGCTACAAATACGATTAATGCACAAGGTTTGGAGGCCCAATTAGACTGGGTTCCTCTAGAGAAAATGAATTTGATCGCAAACTACACTTTTACCGAAAGAAAAGGAGATAATGCGATAAGAATACCTAAGCACAGTGTTAATGCAGCTTTGAGCTATAACTTTTCAGGCAAAACCTATACATCACTTACGTATGCCTATACGGGGAAACGCCTGGATACGGATTTTAACACATTTAATGATGAGGTTCTCGACCCTTTTTCAACCTTTGGGTTTTATATATCACAGGAAGTAATGACAAATAAACTCAAGTTCTTTTTAAACGTAGAAAATGTCTTTAATACCAATTTTACCGAGGTAATAGGATTCACCACAAGAGGTAGGAACCTTAGATTAGGGTTGAGTTTAAAACTTTAAGTTTTTAGTATTTCAAATCAAGATTCAGATGAAGAGGCTTATCCAGTACCATATTGTCCTTCATAGGTGTAAACATCTTAGAACTTGTGAATAGCTCAACAGGAGTCTTTACCGTAAAATCCCTCTTCCCTGAAATACCTGTAATTTCTTCAATGGCCCTGGCCAGTAATGGTTCATTTTCATCTCCTAAAACTCCCAGGTTTTCCAAATCTTCAGGCAATTCTATTTCAGGGTCAAAACCTGCGGTATAATCTGAGAAGCCGACAGAATTTTCATTTCTTCCAACTAAGGGTTGGATTGCCCAACTGTTATCAGGATTAATTTGGTTTTCTCTGGAAGGGGTATAAATAAATGGAGCCCCATCCCGGCTGGGATCATCTACCATAGTGAGTGAAAATTCATTCTTACCCCGGGTTGTAGTTCCTATTTTAACAACTTCAACATAAGGATTTAATGCATTAATTACCAATTCACTAGCTGAGGCTGAACTCCCGGTTGTTAATACATATACCCTGTTCAAGTTTAAAGTATTTATAGCGGTACCTGCCCCTGTTACGTCTGCAAAATAATCAGTTAAGTCTTCGTCAGAAAAAACGGCTTGCAATTTGTCATTCCAGCGTTGTCTAAGATATAGATTATTGGTATTTGTACTAAAAATCATGCTTGAAAGTAAGCGGGAAGAATTTACAGACCCCCCCGGATTATAACGCAAGTCAAGCACTAAATCTGTAACCCCGTCAGCCTTTAATTGTCCGAAGGCATCATTCAAATCTTCATCAAATTCGTTTGTGAAACCATTGTACATGAGATAGCCTATTTTTTGGCCGTTTATGTCATAAGAATTTACTACAAATACCGGATTTTCAACTAACCCTTCCTGCTTAGTTAATTCTACACTTTTGTCGTTAGGCGTAATTACTCCATCAGCGATATCCGCCATATTTAAGGTATAGGTCGCATTTTCACCAAATAAAAGATCCCTATAATTACTTTCGTTTAAACTTTGGCCATCCACCCCTGTGAATAATTCTCCCCGGGAGATGTCTTTTGTAGAAGCATCAGAATTAGCAACAATATAGCGTACATATCCAAAGATATCCGTATCGTTGTCGCCATATAAAAACAAACCAAATTCCAGACCGTTGCTTCGTGAGATTCCAGATAAATTGTCTGTAAGTGTTTTGTAATCGTCACTATAAAAGCTAAAGCGATCTTCTGTAAAGCGTAGTTTATTGTCGAAAAAATCAGCCGGATCCGCTTCCGAGACTAAAAATGCATTGTATTCCTCATTAGTGCTAAATCTATCATCTGCCAGATCAGCTACATCCGATTGCCAGAAATACCAGATATTCATGGCCTTCCACATAAAATCCTGAACGCTAACAGAAGTACTATCCGGGCCATCCACCCCAATGTCATCATCTTTACTGCAGGAAATACTTAGGGAGATAATCCCCATAAATAAAAGGAGAAACTTTTTCATATTTAATTTTTTTTGCAATTTACATAGTTTCAGCAACTATCATTCCAATTTTAATATTCATTAACACTATTCCCCCTATTGTGTTACTAACTCTGTTATTTATAAAAAATAGTAGCTTTAAGGGGTGCAAATTACTTACATCTGCAAGAAAATAAAATTTTTTGTAACAAAACTCGATGTACTTCGTCTTGCTTATGTAAAACACCTTGAATGGTTTATACGACAACAGAACAACCAATAATGACGCAATCAGAATTTTTAAATGTGGTTATGCCTTTTAAAGACAAGCTATATAGATTGTCAAAAAGATTACTCACATCCGCAGAAGAGGCAGAAGATGCCACGCAGGAGATACTAATGAAATTGTGGTCTAAGAATGACAATATTGCGAATTACAAAAATGTTGAGGCATTTGCAATGACAATGACCAAGAATTTTTGCCTGGATAGGTTAAAGTCGAAACAATCGAATAACCTGAAACTGGTTCATAGCAATTACGAAGATGGGAATACTTCATTGCAAAAACAACTGGAGGCAAGAGATAGCGTAAGTTGGGTTGAGAAAATTATGGAGGATTTGCCGGAACAACAAAAATTGGTATTGCAATTACGGGATGTTGAGGAATATGATTTTAATGAAATTGCAGATTTACTGGAAATGCAGCCTACGGCAGTAAGAGTAGCACTTTCCAGAGCAAGAAAAATAGTTAGAGAAAAATTAATGCAAAAACATAGTTATGGAATTGGATAGAATTGAAAAATTATTGGAAAAGTACTTTGAAGCTACTACCACGGTAGTTGAGGAGGAACAATTGAGAGACTATTTTTCACAGGATTCGGTTGCACCGCATCTGGAACAATACACTCCAATGTTTACTTACTTTTCCATAGCCAAGGACGAACGGTTTACTAAGCAGGTTCCATTAAAACCTAGGGTATCTTACCACAAATGGATTTCTATTGCAGCAGTAGCAGTTATGGCCTTTGGAATATATTTCGGTAATGATTACCGGCAACAAAAGGAAGCAGAGTTTGCCTATAACGAAACAAAGAAGGCATTAAATCTGTTGGCACAGAATTTGGAACGTGGTACCGAAAAAGTAGCCTATTTAAATGAATTTGAACAAACAAAACAAAAAATTTACAACAACAATTAAAATTTAAAAGATGAAAAAGTATATTCTAATAGTAGCAATGGCAGTTTTACCTCTTAGTGGTTTCTCACAGTCCATTTTTGATAAATTCGAGGATTCGGATGAGGTAAGTTCTGTAATAGTGAATAAAAACATGTTTAACCTTTTGGTTAAGATGGATGTGGATGTGGATGATCCGGAAGCTCAGGATTTTATGAATATTGCAAAGAGCTTAAGTGGTCTTAAAGTATTCATTACGGAAGATAAATCAGTTTCCGCAGATATGCAGGCAACTGTAAACAAGTATCTTAAATCCTCTTCATTGGAAGAACTGATGAGAGTAAAGGACAAAGAAACCAATGTCAAATTCTATGTGAAAAACGGCAAAGACGAAGATCATGTAAGCGAATTATTAATGTTCGTTACCGGTATCGATAATGTAGATATGGAAATAAATGACAGAAAAATTGAAACTGTTCTTCTTACATTGACTGGAGATATTGATCTTACTAAAATTGGTTCACTTACAAAAAAGATGAATTTACCAGAGGAATTAAACAAGGCAGAAAAAAAGAACAAATCAGAATAGCAGATAACTAAAGTGGTAGTTGACCGTTGAGATGTTACTAACTTCGCAACAGGTCAATTACCCTTTCTAAAAGTTTTGATTGAATAAAAAGATCACAAAATGAAAAAAATAATAAACGTACTTTCTGTAATCAGCTTGCTAGCCTTTTTCGCCTGTTCTTCCACTCAAAGTCTCCAGGAATATTATGTGGATAATTCAGAAAACCCTAATTTCATTTCATTAGATGTTCCAACGAGCATTTTAAATTTGGAAAATCAAGATTTATCAGAAACGCAACAAGAGGCATTACAGTCACTGAAGAAATTGAATTTATTGGCTTTTAAAAAGACGAGCGAGAATGAAGCCGAATATGAAGTTGAAAAAGCAAAAGTAAATGCTATTTTAAAGAATGAAGATTTTGTGGAACTTATGAAACTGAATTCTGAGTACGGAAAAGGGGTTATTAAGTACCTTGGTGATGAAAATGCAATAGATGAGGTAATTATTTATGGCAGCAGTAATGATAAAGGCTTTGCAATCATAAGGGTTCTGGGTAAGGATATGAATCCCGGCCACATTATCCAGCTAATGAATGCAATACAAAAATCTGATTTCAACGGCGAAGGACTTGGCGAAATAGGCCAATTTCTTAAAGGATAACTTAAAAATTTTTAGTTAATAAAGCCCGTCCGGATTTGTTCCGGACGGGTTTTTTGTTATTAAAAAGTAAAATAAATTTAAAAGTGTTAATTCGATTTAATTTTCTCTGGGCTATTTTATATCTTCCTGATCTAAATAATACTAAAAATTAATCACTATGGAAAACGCAGAAATTTGGATTGACAAAGGTATAGACTTCATTACAACTTATGGTCCCAAACTAATTGGAGCAATACTCATTTTTGTAATTGGTTCCTGGGTAATAAAGAAGATAATAGGGGCTTCCAGAAAAGCGATGTCCCAAAGTAAGTATGATGAATCTTTACAGAGATTTCTTCTAAATCTGGCTTCCTGGGCTTTAAAAATATTTCTAATTGTAATTGTCATCTCCCAATTAGGGGTGAATGTAACTACATTTGCTGCTGTACTTGCTGCTGCGGGCTTGGCTGTAGGACTCGCTTTGCAGGGATCCTTGTCGAACTTTGCGGGGGGTGTATTAATCATGATTTTTAGACCTTACAAAATAGGAGATTTAATTGAGGCACAGGGAGTACTAGGTGCCGTTAAAGAAATTGAGATTTTCACCACAAAACTTATTACACCTCAAAATAAATTAGCGATTGTTCCTAATGGGGCTATGGCCAATGGTAATATCATTAATTACACGGCTGAGGGTAAAATAAGAGTAGATATTGAAATTGGAGTGGATTATGGTGCAGATATAAAAAAGACTAAAGAGGTATTAATGAGTGTCCTTACTTCTAATGAAAAAGTGCTACAGGAACCCGCACCTTCTGTAAATGTATCTGAATTGGCCGACAGTTCCATAAATTTAGCGGTAAGGCCCTTCGCTAAACCAGAGCATTACTGGGATGTATATTTTAGTACAGTTGAGGGTTGTAAAGTTGCTCTTGATAAAGCCGGAATTGAAATACCTTACCCGCATTTACAAGTACTTAAAAAGGAATAGCACATATTAGCATTGAAGCTTTAATAAAGGGCACTGTAAAATAGATCTGGTTTCTATGTACTATAGAAGAGTTTTTTAAATACCGGTATAATTACTGGGGCTGATATTTTTTAATTCGGTCTTTAGCTCTTCTTTTATTTCCAACTGATCAATAAATTCTGCAATCGATTTTTTATTAATACGTTCATTGGTCCTGGTTAGACCCTTTAATGCCTCATAAGGATTGGGATATCCTTCTCTCCTGAGGATGGTTTGTATAGCTTCAGCCACAACCGCCCAATTGTCCTCCAGATCATTTTCAAATTTGACTTTATTCAGCAGTAATTTGTTTAGTCCTTTTAGAGTTGCCTTAAAGGCAATTATGGTATGCGCAAAGGGAACTCCCACGTTACGAAGCACAGTGCTGTCCGTTAGATCGCGCTGTAAACGTGAAATAGGTAACTTCGAAGATAAATGTTCAAAAATAGCATTAGCAATTCCTAAATTACCTTCGGAATTTTCAAAATCTATAGGATTTACTTTATGTGGCATCGCTGAAGAACCTACTTCTCCTTCGGTTATTTTTTGTTTAAAATAATCCAGGGAAACGTAAGTCCACATATCCCGATTTAAGTCAATAACTATGGTATTGATACGTTTAAGTGTGTCAAATAAAGCAGCCATATGATCATAATGCTCAATTTGAGTAGTAGGGAAGGAATGGGATAATCCCAATTTGTTCTGAACAAAATTTTCTCCGAAATTTTGCCAATCTATATCTGGGTAAGCCACTTTATGGGCATTATAATTTCCGGTTGCTCCACCAAATTTCGCCGCACTTGGAATATCATTTAAAAGGTTAAACTGTTCTTCGAGACGCACAACAAAAACATTAATTTCTTTGCCCAAACGAGTTGGGGATGCGGGCTGTCCATGAGTTCGTGCCAGCATAGGTACATCCTCCCAACTTTTGACTAAAGCCCTTAAAACCGCTGTCAATTCCATAAATACAGCCACATAAACCTCATTCATGGCTTCTTTTATGGAATAAGGTATAGCTGTGTTGTTAATGTCCTGTGAAGTAAGTCCAAAATGGATAAATTCTTTATATTTTTCCAGACCCAATGAATCAAACCTATCCTTAATAAAATACTCAACTGCTTTTACATCATGGTTTGTGGTTTTCTCAATTTCTTTAATAGCCAAAGCATCATCCACACTAAAGTTTTCAAAAATATTTCGTAGGGAATCGACTCTATCCTCAGATAATTTAGGGAGCTGAGGCAGTTCTAATTCACAGAGCGCTATGAAGTATTCAATTTCAACCATAACCCTGTACTTTATCAACGCTTCTTCCGAAAAGAAATTCGCAAGGGAATCGACTTTGGATCTATATCTGCCGTCAATTGGTGAAATGGCGTTTAACTGATTTAACGACATATGTTTTAGGATTGATTATTTTTTGAAAGATGTAAAGATACTTATATGCTTGGGAGATTAAAAGTATATTATGAGGATAGTTAAGATTTTTGAGGTAAGCTGCTTAAAATACTTTTGTCACTCTTTAATGGTTCTTAATTTTCTTATTAATTAATATTAGAATATGTCTGGCCCTTGCCTTATAAGCAGCGCTTCCTAAACTGTAATTTTGCTCTAATATCATTTGGAGTTCAGGTCGTATCCATTCAAATTTTTTACTTAATAAATAAAGGCTCGTCATAGAATACGCTTTAGCTGCTACTTTAGTTTCCCCTATGAGCCAGTCAAAACAACAGGCAGTTATTTTTTCAAGGTGATAGTCCTTTAATTTCGTCTGGACGTCATTTTTTGATTTAGAAAAAAAAGCTTTCATGAGAATTTCGCAAATTTTAGCTATTGGTCTTACAGACGAATCTAATTGCACTTTAGACATTCCCATGGTAAAACCATCAATGTTAATTAGGATTAGCTGTAGATTTTTTTTGGCGACAAATTCCAAAATCCAGCAGGCTTTTGAAGAAATCAACCCATTATCCTCAAATGCAATTTCCATCAATGGTGAAATAGAATGACGCTTATTTAACACAATGTTCGTTACTTCATTGCGTTTATCGCGAGTGCCATCCACATAATTTAATGATTTGAATAATTCAGATTTAGTCACAAAAATTTGTATTTTGGCCCGACAAAAGCACCCCCAAATGAAAGTAATGAAAAAAATAGCAAAATTGCTATTACTTCTTTTTATTACCATCCAATTTTTCAGACCGGAAAAGAACATCAACCAGGGCAATCATTTAGCCGGTTTCATAAATGAAACTAATCCTCCTGAAAATGTTAAAACCATATTAACGCATAGTTGCTATGATTGTCACAGCAACAATACCGAATATCCATGGTACAACAATATTGCACCAGTATCGTGGTGGCTTTCGGAACATGTCAAAGATGCTAAAGCAGATTTGAATTTGTCTGATTGGGATAATTACACCAAAAGGCAAAAGAACCACAAATTAGAAGAATTGATTGAGGTGATTGAAGAAGCTGAGATGCCTCTAAAGGAATATACATGGGTTCACCAGGAAGCCAGACTCTCTCCGGAACAACGCGAAGCCATTCTGGAATGGGCCAGGCGTACTAAAGCTCTTTACGGATTAGGTCCGTTACCAAGGTAGGAACCCCTTTTGCTGCTCTAGCTGGAATAATTGTGAGGTTTTCAAAATCTGAAGCATTTATACTTGGTTTTGGATCAACAAAATAAATGGGTGTGCCTTGTCTTGCATAATTTAGGAGACCGGCTGCAGGATATACCTGCATCGACGTTCCAATAATAATAAGAATATCAGCGGTTACAGTAATTTGCGCAGCTTCAGATAATAATGGAACTTCCTCGCCAAACCAAACAATATGAGGACGCAATTGATATCCTTTTGAGCAAGTCTCACCTAGGTTTAGATCTTTTTTCCAATCTAAAACAATCGTTTCATCACCCGTACTGCGAACTTTAAGCAGTTCACCGTGAAGATGGAGAACATGAGAACTGCCTGCACGTTCATGCAAATCATCTACATTTTGTGTAATAATTGTGACATTGAAGTGCTGTTCAAGTTCAACCAGCATTTTATGACCAGGATTAGGGATAACATCTAACAACTGCCTTCTCCTTTGGTTGTAAAAATCCAATACTAAGTAGGGGTTTCTTGCAAAACCGAAAGGCGAGGCAACTTCCATTACGTCGTGTCCCTCCCAAAGCCCGTCCGCATCTCGAAAAGTTCTAATTCCACTATCTGCGCTCATTCCTGCTCCTGTAAGTACAACAATTTTTTTTTGCATGATTTTGGGTCTCTTATAAAGATACATTTTTCTTAAATTAGATTAATGATAGATCCTGATCTGCTTTCGTATTTGGAAACTTATATTACACCTGAACGCCTAAAACGATTCAATGATGTTTTAAGAGAGCGCACCAATTATATTACTGTGGCCATTGAGGATGTTTTTCAGATGCATAATGCAAGCGCAGTAATTAGGAGTTGTGACGTTTTTGGTATTCAGAAAGCGCATATCATTGAAGACCGATTTGGAGAACGTGTCGACAAAAATATAGCAATGGGAGCTCAAAAATGGGTGGATATAGAAAGATATTCTAATGCAAAATCTTGCATACACAATTTACGAAACAATGGATATAAGATTATTGCTACCACGCCTAATAATGACTCCACTTTGCTAGAGGATTTTAAATTAGAACATAAAATGGCTTTGTTTTTTGGAACCGAAAAAGAAGGCTTAAGCCCCGAGGTTTTAGAGCAAGCTGATGGTACTTTAAAAATACCCATGTCAGGGTTTTCGGAGAGTCTCAACATCTCGGTTCCTGCAGCTATTATATTATATAATTTAACACTACAACTCAAAAGATCAAATTTACCATGGTCCCTAACCGAAGAGGAAATTTTGGAAAAACGACTCGATTGGACTAAAAAGTCTATTAAAAGCATTGATGAAATAATAGAAAGATATCGGAAGGAAAATTAATTTTCTTTATATTTAAAGGTAAAAGAAATGGGTGCAAATGAGACTGAAGTTAGCTGGGGTTTTTCTGGCAAGAATAAGTTCCCAGTGAGCATCATGATACTTTTTATGAACATGGATAAGACTGTAGGCAAAGATTTTGAGGAAGGTTTAGTGAGTTTAAAAGATATCTTGGAAAAATAACTTAGCACAATGGATCACAATATGGTGGGATGGTTCGAAATACCGGTGGAAGATATGGAACGAGCCAGAAAGTTTTATGAGGAAGTTTTTGATATTTCAATTTCTGTTCATGATTTGGGCGGAATTATCATGGGCTGGTTCCCGGGTGTCCAGGACAAAACAGGTAGTTCCGGATCTTTAGTTAAGCATGAGATGTATGTTCCAAGTGATACGGCAGGTCCACTTCTTTATTTTTCGTGCAAAGACCTTGCAATGGAATTGTCCAAAGTAACTAATGCCGGAGGATCTATAATTCAACAGAAAAAAGAAATAGGAGGGGGGCATGGTTTTATGGCACTTCTGAAAGATACAGAGGGAAACAGAATAGCTTTACATTCCCTGCGGTAAACTAAACATAAAAAATAGTAGCTTCTGCTCTGCAACCCATTCGAATCGGAATATATTTTGTTCCAATGCCTTTGGAGACATACATTCTGATATCATTGAGTTTGTACCATCCTCTTAAGAACCTGCCACTGCCGCCTGGTTTATAAAATGCTTTCCCAAGAAATGTTATTTGCCCTCCATGAGTATGGCCAGATAATATGAGCTTAATATTTACTTTTTGAGTTTCATTTAAAAGAGCTATTTCATCACTGTACTCAGGACAATGATTGAGGACAATAGCTTCTTCAGAACTATCATATTCTGTTGAGGCATTTGTGAAATCCGGATCACCGCCAATTAAGTCATCAACACCAATTATAAGAAGGTTTCTGTTGGCCGCTGAGAATTTTAAACTTTCATTAATAAGTAATTGGCCATTGTGATTTTCAATTAAAGTTCTGAAAGAATTTATATTTACTTTCCCCTCATATTCCTTGTTTCCCATGATCACCACCTTGGGTATTTCCTTGCTGATAAGGTCCAAAAATTCATTTAAAACAGCTAATCCCTTGTTGCTGTTGACGGAATCTCCCGTAATGCAAATTAGGTCCGGTAGCTCTTGGTTAATTTTATTGGCAATAGCTTTATGGAAAGATTTTAATTCCTTTATATGTAAATCAGTTAATTGAACGATTTTTATTTTACTATCCGATTTGGAAAGATCATAGGTTGTCCATTGAATTACATTTTTCTCGAACCAAAAAATGTCAAAAAAAAATAATCCCAGCAGGACTAAAAAGGACTTAACGATAAAATTTCTCCTATTCATCTTCATAAAAACCCTTAATTCAAAGCATAAATCCTATGGATTCAAAAAATGGACTATGCTATTCTTTAAGAACACCAATTAATCTGCTAATTCCAGGAGCGCTATATTATTATCATTTTCCAGGATTACCTTTCCATTTTTCACTTCAACATGAGTTTCGGAGTAGGTATCAAAAAGTTGTGTTCCGTCTCCAAAAAAGCCTTTAACCCATAACGATTTTTTGCCCTTCGGTAAATCGAGTCCTACAACAACTTTATCCTTGTAATCCCCACTCACATAGGTTCTGCTGAAAACATAAGGTTTTTTACCCAAGCGCTTATGCCTTCCGGCCCCTATGGCAGGATGATTACGCCGAAAACTCCCCAATTTCTGCCAGTGGGTGAGAATATTTTTAGTTTCCTGGAGACTATCAATTTCTTGCCAATTCATAAATGATCTCAAAGTAGCATCCCCTTCGGTGTTTTCAATAGTAAGATCTCTGGCAGATTCATCTCCATAATAAATCTGTGAAGTTCCCGGGGTTAGGAAAAGTACGTTCGCCATATAATACGGTCTCTCCCTATCTTTGTCAAAGGGTTCTGAATCATCATGTGAAGTCATGTAATTAAGTACACCCTTGTTTTTTAATTTAGTGGATAGGATGCGATTGTATTTTTTAAATATTGTCTCGTAAGTTTTTTTGGCATCATTCTTTAGTTCAAAGTTTATAAGACTTTCAA
>Ga0209013_10002887_pt1 | contig 15489 bp, 9 predicted proteins | sample Cruoilmetagenom2_FD_187291 | JGI IMG/M metagenome (GOLD analysis project Ga0209013, IMG submission 187291) | Oil polluted marine microbial communities from Coal Oil Point, Santa Barbara, California, USA - Sample 2 (SPAdes) (version 2) | ecosystem: Environmental > Aquatic > Marine > Oil seeps ... | reverse complement strand
ACGATTCTACTAATCCATTCTATCCATTTGTCGAATCTTCTAACAACTAGCAATCAAAATGAAATATAATGAATGTAAAACAAAAGGAGATGTAGGATGAGGAAAATAGGTGCACTTTTATTACTTTTACTAATTACTAGCATTGCAGTTCCACAAGTTTCACTCGCAAATGACACATCCATGATCGGGCAGTTAAATACGGAAGAAGTATCTTTATATTCTTCCATGGAAATTACGAATCCTGTCGCAAGCATTCATGGATTGGAGTCGGTTTTCACCTATCAGGCGACACAAAGTGCCGACTGGGTCAAATTAGCGATTGGTGGCACTACCTATTTTATGCAAAGTCAGTTTTTGCAACCAACCAATCAGGAGTTGCCGAATTTGGCAAATGCTGTTGAAAGTCAAATTAAGACAAAAACAGCATTCGCCATTTATAGCGAATCCACTACAGCAAGTAAGGTGCTGTTCCGTGGGAATTCGACGGCCAATCTTAAAACGCTAGGATATGAGAATGGTTTTTTCAAAGTTTCAGTGGGTGGCCAAATTGGATATTTCCCGGGGAATGATGCCGTCAACCTTTTCGACAAACCGGCCATGTCGGTACAAGTGCTGGAAACGAAAATCCCTCTATATGAACTGCGCAGTGGGAAAAGAGTACAAGTAGGTTCCGTTGCTTCAGGGTTCGTTTTCAATCGACTGAAAGAAGTCAGTGGGTATCATCAATTTGAAGTGAAAGGGAAAATCTATCAAGTGCCTATGGCAGGTACTGCTCCATCATCTGTTAAAGCAATTGTGAAACCAGCTGCAAAGCCAATGTTTCCGGCTACAGTGAGAGTGGAGCAGGAATCTCCTGTTACGAATGCTTCGGGTGTGCAAATCGGATCAATTAGTCGAGGGAGCATGCTGACATTGCATAACTTCAAAAATGACAAAGCGGTCATTGAATTTTTGGGGTCTGCTGCGTACATTCCATTGAAAAACGTCACGCATTCTAATCTCGTCCAGCCTAAAAAGAATATTAGCCATCGTGAAATGTCTTATTGGACACAAGTGATTGCAGGCATGTATCCAGAGTTCACAAAACTCGAGATGATTGGGAAAAGTGTGGAAGGCAGAGCCATTTATGCGTTGAAGGTAGGGACAGGCAAAAAGGAAATCCTTTTTGATGCCTCGCTCCATGCGCGCGAGCATATGACAACAAATGTGTTGCTTGAAATGATGGATAATTACGTACTTCATTACAACAACAAAACATCTTTTGCCGGCTATAACGTGAAACAAGTATTGGATCAGACGAGCATATGGTTTGTCCCGATGATGAATCCCGATGGTGTGACACTTGTTCAAGGAGGTAAGAACGCTGTCAAAAATGGGGCTACAGCACAAAAAATCAATGGAGGCACGAACTTCGCCCGTTGGAAAGCCAATGTCCGTGGGGTCGATTTAAACAAAAACTTTGATGCCGGCTGGAGCGTAATCAACAACAACATTAAGAAGCCGAGCTATATGGGCTACCGTGGACCTAAAAAGTTCTCAGAACCGGAAGCCGTTGCATTGAAGCATTTTGTGGAGAAGCATAACTTCATGTCCTATATCTCGTATCATTCTTCCGGTCAAGTGTTGTACTGGTTCAATTTCCAGGCAGGCGGCCAGTTGAGCAGGGATATTCAATACGTCAACCAGTTGAAATCGATTACGGGCTACTCCATCGTTCCCCCGTATTACCGCCGTGGAACAGGGTCTTCCGCTGACTGGTTCATTGCAACAACCAAGAAACCTGGAATCACCGTAGAAATTGCACCTTATGCAGGGGAAAAACCGGTGCCCCTCGTTTACTGGGACCGCATCTGGAAACAAAATCATAAAGTGGGATTGCATGCGGCCAATGAGGCTTGGAAACGCAAATAAGGTAGGAAAGAAGGGGTAACATGAAGAAGATTATCGCTACATTACTGGTTGGAATTCTCGTGTTCAGTTCTTTTGCAGCCGTCTCGGAAGCCAGTGCAAGAAAATCGGTGTTCACGGATCTATCAATGAAAAATACATTCTATGAATCGATTTATTCGATGTATGTAAAAGAAGTATTGGATGCTAAATTCACGATGGACGGCGATGTCTTGATTAGTTCATCCGGAATTGTCACACGTGCCGATGCGGCTTATATGCTTTACCAACTGCAAGGCATGGCACCTGAAAATGGAAAGAGTTTCCCGGACGTGTCACCGGATGATTGGTATTACGAAGCCGTTTCCACAGTAGGTGCAAAAGGAATTGTCAATGGGTTTGAAGATGGCACATTTGGACCGGATAAACCGCTGACCCGTTCACAAATGTCCAAAATCATTGCATTGGCCTTCGACTATTCCATTGCAAGCACACCAAACATTTCGTTTACCGATGTCAATAAAACATGGGCACCTTACGTGCAGGCGATGTTTGAAAATGGTGTGACGAAAGGGGTGACTCCCACTCAATTTGCGCCCAATAAGCAATTGACGCGTGGAGAAATGGCAGCCTTCATGGACCGCGCCTACAAAAAAGTGCCTGGTAGTTCCTATAATGATTTTGAAGTGATGAATGCCGTGAATGAAGCAACAAGAAAAGCGAGAAATATAGCACTCCATGGGTTGGAAAGGTATTACCCGAAACAACAAGTAAATGATATTAAGGAGGATATGAGTGCCATTGCGGTGGAGCCGTATTTGACGCAAGCATTGACCGCCTATAAAGTCTCTTGTTATGCATGTGACGTAGCTTCGGTGCAGGATGACTACAATTTCGGCTTGCCGTACACAATCAAAGCCTTATCCAATACATCCATTATTGTTGATGCAGTGGTACCTACGAGCTCAATTACCGAAGGGTACCGTGGGACGATTGAATTGGTGCGAGTTGGAGATATTTGGAAAATTAAGTCATTGAAAGCTAGGTCATTCAAAGACGACCCTTTAAAGCTTACGATTAATCAGGCAACCGACTATCTTTCGTTTGCCATACCGGTCTATTGGAATGAAGAGGTTTACAAGATTGGCCATACCGGAAAGGATTCAGTAACAGGAATGGATGCATTTCTTGTGAACGGCAATCAAACGTATTTGTTTGATGTTAATACAGGATATCTAGATATGAAATAATAGATTGCCAGTTGAGTAGAAGCACAAACTTCTATCAACTGGTATTTTTTTGTGGCAAAACGTTTTAAAAAAGTCGTTAATTTTTCCTAAAATTTCGACAGGTAAAATTTGGTATGATTGTAATGTTTCAATATTTAGACTAAAGGGGAGAGTGGAATGAAGATGTGGAAAAAAGTCTCTACTTCAGCATTGGCGATGTCGCTGGCTGTTGGAGGATTTGCTGCAGGACAAGAAGTATCTGCCGCAGAGAATGATGTAACACGTGGAGAATATGTGAAAACATTGATCACGGCAATGGGTGTGGAATTAGGATCTGGTAAATCGATTAAATTTGATGATGTCCCAGAAGAGTTGAAACCGTATATCGAAAAAGCGGTGGAATTAAAGTTAATCAAAGGAAAATCAAAGACCAAATTCGATACGGATGGAAAATTGAATCGTGAGCAGGCATTTGTCATTGCCGTTCGTGGGATTGATTCTCAAGAAACTTTCCCAATCGAAAATTTAAAGCAATTCACGGATGGAAACAAAATTAGTGGTAGCCTTCGCGCCGATGTTTCAAAAGGTGTAGGAATGGGCTTTTTAATTGGGTTTGCAAACGGAACATTACACCCTAGCAACCTCGTGAACAAGGGGGAGATGCAAGCGATTGTCCAACGTTTTTTAAAAGAGTACAAACCTGCTAAAGCGAACACAACAGTGGCTCTACGCATTCTTGGTACGTCTGATATTCATACAAACATCGTAAACTATGATTACTATAAAGATCTCCCTTCTAACAGCTTGGGACTTGCAAAAACGGCAACATTGATTAAGAATGCCCGAACAGAAAATAGAAATTCACTGTTGTTCGACAATGGTGACTTGATTCAAGGTACACCGCTCGGTTCATACAAGGCTTCCGTCGAAACGTTGAAAGATGGTGAAGTCCATCCATCATTGGCAGCACTTAATTTACTGGACTATGATGTAGCCACTCTAGGAAATCATGAGTTTAACTACGGTCTGCCTTACTTGAATGAAGTGTTGGATGATGCCGGGTTCCCTTATGTCAATGCCAACGTAATGGATGCAACGACTGGTGAGAATGTCTACACACCATACGTCATTGTCGATAAACAAGTAAAAGATTCACAAGGCAAAGAAACGACCATTAAAGTAGGCGTGACCGGTATCGTGCCTCCAGCCATCCTGAAATGGGACAAGTCCCATTTAGAGGGCAAAGTAACGGTCGAAGATTCAGTCGATGCAGTAGAATCTCTTATTCCTCAAATGGAAAAAGAGGGGGCTGACGTGATTGTCGTACTATCCCACTCCGGTTTGGGTGACATGGTCCATGAACCTGGCGAAGAAGATGTGACATACTTGATGACACAAGTTGAAGGCGTCGATGCGATTATTACCGGACATGCCCATCAAGTATTCCCAGGTAAAGTGGATGAGTCATTGACAGGTGTGGATGTGGAACAAGGAACAATCAATGGCGTTCCTGTCGTAATGCCGGGCAAATTCGGTAGTCATCTTGGCGTTATCGATTTAACATTGGAGAAGAAAGAAGACGACTGGTCGGTTTCATCTTCAAAAGCTGAAGTTCGAACGATTGCGAAAGATGACAGTGATGTCGATGCAACCATTGTTGAGGCTGTCAAAGAAGCACACGAAGGAACGATTGACTACGTACGTCAAGCAGTTGGAACGACAACTGCCGACATTCACAGTTACTTCTCACAAGTGCAAGATGATCCATCCATTCAAATCGTCACAAACGCACAAAAATGGTATGTGGAACAAAAACTAAAAGGAACTGCTAATGAAAACTTGCCGGTATTATCGGCAGGAGCACCATTTAAAGCAGGAACACGTAGCGATCCTGAATATTATACTTTCGTTCCAAAAGGTGAATTGGCAATCAAAAATGTTGCAGACCTGTACCTTTACGACAATACAGTGGCGACGTTGAAAGTGACGGGAGCCGACGTCAAGGAATGGCTGGAAATGTCTGCAGGGCAATTCAACCAGATTGATGCAACGAAGACAGAAGAGCAATCTCTCATTAACACAGACTTCCGTTCGTATAACTTCGACGTAATTGACGGCGTGACATATGAAATCGATGTGACACAACCTGCGAAATATGATCCAGATGGAAAACTGTTAAATGAAGAAGCAAGCCGCATCACAAACTTGAGTTATGACGGCAAGCCAATCGATTTGGAACAGGAATTTATCGTAGCGACCAATAACTACCGTGCAAATGGTACGTTCCCAGGTGTCCGTAATGCCACAGCGATCGAAGTTTACCCGGATGAAAACCGACAAGCGATCATCGATTACATCTTAATCGAGAAAACAATCGATCCATCAGCTGACGGCAACTGGAAATTCTCTAGCTTACCAACTGAAGCTCAAGTAGTCTTCGAATCATCCAAGCAAGCGGTCGACGTGATTCCTGAAGGCGGCAACATCAGTTATGTTGGCGAAGGAACAGACGGATTCGGCAAATATTTGTTAAAATAAATAGATTCAATACGCAGCGGCCTTAATGGTTGCTGCGTTTTTTTTCTGCGTGAAATTGCTAAAACTAGCAGGGTCGACAAGGAACCGCACAAGAGAGAGAATAACCGCACATAGACACCACAAATCACGCATAGAGCCTCAGCAAAACCCGGTAAATCCTAAAATGTTACAAGCGTTTCATCTGACATTGCGAAATGTAACGATTTTGTTACATAAATGTAACTTAAAGTAGGTTTATTTCATGATACGATGAATCTAGTAAATTTTTCAGAAAATTGTAGCCATGGGGCCAACCGGGGGAATCTATTTTATGAAATTACAGTCTCAGTTTCTTAAAGCCATCACGATGATAACATTAGCTATTCTACTAATAGTTTCACCTTTCGCAAGTCAAGCAGATGCAGCAAGTGGAATTAGTTCTGCGACAGTTGTTTCAGCAGCGAATTCTGTTATGGGGACGAAATATATGCGAGGCGGTACGACATCTAAAGGATTCGATTGCTCAGGTTTTGTCGGTTATGTATACAATAAAGTCGGGCTTAATTTACCAAGAACGTCCGCTGGAATGTATGCAACTGGAGAGTCAGTTTCCAAGAAAAGTTTAAAATCAGGAGATTTAGTTTTCTTCAATACTTCCGGTAAAGGTGTTTCACACGTAGGTGTCTACATCGGAAACGGGAAATTCGCCCACTCTTCATCAAGTAAAGGCGTTTCCATTTCGAAGATTAACGATCCATACTACTGGGGTTCAAAATACATAGGTGCGAAACGTGTCGCATCCATTTCTCAAGTAGCTTCAGCTAAAAAATAAACTCACATTCCCAAACGCTTTGTCGCCGATAAAATTGCGATAAGGCGTTTTTATATGGAATAATAGATTGTGGTATTCTTCAAAGAGAAAATAAAGTGCCAGGTACCCATAGGGTTCAGGACAAAAGTCGTCCCGCTTAGGTGGTCGATGCTTGGCACATTTTTAAAGAACTTATGCTGTGGCTTAAAGAAGAGAGGTTGTGTAACTATGTCGACGGTTCGTTATGACTATATGGATTGGTTGCGGGTGTTTGCCATTTTTTCTGTTGTTGGAATCCATGTCACAGCTCAATTGGTGACGGATCTTAATTATGGGCACCAAATATGGTGGTTTGCCAATTTAGTTGATTCCGCACTACGAAACAGTGTGCCGTTATTCTTCATGATGAGTGGGGCACTTCTATTGACGCGAAAACAAGATGAACCTCTGATTCCTTTCTTCAAGAAGCGGGTCAGTAAGGTGGCCATACCTTTATTGGCGTGGAGTGTTATTTTTATCATTTACCGAAAAATCATGTGGTTTGAAGAACATACATGGGCGCAAATGATTAAGATGGTGTTGACGGATTCCGTGTTTTTCCACCTGTGGTTTTTATATACCATTTTGGGGCTATATTTAATGACACCTTTTTTAAGACAAATTATTAAATCATCATCTAGACAATTGCTTGTTTATTTCCTGGGAGCATGGTTCGTACTTTCCAGCCTGTTTCCATTTGTCCATAAATTCGCAGATTATGGCATCTCGCTATCTGCGGGATTATTTAGCACATATATTGGCTATTTTGTTTTGGGTGCGTATTTGATTCTGTATCCAATCAAGCGTAAATGGCTTCCTTTACTAGGTTTTCTAGCAGCACTCGGATACGCAATCACAGCTTATGGAACATATGTGTTGACGGTGCAAAATGATGGTCGTCTGGATGGTTTCTTCTATGTTTATATCGCGCCTAACACAATCGCGATTGCCATATTCCTGTTTGTCTTGTTCCAACAATTTCCGAATGTTTTCAAGGCAAATAAACTGATTCAAAAAATCAGTCTAGCCAGCATGGGAATCTATTTGATTCATCCGATTATCCAACTGTATGGACGTCGAATCGGATTTGATGAATATTGGGTACACCCGGTAATCGCGGTACCTCTTGTATGGCTGTCCATTTTTGTGTCATCGTTTATCATTGTCTGGATTCTACAAAAAATTCCAATCATCAAAAAGCTGGTACCGTAAAAGTAAAGTGCCACGCACCCGTTGTTTTATGGGACCAAAAATGTCCCGGCTAGGGGGGCGGTGCCTGGCACTATTTTCACGGTGGTATTCATTTCCATAGCTTGTTACACTTATAGTAGACTTGAAAAGAAGGTGAACTGAATGATATTGAAAAAAATGTTGGTGGTTTTGTCGATGGCAGTTGTGGTTTTACTTCCGTTACATTCTGCGAATGCGGCATTTTCGGATGTTAATAATACGTATAAGCCTGCGGTTGACCATATTGTAGCTGAAGGATATGCACAAGGAATAAACGAAACACAATTTGGGATTTCGAATGAAATCAAGAGAATTGATGCTGCGGTGATGATTGCGAGAGTTAATGGATTCTCAGCAGATGGAAATTATCCAGATGCAGGTTTTACGGATGTTCCAAAAAATCGTCAATGGGCAGTTAATGCACTTGCAGCTAACAAAATCATGAACGGGATTTCTGCTACTACGTTTGGAAGTTACCAAACGATGTCTCGTGAACAAATGGCGAAAGTCATTGCCCTTACGTATGACTTGAATGCAACGTCCATGGATATCCCTTTCAAAGATGTACTTTCAACGGTGAAACCATACGTCGCGGCACTTCTAGAACATGACATCACACAAGGGAAAACCGCTCAAACGTTTGGTTCGAAAGACAGCATCAAGCGCGGAGAGTTTGCATTATTTATTTACCGAGCTGAAACAATCGATTCAATTGAGCCACCAGAAGTCATCTCTGTAGAATAATTTTTAAAAATGCGTGGATAATCTTGTACTAATTCTGAATTATGTTACAATGAAAGCATTCCTGTTTTAAATATAATACTATGAATAACTTGGTTGATTCGCGAAAAAGAATCCATGGGACTGGTCTCCTATGGGTTCTTTTTCCTTTTTACCAACTAAACCCTATTGACTATTTCTATTTTAATAGAATCACGTATACTTATAGACATAGCTTAAAGAAAAGGAGTTGCATCATGAAATCAAATCTGAAAAGAATGTCGGCGTTTTTCCTGACATCCTTACTCGTACTATCCAGTCTGCCAGTGTCTGCCGCCACGTTATCTCCGGGTATTCACCACGAAACGATTTCAACAAATTTGGGAGGTTATCCTCAAAAAATCAACAAGTTGTCAATTGATGTCACGAATCCATATAGCAAAATTGAATATGGAGTTTCGAATCCAATCAATACGCTGAAAACCGTGACGAATCTGTCGAAAGAACATACATATGAAAAGCATCATGTGGTAGGAGCGATCAATGCATCATTCTTCCGCTACGAAGATAAATTCCCGTTATTCTTGCTTGCGAAAAATGATCAAATCGTCAATTTAGGGAATGTATCCACTAATTTCAATGACTATATGTATACACCTGCTGCTTTTGGTGTGACAGCAAACAATCAAGCTAAAGTCGGTCGTTATTCATTGGAACGCAAGATTGAGCATAATGGAAAATCGTTTACCACGACTGACATGAATCGCCTGCGTGACAACAATGAATTGATCATGTACACCGATAGTTATCCAGAAGAAAAAACACGTCAAAATCAATTTGGGATTGAAGTTGTTGTGACTGGCGTCAATAAAAAAGTCGATTCCCAGTTAAAATTCGGTGAAAAAGTGACAGGGAAAGTAACAGCGGTTCGTCCTTACGGGCAATATACGTCCGCTTCAATCCCTAAAGATGGTTTTGTTCTATCAGCATCAGGCTCAGAAAACTCAAAAATATCTTCCATGAAAATAGGGGACGAAGTTTCATTAACCGTAGATGTTGATACGGCTTGGAAAGGCGCACAGTTTATGCTAGCATCTGGCCCCTTACTCGTGCAAAACGGTAAGTCCGCATTGACGATTGACTTGAACAGTCCTCGTGTTCGAGAAAGAACGTCAAGAACTGCAGTTGCAACCGATGCAACTGGAACACGTGCTTATTTCGTCACAGTTGATGGTCGTCAAAAAGGGTATAGCCAGGGAATGACGTTAGTGGAATTCTCTAAGTACTTGATCTCAATTGGCGCACATAATGCCATCAACCTAGACGGTGGTGGATCGACCGCAATGGTGACTCGCCGTTATGGAAATGTCTATCCATCGTTGATCAACCGTCCTTCTGATGGTTCCGAACGTGCGGTTTCGGCCATTTTAGAAGCTGTCAGCACGGCACCTTATGGACAACCAAAAACCATTGACATCACACCTGAGCAAGAAGGCATTGTTGCAGTGGGTGCTTCAGTTGGTTTTAAAGTGAATAGTGTATTGGACGAATACTATAACGTATTGACGCCTAACTCATCCAAACTGAAACTGGAAAGCGTTTCAAATGGTGTAGGTACGATTGAAAACAATCGCTTTGTCGGCGCGAAAGCGGGTACCGGTACCATCACGGCAAATTATGACGGAACAATTGTGTCCCTTCCCGTCACGGTAACGGACACAATCGATCAATTAGTGGCCACACCATCTGAAATTCATATCGGACCGGGTCAATCAATGAATTTCAGCGTGAGTGGCATCAGTAAAAATAAAAAAGTGATCTTCAATCCAGCTTCTGTTAACTGGACACAAACAGGCGGAATCGGTTCCATCAACGGAACGACATTCACGGCTGGGTCAAGTGAAGGAACCGGCACGATTACAGGGACATTCGGTGCTGCCAAAGTTTCGATACCTGTGACCGTTTCAAACAAACCAGTCCAAATTAATGGATTGGAATCTTTAACTGGATTGAAGACAGATTCAATTCGCTCTACCGCAACATTGAGTTCTGAACGCACATTGCAAGCGAAAGAAGGCTCTGCCTCGGTTAAATTGTCTTATGACTTCAGTGAATACCGAGAAAATACATCGGCTGCCTATGTTACGTGGGCAAATGGATTGTCAATTCCAGGCGCACCTAAGAAAATTGGGGCCTGGGTATATGGAGATGGAGCGAATCATTGGCTTCGTGCAGCCATAACGGATGCCAATGGGAAAGAAATGGCTATTGATTTTACAAAAGATGGCGGATTGAACTGGGTAGGGTGGAAATACGTTGAAGCAACGATTCCAACCCAAGTTCAAAGCCCCGTGAAATTAAGCAAGATCTATGTTGCGGAACCTTCTTCAAGCAAGAAAGACAAAGGTTCAATCTGGATCGATCAAATCCAGGCTGTTTACACGAATAATTCAGAAGTCGCGAAGGCATTCAATCCTTCATCGACAGCTCGAGTTGTCGATGCCAACAAGCAATTTACTGTCACATTCAGCCAAGCCATGAACCCATCATTCTTCAACACGAAATATGTATACGTTGAGGATGAACGTGGGATTCGCCAGAATGTAACAGTGGGCAGTGGAGCGAACGCGACAAAACTGGTCGTTTCTGCACCATCAGGCGGATACGCTAAAGGCAAGTCTTACCGATTGGTTGTGACTCATTTCGCACCGAATGGCAGTGGTGCACGAATGGTCAAAGATTCCATTACCGAATTTAAAGTACAATAAGCAAAATGCATGCGAGATTGACTCTCGCATGCATTTTTTTGTAGCGCGTGAATAGTTATCAAGACAACTTATGGTGATATCAAAACTATAGGGAGAGATATCCATACAAAACCCCACGATATCAACATAAGCCCCAGTTATATCAAGACAAACACCCGCTATATCAAGACAAGCCCATACCATGAACGAACAAAAAAATCCCGCTCCATAATCAATAGGGAGCGGGATTACCTTATGCTTGTTGTTGAGGAACACGAACGGTCCATTTCGAGAAATCGGCATCTTGGATTAAGACCATTTCTGCAGGGAAAATGAATGTCCATGGTTTCGTAGTGTTTGCTTTTACCTGGAGGGAATCTAGTTTAAATGATCCTCTTGCAACCAATTCACCACTTGCATCCAATAATTCGAGTGGAAGTTGCTCCAATGTAATGTGCTGAGAGTGACCATTGCGGATGAATACCGAAATGGCGATGCTGCCATCTTCTTGTGGCTTCGCTTGGAAACCACTGAAATTCACTTCGCGTTCTTTTAATTTCGGAAGTGATTTGACAATTTTCGATAACGCATCTTTTTGGTCTTGAGCCAATGCTTCATCCCAAGTTGGTGCCAGGTCTAGCTGATGGGGAACTAGAGATTGCACATTGAAGGCTATCTTCCATCCATCAACAGGCTTTTCTGCAACTTTTTGTGTCGATTTCTCAAAGGCAAATACCCAAGGTCGATCGCTGCGTGCAGGGATTTCACCCAATTCTTCCAAATTGAATTCCTTGGCAGCCAATACAGTGCCATCTTCAGAAAGAATCAGTAATTCGACTTTCCCCATTTTGATTTGTTTCGCTAGAGATGAACGGAAGAAAGCTTTTACAAGCCATTCTCCAGAACGTTCATTCACATCGATATCAATCCCCGAAAGTGAAATCTGATTCGGTTTCAAGGGCTGAAGCTCATTGGACAAGAAACTGAATACATATTGCTGTTCTTTTGGAACGGTCCACTCCGGATGGTAAGAAAGAGTGGTTTGCACCAATTTCTCGGAAGAATCGGCTGCATTTCCATTGATCAGTTCAGTTGATTGAACCGTGCTATCGGCACCGGTTTTTTTCGTTTTATTGAAAATTGAAAAGAGTCCCATTTATTTTGCCTCCTGCCGTGAAGCGATTGTTTTCATGAAGCCTGTGATTTCTGAAGCGATTGAACGTCGTAATTCTTGATAATGCGATTGGAACAATTCAAGTCCCTCTCTTTGGTAAATACGCATTGGATCTTCCTGTTGATAAGCACGTAATCCAATGCCTTCTTTTAAACGTGTCATGGATTCCAAGTGGCGGACCCAAGTGGAGTCAAGGTATGACAGCATCACGCGTGGGATGGTTTTCATCACTTCAGGTTGTTCTTCGAATGTATCTATGAATGTTTGCAAGTCATGAATGCTCGATTGAACTTGTTTTTGAACGTCTTTTACTCTCATTACTTTACGGTCAAGCGTAATCGGTTCAAGGAATAGTTGGTTCATTGTTCGTTCCATACGCTCGAAATCCCATTGATCTGTTGTTTCGTCTTCAGAACAACTTTCGCCAATGACGAATTCAATCGTTTCGTCGACCATCGTTTTCAATTGGCCAAGCAAGTCTTTGCGCTCAAGAATACGATCTCGAAGCGAATAAATTACTTGTCGTTGTTCATTGATGACATCATCCAGTTGCAAGTTGTATTCACGCATAGAGAAATGTGAACCTTCAACGATTCGTTGCGTACGTTCAGTCAGCTCATGAACCGATTTCCCAAGAACCAGTCCGAGACTATCGGTCTTCACTTTCTTGTTGAACTTCTCCAAATCCTCTCTCGCATAGCGCTTAAACATATCATCTTCCAATGAAATCATAAACAAGGATTCACCTGGATCGCCTTGTCGACCAGAGCGTCCGCGTAATTGATTGTCAATTCGACGGCTCTCGTGTTTTTCCGTACCAAGAACGAACAAGCCACCGATTTCAGCTACACCTTCTCCAAGTACGATATCTGTACCACGACCGGCCATATTCGTTGCCACGGTAATTTGATTCAGTTGTCCAGCTTGTGAAATTAAGTGAATTTCTTGCTCAACGCTTTTCGCGTTCAACAGCTGGAAGTCCAAGCCTTCTTTTTTCAAGTATTGCGCTACTTTTTCTGATTGGAGAATGGATGTTGTCCCTACCAATACAGGTTGTCCAGTAGTATGGCGTTTTTTCACTTCTTTTGCGACCGCTGTGTATTTTTGCTCGATTTTCGCAAACACAAGATCGGGTTGGTCCACTCGAATACGCGGACGATTGGTTGGAATTTGCAATACTTCCATTCCGTAAACTTCGCGGAATTCTTTTTCCTGCGTTTTTGCCGTACCGGTCATTCCGCAAAGAAGGGGATACATACGGAAGTAGTTTTGAATCGTCACTTGTGCTTGTGATTTATTTTCTTCTGTAATCGTGACGCCTTCTTTTGCCTCGATTGCTTGATGGAGACCATCGGAAAGAGTACGTCCTTCCATGATTCGTCCAGTGAACATATCGACCAGGAATATTTTATCTTCCTTAACAATATAATCGACGTCCCGTTCGAACATCACGTGTGCACGGACTGCCTGTATGACGTAATGGAAGAGGGATTGATGTTCGAGTTCGTAAAGATTGTCGACACCAAAGGCAGCCTCTACTTTTTCGATTCCTGCATCCGTCAGTGATGTAGCTTTTGTTTCATCATCAAAATCATAATCGCGCTCTTTTTCAAAGCGCTTCGCCAATCGTGCTGAAATCATGTGCAATTCCGCATTCGCAGACATTTTTCCTGCAACAATCAATGGTGTTTTTGCTTCATCTACCAGTACACTATCAACTTCGTCAATAATGGCAAAATGGTAAGGTCGCTGCACTTTTTGGGAACTATCGCCTGCCATGTTATCACGTAGGTAGTCAAACCCAAATTCTGTCCCAACTCCATATGTAATATCAGCGGCATAAGCTTGCTGCTTTTCATGAGGTTGCTTCATCGGTAAGTTTATTCCAACGGTAAGTCCTAGGAAGCGATGGAGTTGACCGATTTGATCGTAGTCACGTTGCGCAAGGTATTCGTTTACGGTAATAACGTGAACACCTTTACCTTCTAGGGCACGAATATACGAAGGGAGGGAAGCAACCAAGGTTTTTCCTTCTCCTGTCGGCATCTCCGAGATATTACCTTCAGTCAAGACAAGACCACCGATTAACTGCACATCAAAGTGACGCATCTGTAATACACGTTTCGAAGCTTCTCGAACGACTGCAAATGCATCTGGGATAATGGCCTGTATCTTTTCGCCATTTGCCAATCGATCTTTGAAGGTTTGAGTCATGTTTCGCAGTTCTTCATCGGATTTCGTTGTATATGTTTCTTCTAATTTATTTATTTGATCAACCAATTTGCGGTATTTTTTCAATTGGCGTTCACTCGTTTCAGTTGAACGTTTAAAAAGGGAATACATAAGTTTTACGCTCCTTTGTTTCTAGACACTTGCTTATTTTAACAAAATTTTTAGGGAAATACTATGAAACATATTACACCATTGGGTCGTCTAATAGAATAGTGTGTTTGATATAGGGGGAATTTGGATATTGTTATAGGAAGAAACATTCATTTTGTTAAAAGATGTTTCCATAACCTCGTTTCGTGCTATAATACATATGGATTTACCGAGATAAATACTGATGGAATTATTTAAGGAGGAATGACATGCTATACCTATCTTTGGTTCTGGCATTTGTCGCTTCGATACTGTTAACCCCAGTGGTGAAGGCCCTCGCATTTAAAGTGGGCGCAGTTGACCGACCTAACTATAGAAAAGTTCACGCACGGATAATGCCACGTTTAGGTGGTCTTGCGATATTTGGTGCGTTTTTAATTGGCTATTTTGTATTGCACCCTGAAGATTCGACAGCACTTTACATTATTATAGGTGCTTTTATCATCATTATTACAGGGGCACTTGATGATATGTTTGAAATTACTGCCAAAGTGAAGCTTCTGGGCCAAATTGTGGCTGCAGGAATCGTCATCTATGGCGGATTGGAAATCGAGTTCATTAAATTACCTTTCGGTGGCGAGTTGGACTTCGGATACTTCAGTATTCCATTGACGATTCTTTGGATTGTCGGAATCACGAACGCCATCAATTTAATTGATGGGCTGGATGGCTTGGCTGCCGGCGTTTCCACGATTGCTTTGATTACGATGGCGGGAATGGCCATCATGATGGGGGACATGTTCGTATTTTCGA
>Ga0209013_10002886_pt1 | contig 15489 bp, 14 predicted proteins | sample Cruoilmetagenom2_FD_187291 | JGI IMG/M metagenome (GOLD analysis project Ga0209013, IMG submission 187291) | Oil polluted marine microbial communities from Coal Oil Point, Santa Barbara, California, USA - Sample 2 (SPAdes) (version 2) | ecosystem: Environmental > Aquatic > Marine > Oil seeps ... | reverse complement strand
CAGGATCGATGCCATTGTCGTTGACTCCCTGCTGCGGGCCGGAATAGGGCCAAAATCCGCCGTGTTGAGCCCGCGGGAATGCGAAGAAACCGCAGACCCGCCCTCGCGGGTATATTACAATGCCGCGGCCGAGAACCCACGTACAGATCGAGGTTTGAGGCCAAACACCGTTTCGGGAGTTTCATGACGACAACGTCGGGCCACCCTTTCCGTCCGGCCGCTCTCTTGTTGGCGTGCATCGCCATCGTTGCGCCTTCCACGGCCGACGCCTACATCGGTCCGGGAGCCGGCTTCGCTGTGCTCGGCTCCTTCGCCGTGCTTTTCGTCACCATGCTTCTAGCGGGTGCTTCACTCCTGGTATGGCCGTTTCGAATGCTGTGGCGAGCAGTCCGCCGGCGCACCAAGAGCAAACCGCTGGTCAAACGCCTTGTCGTATTAGGTTTCGACGGCCAGGAAACAACGATCACCGAACGGATGATGGCCCAAGGTCAGCTACCCAACTTCAAGAAGCTCGCTGAAGGCGGCTGCTATAGCCGGCTGCGCTCGACCTTCCCTTCCATCACTCCAGTCGCCTGGTCCTCTTTTACCACTGGCACCAATCCGGGCAAACACAACATCTTCGATTTCCTCGACCGCGATCCGCGCACCTATCTGCCGAGGCTGTCATCCACCGAGATCGGTTCGGTGGACAGGGTCCTCAAGCTCGGCAAGCTGAGGATTCCGCTCGCCAAACCGTCGATCCGGCTTCTACGAAAATCCAAGCCCTTCTGGACGATCCTCGGTGAGCACAACATCTGGAGCACCATCATCCGCGTGCCGATCACATTTCCTCCCGACAAATTCTACGGGGCTCAACTGGGGGCAATGTGTATCCCGGACCTTCTTGGCACCCAGGGCACCTTCCTCTACTTCTCGACCCGCTCAGGTGGTGAGACCTTCCAGGAAGGCGGACTACAATTCGAGCTCCGCTCCAACGGTTCCAAAGACAGCTTCGAGGGCACAATCGAGGGGCCCGAGAATTCCTTCCTCGAAGGCAACCCGCCGATGACCCTGCCTCTTCACATCGAGGTCGACCGAAACGCCGGCCGCGCTTTGGTTTCGGTCAACGGCGACACGGTCGAGCTCGAGCCGCGAGTACTCAGCGATTGGGTGAAGCTCAGCTTCAAGGCGATCGCAGGCATGAAGGTCACCGGTATCTGCCGACTGATGATCACCGAGATGGCCGAGCATGTCTCGCTCTACGTCTCCCCGATCAACATCGAACCCGAGAAACCGGTCATGCCGATTTCGCATCCCAGCTACTACTGCTCCTATCTCGAGAAAAAACTCGGCTCATATGCCACTCTCGGCCTCGCCGAGGACACCTGGGCCCTGAACGAGAAGATCACCGACGACCACACCTTCATGACCCAGACAACCGACATCGACAACGAGCGCGAGGAGATGCTGTTCGCTGCGCTCGAACGCCTGAAAAAGGGAACTCTGGTCACTGTCTTCGACGCCACCGACCGCGTCAACCACATGTTCTGGCGCTATACGGAGGAGGGCCATCCGGCGGCCGAGGGTATCGAGAACCCCGACTATGCAGACGCCATCGAGGATCAGTACCGGCGCAACGATGAAATTGTAGGCAAGGTTATGGGACGTCTCGGCGAAGGTGACGTTTTGTGGGTGATGTCGGATCACGGCTGCACATCGTTCCGCCGCGGCGTCAACCTCAATGCCTGGCTCATGGAGAACGGTTATCTGGCTTTAAAGGACGGAGCCGACGCCTCAGAGCCCTGGCTGCAGTCGGTGGACTGGTCGCGGACCAAGGCCTACGCCGTTGGCCTGGTGGGAATCTTCCTCAACATCAAGGGCCGTGAGGCGCAGGGCATCGTTGCCGCCGGTGACGAAGCCGAGGCCCTCAAGGCCGAGCTCAAATCCAAGCTCGGCAACCTGAGGGACGCCGAAAAAGGCGAGGTGGCCATCAATGAAGCCTTCGATACGGACACGCTCTATCGCGGCCCCTACAAGGGCAACGCGCCGGACCTCCTGATCGGCTACAACCACGGCTACCGAATCTCGTGGGACTGTGCTAGCGGAGTGGTGGCCGGCTCGGTCTTCGACGACAACGTCAAGGCGTGGAGTGGCGACCACATCGTCGACCCACGGCTGGTGCCGGGAATCTTTCTCGCCAACCACCCAATCGACACCGAAGATCCGGCGATCATCGATCTCGCACCCACCGCCCTGACGCTTTTTGGGATCAGGCCGCTGGCGCACATGGAAGGCACGCCGATCATCGACAAAGAACGCTTCAACCGCCAATAGAGGGAGAGACCATCATGTTCGGATTCACAAAGGTCAAGCTCGAGAAAAGCCTGGTCGACAGGATCAGTCGCTTCTCCGAGATCGCCGGCTACTCGTCACCTGAAGAGTTCATCACCCACGCGCTCGAAAAGGAACTCGCCCAGCTCGAGGACGCAGATTCCGAGGAGGAGATCAAAAAGCGTCTCCAGGGCCTCGGATACATGTCATAGAAGGGACCATTGCAGCCTCCATGAAGCTCCTCAACGATCTCCTGCGCCCGGTCTTCGACCTGCTGCAGTCTCCGTTCATCGGGCTGCCGGCAGTCGTCGGAATTCTGGTGTGGTCGATTCCTATTGGCGTCTTCGCCCTCTGGGTCTTCGGTAAGACCTCGAATCAGGAACGGATTGCCGAGGTCAAACGACGGATCCACGCGGGCCTGTTTGAGATCCGCCTCTTCAACGACGACCTCGGTGCCATCATGCGCGCCCAGGGGGAGATCCTTCGCCACGTGCTGCACTATCAGGCGCTGGCGCTCAAGCCGATGATCTTCATCTTGCCACCGCTGGTGCTGGTGATGGTCCAGCTCCATCAGTTTTACGGCTTCCGTGGACTACGACCCGGTGAGGAGGTCTTGCTCACCGTCCAACTCGCACCCGATTCGGTGGAACCGGGTCGGCGCCCCGAGTTTTCGCTCGAAATGCCGCCCGGGCTTCATGCGGCAATGGACCCGGTATGGGTCCCTTCACTTCATCAAATCACCTGGCGCCTCGGCGTCGATGACTGGGGCGACTGGGATCTCTCCATCGACGTCGATGGCACACAATTCTCGAAGATCCTTCGCGCAACCGAAGACCTGATCCGACTATCGCCGGAAAGGCCGCCGCACACCTTCATCGACCAACTCGAATGGCCGTCCGAAAGGCCGTTCGAACACGACGGTGCGGTTCACTCCATGACCCTCGGCTATGCCGAGGGCTCAGTGGCGATCCTCGGCTGGGACTTCGAATGGGCCTTCGCGTGGATGGTGGTGTTCTTCGTCCTCACGATGGTCGTGGCTCTGGTCCTCCGGAAACCCATGGGAGTCGAACTCTGATCTGGTGCTCACGCCTATGCAAGTGAAGAGTCGCGCCACCACCATCGGAGCCGCGCTCATCTGCCTGTCGGCCGCGCTGTGGGGCCTCGATGGCGTCGTACTCACGCCCCGGCTCGCCAACCTCCAGGTCCCATTCGTGGTCTTCCTGTTGCACGCGATTCCCTTCGCGCTCATGCAACCCTTCTTGTGGCGCAGCTATGGACGCCTCCGCGCCATGCCGCCTCGTGGCTGGCTTGCGCTCGCTCTGGTCGCCTTCACCGGCGGCATGCTCGGCACGCTGGCCATCGTCAAGGCCCTCTTTCTGGTCAACTTCAACCAGCTCAGCGTCGTCGTGCTGTTGCAGAAACTGCAGCCGATCTTTGCCCTCGCCCTGGCGGCCATCCTGCTCGGCGAGAGGGTATCCGCCAGATTCCTGGCGGCCGCGGTAGTGGCGCTGGGCGGAGCCTATCTCCTCACCTTCGGACTCTCGGCCCCAAACACGACCGCCGACGGTATTTCGCTCAAGGCCGCATTGCTCGCCATCGTTGCGGCCGCCGCATTCGGCGCCGCGACCGTTCTCGGCAAGATGCTCCTGGGCTCCCTCGACTTCAAGGACGCAACATTTGCCCGCTACGGGATGACCTCGGCAATGACCCTCTTGTACCTCGGGATCCGAGGCATTGGCCTCCCAGTTGCCTCGGTCACAGAGGCCAACTGGGTCATGATCCTCATCATTTCATTGACCACCGGGTCGGGCGCCATATTCCTCTATTACTACGGCCTCACCCGGGTGCGCGCGAGCGTCGCCACGATCTGCGAGCTCTGCCTCCCCCTTTCCGCGGTCCTGCTCGACTACCTAGTCAACGACTCCGTGCTCGGACCATGGCAGTGGATCGGCGCCGCGCTGCTGGTTGGAGCGATCCTCCGCATCTCAATTACCCCGGGAAACAACCAAGAGAATGAGGAATTAGGAGTTAGGAATTAGGAATTAGGAATGCCGCTCAACCTCCCGCGGGAGTTTTGAGTTCTTAGTTTTGAGTTTTGAGTTACCGCCCACCCTCCCCGTTCTCTGGGGGTGCGGGTGGAAAATCCGAAATTCTCGAAGGAGGGGTGGAAATTCCTAATTCCTAACTCCTATTTGATTCTGGTTTTCGCGGGTACATTCGCGGCAGCTGCGCATCGACCGCGTACGCCATCAACGCGACAACACACTTGAGCGTTACCCAGCGCGAAGAGTCTCCGAGTCGGCCGTGGTCCCGTACAGGAAGAGACCTTGGTACGGGCAGGTCTCTTCGCCACCTGCTACCTTCCATTTGACGTTTTTGGACTCGCTGCAGGGCGAGAACCATGCCCGGTTCGAGTGGAGCTCCAGCCCGAGCGAGTGCCCACAGAAGCTCTGCCTCATCCGTTCGACCCAGGCAGGGATGGCCACAGCGGCCGGGCACCGTGCCTGCCGTGCCGATTGCCCGCACGAGGGATTTAACAGCGCGCTCATTCAGGACCTGTCGCGGTCGATCGATGCATGCTTTGAGAGCGCCCAGGAGGGCAACCGCGGTCACTCCGCACTCCCCAGTCACAGATTGACGACCCACCACCTGCCACCCGCCGTCCGGGTGATTCGCGTCGCCGTCCTCGAGCCATGCCAATCCCTCCTGAAAGCGAGGGTGCCGGCACCAACCCAGCTCCGCGAGTCCATGCAACACCCGAGCCGTCAACCATGGGACGGCGCTCTCACCCTTGCGACGTGCGAAACCGCCATCTCCCGGAGCTGTTTTGAGCAGTGCCTCAGCCGCCGCTTGAAGCCGAGGATCGGCAGGATTGGCGCCCCACTGGATTGCCGCGAGGAGGCGCCAGCCCGGTCCCGAATACGGCCTCCACAACGGCACATCGCACGCCCAGCTCCCGTCAGGATAGAGGTCTTCGATCAGCGAGGCCACCGGATCGACGGCATCGGAGCCTCCCTGGGCACGAACCACGGCCGGGCTCTCCGCTGGCCTCCGCACAAGCTCCACCAACACCCGCCAATGCAGGTTCGGCCGGTGCGGGTCCAGAAGCCAGGGAAGAGGGTCGCCACGAAGTGACTCCCAGGCTTCGGTGCAGGTGGTCACAGATCTGACCGGATCAGATCCGTCCGGAGCGGCGCAATTGGATGGTGTGCCGCAGGACCCGCAAGGCGCCCTCGATTCGCGAAAGCCTCCGGTTACGAGTCTGAAGGCCGACTTGATCCTGCAGGTCCACCGGCTCCGACCGAGTTTCGCGCACACGTTTGTCGAGCTCGAACTCCAGGGTCGTCATCTGTTCAAGGCTCAAACGCTTGAGGGACACCTGGGAGAGGAGCGAAAAACCATCGCACACCTGCCGTGCCATCGCGGGCGCCGAGCCGCCTTGGTAGCTTCCCATTGTCACCTCCGCCTGCCCAGTGTACCGCGCCCCCACCCACCCAGATGCAAGCTCGACTACCGAAACGAATTCGCAGGTCCGGGATTTGGATTAGTATCTTGAATCTTGTTTCTGATCACCGAGTGGGTGGGTGGATGGGAATTCCTAATTCCTATTTCCTAATTCTTAATTCGCCGGGCGGTCCGCCCGGCGCAACGCTCCCTGGCGGTACTCAACAACGAGACTCGCGCGGGCGGCGAGGTCGCGATCCGAAGTCAGCCAGATGGCGGTTCGGCCCACCGACGCCCTCACGACAGCTGATCGCCACAGCTCTCCCCGCACCGCATTGACCCACGGCATCGGGTCGACCACAACTACCAGGTGATAGGACGACGGAATCACCCTCGCCACTAAAACCAACAGCCTGTGGTACGGCGACAACGGGTTCCCATCTCTTTCAAGAGATCGATCTCCGAGCGCTTCAATAACCTCGTTCAATGAGCACGCTTCACGAATGGCGGCAATCGCGCCACGCTCCAGTGGCTGGTCGGCGAAAGCTGCGAGATTGGTCACGAGATTTCCGGGGATGAACTCTTCTCCGGCCGCAACAACGGCTGTCAGCCGGTCGCCATCCTGAAAGGGGGCACCGTCAACCGTGATTTCTCCCGCTTGAGGCACCCGCCTTGCAGTGAGTACATCAGCCAGATCGCCAGCATCCTCGGGCGAATCACAGAGAATCGCGAGGGAATCGCCCGCCCGCAATTCGAGGTTGATGGGAACCGACCGGGGCAATGCATCAGCGCCCGATACAACAACTCGATTCAGGCTCAAGGTCCCCCGTATCTCTCGGCTCGGCGGTCCGGGCTCGGTCATCGATGATCGACCTGTGGGCGTCCGCGCGATCCGCTGGGCTGCCAGAATCAATAAAACCGGCGCCAACCATCCACCGTTATCGAAGGCGATCAAACGCGGCGCGAGTGCAAAGACAACGCTCCATCCCCCGATCGCCAGATAGTCGGCGGCATCGGGCCGGCTGCCATCTGGACGCGGTAATGCGCGCGCAACCGATGCCACCAGTGAGGCCAGCAAAAACCACCCAAGCGCCAACTCCCAACCGCCTCGAAGCAACAGGAAGGTCGCCGCTGAGACCGCGACGAACAGACTGGTCCAGGGTTCTGCGGTACGAGTCCGGTTGACCAGTCCGTGGACGGCAAGCGCCGCCGCCGCCACAACCGGCGCCCAGCCAGGTTTCCAGGCGGCAACCCACACCAGAGCGGCGAGGAGGGTCGCGTGATACCATCCGGCGAACGCGGGCCAAGGAATCTTCACGGGGCGATGGTACCCCGTCGTCGCCGCCACACCAAGCATCTGAAGGGCATCCCCGCCTTCGAACCGCCGGCAGAGGTGTGACTCGTTACAGGATGCAGGATGCAAGATGCAGGATGCAGGGCCGCCCACCCGCCCTGTGGATTCCCCTGAACCCAGACTGGGTGCATCCTGGATCCTGAACCCTGCATCCTGTATCCGGATGGGTGGGTAGGTGGCAGGTATAACTTTTTCTCAATTCTCACGTATAGATCAACAGAGAACAAGGGTCGAAGAGGCCGACCCACAACGCCTTCACACAGCGTTACTACAAAGACCTCTATCAAACTCCTCCTTCATGGCTCCTCCCCCGGGAGCCATCTTTTTCCTTTTCTCACCGCGTCGCTGCGCGACGCGGTGAGAAAAGGGGCTGTTATTCTCGAGATCGTGGATTGGATAGTTTCTCTGACGCCTGAGGTGGCAACTGACCCAATGAGGGCGATTTCTGAGCCCCCGGATGGAGCGTCGATCGTCGAGTTGAGGCTGGATCGATTTTCTGGAATCGACATTGGAGCAGCGATCAGCGCCTGTCCGCTGCCGGTGCTTGCAACCCTACGGTCGAGATCGGAGGGCGGCGAGGGGCCAAACGACCCGACCACACGGGCGGAGATTCTCGGAGCCGCCCGTGACGCGGGTGCAGCGCTGCTCGACCTCGAGTTCGAACGAGACGTGTCGCTCGCTCGTGAACTCGGCCTCGCTCCTGAACAGACGATTTTGTCCTGGCACGATCCTGAAGGCACGCCTGGGGAACTGTCGAAAGTCGTCGGTCGGATGATGGATGCCCAGGCGCGCTGGATCAAGGTGGTGCCAACCGCAGAAAGTGTGAAGGACCTGATGTCGGTCCTCGCGCTCCACGGGCAGTTCAACAGCGGCCGGGTGCGCGAGCGCCGCTTGCTGACCTTTGCCATGGCTGCGCCCGGGTCGGCCAGCCGCTACCTGGCGCCGCTGCTGGGGCCTCCAATCGGCTATGCCTCCTGGTACGACGAAACGCCGGCAGCGCCCGGCCAGCTCTCCATCACCCGGACTGAAGCGGTCATTGGCCACCTCGAAGGGCCTCCGCAACGTCTGTATGGCGTGGTCGGCCGCAATGTCAGCGGCAGCCTGAGCCCGACCCTGCATGCCTCCGGTTATCGAGGCCTGGATCTCCCCTACCTGCTGGTTCCGATCAGCGTCCCCGACTCCAGCGAGCTCGTCGAGCTCTTTTGTCCGCAGGGGGCTACGCCGTTCGATCGCGTCGGTCTCGAGGCCCGGGGCTGGGCGGTCACAACCCCCTATAAGGAGGAGGCGGCAGCAGCAGCCGACCAACATGCTCCAAGGGTATTGCGCGCTGGAGCCGCCAATACGCTGATCCTGGGAAAGCAACAGGTGATGGCTGAGAACACCGATGCGGATGGGGTGGTCGGATCGCTGGTCAGTCTCGACATTGATCCTCAGGGCCGCGCGGCGGTGGTTCAGGGAACGGGTGGCGCCGCCCGGGGTGCCGCGGTCGGCCTCCATCTCGCCGGTGCCGATGTGATCCTCCGGGGCCGCTCAGCCGAGAGGACCCGCGAGACTGCCGAGGCGATGGAGATCGACTGGTGTGAGCCGTCCGAGAGAGTTCCTGACGACGCAATCCTTGTCAACGCGACCCCCGTTGGACTCGAGGCAGGAGAGACCGGAGTGTTCACCGAGGAAGAAATCGCAGGCGCCACCGCCGTGGTGGATATGGTTTACGGCAAGGACACGACAGATCTCATATCTCGAGCCCGCGAACTCAACCTGCCGGCGGCCGACGGCCGCGAGGTGCTGCTTCACCAGGGCATCGCCCAGTTTGCCGCCTTTACGCAACGCGTTCCACCGAAAGAGGAAATGCGAAAGGCGTTGATGCGCTGAATTTCGGATTTCGGATTTCGGATTTCGGATTTTTCGCCCACCCCTGTCGGCAGGCGGGACGCCTGCCCCACAAGGATTCCGGGACGTTTTGTGGGGCAGCCGTCCCGGCTGCCGACCAAAAGAGCAAGAGTGCGCACGGCAGGCGAGACGCCTGCCCCACAATGTCTCCTGAAACATTAAAGCAGCGAATCCGCTGGCGCGCTCACAGGAACCCGGGCACGGAGACGGGTGTCAGCGGATGCCGACGGTCTGGCGGACCTCGTCCATCAGCGGAGCGGCGGTTTCGCGTGCGGTCTCGGCGCCGGCTGCGAGGATTCGTTCCACCTCGGCGGGATCGTTCTTGAACTCTTCATAACGCGCACGGGCTTCACCGAAGGTTGCCAGATAGTAGTCGAAAAGTCGCTTCTTCATATCGCCGTAACCGACCCCCCCTTCAGAAAAGGCGGTCTCGACCCATGCCCGTTCCGACTCGTCCGGAGCGAAGAGCTTCAGCAGATGGTAAAGGGCGTTGTTCTCGGTTGGTTTCGGGTCCTCCACCGGTGTCGAGTCGGTGACTATGGACATGATCCCTTTTCGGGTCGGCTTTTCGGGGCCAAAGATGTCAATCGTGTTCTCGTAGGACTTACTCATCTTGCGTCCGTCGACACCAGGCACCACAGCCACTTCGTCGAGGATCAACGGTTTGGGCAGGACGAACATCTCCGAGTCGTATACGGTGTGAAACGACGCGGCGACGTCGCGGGTCACCTCGAGGTGCTGTTTCTGGTCCTTGCCGACGGGCACCAGATCACTCTTGACGATCAGAATGTCCGCAGCCATCAGCACCGGATAGGCAAACAGTCCGTGGCTCGGCACCACGCCTTGCGCCACCTTGTCTTTGAAGGAGTGGCACCGCTGAAGGAGACCCATGGATGTGACTGTCGACAGGTACCAGCTGAGTTCGGTGACCTCGGGAAGATCGGACTGACGGTAGATCACGCTGCGCGAGGGGTCGAGACCGAGGGCCAGGAACCCCGTCGCGAGGTCGCGGACCAGACCCCGAAACCGTTCGGGATCCTGAACCGTGGTGAGGGCGTGCAGGTCAGCCAGGAAGTAATAACATTCGTGTTCCTCCTGCAGGCGCAGAAACTGACGAATGGCTCCGAAAAAGTTCCCGATGTGCAGGTTACCGGATGGCTGGACGCCTGACAGAACGCGCATCTACCCTCCTCAGCAGCGGATGATAGCAAAAAGAGAAAGACCCGGCCGGTTGCAACGCCGGCCGGGTACTCGATCAGAATTCAATGAAAGGCTTTGATTAACCGTCGTCGCCAATGGCCTCGGTCGGACACGACTCCATGGCCTCTTCCATCAGCTCGGTCTCTTCATCGTTCTCGGGCTGTTTGCTGACAAAGGAGTATCCTTCGTCCTCGTTGGCCTCGAAGTTGTTGGGCGCCGTCGTCCGGCACACGTCGCAATCAATGCAGTTCGAATCTACGTACCACTTTCCCGGTACATTGTCACCGAGTTTTTCATCAATGTCGGCCATCGCGCTCTCCTTTCAGGCGGGATTTCCCGCGCGTCCGCGGGATAATACCACCCGCTCCGATCTTGTCAATTCGCGGCTGTAATTGCATCACCGCGAAGGAATCTCAACAGGACGCCGACTGAGTCGCGGGTAGGAGCCACTGACTGTGCTTTTGGCATCCGTCGACGGCCACTGGCACTCGACGTTATACGGATAGCCGAACGCGGGCAGGATTGCGGTCGGATCCTGGGTCCTGTTGTCGATCATCGTCCCGTAGACGGTCATGCCTACGACGGGCTCACTGCTGCCCGACGTCCACTGCACAAAACCGATCTTGAGAATCGTGTCATCTGGGACGTTTTCGAGCCCGAGTTGCTCACTGAAAATCTCGACGTACTGGAGATGTGCGGCAGGTGGCAAGATGACAATCCGTGCGATCACATTTCCGTCATCATTCAAGAATGGCTCGCCGTTTCCCTGAAACGGTTGGATGGAAACGGTGATCGTGGTCAATGGATCAGAGGCGTTGACGATTCCCACGTTGTAGCGGAACTTCGCGTCTTCTCCGGCACCGGTCAGAAGCTCAAAACTGAAGTCCCCGTTATCGCCGACCGCCGACGGGTCCGCCAGGTTGTACCAGGGCACTCCCGGCAGGGTCATGCCATAGGTGCCGTCCTTCGGCAAGAACTGGCCTTCGTTATCGGGATCCTCGTAATAGAACCTGAACGGTGTGTAGACACGTGAGTTGACGATCGCGTTCTTGAACACCCGGGTCCCGTCATCCTCGAGGGTGTCGGCCTCATACGCAAAGATGACCAGTGCTCCCGATTGGGGCACACCTTCAAGGGTCGCCCAATACTCGGCAACCGGATCTCGCAGGACCACCGTGCCGTTGGGCGGAATGTTCGCGAGCTCGGTGTTGATAAACCCGAACCCATCGGCCTCGCGCCCTCCGAGCCACAATTCCCGGTCTTCGAAGACTCCGCTGTTGTCCGTGCCGCCGGTTGGGTAATAGATAGCCCCGATATCGATATCCACATCGTCAACATTCGTGATGAAGACATCCGACCGCCAGCGGCTCACATCCACACCGTTGGTGTGGGTGACAGCCGGAAGATAAATGAGATCTGCGGCCAGGAACTGCGCCGTGGCCTGACCTGCGCTCAGAACGAAAACAAAAATAAGAGCTGTTAGCAGCCCTTTTCGAATCATGCGGACCTCCATCTGGTGTCGGCGGCAAATGCGTCTCAACCGATCACCCGCTTATCTTGACAGTTTCGCGATCGATGGGCAAGACGACCCGCGCCTCGAACCCGTGAGGTTCGAGGTTCACGAGACCGATGTGCCCTCCCTGGGCTTCTATGAACCGTTCGGCGATGGCGAGCCCAAGGCCACTCCCTCCCCTTCTCCGGGTGTAGAACGCCTTTCTAACTCTCTCCATCTCTTCAGGTGGAATGCCGTCTCCACGGTCCCTCACCACAAGCGCCACCTCCTGCTGCTCTTCTTCGGCGTCGAGCTCGACGACCCGCCGATCCGGCGGCAGCGAGCGAACGGCCTGCACAGCGTTCAAAACGAGGTTGAGCAATACCTGCCTCACCTGCGCCTCATCGCTCGCCACTGAGACGGTCGGAAGGCCTGGTAGGACTCGGAGGTGGACCCCCATGCTGTGGGCCTCCGCGGTCAGAAACTCCCCGATTTCCATAAGCATGGCGTCGACCCGGACCAAGCCCATTTCGGGTTCGCTTGGCCGCGCGTAGGTCAAAAAATCGCTGACCAATTTCGCGAGCCTGCCAACCTCCGCGCGCGTACTGGCGAGAGAGTCGCGAGCGTCTCGGCCGTCATCCGAAAGATCTTCGTCGAGCAACTCGAGATTGAGGTTGATCGAGTTCAGAGGGTTGCGGATCTCGTGCGCGAGATTCGCGGCCAGCGCCCCGAGCGCAGCCATCTCTTCCGCCTCAAAGCGCTGTGCTTCGAGCGTCCGGGTGCGCTGTATCAGGAACCACACGAAGGCAAAGGCGAAGAGGAGTGTTCCAAAAGTCAGTACGGCGATGCCGATTGTCTGGCTGAGGAGATCGCCGCGCAGGTCCGCCACCCTCTCCGCAACCTCGGAACGGTCGACGTTGAGGACCACAGCTCCGACCTCGCCCAGTGGTACGCTGATCCGGTATGGGTTCTCCGTTTCGATGATGTTTTCATCCGACAGCGTTCCCTGGAGCTGGAGGTCGTTGGCAAATGCTTCCGGGATCTCCTCGGTCGATTGACTGCGAGACGAATACACGATCTTTCCGTCGCTGTCCGTAACCTCGATGGACTGCCAGATGCGGCGTTCGGGATCGCCCTCGAGGGTACGCGTGAGAACCTGCTGGCGGGTTTCAACGACGTCGAGCTCTTTGACCTCCGCGCCGCCAAGCTCGGCAGCGATTCGCTGCGCCTCGTCGCGGCCCCCGGCAAGCACATCCTCGAGATAGCGACGTGAAAGCGAACCGGAGATGAGATGCCCGAAGAGAAAAATAATACCGAGGACAAGGATCAGGAAAATTCCAGCCGCCACGGCGAATTGCCGCCGGAGCGGGCTCCGTGTGCCGAAAATGCGTCCTGCGTTGGTCAATGTGGCCTGTTCCCTACGCCGTCTGTTGAATCGGCCCGGCCACCATTGGCAGGGATCCGGTCCAACTCACGACGCAAAGGTCCTCACGCAAGGTGTGTGCCATCTCTCGGCGTCGCTCTACCCGGAAAGCTTCAAATGCCGCACGCGGTCCTCAAATCGCCTGTGCGGTGGGTCCGCTCCCAGCTGAATTCCGGCTCGTCGCGGCCGAAATGGCCGAACGCCGCGGTCTTCCTGTAAATCGGTCTCAGCAAGTCGAGATATTCGATGATTCCGAGTGGTGACAACGGGAAAACCTCGCGAACGGCAGCGGTGATGCGGTCGTCGGGGACCTCACCGGTCGAAAAGGTATCGACCATTACCGACACCGGTTCCACCACTCCGATCGCGTAGGCGAGCTGTACCTCGACGCGGCTTGCAAGGCCCGAGGCGACAATGTTCTTGGCCACATGGCGCGCCATGTACGAGGCCGACCGATCGACTTTGGAGGGATCCTTGCCCGAGAATGCTCCGCCACCGTGCGAGCCCACTCCGCCGTAGGTATCGACGATGATCTTGCGGCCGGTCAGACCGCAGTCGCCCTGCGGGCCGCCGATAACGAATCGACCAGTCGGATTGATATGGATTTTGGTGTCGTCGTCGAAGAGTTCGTTCGGTAGCGTCTCCATGATAACGTCCTTGCGAACTTCCTCTCTGAGAGTTTCGACGGCAATGTCCTCCGAGTGTTGGCACGAGACAACCACGGCCTCGATACGTCGGGGCCGGTCGCCCTCATACTCGATCGACACCTGCGATTTCCCGTCCGGCCTGAGCCAGCCGAGCTGGCCGCTGCGGCGGGCGGAGCTGAGCCGCCTGGTGAGCTGATGAGCCATAACCAACGGCATCGGCATCAGCTCGGGCGTCTCGTCGGTCGCGTATCCGAACATCAGCCCCTGATCACCCGCACCACCCGGATTGACACCCTGGGCGATATCCGGCGATTGCGGATCGATCGAGGAAACAACTGCGCAGGTCTCGTAATCGAAACCAAATTTCGCCCTCGTATAGCCGATCTCCCTGATTGTCTCGCGGACGATAGCCGGAAAATCGACATAGGTCTCGGTTGTGATCTCACCAGCGATGAAGGCGAGGCCCGTCGTGACGAGAGTCTCGCAGGCCACTCTGCCATTTTTGTCCTCGGACAGAACCGCGTCTAGAATCGAGTCAGAAATCTGATCTGCAATCTTGTCCGGATGACCCTCGGTCACTGACTCCGAGGTAAAGACGTGTTTCCCGCTGGGTGCCATCGTTCCTCCAATATTCATCGAGTCTTCGCCTGCGCTCGCGTCCGCTTCCGAAATCCGGTGGCGGCTCGCTTTGCTCGGCTACAGAACGCATACCGTACCACCGTGTTTTCCGCCTGGTCAATCTCCAATTAACGACAACGTCTGGCATATCCGTTGTCTTCCTGTTGACGTTCACACTTCACACATCCATGATCGGTCGATGGTCAGTTGGAACGAACCTCAAGTTCGTGTGTTGGTGCAGCACTTGGAAGATTTTCGCAGCGAATGCCGGGTCACGACTCTCGCGGAGGAGGAGAAGACGCGTTCGCCATTCCGGCTCCTCGTCGCATGTGTGATTTCGCTGCGAACAAAGGACGAAGTGACAGCAGAGGCGAGCCGACGACTCTTCGCGATCGGGCCCGACCCGGAGCGGCTCGCGGAGCTCGAGGTTGAGAGTATCGCGAAAGCGATTTACCCGGCCGGCTTCTACAACACCAAGGCTCGCCAGCTGAAAGACATCGGGCGGATTCTGCGAGACGAGTACGGCGGTGAGGTACCACCCCAAGAATCACCGTTGCTCGCCCTACCCGGTGTTGGGCGTAAGACAGCCAACCTGGTCCTCGGCCTCGGCTTCGGTATCCCTGCCATCTGCGTCGACACCCATGTCCACCGTATATCCAATCGTCTCGGGCTGGTGAAAACGAAAACGCCTGAGCAGACCGAACGAGCCCTCAACGAGGTACTGCCCAGGGACCTCTGGGTTCCTATCAATGATCTCCTGGTGACCTTTGGCCAGAACCGTTGCCACCCCACATCGCCTCGGTGCACCGGTTGCCCGCTCGAAGATCTCTGCCCCCGCATCGGCGTCACGCGCTTTCGATAAAGTGTTGAGTTTTTAGTTTTGAGTTCTTAGTTTTGAGTTTTGAGTTTTCCCCACCCACCCGCGATCCAATTCCCGCAGGGCGTCCGTAACCTAAAACTCATAACTCAAAACTCAAAACTGGTTGGAAGAATGGGTGGGCTAGCCCGCATATCACCGGGTTTCGTCGCGAGGCCGGCGAGGTGCTGTGCCCAGTGGGGTTTTCGACCCGAGGGGCGCGGAGCGCGTACTTGCGGTACGTCGAGCACCCCG
>Ga0209013_10002885_pt1 | contig 15490 bp, 17 predicted proteins | sample Cruoilmetagenom2_FD_187291 | JGI IMG/M metagenome (GOLD analysis project Ga0209013, IMG submission 187291) | Oil polluted marine microbial communities from Coal Oil Point, Santa Barbara, California, USA - Sample 2 (SPAdes) (version 2) | ecosystem: Environmental > Aquatic > Marine > Oil seeps ... | reverse complement strand
CCCCGAACCCCCATCCCATGGGCTTATTCAGAGGCCCCCTATTTTTCTGCAACCAGGTAGCATATCCATCCGGCGTCTGCGTCCGCCTGGGTGACGGGCTTAAAATCTCCGTCTCCCTCGCCATCTTCGTCGAATCCCTGCCAGTAAGTCGTTACTCTGGAAAATCCGCACTCCAGAAGCAGATCCCGGATCTCAGGCAGCGTCCACAGACGCCAGTCATAGTGGAAGGCGCGTTTGATGCGTGAGCCATCACTGAACTCAAAATGAATCGAACAGATCAGGCCGTTATCAATCGGGTTGAAACTCTCCTGCTCCCAGATATAGGTGAAAGCCTGGCCGTTTTCATCGATCTCACGCTCCTCTTCGACCTCCTGAAACGATTCATAACCACCGTAGGCGTCCAGAAAAAAAGCACCGTCATCGACGAGCGCTTTGCAGGCGCATTTGAAATAGCGTTTCAGGAGGCTGCGATCCTTGAAGAGCCAGTAGCTGAAATTCATCGCCACGATGGCATCCACATGGCCGGTACTCACAGTCAGTACGTCATGGTTGTGAAGCGCCAGGCGTTTCTTCTGCCTGCCGTCAAGTTGTGAAACATGATGCGTTTTCCCCCACTCCAGCACATCAGCATCGAGGTCGACGCCAATGGCGCTGTTTTTACTGCTGCGTCTGATCCATTCACAGCAGACGGCGGCAGTCCCGCAAAAATCCTCCCGCAGGCTTCGCGCCTTGCGATTTTTCAGCTTGAGAAATGCATCTTCAATAAAATCGATCTCAGCTTCAGGGCACTGTACCGAGAGTTCATAGAGCGCATGCCGGTCGGCCTGTGAGGCGAGAGAGATCGTTGATGGGGCTGTTTTTGCCATGCGATTGCCAGAAAAAATTTTGCAGTCGTCAGTTTACAGGAAAAGAAAGTTTGCAGTCTTCAGTTGGCGGTATGCAGAAAAACAAAGTTTGCAGTCATAGGATGTGCTGAGTTTGCGAAGCGCATCAATCAAGGGTAGTAAAGAATTTGCGGTTTGCAGCAAAATAATAGTTGCAGCTGGCAATGTCTCGATTAGACAGTTGTCAACTGTCAACTGCCAACTGCTCTTCAAGGTATTATCTCCGCCTGCATGCCTCAATTTTGTTATCATGCGCAGTCTTGCGAGTGGGTGCGGTGTCTCCTTTTTTCTATCCGTCACCATTTGCTGTTCACTATCTATTGATTGCAGACTGAATGACCGACCTTAGCCACATTCGAAATTTTTCCATCATTGCACACATCGATCATGGTAAATCGACCATTGCTGATCGCTTTATTCAGCTGTGCGGCGGACTCAGCGAGCGTGATATGGAGGCGCAGGTGCTCGATTCCATGGATCTTGAACGTGAGCGCGGCATCACCATCAAGGCGCAGAGCGTCACTCTTGATTATCAGGCGAATGACGGTGAGACATATCAGCTCAATTTTATTGATACCCCGGGGCATGTTGATTTCTCCTATGAGGTGTCCCGCTCACTGGCCGCCTGTGAGGGCGCATTGCTGGTCGTAGATGCGGCGCAGGGTGTCGAGGCGCAAAGCGTGGCGAATTGCTACACCGCGATCGAGCAGGGTCTCGAGGTATTGCCGGTTCTGAACAAGATTGATCTCCCTTCGGCAGAGCCGGAGAGGGTGATCAACGAGATCGAGGAGATTATCGGTCTGGATGCAGAGGATGCGTTGCGGGTCAGCGCCAAGACCGGGATCGGCATCAGGGAACTGCTCGATAAACTGGTCGAGGTAATTCCGCCGCCTGAAGGAGATGCAAAGGCGCCTTTGCAGGCGTTGATTATCGACTCATGGTTTGACTCCTATGTTGGTGTCATCTCACTGATCCGTATTGTCAATGGTTCGCTTGGCAATCGTGACAAGATTACGGTCATGTCGTCGGGACGCAACTACCAGGCGGACAAGGTTGGCGTATTTACGCCGAAAATGAAGGAGACCGGGCGTCTCTCCGCTGGTGAAGTGGGCTATCTGATTGCCGGTATCAAGGAGATCGACGGCGTTCCCGTGGGGGATACCATTACCCTGACAGATAACAAGGCATCACAGCCCCTGACTGGTTTTGAAGAGATGCAGCCGCGGGTCTTCTCCGGCCTCTACCCGGTTAGCTCTGAAGATTATGAGAATTTGCGCGAGGCTCTGCGCAAGCTGCGCCTGAATGATGCGGCGCTCCATTTTGAACCTGAAACCTCCCAGGCGCTTGGATTTGGCTTTCGCTGCGGTTTCCTGGGACTTCTGCATATGGAGATTGTGCAGGAACGTCTGGAGAGAGAGTATGATCTTGACCTGGTGACCACGGCTCCAACAGTGATCTATGAGATCGAGCGCAGGGACGGCGAGGTTGTGAAAGTCGATAATCCTGCGGACCTTCCTGATCCATCCGTGATCGAGGAGATACGCGAGCCGATCATCCTTGCAACGATCCTGGTGCCGCAAACTCACCTGGGGGCGGTCATAACCCTCTGCATAGAAAAGCGTGGCGTTCAGAAAAACATGCAGTATCTTGGCGGCCAGGTACAGGTGTCTTACGAGCTGCCGATGAACGAGGTGGTGCTGGACTTCTTCGATCGCCTTAAATCCGTCAGCCGGGGTTATGCCTCGTTTGAGTATGAGTTCAGCCATTTTCAGGCGGCACCCCTGATCAAGCTGGAAGTCCTGATCAATGGCGAGGCAGTCGATGCGCTGTCGATTATTGTGCATCGGGATCAGGCGCAAACCCGGGGTCGTGATTTAACAACGAAGATGAAAGAGCTGATTCCGCGGCAGATGTTTGATGTCGCGATTCAGGCTGCAATCGGCAGTAAAATTATTGCGCGTACAAATGTCAAAGCGTTGCGCAAAAATGTGACAGCCAAGTGTTATGGTGGAGATATCACGCGTAAACGCAAGTTGCTGGAAAAACAGAAAGCAGGTAAAAAACGCATGAAACAGGTGGGTAGTGTCGAAATCCCCCAGGATGCTTTTCTTGCTGTATTAAAGATTGGAAAGGATTAGGGAGGTTTTAGGTTTTAGGACTTAAAACTTAAAACTTAAAACTTAAAACGTTGTTTTCTAGAGATTAATCGATGGTGTCATTAAATATAGGACTTCTTCTGGTCATCGCCCTCGTTGTGATGGGGACTATCTGGCTGATGGACGTACTCATCTATTCAAAAAAACGTGGTGAAAACGTTAAGGAACACGTCCTGATCGATATTTCACGCTCCATATTCCCCGTCATCCTGGTGGTGTTGATACTGCGTTCATTTCTGTTTGAACCTTTCAAGATCCCATCGGGTTCGATGATGCCGACACTGCTGGTCGGGGACTTTATCGTCGTCAATAAATACGCCTATGGCCTGCGTCTTCCGGTAACAGATACCAAGATCCTTGATGTTGGCGAACCACAACGCGGAGACGTGTTCGTGTTTCGTTTTCCGGAAGACAAATCGATTGATTTCATCAAACGTGTTGTTGGAGTACCCGGCGATGTGCTTGAATATAAAAGCAAAGTGCTCTATGTTAATGGTGAGCCGCAGCAACAGCAAAAACTCGGAATTTTTGAAGGCGTGGGCGCCGGCAATGTTGAGACAGGTGATTACCACCTGAATGAAAGACTCGGAGATGTCGAACACCAGATCCTGGTCAACCCCGGACGTGAATTGCGCTGCCCTTATCTCGCAACAGGTCCGGTGACTGTTCCCGAGGGGCACTATTTTGCGATGGGCGACAACAGGGATAACAGCCGAGACAGCCGTTGCTGGGGCTTTGTTCCGGAAGAGAACCTGGTAGGCCGGGCGACGATGATCTGGATGAATCTGGACTGGAAGAGAGATGGTTTTCCAATTGACTGGGGGAGAATAGGTGATTCAATCGAATAATTTGAAACGACAACGGGGCGCATCAGCGCTTGGCATGTTGGTCATCGCCATGATGGTGCTGGCGCTGGGGCTGTTTGGACTGAAAACAGGGACGGTCTACTATGAGAACTGGACATTGAAATCACTGCTCAGAGAGATGCAGACCGATCCAAAGATGTTCAGGGAGTCACCCAGAAAAATCAAGCAGAGTCTCATGGCGCGCATTCACATGAACGGAATCTACCACCTTACTGCGCAGAATGTCAGGATCAAGCGCGTCGATCAGAGCCACCTGATCCATGTGAAGTACACTGAAAGCAAGCCACTTGTCGGCAACATGAAAGTGGTGATGGACTTCGATGAATCCGCGAGCATCCCGATCCGTTGAGACTTGCGGCTGAACACCTGGCGAAACAGCTGAATCTTCATTTTCAAGCGGTTTCACTGTTTGAGCAGGCATTGACCCACCGCAGCGCAGGCAGTGTCAATAATGAGCGCCTCGAATACCTGGGTGATGCTGTTCTTGGAATGGTCATCGCGAAGCGTCTCTACCAGCGTTTTCCACAGGCCAGTGAAGGGCAATTGAGCCGCCTGCGTTCATTGTTGGTCAAGCGTCAGACGCTGGCCGAGATTGGCGCCGAAATTCAACTCAGCAAGTATCTTGTCATGGGGGCAGGGGAGTTGCGCGCCGGTGGACAATCCAGGGATTCGACACTTGCTGATGCTGTCGAAGCGCTTCTGGGCGCCACCTATCTTGAGCTGGGAAATGACACCGTTGAGAGATTGATTGATCATCTTTTTTTACAGCGGCTGCAGAAACTCACACTGGAGCTGTGCGAGAAAGATCCTAAAACCCGTCTGCAGGAGCATTTGCAGTCTGCCAATTTGCCGTTGCCGGAGTATGAAGTTCTCTCGGTAAGCGGTAAGCAGCATCAACAGTGTTTTTCGGTGACATGCCGGGTGAAAGCTTTGCGGCAGGAAGCCCTGGGAAGCGGTATGTCGCGCCGTAAAGCTGAGCAGGATGCAGCGCGGCGATTATTGCAAGAGCTCGAAAAATGACAACAAACCGTTGTGGTTATGCAGCGATTGTCGGACGTCCCAATGTCGGCAAGTCGACACTCCTCAATCAAATGATTGGGCAGAAAATAGCCATCACTTCACACAAGCCGCAGACGACACGTCATGCAATTCTGGGTATCAGGACACTCAAACAAGGGCAAATTGTCTTTGTGGATACGCCGGGGATCCATCGTCGTGGCGCAAAGGGGCTCAACCGGGTGCTCAATCAGACTGCGGAGCGCATGCTGCATGATGTCGATGTGATTCTGTTTGTTGTCCAGGCAGATGTCTGGACTGAAGAGGACGAGGCCGTACTCACCAGTATTCGGCGTTCCGGTAAACCAGCGATTCTGGTGGTCAACAAGATTGATCTGCTGGAACGCAAGGAGTCGCTGCTTGCCTATCTCTCCGGTTTCAATGCTGCCGATTTCGTTGAGATGATCCCTGTTTCTGCGATCAAACACGACAATGTTGATATCGTCGAGAAGATGGTGCTGGCTCATCTGCCGCAAAGCAGCAACTTCTTTCCCGAAGATCAGATCACAGATAAATCAGAGCGCTTCATGGCGGCTGAGCTGCTGCGCGAACAACTCACACGTCGCTATGCCAAAGAGATCCCCTATGCGCTGACGGTTGAGATCGAGCGCTTTGAGAGTACAGGTGAGCGTTACAGAATAGGGGCGGTGATCTGGGTGGAGCGGGAAGGGCAGAAGAGAATTATTATCGGCAAAAAGGGAGCCGCCCTGAAAGAGAGTGCCCGGATCGCACGTGAATCCATGGAGAGCTGCTTCGGAAGAAAAGTGTGGCTGGATGTGTGGGTTAAAGTGAAAAAGAGCTGGTCATCGGATGAGGCGGCGCTCTCTTCGCTTGGTTATCTCGATCCCTGATGCGGGCAGCGTTTCTACTGCATCGTCGCCCCTATCGCGATACCAGCCTGCTGCTGGAGTGCCTGATTGCCGGAGAGGGGCGCATGCCGCTCATTGCAAGGGGGGCGGCCAAAGGGAGGCTCAAGGGTATACTGCAGCCATTTCAGCCATTGATGCTGAAATGGAGGGGCAGAGGCGAAGTGATGACTCTGACGCATGCTGAAGCGGCTGAAAAACCGGTTGATCTGAAAAAAAAGCTGCTCTATTGCGGTTTCTATCTGAATGAACTGCTGATGCGTCTGTTGCCGCGTGGCGATGCCTGCGACAACCTCATGCAGACTTACTGGAAGACGCTTCTGCATTTGCAGCATAGCGATTATCCGGATTGGGAACTGCGACGCTTTGAGCTGCTGCTGTTACAGGAGACTGGTTATGGCGCGGCTCTCGATGTGACCTGTGAAGGCGTACCGGTCAGCAGCAATAAAATTTACTCTTATGATGTTGTTCAGGGGGTTACGCAGGATTGCAGTGTGGCAGATGCGCTAATTCATGGCGAAACATTGCTGGCGCTGCATCATGGAGAGTGGCGGTATGCCAGAGAGAGATATGAAGCAAAACTGCTGATGAGACGCCTTATCGACCACTCCATGGAGTATAAACCTCTGAAGAGCCGGGAGTTGTTCCGCTAGTCTGTAGGTCGGAGAGATAAATTAACCACAGATGCACACAGAGAAACACAGATTTAGAGATATCATAATATCTGTGTGCATCCGTGTTCATCTGTGGAAAAAATTGAACCGTGGGGTGTATTAAGCCCTACTGCGACCTTATACAATTCGCTTTACCTCAAACTGTACCTTTTGCCATATCCGCGAGAAACAACGATGGAAAAATTACTCGGTGTCAATATTGATCATATTGCAACTCTGCGTCAGGCGCGTGGAACACGCTATCCAGACCCGATACAGGCTGCGCTGCTCTCCGAAGAGGCGGGAGCTGATGCAATCACACTGCATCTGCGCGAGGATCGCAGACATATTCAGGATCGTGATGTGGAGATGTTGAATGATATTATACAGACGCGCATGAATCTCGAAATGGCTGCAACGGCCGAGATGCTGGAGATTGCTCGCAGAATACGACCGCATGACTGCTGTCTGGTGCCGGAGAAGCGTGAAGAGCTGACGACAGAGGGGGGGCTGGATGTGATTTCACAGCAAACCTATCTTACGGACTATTGTCACCAGCTTGCAGATGCGGGCGTGCGTGTCTCACTGTTTATCGATGCTGATCGATCACAGCTGGAAGCTGCACGAGCTGTTGGCGCCCCGGTGGTTGAAATTCACACCGGGCATTATGCCGATGCGTTGACAACAGAACAGCGACTGCAGGAGCTTGAACGCATTCGTGATGCGGTTGATTATGGTGTGGAGCTTGGGCTTCAGGTCAATGCCGGTCATGGTCTTGATTATCATAATGTACAGGCAGTTGCTGCAATCCCTGATATTGATGAGTTGAACATTGGCCATTCAATAGTCAGCCGCGCCGTTTTTACAGGTTGGAAGGAGGCTGTTGCAAAGATGAAACAGCTGATTTGTAATCGTTGATTGAAAAAAACGGGCATCTTTAATACTCCGGAGCCTCTTGTAAAACTCGTAAATAGTGAGTTTTGTCATCTCGAACGAATGTGAGAGATCTTGTTTATCAATAAGTTAAGATTTCTCCTTTCAGTCGAAATGACAGCTTTTGAGCGTTTTCAAGAACCTCTCCGGTTATAGTTTGTTATCTTGACGCAGAAGAGATCCTGGTGCTCAATGCCTTAAGACTCCTCTTCGCACTTCACTTCCCACGGGATGACACGTAATCTGTAAACTATTTTTGACTGTTATTGAAGGATGCAAATAATCACAACGCCATCATGTCATCATCTGTTCAATAGTAGTATCAGCTATTATCAATTTACGTCTGCATTCTCAGAACTATAGCGATTGAAATAGAGTGGTGCATATGTTAAATATTCACTCGGTCAACCAGGGTTGTGGAGCATATATATAAGAATTTTCACAATTCAGCCATATAAAGTTTGCATTCATAATAATTTTGTTATATCTTTCTTTGAAAGAAGATATGACTATATATATCTTGATGACTGCTAACCAATGAGGATGCATAGATGTCTGATAATGATTTCAATAATATGACTGCTGAAGAGCTGTACAAATTAGCGCAACAGCGTGAGGTCGAGGAGCGCAGGAAAGTAGCGGAGGAGAACCAGCAAAAAATTGCTGAACTGCGTGAAGAGCGTCGGCAACTACAGCTTAAGCATAATAAAGAGATGCGTGAAGAGACACGACAACTGAAGGCCAGGCATAAAAATGAGCTCAAGGATGTCAATGCGAGAATCAAGGCGCTTGGCGGGCGTGTATCCGGGGCTTCAGCAGGTGGAAAAGGACGCACAGGCGCCAGTGCAGCGATCGTTGAGATACTTGAGGCTGGTGAAATGGATACAAAAGCGATTCGCGAAAGGCTTGAAGCTATTGGGATTTCCGTGAGCAACCTGGGACAAACGCTTGCTTATCTGAAGCGTAATGGACGGGTTGCTTCTGTAGCACGTGGCATCTACGCAAAAACTTCCTGAGATTCCCGGTAACTAATATAAAAAAGCCCTGCATCAATTGCAGGGCTTTTTTTATACTTCATTTCCCGGATTACAGTTTGACATCTCGACGCAGGAGAGATCCTGGTTCCTAATTCCTCGGGGTGACACGATAACCTGTAAATGGCTATCGACTGTTTTTGATGTATGCCGTTTTATTATCGCTACAGATTGTTCTCAGGGCTTGATCGTCGTTAAGCCGAGAATCTCCCAAGCCTGCATCCCGCCACGATACCATTTGATCTTTTCAGCCGGATAACCAAATTTCAACAATGTTTTGATATTGGCCGGCGATTGACCGCACCACATTCCGTTACAGAACATCACCAGGGTTTTTGCATCAGAGTAATCAAAAACCTTGCTGGTGTCTCCCTCTGCGATAGCTTCATCGACTGAAAACTCATCTGCGCCTTGTGTGAGTCTGACGCCAAATTGTGCTGTCAGGATTTGTATAATATCTTCCGTGGTGGCGCCGCTTTTTGGCCTGATTTTTGTCCAGGGGATATTGGTAGAGCCGGGAATGGTTCCACGCGCAACCCAATCCGGTGTGCGTGAGTCAATGACCAGAATGGAGTCATTTCCGTCAGCCATTTTTTTTATGTAATCGATGATTTCGAGTTCGGCAATTGTATCGACGCGTGGAGCAACAACAATTGGCTGAATGCAGAAAGGAGGGCAGTCACGGGATGTTAATGCAAAATTTGGATTGATGGTATTGAGCGGCTCCTGATTTCGCATGATCGTGAGCTTTTTTCCATCATGGCTAAATTCAACTTTTTTTATATCGTGGCTGATGCCAACGCTGATGTCATCCCCTGCAGATACGCCGAAACTGATGAGAAGTAGTGCTGTGCTTACAGTTAATGCGATGGAATGAGAAATCTTCATTGTGTTTCCTTTTTGTGTGGGTTTTATAGTTGCTGCCATCCAACGTGATTGAGAGTATCAATTTCCCAGTAAATTAGTCAAGATATCCCGGGTATGGGGTACCTTCTTACAAAGTCCGCACCTTGGCATATTGTCATTTCGACCGCAGGGAGAAATCCTGAACCTGTGAATTCAATAGGGTGTTTCAGGATTTCTCCCTGCGGTCGAAATGACATGTGTTCCGACAAATGCGCGCTCAATATACGGGCTGTTAAGGAATTACGGCATGGGCCACGCAGATGCCGTTCCAGAATATTGATGTTTCAATTGATTCATGATTAGAGACACTTTGAATCCTGATTTATGGTTTAATGCGCGTCATGTATCAGCCCTATGAATATTTTCTTGGCTTCCGCTATACGCGAGCCAAGCACAAAGATCACTTCATCTCCTTCATCTCTCTGGCCTCCATGGTCGGCATCATGATCGGCGTGATGGCGCTGATCGTGGTGCTGTCAGTGATGAACGGCTTTCATAAGGAGATTCGTGAACGCATCCTTGGCATGGTCTCTCATGCGACCATTACCTCAACCGAGGGAGGTCTGGAGAACTGGCCGGAGGCAATGGAGCTCGCAAAGCAACATCCTGATGTGATTGCAGCCGCTCCCTATGTGGAGTCCCAGGTGATGCTGGTGAATGGTCAGCTTGTCTCCGGCGCCATGATGCGCGGCATCGACCCGCAGCAGGAGTCAGCTGTAGCGAATGTCGGTGAGCACATGAACAGCGGTTCACTGGATGATCTCGAGGCAAAGAGTTATAACATCGTGCTGGGCGTGGAGTTAGCCCGTAATCTGGGTGTCGCTGTGGGTGAGAAGGTCACTGTGATTACCCCCCACGCAATGATCACGCCTGTAGGCACCATGCCGCGTCTCAAACGCTTTACGGTTTCAGGCATTTTTGAGGTCGGCATGGGGGATTTTGACACCGGCGTGTCGCTGGTGCACATGCGTGATGCAGCTAAATTAAACCGTCTCGGTGATGCAGTCACCGGTGTGCGTCTAAAAGTAAAAGATCTCTATGATGCACAGCGCATCTCCTATGAACTGGCTGAGCAGATGAAGGATTATTACTATGTCAGGGATTGGTCAAGTTATCGCCGCAACTTTTTTGAAGCGCTGGCAACAGAGAAGCGCATGATGGGGTTCATTCTTTTTCTGATTGTGCTGGTGGCGGCATTCTCGGTCATTATTGCAATGATTATGGTGGTAACTGAAAAACAGAGCGATATTGCTATCCTGCGCACCCTGGGCGCCTCCTCCGGCAGCATCATGAAAATTTTTCTGGTGCAGGGAACGACCATTGGAACCTTTGGGGTGCTGCTTGGAGTCGTTTCAGGCATCCTGCTTGCAGTCAATGTTGAATCCATTGTTTCAGCACTGGAATCCGCCCTGGGTTTTCAGGCCATCAATCCCGACCTCTACTACATCAGCAGACTGCCCTCCGATGTCCACTGGCAGGATGTCACGCTGATCGCCTCCTTTGCTTTTGTTATTACGATACTGTTTGCACTTTTTCCTGCATGGCGGGCATCAAAAGTGCAGCCTGCGGAGGCATTGCGCTATGAGTGATGCCAAGAATGAGATCATTCTCTCATGCCGTGATCTGGTGCGCACATTCTCGGACGGGGAACTCTCTGTCGAGGTGCTCAAGGGCGTCACCCTGGATGTCAAAAAAGGGGAGAGCTTGTCGATTATCGGCAGCTCCGGATCGGGCAAGAGCACCCTGCTGCACTGCCTTGGCGGTCTCGATCAGCCGACCTCCGGCGAGGTGACGCTTGCAGGCGAAAATCTCTTCACGATCAGGGAGAGAGTGCGTAACCGCTTGAGAAACCGCTCACTGGGATTCGTCTATCAGTTTCACCACCTGCTGCAGGAGCTGACAGCACTGGAAAATGTGGCTATGCCGCTGCTGATCCGCGGTGTCGATAAACAGCAGGCTGCAGAAAAAGCGCAGCACTGGCTGAACGCTATCGAGATGGATCACCGCGCCGGGCATCGACCATCACAGCTCTCCGGAGGTGAACGCCAGCGCGTGGCGCTTGCCCGGGCGCTGGCAGGTGAGCCGCAATGCGTACTTGCCGACGAACCGACCGGCAACCTGGACCGAAAAAATGCCGACAGGATCTACGAGCTGATGCTAAAGCTGACCCATGAGCTGGGGACCGCATTCGTCGTCGTTACCCACGACCAGCGTCTGACGGAACGCATGGAGAGAGTCGTCACCCTGAAAAATGGAGTGCTTGAGTAGTCTGTAGTGATGCAGTGTTGGGAAATCCGTAGGGGGGATAAGGCGTCTTTTTGCCGCATCCACCATTGCCTCTGACTCATGGTGGATGCGCTGTCGCTTATCCCCCTACGAATTCTACGTTCCTCGCAATGACTAATAATTCGCTTCTCTTTTTTCGTGCCTTTCGTGGTTGATAATAAATCATAGGATGTGCTGAGGAACGAAGCGCATCGATTGCACGTTATTACTTCGTCAACCGATCCAGCCTCAACCGCTGGCGCTCATCAAAGAGGCGTTTCGAACCACTCCAGATGGCAGCCATACTGCCAAGCCCTGTGCCGGAAGCGATCAAAAACATGATCAGCAGTTGATACTTGGCAGCCTCCAGCGGAGGGCTTCCCGCCAGAATCTGTCCGGTCATCATCCCCGGCAGGCTGACGATTCCTGCGGCCGCCATGCTGTTGATGATTGGAATCAGCCCTGAGCGCAGCGCATCACGACGGATACTGGAAATCGCCTGCCTGGCGTCATGTCCCAGCAGCAGTTGCGCTTCTATCTGATGACGCTTGTCCCATGCGGTACGCGTGAGGTTGTCGAGACTCAGGGCAATGCCCGTCATGGTGTTTCCTAGCAGCATGCCGAGTAGTGGAATTGCATACTGGGGCGTATACCAGGGATCCGGCTGCAGAATGACCCACAGTGTGATCAGCGCAACGCTGAAAGAGGAGAGAAACATCGACAAGGCGCCGATGCCATATCCCCACAGGCCTGTAAAACGACGTTGCTGGCGGGACATTACCTCATAACCGGCCACTGACAGCATCAGCAACGCCAGCAGCCCGATGAGCAGTGGATTTGACTGCGCAAACAGCAGTTTCAGCACAAATCCAATCAGGATCAACTGCACCGCACTGCGCAGTGCAGCGATCAGCAACTGCCGCTCTACACCAAGCTGCAAGCGCCATGAAAGCAGCGCCAGTAACAGCACCAGCGATGAGGCGAGAGCGAGATCGAATGGTGTCAGGGTGATCAGGGTCATTGTTGAATCACCTTTTTGTCATTAATCTCAAAATGGCGCATGCCGACGCGTTGACGCTGTTCGGGATCATGGGTGACCCACAGGATCGGCGCGCCGCTATGCTGCTGGTATTTGAGTATCCACTCTTCAACCAGCTGCGTATGGTGTGGATCGAGGTTTGCCGTTGGTTCATCCAGCAGCAGGATCTGCGGCTGCTGCTGCAGCATTCTTAATACGGCGAGCCGCTGGCGTTCGCCACTGGAGAGATGTGCGACAGGAGAGTGCAGAATCGTCTCCGCCAATCCAAGCGCATCCAGCTTTGGCGCCTCAGCAAAATGCAGCCCGACACGCTCTTCCCACCAGGAGCTCTCAGCGGGAAGATAGCCGACTTTGCGTCTCCACTGCGGAGCAGGCATCTCATCAGCAGCAGTTTCACCAAGCCATGCTGTGCCGTTGTGAGGATCCAGGTCGGCAATCGCTCTCAGTAGCATGCTCTTGCCACTGCCTGATGGACCAGACAGCGTCACCGTCTCGCCCTCATCGATCACCAGGTTCAGTGGTTCGAGGATCAGAGGGGAAAAGTGTTTGAGTTTGAGTTGCGGCATTAGCGAGAATAAATATGCATTTGAGAACCGTAGGGTGTCAATAAGTTCAGCGCATTGCACCATGATTCTGGCGCATTGTTTCATTTCGACAACAATTGTCATCTCGACGAAGGAGAGATCTTGTGCTCAATGTCTCAAGATTCCTCTTCGTTCGTAAAGTAAACCTGGTAACTATCAATCTGGAATTGGGACTTTAGTCCCGCATAAATTAGGCGAGGCTAAAACCTCACTTCCTGTTTGTCGAAGTTATTTTTGGACAAATCCTATACACCGATTTTTTTAAAAATCAGATCCCAAACTCCATGCCCCAGGCGTTGTCCGCGCTGTTCGAATTTGGTCACCGGGCGTTCATCAGGACGCTCAGAGAAGCTGCCTGCGCCAGCGGTATTCTCAAATTGATCCGATTGTGACACAATTTCCATCATCTGCAGGGCATAATCCTCCCAGTCGGTGGCGGCATGAAAGATACCCCCCTTGCTGATCAGGCGAGCCATCTGCTGCATGAAGGAGGGCTGTAGAATACGGCGTTTGCGGTGCTTTTTTTTGTGCCAGGGATCCGGAAAAAAGAGCATCACACCTGCTAGCGAATCATCCGGCATCGCTTTCAGAATTTCGGCTGCATCATGACAGATAACACGCACGTTGCTCACTTCAAGCTCCTCGATCTTCAGCAGCAGATGCCCCACTCCGGGGCGATGGACCTCTATCCCGACATAGTTAATGTGTGGATGGCGCTGTGCATAGTGGGCAAGCGACTCCCCGTTTCCAAAACCAATCTCAACAACAAGCGGATGATCGTTATCAAAGAGCTCCCGCGGATCCAGATGCCGCCCATCAACAAAATCCACTCCCCACAGAGGCCATAGCCGTTCAAATGCATTGTGTTGTCCCGGGGTAAGACGCCCCTGGCGCAAGACATAACTGCGAATCGGCCGATGCTGTTGTTGCTGTTCTGACATACAGTAATTTTAACACCTGAGGCGCTATAGCGTCCTGCAAATGCCGTGTGAGAGCACTTTTTTCAAGAACTCCGCCCATTTTTGAAAAGCTAATGAAATGCTGATTTTATATAATTTAATGCTATGGAAAATGGAGGGAAGAGAGAGGAAGCAATGAGTAGCGTCTTTGGATGATTCCTGTTGTTGAACAAGCCCAACCAGTTGCACATCATAGGAAATGTCCTGCACCACCCCATACCGGCCTCGATGCCTGTTTAGGAATAGTGATGAACGATCAAACACAATAAAGCCATATCAAAATCAAATATCATTGATTGCCGCGGACAAATCGAATGTACCTGTAATGATTGGGAGTGTGACACTCAGTAATATCTCCCGATGCAAAGCTCACGCATAATTCAAAGGAGGAGTTAGATAGTTTTCTATAGCTGGACGACAAAAAATCACCACTAGGCGTATTTGGAAAAATTGTTTCATTAATAGTGGGAGAGCGTAAAAAGTCATCAGAGATGGTGAGTAATTCCTCTTTATTTGGCAGCATCCAGTCAGTATAGCCAGCAAAGCCGTTATGATCTGAGACATGTAATCCTACCTCATAGTCCCTGAATGCTTTTGCCTCACCTGTGTCACACTGGCTCCCGGATAACCCTTCAGGACATTGCTTCCACATAAGGCCGGTCTTAATGTCGGTAACTGTGCCATCGCCATGGTCAATATACCGGCTGTTGTTTAATGAGTAGCACTTCCCCTTAAAACTACTCAAGGACCAATTTCCCCCATTCTTGTTATAAATAGCTTCAGCATCCATGCTTCCATCAGTCGTATCAAAGTACAGTTGATATTCAGCAATTTTGTTGCTTATTGTCTTGCTGATAATGTTTGCTTCCCTGATCTTATAAATAGAGTCAACAGACCAGCAATTTTCAATCTCACGTCCAACTAAATCAGCTTTTATTTGCTCAATGCCTGGCGTATCCGAGCATCCGGAGATCCCGCTGGTTACTAAGCCAGCCAAGAGAAGCATATCTGTTTTCTTCATGATTCTTGTATCCTTAACAAATTCTTGATGGGGGTGATCCACTTGCCGGAAGTTGAGCGGCGCCCATTTAGCAGCTGATCCATTCACTGACCAGACTGGATCAACTCATAATAAAGCATATGCTGACAAAGAGAGGTTATTGCAAAACGTAGATGAGGTAGGGCAACCAATGACTTGGCTCTTCCCACGCCTGATTTAGGCTACTCTACGATCCGTTCGCACCTTTGGCGCTGGATAACCCACTTATGTTTGGGTGGGCACTTGATGC
>Ga0209013_10002884_pt1 | contig 15491 bp, 15 predicted proteins | sample Cruoilmetagenom2_FD_187291 | JGI IMG/M metagenome (GOLD analysis project Ga0209013, IMG submission 187291) | Oil polluted marine microbial communities from Coal Oil Point, Santa Barbara, California, USA - Sample 2 (SPAdes) (version 2) | ecosystem: Environmental > Aquatic > Marine > Oil seeps ... | reverse complement strand
TGATTGTCTTGTCTGGTAAACTACGGTTAGTCTCAAAAATTTTAGATCATCTCTATTTTATTATGAATCGTTTATTGCCCGGCATATTTCTTTCAATCATTTTATTTATGATTTCACCGCTAGCCTTTTGTGCTGGTTTGCTGGATGCTGGCCTATGACCGGCAGGATTATAAACTGGCCTATGAGCAATTATTGCCTTTGGCAGAGGAAGGGGATGCCCAGGCACAGTATTTTGTTGGTAGTATGCTAGTTGATGGTATGGGTGTTCCGGTTGACCCGGCAAAGGGTGCTTACTGGCTGGAGCAGGCAATCAGTAAGAAGTACTACAAAGCAGCGATTACACTGGGGAAAATGTATATGAGTGGTTACGGTGTGACTATGGATACTGATAAAGGGGCTAAATATATTCTACTGTCTGAGAGTCTGGCCACGGAGGATGATGCTGAACCCGGTTGTGATTAGTGATAACTAATCTGGAGTGTTCAAGCATAACTAGCAAAAATCCAGAGTTCTCTATATTTGACTTGCAAGCTTCCAGGCTTAACGACATTCTCCACCGCCATGGAACAGGCACAGGAAATCTTGAATATGAAACTACTAGCATTTCTTGCGACAGTCGACGTAACGTTGGTTGGCGGCGGTAATTCAGGGAACACGACAGGCCAGGTGGTGGCCTGATCGTTACCTGGTTTGATGCTCTGTCCGCTCAGACGCCCGAGATGGCGAAACGCGCAGCATGGTGAACGAGCCGCTAGTGAAAGAAATATCAGCTCCGTGCTTAACGTTTTTATCCCACCGCCTCTCCTTCTAATCTTTTCACTGATCCTGTTAAGCGCAGTGCCAGCACAAGCTGTTGCCGGGCAAGGACCGTTTGCACAATCACCTTCAATTGTTGAGATACCCATTCGAATATCGCTTGGCCACTTATTTGAGGTAGCAGAACAGGAAATGCCCTTGCAGGCAGGCAGCTGGCGCGACTGGAAGAAGATATACGGCATAAGGACCAAATATCGTGCATGGAGAGGGCCACTATATTTCACCATGCAGGGAGATGTTTTGCTGGTCCAGGCACATGTCCGTTACTGGATCAAAGCCCATAAAAAGGTGCTTGGTGCACTGAATCTGAAATCCAGTTGTGGTGTGAACGAAGCACCACGTCAGGCGGTAATAGGCATTCAGATCCGCCTGGGCTGGCAACCTGACTGGATGCTTCGGCCGGAATTCCGGGTCATGCCAACCCGTTTTCCAGATCGTTGTGAAATGACGATTGCAGACATCGACGTGACACCGCTCATAGAAAAGAAATTTCAGAAACAGTTACAGAACAAGATGCGTGCCGCACTGATGATGCTGGCCCCGCGCCTGAATGCAATCCGTCAGCAGGCGGAGCAGATCTGGTTCCTGTTGCAGGAACCGGTGCAACTCTGGGGAGGCCAGTGGTTGTTATTAAGCCCCAGGGAGATTGCACTATCACCCCTGGCAGGCCATGGCGATAGCGTGGATGCACATCTTGCCATGATGATGTTACCGAAAGTGGTAACTGGTACAGAACCTGCCACCCGGCATCAGCCTTTGCCATCGCTCATGCAATTTTACCCCCGTTCGGCAGGACTGAATCTGCAGCTGGCTGTCGATCTGAACTATGTGGATCTCAATCGGGCTATTACCGAGCGACTGGCAGGTGAGTCAATTAGTATAGGGGGCAACAAGGCTGGCATCGAAATGATAGAACTGGGTGGACAAGGGCAGGAAATTCTTGTTAATACGATGTTAAGTGGTTATGCCGCCGGCAAAGTGGTCATTAAGGCGAAGATGATTTTTTCGCCGGTAAAACAGCAGTTTCAGCTGGAAAACCTGGATTACACCTATACACCTCAGGATCCGTTGCTTGAACCAGAGGCTAAGCTCTTCTCCGGTGTTATTCGCAAGGTATTGGAGGCCGCGGCAAACCAGCAATTACAACAGCGAATGAATCAATGGAAGGAGCGCCTGCTGACCGTGTTTAACAATATCACACCAGATAATGTAAATCTTGATATGGCATCTCTGCAGTTACGTCAGGTACAGCTTAATATCATAGACGACGCTATCAGGCTGAATGGTCAGGCATCGGGCCAGATCATGCTAGAATTTCGTTAATATATTGGAGTAGCAGTCCAGACTCTCTGTCATTCAGATGTATACCTCTAAAGATGGCTCAGGGTCATTAGCGGCTATTTGTGTTGTACTCAGAAAAGGTTTCAGCACCGGTTTTGATCTTTATTCCCCTTTTGGGTTGTCGAGTACGGGAAGGGTGATATAAGAAAAAACTGGACTTGCAGTCCTAACCACATAAAGGCATTCTCCCACGCCATGGAGCAGGCACTGGAAATCTTACGCAATACCTTCGGTTATGACGATTTCCGACATAATCAGGCAGATATCATTCAAACCCTGTTAGAGGGTAAGGATGCACTGGCACTGATGCCCACCGGTGGTGGAAAATCCTTGTGCTATCAGATACCTGCGATCTGCCGGCCCGGCACCGGTATCATCATTTCACCGTTGATTGCACTGATGCAGGATCAGGTTGATGCCTTGAAACAGCTGGGAATTTCCTGTGCATTTATCAATTCCACGCTTGATCGGGAAAGCCAGCGGGAGATTGAAAGGGCGCTTGCCAATGATGAACTGGATCTGCTGTATATCGCTCCGGAACGCCTGCTTAATGAATATACGCTCAGCCTGTTAGAGCGTTGCCAGATAGCGCTATTTGCTATTGATGAGGCGCATTGTGTGTCGCAATGGGGGCATGATTTCCGCCCGGAATATCAGCGATTGTCTCTGTTGCATCAGCGTTTTAGCCATGTACCGCGTATTGCTCTGACAGCCACAGCCGATGAAACAACGCGAAATGAAATTATAAGTCAGCTGGACCTGCATCAGGCTAGCACTTATATCAGCAGCTTTGACCGTGAGAATCTTTGCTACCAGATAGTAGAAGGGCACAAAGGCCGGGATCAATTGTGGCAATTTCTTGAAAAGGAACACCCGCATGATGCGGGTATCGTCTATTGCCTTTCTCGAAAAAAGGTAGAGCAAGTTGCTGAGTGGCTAAGCGGTAAAGGGCGTGTTGCTTTGCCTTATCACGCAGGGCTCAGTGACAGTTTGCGGCAGCAGCATCAAAAGCGTTTTCTGCGGGAAGAGGAGGTCATTATTGTTGCAACGATTGCCTTTGGTATGGGGATCGATAAGCCTGATGTCCGTTTTGTTGCACATCTCAGCCTGCCAAAGAGCATCGAAGCCTATTATCAGGAAACCGGCCGTGCCGGACGGGATGGCCTGCCGGCTAATACCTGGATGAACTATGGGCTGCAGGATGTCATTTCGCTGCGCCAGATGATGCAATCCAGTGAAGCGGCGGATACCTACAAACGTGTTTCCATGCAAAAACTTGAAGCCATGCTGGGACTGTGCGAATCGGCAGTCTGTCGCAGGCAGACCGTGCTTGCATACTTTGGTGAAACACTGGCTGAACCCTGTGGCAATTGCGATAATTGTTTGTCACCCCCTGAGCTATGGGATGCCAGCGAGGCGGCTCAAAAGGCGCTATCCTGTGTTTATCGAAGTGGACAGAGGTTCGGTGTCAACTATCTGATCAATATCCTGCGTGGCAAGCTGGATGAGCGGATTCAGGCCAATGGACATGATGCACTGTCTACCTTTGGTATTGGTACAGACGACAGCATGCAGCACTGGCGGACCTTGTATCGCCAGCTGATCGCACTGGGCTATCTGGAAGTAGACCCCGAAGGCTATGGCGCATTACGCCTGACGGAAAAATGCCGGCCGCTACTGCGAGGTGAGACAGGGCTTAAACTTAGACGACAGCGCCTGGCAGATAAAAGCACTGGCAGAAGAAAAAAACGCCAGACTGCTGAGATACTGGATGAAGATCAACCGTTGTTTAGTGATTTACGTAGCTTGCGTAAAGAGTTCGCTATTGCTCAGGGTGTGCCACCCTATGTTATTTTTCACGACGCTACGCTGGCAGCTATCGCACAGCATCGACCCGGAGATATAGCTGCATTACTGGATATCCCGGGGATAGGCCAGCACAAGCTGGAACACTATGGTGAACGAGTGATTGAAGTGGTTCGTGAACACATAATGTCTGCATAAAAAACCTTATCAGCCGGGAAAAAACAAAGCTGCTGCAGATATACAACTTCTCTCCTTTATTCGCATTTCTCTAAATAGGGGGTCTACCCCCAAATTGATTTAAAGCAATGAAATTTAATGCAATTTATAGTATAAATGAGCGTACTAAAGATAACTAACAAATCTAATACTACAACGAGGAAGAGGAGTTTTATCATGAGAAGAATCTATTTTTTGTTACCTGATGTTGAGGTGGCGCGTAAGGTGGTTGATGAACTGCTACTTGCCCGCATTGATGTCCATCATATCCATGTAATTGCAAAAGAAGGCACCGCCATGATGGATCTGCCGGAAGCTACTCTGGCGCAAAAGAGTGACCTTGTGACGGCCCTGGAACGCGGCATTACGGTTGGCGGGGCTACCGGGCTTCTTGCAGGTGTGGTCGCTGTAAGCTTCCCTCCTGCGGGACTGGTGCTGGGTGGTGGCGCCTTACTGGGAATCGCATTAGCAGGCACCGGCTTTGGCGCATTGATGTCTACAATGATCGGCGTAAGCGCACCCAATAGTCGCCACAAGCAGTTTGAGGATGCCATCAAACAGGGTGAGTTGTTAATGTTAGTGGATGTTCCCAAGACTCGAGTCGATGAAATCGAGACGCTGGTTAAACAGCATCATTCTGACGTGGATATCGAGGGTACGGAACCTACTATTCCTGTCTTTCCATAGCATCCTGGATGCACAAAAAAGTGCATCAGATATGAATGAAAAAAACCGATTGTTATGTGGGTACCTCTAATAATTCGTTAATAATTATATCGAATTACAAGCTGGCTAATTCAGAATTTATATGAGGTGCCCCTACAATTCAGGCTACGATTTAGTTCAGGCTTTTACTGGTGGACATTGAGGTTCAGATGACCATACCAGTAAAGGGCAATTGGAATGCCTGATAACCTCTGCTGTTACAGATTCATTCATAGCCCGTTGTTTGCCGCCATCACCATGTGTTGCCATGGAAACAAGGTCTATCCCCATTTCATCGATTCTTTCCAGGATTTCACGGATGGGTCTTTTATACGTGGTCATATCAAGCGAGACTTTTAGGCCTTTATTTGCAAGGGTAACGCTCTGATCCTGTAGTTTTGTCCTGATCGCCGTTTTTTCTTCATCAAATTCTGTTTTTTCTATTTCATCATGAAACATTATGATTTCGGAATCATGCATTAAAGCAAATTGTTCAACACAGCTGAGTATTGCTGAGGATGCATCTGTACCATCAAGAGGTACCAGGATACGTTTGAATAAATGTTCCGTACGCTGGTCTGCCGGTTCCGGTCGAGAACTATGCAGGATGAATACCGGACAGGGAGATTGCCTCAGAACCTGTTCGGTAACACTGTCCTGGCGAATACGTTCAATCCCAGACCGGCCATGTGTTGACATGAGTAGCAGGGTGGCAGGTAATAATATTGCCATTTTTACAACCTCATGAACCGGGTCGCCTATGCGTGTTTCGCGCTCGACATTCCAGCCGTCCTGCTTTAGCTCATTGTGTATCTCATTTACATTGGGGTGAATTTCTATAGATGCATTTGCTGAATCAACATTTGGCGTGACATGCATCAGGACAATCTGACTCTCAGACTGAGATGCGATTGATCGAACATAGAGCAGGGTTTCACTGGAAGATTCAGTGCCATCTATCGGGATGAGTATTGTTTGTTTCATTTCTTTTCCTCCCTTTTCGAAATTTTCTGTACTTATATCTTATCTTGTATTAATAACATTTGAATACAGAACTAACTTTGATCTATGTCAACATGTGAAAAGGAAAATTAAATCTCTTAATTTTTACTAAATGTCAGGATTGTGTCCAAAACATATCCTCTCTGCGTTTCAATTTTTCACAATTGCCGCTATTACGTGCGATTCGGATCTTGATATGACATGATTTATCCCTCAATCTGGCATATCCAGAATTATTCGAGCCGTCCTTAACTAAATTGCACGCCCAGAAACCAATATGAAATCTGTCAGTCAACGCCTTATACAAGGTGGGCTTATTGCTGTGATAGGTAAGAGCGCGGTTGCCTTAGGAGTCGTGCTGGTTCACGCTCTTGTGGCGCGTCTGCTGTCACCTGAGGAAACGGGACTATTCATGCTGGCTTTGAGTATGGTTACCGTTGCTGCAGTTATTGCAGACTTTGGTTTTGGAAAAACATTGTTGCGTACCATTCCTGATGCCATAGCAAACGGGGACAAGGTGCGTGCCCTGTCTCATATACGGCATGTTTTTCTTGCCGGCACCCTGACTATTATTGCTACCGCATTGGTGCTTGTCAGTCCCTTTGGTATCTGGATGGCCGGAAAACTGTCGCATGGCCCGCTGCTGGGGGAACTGATGCCACTGGTTGCCCTGTGGCTGATAGTTACGGTGGTGATGAGTCTGTTGGCTGAAACCTGCCGGGGTTTTCATCATATTGCTGCGGCCATTTTTTATGGCGGCGCATTGACGGGTCTGGGTAATATTCTAATCGTATTATTTTCCCTCAGCATCGCATGGTATACCTTAGCAGAGATAACTCTCAAGCAAGTGATTAGCCTGTTCATAGTTGCGGGTTTTATACTAGCAGTTCTTGCTATATTGAAACTGCTCAAACGGCTAAAAGCCCGAGATGGAACGAGTGATAGTTCAATTAAACGGCTTTTTAGAATGGCCTGGCCATTCTGGGTATCAAGTCTGGCATTAATACTACTGACGCATGCAGAAATATGGATACTGGGTTATTTACGGTCGCCAGAAGAAGTGGCTGCTTTTGCTCTTGTCGCCAGGCTTGCACTGTTAGTCAGCTTCCCGCTGGTCATTGTTAATAGTATCCTGCCACCCTTAATATCTGAGTTGTATGCGAAGGCAGATATTATGAAGATGGAACGTATGCTACGTATTTCTGCAGGTTTAACGACACTGTGCTCATTGGTTATTTTTCTTGCATTGCTGATACCTGGTGACTGGCTGCCGCGTTTTCTGTTTGGAGATTATTTTTCCGGAAACTGGAACATCATGATGATACTTGCTGCTGGCTGGTTATTTCATGTCTGGGCAGGTTCTGGTGGGTTTGTATTAAATATGACGGATAATCAGAGAAGTGCGATGATAATTAATCTTGTTGGAGGGGGGGTAACTTTATTGGCGGGTCTTTGGCTAACCAGCCTGTATGGAGGGCTGGGTATGGCTATTGCATCGTCATCCGGGTTGATACTTGTCAATATATTCATGCTGCTGATCATTCGATACAAGCTTAATATTCGTATTTATGCGGGACTGTCAGGGCTGTATGATTTAAAGCAGGAATTGATAAAACGACGCCAGGCCGGGCAACAGAATGCAGCAGATTAGCGGAGTGAACTCCATTGCTACCTGGTTCAGGAATAAACGCTTTCGTGTCCGTCAGTTTACTGCCAGATATCCATGGATGTTTTATACTCTCTATCAGCTAAGCCCTGTCAATAGGAAGCTTATGGTGACACACAAAACCCGGATCACCATAGAGGGATACCCCCGCTCGGCAAATACCTATGCAGTGTATGCCTTCAAGCACGTCAACGAGATGCAGTGGAATGAAATTGGTCACCATTTACATGTGCAGGCACAGGTAATTCGTTCCATTAAATATAAAATACCGGTGATCCTGTTGATTCGTCATCCATTGGAGGCTGTTCGTTCCCTTGTTGTCAGGCATGATTTTATACCGGTAGATGAAGCGCTTGAAGACTACTGCCGGTTTTATGATGATCTGTACCCATTAAAAAACGGTTTTGTGGTCGCAGACTTCGACAGAGTTATTAAGCATTATGGTAAAATTATCGCATTGGTTAATGATAAATTTTCCTGTAGCTTTAATCTTTATCCGCAGCATGATGATGAAATGCATGCCGCAGTTCTAGATGAAATAGATGCCAGGAACAAGCAGCTGGATAAAGGTAAAGTAACTCACCTGTACAGACCGGATAAAAATAAAGAGGAACTTAAGGACAGGGTGCGGTTAGATGAAAATAGTGAACTGTTCCAGAATGCACTAGCAATTTATCAGAAATATACTGAGATTAATTGAAGCATGCTAAAGATTTATCTTTAACCGCCATGATGCAACGCGCACAAAGAAAACGTGACAGGTTCCTTAAGAATATTAAATGTTATGCAATGCTCAGAATCTTTTTTTCAAATAGTCATACTTAGCGTCTTTGCACCCTGGCGGTTAATTATTAATGACTAGAAAAATACATAAATTTGATAATGGTGTGTGTGTCTATGACGATCACCTGATGCCGGCCCAACGTCAGCGTTACCGGATTAAAAATGTGCATGAGGCTGATGAAGAAGAGCTATTCGTTAAGATTATCTCATCGGTTCCTGTTGATGGCTATTTCATCAATGTCGGTACAGCAATTGGGTATTATGCAATCCTGGCGAAAAAACTTTCCCCGCGGCTAAATGTGCATGCTGTCGAACCACTGGAATCATTTCGACATTGTTTCCTTGAAAATATACAACTCAATGACCTGTCTCTACATGATTTCGTTATTCACCCGACAGCAGTTGGCGCAACAGATGGACGGGTCGACTTTCTTGAAAAGGGCTATGAGAGTCAGCTGCTGGTGAGGAATGAAGGGCAGGGCATATTACGCCAGATTTCCATGATGATAAAAAACCTTGTGAAGGCAGGTCTTGGCAGTATGGGTGTAAAGCGCTATGCAGCAGGTCTGGGCAGGAAGTCAGAAGTTGATACAGTTACATTAGATACACTGGTGAAACGGCTAGGGCGGCAGGTTGATGTGGTGTCGATGGATGTGCAGGGGCTGGAGACGGATATATTGACAGGTGGTGCGGGAGTGCTGAAAAGAGGCGATGTTAAGACATTTGTTATAGGTACACATGGCAAGGCAATTCATCAGCAGTGTATTAGTATGTTGACAAATCAGGATTATTTTATTGAATATGAAGAAGAAAACACACAGCATCAGCCAGATGGGATTATAGTTGCGAGCAAGGATGTTCGTAGACTGGCAACTTAGCCCGCAGTCATCATGAAAATTACTGTCATCACTGTTGTCTTAAATGCTGTTGATACAATAAAAGATACTATTCAATCTGTTGTTGATCAGGATTATCAAGACATAGAGCATATAGTGATAGATGGTGGCTCAACGGATGGCACCATGGATGTAGTCAATAGTTTCAGAAAACAGCTGGCGATTGTTGTAACAGAACCCGATAAAGGTATTTATGATGCCATGAATAAGGGGATAGACCTTGCTAGTGGCGATGTTATAGGAACACTCAATTCGGATGACTGGTATGAAAATAATCGTGTCATCAGTCGTGTCGTTGCGGCCTTCGAAAATGGTGTTGATCTCGATGCGGTCTATGGTGATATCGTCTTTGTGGCAAAGGATAAACCGCATGGCCTGGTTCGCTACTGGGAGTCACAGCCTTATAAGGAAGGCCTGTTTGAGAAGGGGTGGATGCCCGCGCACCCGTCATTTTTTGTAAAAAGAGATTGTTACTCCCGTTATGGCAAGTTTGATCTTGATCTAAAAATACAGTCAGATTTTGATTTAACGATGCGTTTCATGGTGGTTAATAAAATTAAAACTCAGTACCTTCCCGGTGTTATGGTTAAAATGCGCATGGGGGGCGTGACGAATAATCGTATCAGTAATGTAATTAAAGGCAATCTTGAGGCATATCGTGCATGTAAAAAAAATGGTCTGTCGGTGACACCCTTATTTATGCTGAAGAAGGTTTTGTCTCGCCTACCCCAGTTTTTCCGTAAGCCGCGATACCCGAATTGATCAGAAATGAAATCACCGGTAAAACATTTTACAAAATCCGTTCTGAATTATTTTGGCGTGGAGCTGCGAAGAACCCGACCGGCAGCAGGAGAATTCCCTGCTGATCCTTTCTATGCACAGAAAGAGTTTCTCGACAGGATGGCTATCTCGCAGCCAGTGATATTTGATGTGGGAGCTCACAAAGGAGAGACGGTGTCCCATTACAGGGCACTGTTTCCTGATTCAAGTATATATTGTTTTGAGCCTTTTCCGGAAAACGCAAAGATTCTTCGCTCAAGATTCTCATCAGATCCGTCGATACATGTCTACGAATGTGCTGTTTCTGATGTCAATGGCAAGAAGACTTTCTACGTCAATGATAATGATGCGACCAGTTCATTATTACCGAGGACTAAGGGTGAAAGGAGGTATTACAGCAAAAAAGCCGGCTCCCGTTGTACAGTGGAAGTGGATGTTCTGACTATTGATGAAATACTGCAACAAAACGGTATCGACCACATAGATATATTGAAATTTGATATACAGGGCGGTGAGTTGATGGCTTTAAGGGGGGCAGAAAATGCTTTGCAGCAAAGCAGGGTGTCAGTAATCTACACTGAAACACTATTTGTACCTCACTATGAAAAAAACCCCTTATTGCTGGATTTATGGAAGTTTCTGGATCAATATGCTTACACCTTTTTTGATATTTATGATTTATACAGGGCGACAAATGGACAACTGCGCTTTGCCGATGCCCTGTTCATCAATAAAGATACAAGAAGCAGGGTACTGGACAGTTATAAGGAGGAACCTTAATCTAGGGTATTCCTATGGATTTCTCCTGGTTGAAAAAAACTATCAGGAAGAATTTACGCCAAATGAGAATAGTGAGAAGATAGCAACATAAGAGCGCTAAAGATGTTGACTATTATCGTGGGTAAAAAAAATGACAGCTATGTCGGAAAAACGGGAATTTACCCGGGATCAGATACATAAGCTTCTTGATGAAAGGCAGGAAATGCTTGTGCTGTTCTGTCATGTGGCAGGACTTGATCCGTATCAGTCAAATGACCCGGTAGACCAGAAGATTAGGGTCTTCTGTCAGAAGATGATTGACTACATAGCGGCTGGGCATTTTGCAATCTATGACCGCCTTATGAATGGTGGCGAACGTCGAAAGCCAGTGCTTGAGACTGCGGCAAGGGTTTACGCTTCGATAGAAGATACCACTGATATCGCAGTAGCTTTCAATGACAAATATGATGAGAATGACCATTCTCTCGATTTTACGAACCTGCAGAATGACCTTGCTATGCTAGGTGAAGCCATGAGTAACCGTGCAGATTATGAAGACCAGTTGATCGACTCACTGCTCCACTAGTGTGTCTGTTCAGTAGCAGCGCAGCTGTGCCAGCCATTTTTTCTATTTAGATTTTTCGTATGACATTACCCAGACCGTCTCTGCTGGCGCTATTCTTATTCCTGCTTGCTATTGCTGTTTTGTTACCAGGGATCACAGAAGTTACTGGCATAACCGGGAAAGATGAGTATTTACTTGGCCTGCGTACGCCCATGCATATGATTGAGGGTGGCCATGGCTGGTTACCCTGGCTGGATGGTGAGCCACGATTGAAAAAACCCCCACTGATTTACTGGCTGGGCAAGATCAGCTACGAAACGCTGGGAGTTTCTCTCTTTTCCGGACGAATAATTGGAGTGTTATTCGCAGCATTGTTTTCTGTTGTTGCCGGCTTATTGGCATGGTCTTTGTTCAAAGATAGACGGGCCATGCTTTTTTCAGGCCTCATTATTCTGGGCAGTCTGGGCGTCATGATTGATGGACGGCGTTTGATGCTGGATATTCCGGTTGCCGCATTGTCCGGGGTGGCTATTTTATTTCTGGTCTACTGGCGGGCCTATGGTCGGGCGGTCGATATCATTGTTTCCGGCGCGGTACTAGGACTGGCTTTCCTGCTTAAAGGGCCGGTGGCTTTTTTCTTTTATTTTGCTGCATTTTTCGCTCTGCTGATAGCCACTCCCGGTTCAAGTTCCTTTATTCGTCGATCATGGTTAGCCGGTCTGATGGGAGTATTGGTTTTTTGCCTGGTTGCCGTTCCCTGGTTTGCCTATCTTGCTGTAGAGTTTCCTGAGCTACTATCGAAGACCTTTGCATCAGAAGTCGCTGAACGTGAGTTATTTAATTTTTCTATCAGCCCTATTTTCAGTCTACTACTTATGGCATTGCCATGGTCGCCTGTTTTGTTTGCCATACTATGGCGTAAGCAGTCTCAGACTGCGAGTTTGAAAGTCTGGCCCGGCGATAAGATTGATACAAAAAAGTTTCTCGTACTCTGGTTGGTATTGTCCATACTGCCATTCTTCTTTTTTAAAAGTTTCAGCCGTTACCTCTACGGTTGCATGATACCGCTATCATTATTAGTGAGTCTGCTGCTTTTTGAGAAAGAAAACTTGTCAGATTTCCGGGTCTGGTTAAGATCAGGTTCGGCACTATCAGTAATAATCGGTGCCACATTGATTTTCTTCCTGCTCTGGTTTCGTGGGTTTCAGCCTGTCATTATTGCGCCATTGCTGTTGATGCTTGCTTTCATCCTGTGCTGGTGGCGTTCTGAGAATTTACTGCAGATGGCATTTATGTCTGTGCTGTACTGGCTGGGTCTTATTAGTATGGTCTATCCAGCACTGGGTATAAACCGGATTCCGGATGGTTTGCTGGAAAAAGTGAAAGGAGAGTACGTGGTTCTGTTTGCAGGCCCGCAACCTGCCATGCTGCCGATCGTAGCGGGAAAGGGGATGCGGGATACATCACGCCTCTGGTCATTACCTGAAGCACAGCGTGATAGTTGTAAGGGAATCCTTTTATTCAGTCCGGTTAAACACTTTATTACAGCCAGGACGCAGCTGGATAAACTGGATCACAGTTGGACAGAACTTGGTCGCTATCGTGTACTGTCATCACGCGGTTCCTGGATACGCATTGCACATGAAGATGCAACGAAAGAAGACTGGAAGCGTGCCTTTTTCAAGCAAGACCTGGATTCCCTGGGGACAGAAATCATCCTGGTAAGATCAACGGCCAGAAAATGTCTTCAGCGATGAAATCACTGCTCTACTTTTCTGCCGTGGCAACACTTGCCATCGTAACGATATGGCAAACCTGGTCAGGGAAAAATAGTTGGCGGGTGATGGTAGACCCTGTCTCAGTTGATACGGGACAGGCACCGGAGTATTCAAAAGCTTTTATTTTTGAACAGGGGGCGGCCGCCAGTGTTCATGCCTCAGCAATTGTCTCTGTATCAGGCAATAAATTACTGGCGGTCTGGTATGGGGGGTCACGCGAAGGTTCCGGAGATGTTGCCATCTATGCTTCAAAAAAGGGTGCTGAGTCAGACTGGAGCAAACCCGGTGTATTGATAAATCGTGCAGAACTTGCACGGGACACAGGTCGCCATATCAAAAAACTCGGTAACCCGGTATTGCTGTCCGATGGTAGTAAAACGGTGTGGATGTTCTTTGTCAGCACCTCTATTGGTGGGTGGTCAACCAGTGCTATCAATCTCGTCGTTTCAAACGATGCTGGCCAGACATGGGGCAAGGCAAAGCGCCTCATCACATCGCCATTTCTAAACCTCAGCACATTAGTAAAAGGTCGCCCATTTTTCTATCAGGATGGTTCAATAGGCTTGCCTGCCTACCATGAACTTGCGGGTAAATTCGCAGAATTAATCCGTGTCTCGCAAGATGGTACCGTGCTGGATAAAGTCCGCATCACCCATGGTCGCTACACCATCCAGCCATCCATAGCTTCTTTGGGCAGTGACCGTCTGATTGCGATGATGCGAAACACTAATACAACCAGGAATGTAGTCCGCGCGTACGGTGAGCAGGGTGGAAAGGCGTGGTCAAAACCGGCCTATACAGATTTACCCAATCCGAATGCAGCAGTGTCGATGGCTGGCGATGAAAATCTTTTAGTGATTGTCTATAACGATTTAAAACACGATCGTAATCAACTTTCGCTTGCCGTATCGATGGATAAAGGCCTTAGCTGGAATAAACATTTTCAGCTGGAATCATCCGGGCCTGACGAAGCTGGAATTAAATCGGAATTTTCCTATCCGTATTTATTTCGCACAAAAAATGGTGAATTTCACCTGGTTTACACCTGGCAGCGAAAACGTATTGCCTATGTCCATTTTAACCAGGCCTGGCTGGAGCAGCAGCCATGAGTAGTATGATGATGAATATTAGTACTGCATTCATTTTTCTTGCTCTTGGCACATGGTTTTCCTCTCTAATTACCCGGCAAACTATGTGGCGCTTGCTGGTTGTGGCCGTTGTTATAATATTGTCGCTAATCATACCAGTAGTAGATAGCAATACATGGCTATGGATAAACGGAGCAGTAGGTGAGTTAAGTATCGTGAGCCTGATATTACTGGCAGGCTTTATTTTGAGGGGCCTGGCAGGCAGGAGCTTACTTTTACCGTCTACACGGATACATCTTTATATTCTTATACTGCTGTCAGGAGTCCTGTTGTTCCCTGCAACACTCGGGCTTACGCAATTTGATCCCTATGCATTAGGATACAGTTTTGAGTTATCTCTGCTACTGCTATCGCTTTCGATACTCTACTGGATATTTAAACAGCGACAAATATCCATTATTCTACTGATAGCCGTTGCTGCAGATGAAGCGGGGGTCTTTTCCTCTCTCAATATCTGGGATTATTTTATTGACCCTTTGTTATGGCTGTTTTCACCTGTGATGTTGATCATTTTGTTGATGGATAGACGGAAAGCAGCAAACCGGGATTAATCAAGCTGTTCCATCCTGGCAGCAAGCTGGAAATCCAATTCTGTAAGACCATCAGCCTCGTGTGTCATCAGGTCGACGATAACTTTTTTATAGACATTAAACCACTCAGGATGATGATTCATGGTCTCTGCGATAATGGCCGCACGAGTCATAAAACCAAAGGCCTCAATGAAGTTAGAGAAGATGAATTCTTTGTGCAATTTGTCGTTTTCTATCGTCCAGGGGTTTTCCTTCAGGTCTTCATTTAGTTTACCGAGTTGTCGTTGTATCGCGGCGATTCCTAGAGCTTCCATTTATTATCTCCTTATTATTTATACTTGCAGAGTGTGAATGGTGGTCTGGTTTATTCTATTGTATTTTAAGTTGTTTGTATTTGCTGGTTGATTATTTTGTGCTGGCGCACGGCTGAGGGTTTTACCCTTTCTGAATTTTGCTTATTATTCTATTTCTTGAATTAGTCCAAGTTTTTCGCCCTTCATGGGCGAGTTCATTTATGCAGGCCGTCCGTGGCCTGCACCCTTCGGGCCAGTCTTCGCCTGTTCAAATCCGCTCCCGGCGGATTTAGTCTTTTATACGGACAAAAGAAACAGAACCAAAGAAAAGCCGCCCCGATGTGTTGGCCTTCGGCTACTCTGTGCGCTTCAGTCTGAACCACACTACCTCAGACATGCACCGCACT
>Ga0209013_10002883_pt1 | contig 15493 bp, 6 predicted proteins | sample Cruoilmetagenom2_FD_187291 | JGI IMG/M metagenome (GOLD analysis project Ga0209013, IMG submission 187291) | Oil polluted marine microbial communities from Coal Oil Point, Santa Barbara, California, USA - Sample 2 (SPAdes) (version 2) | ecosystem: Environmental > Aquatic > Marine > Oil seeps ... | reverse complement strand
CCCCCACCTACAGATACTCCTGAACCCACAGTAGACCTGGGACCGCCACCAACACCGGACCCCGTCATCTTCCTGGACGAGTTCAATGGCGGGGTGGCTGAGGGCTGGGAGTGGTTGAACGAAGACCCCGAACGCTGGTCGGTGACAAACGAAGGCTGGCTGACCATCACGGCTGCTAACCCGGGTATGGGTGCCTCTGAGAGCGAGTTTGCCACTGTCAACTTGCTGACACGTCCTGCTCCGGACGGGGATTTTGTGGTCACAACGCGTGTCAAGGCCGACCCGCATGAAAACTTCAAGCAGGCGACTTTGTATCTGCTTGGTGAGCCTAAAGATTTCGTGGCCATCCTGATTGGTTTCTGTGATCTGTGTTTGCCAGATAACGATGGTTACGGTATATTCATGGAAGCCTACCAAGGGAAAGAGAACATGCTGGAGTTTCCGTTTATTGGGCGCGACCCGCAGCAGACCGATTACTACCTGCGCCTGGTCTACTCGGCAGAGAGTAACACCGTCACAGGCTACTACGCCAGTGAGCCAGATAACTGGCAGCCGGCCTTCACCGTCAATGACGCGCCCGTATTTGACAGGGTCGCGCTGGGAACGGGCAACCTGCCTGGGCCAGACGGCAGCAGCTACGACCTGGAGGCTTATTACGATTACCTGGAGATTGCGCGGGTGGAAACCCCGGTGATTGTCAATCCGCAGATGCCAGCCGGATCGGAACCACCGACGGAGACACCTATACCAGAGCCAACGCCCCTTCCTGAGGGGATACTCTTTCGCGATGACTTTGAAGGCTACCTGCAGCCCGGGTGGGAGTGGTTCAACAAAGACCCTGAGCTGTGGGAATTTGTAGAGATGGGTGACAGCAGAGGGCTGCAATTGACCGGCGCTGCCGGACGTACCAATTATTTGCTTCGTCCGGCACCGGAGGGAGATTTTATACTCACAGCGCATATCATCGCCGATCCTCTCGAAAACTTCCACCAGGCTAACATCGGTGTGTATGAGAATTTCGATAACTATATCGTGTTGAATATCGGCTTCTGTGGCTTTTGTGTGGAAGGGGGGGGAAGGCTTCTACATGGAGACGTTTATTGATAATAACCCCTTCGACTTTGCCTACAGAATCCCACGCGATCCTGAACTAAAAGATGTGTATTTAAGGTTGGTGATCGATGAGGATGGCAGTATCACCAGCTATTATGCCACACCCGATGACCCGGAAAATTGGATTAAACTGGGTGCTTTTGGAAATTACTTCGAGTTTAACACTGTAGGTATTGGTGTTCTTAATGCCTTTGGTGAAGAGAATACGGAGACTGATATCATCGCGTTCTATGATTGGTTTGAAATTTCACAACCCTGATCGAATTTTTCTGACTCGATGATCCAATCCGTCTAGTACTCAATTAATCTGATTTTGATTGAAGTCACGATGATTGTTAGTGAAGAATCTTCCAAACACAGATGGAGATTCTTTCCTTCGGCTTCGCTCAGGACATGCACTGCCAATTCGATTACGCTTCATATTTGGTGTCTTGTGGCCTGTTGACATAGTAGCGTTTTTAACACCAAGGCTCCAAGACACCAAGACACCAAGACACACAAAGGTAAAACCTTAAAACTTGATGTTTCTTTGTTTCCTGGTGACATAGTAGTGCTTTTACCACCAAGCCTCCAAGGCTCCAAGGCACGAAAGTGCACGAAGAAAAAATATTAATAACTTGGTGTTTCTTAGTGACTATGTAATCGGCTGAAAGTAATTTAACAAGATCCCAGCCTGATTATGGCCGATTACTTTAGCAATTCGCCGCATGCGTTCTAGCTGTATGTAAAATTTCTTTCGGCGAATTGCTAAACACCCTGGTTGGAGCGATAACTTTTTTGCCTGTAGTGAGCGGCTTATGCAGGGAGACCAGGCATCAGGGGATGAGTCATCTTGCCGATAATTTCCCAATGGAATCGGTGGTATGATTCGACCTGCCAACCAAAAACTCAAGTATAGGAGAATAATAATACATGTCTCAAACCACACTCCCCCTTCGCAAAGAAATTCCTGTTGAAGAAACCTGGAAACTCGAAAGCATCTTCGCCAATGTCGAGGAATGGGAAGCCGCACTCCATGAAGTTGAAACGAGGCTGCCTGAACTTGAGCGTTATCAAGGGATACTCGGTGACAGTCCCCAAACTCTTCTGGATTACACGGATAACGCTGAAGAGATCACCCGCCTGGCGATGAAGGTAATGGTCTACAGCGCACTGGGACAATCCACCGATATGGGTGACCCCGACGCTGCAGCTCGTGCCGGGCAGGGCAGAGCTTTAATGGCGAAATTGGGCGCTGCGAGGGCATTCGAGGAACCCGAATTAATGGTGATCAGCTTTGAGAAACTGCGCCAATGGATGAAAGAGGAACCCCGGTTAGCGATTTACAATCAGTATTTTGATAATCTCAAACGGAAAGCCGAGCATGTCCGTTCTGCGGATGTCGAGGAAGTTCTGGCGATGGCGATGGAGCCAATGCCACCTATGCAGCCGTTTATGCCCTACTCTTCACTGGTCAATGCGGATTTGAAATTCAAACCCGCCACCAGCCGCGACGGCACGCAGATGGAAGTCGGGCAGAGCAGTATTGATTCTCTCAAGTCACACCCGGACCGGGAGGTCAGACGCACGGCTTTCGAGAATTATGCTGACGCTTACCTGGATTTTAAAAATACCATCGCCGGTGTTCAAATTATGGCATTCCAACGGGACGTTTTTAATGCCCGGTCACGTCGCTATGCTACATCCCTGGAAGCGTCGATGAATCCCAGCAATATCCCGATCGAGGTATTCCACAACCTGATCGAAGTTTTCAGAAGGAACCTGCCTACCTGGCATAAATATTGGCGCGTAAGACGGAAAGCCCTCAAGTTAGAAAAACTTCACGTCTATGACATAAAAGCGCCGCTCACAGATACCAAAGTGGAGGTGCCCTTTGAGCAGGCAGTGAACTGGATTTGTGAGGGCATGCGTCCGTTGGGTGAGGAATATGTCGCAGTATTAAAGGATGGCTGCACGGTCAACCGTTGGGTCGATCGTGCCCGTAATAAGGGTAAGCGCCAGGGAGCATTCTCCTGGGGCTCGTACGACACCCAGCCTTTTATCATGATGAGCTACGCTGATGACGTCTTCAGCCTCAGCACCCTGGCACACGAGTTGGGTCATTCTATGCACTCTTACTACACCCGCAGCAGCCAGCCTTTTGTTTACGGGAATTACTCGCTGTTCGTGGCTGAAGTGGCTTCCAACTTCAATCAGGCAATGGTGCGCGACTATCTCTTCCAGACCCATACTGAGCCTGCCTTTCAGATGGCTCTTATCGAGGAGGCCATGTCCAACTATCACCGCTATTTCTTTATCATGCCTACTCTGGCGCGCTGGGAATTGGAGATGCATGAACGTGTTGAACAGGGTGCTCCATTAAATGCAAAAATCTTGACTGACCGCTGCGCTGAGCTATTTAGCGAGGCATACGGTGAAGAGGTAGAGTACGAACAAGACTGCATTGGCATCACCTGGGCGCAGTTCAGCCATATGTATATGAATTACTATGTTTACCAGTATGCGACCGGGATATCCGGTGCCCATGCGCTGGCGGATCGTGTCCTATCTGGTGAGGCTGGCGCTGCCGACAAATACCTGGATTTCATAAAGGCCGGAAGTTCAAAGTACCCATTGGAAGCTCTGAAGATGGCGGGGGTTGATTTGACAAATCCCGAGCCGGTGGAGAAGGCTTTTGGCGTTTTAGCGGACATCGTCGACCGACTTGAAGGTTTGGTTGGCTAGATATTCGTTTATAGTTCTCTTTTATGGAACAAACGGGTGAGAATCACATTCTCACCCGTTTCCTTGTCGGTCCCAGGCAGTCTATTCGATCGTATAGCTCTCCCCAGGCTGCAGGACGTGGACCTTGGCAGCCGTTTCTGCCCTCACTCGTTCTGCCCAGGCATGTGGATCCTGCTGGATCAAATCCCAGGTGTTGTAATGCACGGGGATGACGTGTTTGGGTTGGATTAACTTAATCGCCCGTATTGCGTCATCCGGTCCCATGGTGTAGTTATCACCGATGGGCAGCACGGCCAGATCGATGCCCTCCTCTCCGATCAGGCGCATGTCTCCAAAGAGACCGGTGTCGCAGGCGAAGTAAATCTTCTTGCCATCGTTCGTATTGAGGAGCAGACCGGCCGGATTTCCTCCATAGGCGCCGTCCGGTAATCCCGACCCATGTATCGCAAAGGTGAGTTTCAAGTAGCCGAATGGATGCTGGTAGCCGCCGCCCAGGTGCTGACCGTGCGCTTCGATACCCTGTTTACTGAACCAACCGGCAATTTCAGCGTTGCTGATCACCATGCAGCCGGTGCGCCTGGCGATGCTGATCGCATCCCCGACATGGTCTGCGTGACCATGAGATACCAGGATATAATCGGCATCGACTTCTTCGGGGGTTGTGCTTGTTGCGGGATTGCCACCAAAGAACGGGTCGATAAGCAGTTTGTATCCGTTCGTCTCTAGCCCCATTGTTGCGTGTCCGTACCAGATTAATTTGGAACCCATCTTGAACTCCTCTATGATTTAGCTTAGATATTACCTCGGACTTCTAGCCCGTGAAGATTATGTAGTGATATGTAAGAAAACCCACACAATCCCCGTGAACATTACTATAATTATAATGGTTATTTTAACTTACTGATCGTTCTTCTACGCTAACCGTGTGTGCTTGTGGTGAATTAAAAAGACCGGGCACGAAAGCCCGGTCTGTGCTGGCGAGGGGTCACGGCTACTCTGAATTGTTGGTGCGGTTATTTTGCCGGCGTTCTTGGATCGGCACCAGGAAGATGGGGATCTCGGTTTGATGCACGATCCTGTCGGCGACGCTGCCTACGACCAGGCGGTCCAGACCTCCACGTCCGTGTGATGCCATCATGACCACGTCCACATCTTCTCCCTCTGCTACGGAAATGATAGTCTGTGCAGGACGTGAACCTGCCACAATTACTTCGGTTTCAATACCATCTTCCTGTAGTTCAGATGCAACACGGTTCAGGTATTCTAATGCCTGGTCTTCGGCCTGGCGTCGCAGCTGCCGGATTTCTTCGACCATTCCACCGTACATCTCTGCTTCGGGTACTTCGGGAACGGCGAGCAGCAGAACCACACTATTGTACCTGTAAGAAGATTTCACATAAGGCAGTACGCGTTCTGCGTACTCCGAACCATCCAGAGTTACCAGTAGTTTGTTGAAATTCACCTCTGGAGCTTCTACTCCCTCCTTCGGGTGAATAATCATAACTGGGCAGCTCACCGTCTGCAAGATTCCGGTCGCAACGCCGCCGAGCAGCCAGCGCTGGAATCCAGATCTGCCGTGGCTGCTCATCACGACCATATCTACTCCATCTTCACAGGTCAGGTCGTTGAGCCTTTCAGTGACGGAACCTGAGCGGAGGGCAGTCTTCACGGCGATCCCTTTTTCTCTCAGCTTATTTGCGACAGTTTCCAAATAGTACTCTCTCTCCTGTCCAAGGGTGTCTATCTGTCCTTTATCAGCCAAAACCGAGATTAAGGTCAGGCGCGCATTAAATGCCTCAGAAAGGGCTTCGGCAGCAGGCAGAGAGTGCTCAGCAAATTCTGATCCGTCCAGGGGAATTGCGATGTGCCTGGGAGCTGCCCTTTGTGAGCGCCAGTTGGGAGTCGAAGCAGCCGATGCAGACTCTCCACCAGGAGATGGATAGATCCTCCCGGCAGATGATACTCCGACCGTGGCCAGCGCGGGCTCGAATGTCTGACCGAAGCCAAAACCACCCAGCATAGCTTCTTCCAGTTCGCCCAGGCGTTCTGCCACCTGGCTGGGAGCACCGAGCACGCTGCGGAAATAGGTGAAAGCCGCGTAGAGCAGGGGGATGAATATAAAATACGTCCACGCGCCCTCAAAGAAGCGCTCGCGGAAAATGATGACCGTGGCTGCTGTGGTAATTGTGGCCGCGATGAACGTACCGATCAGTGTTAACAAATGAGAGATCGAGAAATTCTCACCTAGCAAACGAATGAGGCGTTTGGAAGCCGCCCAGCCGGTCATGCTCAGCAGGACGAACACACCCGCTGCGTAGATTGCCAGGTATGTTTCCTCGTTCGTGCCAGCGAGCAGGAAGGTTATGGACACTATGCCTACCTGGAGCCAGACGGGCTTATCGGCCACATCGTATTGATTCCTTTGACCAAGGAAGGCGGGGAGGTAATTGCGGTTGTTCAGACCCAGAGCCAGGTTTTGGATCCCCTGGGAACTGGCCGCCGAGGCGGAGAGCAAGACAGCGATGCCGATCAAGGTGCCAACATAAGGAAGCGGTTGCGGTAGGAGTTGATCCATGGTCTGAGTGAAGACCGAGACCTCCGTATTTGATGGATCAGAGAGGCTAAAAATAGCCGGACCGACGATCAGCATTACGATCGCCGTGGTGCCCATGATAATCATCAGGCTGCCGAAAGCTTTGTCGCTCCTCTGTTTAGGAGTCCCGCCGTAAGCGGCAACCAGGTTAGCGAACACTTCAATACCCGTCATTACTGCAAGCATGCGAGTAAACCCACCGAAGGTGTAAGCAATGTTTTCGCGGCTGAAGGATTCCAGGTTGAAGCTTGGTAGATGCAGACCATACTGCAGGACCGTAGCGATTACCATGGACCACAGCAGGAGCAGCACCCCCGCGGTCGCGGGACCAAAAGCGCGGGCGGCTGTCTTGGGGCCGCGATTTACCAAATATCCGGTAAAGATGCTCAAGACAATGGCTACGATGGTGCGGTACTGGATACCAAGAATGGATTCGTTCAGGAGGGGAAAGCGGTCGGCGATGAAGGTGACCATGGCAGCCATGCTCACCAGGAAGGTCAAGGTGTACTCGACCACCGTGATACCGCCGTTTACCTTGACGGCCCAACCGCCAAACTCTTCCTCGCTGAGACCGCTGCCTCCGCTCCCATCAGTGATCCACGCCATCACAAGGCGGTACATGGCTGAAACTATCGCGATGGTAAATACGACCAGCCAGATGGTTGTGCCGAATGTGATTGAAGCTACTCCGGCGACTAAGATCAGCCTGAGAAATGGTCCGAATACGTATAAAGGAGAAGTTGCCGGGTCACCCCCACCCGCGAGCGCCCCCTCTACGGAGTTGGATAGTTTATGCGAAACGTGCGCCATAAAGAGCGTCCTTTCGGTATTGGTGCATCGAACCGGACGCATCAATCTCGCACTGGATAGTTCTGTTTATTGCCTGCGGGCAAAACTTTCCTTTATAATATTTTTCTATATATTGCTTAATACCTGTCATTTTCATGTTCGCGTTGATAGCTTTGTGAATTCAAACACTATATTATCCACCAAATAGCGGAGTTGTCAATTGAATTAGAAACGCTCCCCAAGGCACCGCTTGTTGGTCTTCTACGATTTGTGACGGACTTGACAGCCCCTCAATTGGGTCAGGAGGAGCGACCCAATTGAGGGGCTGCAGGTGGGTGGTTATTTGGCGTGTATTATCTCTTCGACTGCCTCTGGGTTCAGCAGCGAGGATGTATCCCCTGGAGCCTCGCCCAAGTATGCCGCCCGGATCATGCGCCGCATAACCTTGGCGTTGCGGGTCTTGGGCAGGTCGCTAACGAAAAGGATCTCGCGAGGTGCCAGGGGTTTCCCCATGGCGGAGCTCACCAGTTCCCGGAGTTCCGAGCGTAGATTATCGTATTGCGCGGATTGTTCGTTCAGCACGCAGAAAGCGATCACTTTGCTGCCCTTAATTGCATCGGGAACGCCGATGGCTGCTGCCTCGACCACCTGGGGATGGCTCACCAGGACCGATTCGACTTCAGCCGGTCCCAGGCGTTTTCCAGCTACCTTGATCGTGTCGTCTGAGCGACCCAGGATGTACCACAACCCGTCGGCGTCTATGGCAGCAAAATCACCGTGAACCCAGACATCCGACCAGCGTGACCAATAAGTGTCCTCAAATCGTTCGGGATCCTTCCAGAAGCCGCGCGTCATGCCGATCCATGGAGCCTTGATCACCAGCTCACCGACCTGTTCTCGCACAGGCTGTCCATCCTCATCGAAGACGTCGGCCGCCATCCCCGGGCAGGGAGCGGAGAAAGCGCATGGCTTGAGCGGTAGGATGGGGTTGCCCATCACGATCCCTCCAGAAATCTCCGTGCCGCCTGAATAGTTGATGATTGGAATATTCTCTTCACCAACATTTTGGAACAACCATAACCACGGGTCGGGGTTCCAGGGCTCACCCGTGGAGGCGAAGATACGCAGAGAAGACAGATCGTGCTGCTTAAAGGGTTCTTCTCCATGCGGGATCAGGACACGCACAAGGGTGGGGGAGAGACCCAACGTGGTGATACGGTGGTGTTCGACCATCGCCCATAGGCGGTTTGGAGCGGGGTAGTCGGGTGCGCCATCGTAAATTAAGAACGTACCGCCGAGCAAGAGTGTCCCGAATACCAGCCATGGACCCATCATCCAACCCATATCAGTCATCCAGTAAATTACCTCTCCGGGGTGCAGGTCGGTGCCGAAGGCCATATCCTGAGCGGCCTTGACCGGGAAGCCGCAGTGAGTGTGAACAGCGCCCTTCGGCAGACCGGTTGTGCCAGATGTGTAGAGCACCATCAGGGCATCTTCAGCGTTCGTCTGCTCGGTCGGCGCTTCTTCCAACTGCCCTTCTACCAGGTCGTGCCACCAGTGATCCCTGCCGGGAGTCATGGGTGCATCCAAATCAGCCCGCTTGAGCACGATCATATGTTCCAGTGTTTGCACCTGTTCAGCAGCCTGGTCGGCCAATGGTTTGATGGCGATTGGTCTGCCGCGCCTAAAGAAACCATCCGCGGTGAACAGGGCTTTGGCATCGGCGTCCGCCAGTCGTGAGACGACAGCTCCTACACCGTAACCAGAGAAGAGCGGCAGGATGATCCCGCCAATTTTGGCGATTGAAAGCAGGGCGATCACGATCTCCGGTGTCATGGGCATATACAATCCTATGGCATCACCTTCCCCCAGGCCCAGTGAGCGCAGACCGTTAGCCGCCTTGTTGACCTGCCGGTGAAGCTCGGCGTAGGTCATAGATCTGGTTTGCCCACCCTCCCCTTCCCAGATCAGTGCGGTGGTCTCTTCGGTCGCTGTGCCGATGTATTTATCCAGGCAGTTGTGAACGATGTTCATCTTGCCGTCTACGCACCATTCAGGCCAGGCTATGCCGCGTGACAGGTCCACAACTTTGGAGTACGGCTGGTAGAAGTGAATGTCCAGGTATTTGAGAAGCGCCTCGGTGAACCAGGCCACATCAGTTGTCGAGCGCACCATCAGTTCGTCAAAACTGGCGATGTCGTTCTGGCGCATGAACTGAGTAAGGCGGGCGTTCTCGATGGTATCGGGGGTGGGCTGCCAGACGACCTGGCCACCATAGTCGAAGGTCTCGCTCATTTGCTCTACTCCGTGGGTGGTAAGAGTTGTGTCCGGGATAAGGATGATGCCGGTACCTTTTCCAGGAAACATGTGGTGAATTATAACATTTGGAATTTATCTTGGTATCAGACATGGAGCCCTCGTGACGCCTGGGTATGGTTGCTTTTTGTTCACACTCAAGGGTACTGCTGCGTGGAGTGGAGGCAGTAAATTGTGTTAGTGATTGCGTTAAGCGGAATACTCAAATAATGCCTGACTGGTTGTATGCATCCTGGATTAATATTCTTCTAATTTAGGGCTTGAATGCAAACAAAAAACGCTGCCACGGTGTGGATGGGAGCGGTGAGGAAATAGGATACCTGCCTGCGGACCTTACCGATGCAGAGATAAAGACGATCCTTTTGGATACTCCGGGTGAGTACCTGTGCCGGGTGGCAGAAGGATTGAACGAGATGCCATCTTACAAGCGCAAGATGACGGAGGATGAAATCTGGCAGGTATTGACGTTCATCTCGACCCTGGGGTAGTAAAAAGGGTCAATTTTTTAAGATTCGTTTATAGTAACGTGAGTACGGGTTAGGCAGATAAACAAGCCAGGTTATCAAAGCCTAACGAAACGTGAATTCGGGTTGGTTTCCTGGGTAGCGGGCCAATCGAATTGGCCTTCTCTGGATTGGAAATGCCCAATGCGATTGGGCACCTACCCTTATCCCTTACTGACGTTATATAAGGTAGGATAAATTAGCACCTAGCGGGAGGTTTTCCAGGCGTTTTTTATCGTTCATTTTAATTTAACGATTGACACCGGATAAGGTTGTGTGTTAATATCTGACTGACTGGTCGGTCATGATTGGTTGGTCGGCTCGACTTGGAACATTTTGAAAGATGAAGAATTTTATGTGCTTTCTGATGGGATGATAAATATTGTATAGGGTAAAGTGAGGCTGCTATGTCACAAAAAACAGATATCAGTGAGGAGAGGAGAGCCCAGATCTTAGAGGCTGCGACGAAGGTTTACGTCAGGTCGGGGCTCGAAAAGGCGCGCATGGACGATATCGCCGAGGAAGCCGGGCTGGCAAAAGGCACGCTGTATCTGTACTTCGCGAGTAAACACGATCTCATGCTCTCGATATTGGATATGGTGGTGGACCGCGAGCTGCATGAAGTGCATGAACTGCTGGGTGGGGAACGGTCGGCTAAGGAGAAGTTGATCAAGTTTTCAGAGTATTGGGTTAATGAAGTCGAGAATATGGAATCCGTGATCCCGATTTTATTCGAGTTTTGGGGCGCCATGTCGCACCAGGAAGTGGTAAAGGAGAAACTTGCCGAACACTACCAGTCATTGGTGGACACTTTGGTGCCCATTATCCAGCAGGGCATCGATGAATACGATTTCTATCGTGTGGACGCCAGAGCCGCGGCAGTTGCGCTGGAGGCCATTCTGGAGGGCACACTCCTGTTGTGGACCACCAATCCCGAAATGGTAGATTTCCGCATGCAGATCGGAAACAGCATGCAGTTGATGCTCAAGGGCATGGAAGTTCGCTAAATTGTATGGCTGAGGGGCAAGTGTAAAGAAGGAGCCTGCCATTGGGCTGTCTCCACCGAGGGCACTATCGTTTATTTTCTTCCCACGCGTGTCAAATTCGCCGTGTGCCGATGCACGGGGCTGGGATGTGATCTGGAATTGCAGAGCCTATTCCGATGCGGAAATCAGCCGCTGCACCTGTGTTGAAGAAAATAGTTCAAGATAGATTATTAACTATATATTAAATCGGCTATAATTGCCAGCAGTGCCTTACCCAAATCGGAGCCAACTTCTTGATTTGGAAGAAGGTACCGTGTCAACGGATCGTCTCTATGGAGAAAGTGATCAAAAATAAATCGGAGCAGGAGTAAAGAGAATGAAAACTCGAACGACACTGTTTGTTGGGATATTATCGGTTTTATTAGTTTTTATGGCTGCCACGGTCATCCTGGTCCGTGCACAAGAAGCAGATTCGGGAGGCGATCCCACTCCGGTGAGCTTGCTGGGTGGTCGGAATGATGATGCTGCTCAATCTGGTTCGAAGCAAACCCGTGAGATCGACCTGCCTGATATTTACCTGATCCGTTTGCAAGATCCGCCGTTGGCCGCTTACCGCGGTGGGATACGGAGCCTGGAGGCCACTAATCCCGGCGCGCGTGGTGAACGCAAGCTGGACGCGAACAGCCCGACCAGTATCGCGTACCGTGATTATTTGAACGAAAAGCAAGCCGAGTTTATCGGCCGGGTTGAAGACTTGCTTGACCGGGGGATCGAGGTCAAGTTCCAATATTACGCCGCTAACAACGGTCTGGCCGTATACCTGACGCCTGCGGAGGCGGCGCAGGTTCGCCAGCTACCCGAGGTGAAATTCATGCAGCCCAACTTCGAGCGCCAACTGTTAACGGACGTGGGTCCCGACTGGATCGGCGCGCCGGGTTTGTGGGACGGCAGCAGTACGGGTGGCCTGCCCAGCACCAAGGGTGAGGGCATCATCATCGGCATTATCGACACCGGTATAAACCCATCCAATCCCTCCTTCGCCGATGTGGGTGGAGACAGCTACGACCATACCAACCCGTGGGGTTCGGGCAACTATGTAGGGGTATGTAATCCCTCCGAGCCGAGTTACGATGCGGAATTTCCATGCAATGACAAATTGATTGGTGCCTGGGGACATGCCGACGTGAACGGCGGCGACCCGCGCGATTATCACAGCCACGGATCTCATACATCCAGTACGGCTGGAGGTAACCACGTAACTGCGCACCTGCTGGGCAATACCCTGGAGGCGTTTCGTGACATTTCTGGCGTGGCGCCTCACGCTAACATCGTTGCATACGCTTCATGCTGTACTGGCGATGCTTTGAGCGCGGGGATTGACCAGGCCGTTGCCGATGGCGTAGATGTGATCAATTACTCTATTGGCAGCACGGCGCCATCCAATGCATGGGAAGATTTCGACTCGGTGGGGTTCCTGAACGCTCGCGACGCGGGCATCTTCGTCGCCACATCGGCGGGCAACGAAGGCCCGGGTGCGAACACGGTTGGTTCGCCCGGAGATGCACCGTGGATGACTACTGTAGCGGCCTCCTTCCACAATCGCAAGACGATCAATGCGCTGATTGACATGAGTGGGGGAATTACCGCGCCGCCGGCTGATATCTACGGTGTAAGCTTTACGTCAGGCTACGGCCCGGTTGAAATTGTTTACGCGGGAGACTACGGCGATGCACTCTGTCTTAACCCATTCTCCCCGGCAACATTTAGTGGCGAAATCGTGATCTGCGATCGCGGCCAGATCGCGCGTGTAGATAAGGGACAAAACGTGCTGGACGGCGGTGCCGGCGGATACATCCTGGCGAATGCCGTATCGAACGGCGATTCAATCGTCAGTGATGACCACTTTTTACCCGCTGTGCATATCACTTACGATGACGGCGTTGTACTGAAAGCCTGGGTGGCGGACGGCGGCACCAGCCATGTAGGAACGATCATGGGAACGGTTTGGGATACCAACGATGCGTATGCCGATATCATGACCGACTTCAGCTCCCGCGGCGGCAACCGCGCCCTGCCTGGGATTGTGAAGCCGGATATTGCGGCTCCTGGCACGGACATCCTGGCGGCTTTCGGTATCGGTGACCCGGACCCACCAGAGTGGGGTTTCATGGGCGGCACTTCTATGTCCAGCCCGCATCTGGCTGGCTCAGGTGCCTTGATGATGGCGCTGCACCCGGATTGGACACCGGCCGAGATTCAATCGGCGCTGATGACCACTGCCTGGCAGGATGTGCTGGATATGGATAGGGTTACTCCTGCTGACCCGTTCGACTACGGCAGCGGGCGCGTCGACCTGACAATGGCATCTAAGGCCGGCTTAGTGCTCAATGAGACACGCTCCAATTACGACAACGCTAACCCTGACACGGGCGGCGACCCCAAGACCTTGAACCTGGCCAGCATGGGAGACGGCAACTGCTGGCAGACCTGCTCCTGGACGCGCACGCTACGCAGTACGCTGGATACCAGCATGCAGTGGGATGTAACCGCCAGTGCTTCGGGTGGTTTAGACATCACGGTCACACCCAGTTCGTTTACCATACCTGCCGGAGGCACGCAGACCATCACCGTGGAGGCAAACGTCAGTTTGGCGGAGCCCAACACCTGGGTTTTTGGGGAGGTGAAGCTAACCCCCACCGACACCAGCGTACCTCCCGCTCATTTACCAGTGGCTGCATACGCTACCAGCAGCACGGATATCAGGCACATCGAAAAAACTGCTGATATTACCATGGTGCAGCGAAATGGAACCATTCAGTACACCATCAGCTTGACGCATAAGAGCCTGTCCGCGAAGACTTACGATCTCACGGACCCCATTCCAGCTAACGCTAGTTACGTGGGAGGATCCGCCACCGGCGGCCTGGTTTACAATTCCGGACCTGATACTCTGACCTGGAGTGACACGCTTCCAGCAGGCACGTTTGTGATTTCAGAAGAAGCGAAGTCGGGTTATATCAGCATGGACGAGCTCGGCGCACCACCGGCGGACCTGCCCAGCGGGGGCGGGGACGACCAGTGCTGGTTGGTGGATTTGGACATGTACTATTTTGATGAGCATTATATCGACGGGGTTTGGTCGACGAATGGTGCATTACAGATTGGGCTGGGTGATCTGCCGATAACGCTGTGCGCTGGAGCAGGGAATACTGCCATGCCGACAGCGGATCTTATCGACAACCTGCTCGCCCCCTGGTGGACGGATTTGAACCTGGACGATGGCGGAAGCTGGTATTTCGTGGGTGTCTCCTGGAACGGAAACCAGCATACCGTCTTCGAGTGGGAAAATGTGCCCATCAAGGGGACCAGCGATACAGCCACCTTCCAGATCTGGATCGAAGATGGCACGGACAATATATGGTTCACTTATCCGGAGGGCGGTTTGCCGAGCGGATCTCCCACGGCTACCGTGGGCGCGGAAAACAAGGATGGCTCCATTGGAGCGCAGTATTACTACAATGGAACCGGAAATGTGCCCGATGGCACGCTTGACCTGGTTGTCGGCCCTGAAGCGATCATCCGGGAGTTCGGCTTCCAGGTGACTGCGGATGACGTCCCTGGAATTACGAACGAAGTTGATATGATCGTGAGCGGCAGCACGGACACATCTTATGCTTACACCGACGTATATGATACAAATAACTGGCTGGGGAATAGCACTGACTGGCAGACAGCCAGCAACTGGTCGCGAAGTAGTGTACCCTTGAGCACAGATTGGGTGATCATTCCTTCTGCCCCCAGCGGTGGGAACATGCCGATCCTGACGGGAGATGCGGCGGTGCGCAACCTGGAAATCCAGTCCGGAGCAAACCTGGAACTGAGTACGCATAAACTGACCGTAGAGGACTCCCTGGTGAACAACGGCACCCTCATACAGACCGCGCCCAGCGTTCCTTCAGGCAGCGGGACCGTGTTCTTGAATATTACGAACGCTTCAGGCGCACAAGAGAAGTACCTGGGGGTGGAGATATCACCCACCTCAGGCGCGATGGGCAGCACGACGGTGGCAATCAGCGGCAACGCCGAGTGCACGGTAGCCGATCCCAGCGATACGGTAAACCGCTGCTTCGAGATCGCCCCATCTTCGGCACAGACCGCCAGTATACGTTTCTACTATCTGGTAAGCGAGCTGGATGGGCAGGACCCGGACAGCATGCAGGCCTGGCATTGGGGCGGGAGCTCCTGGACGGTTGCCGGCAGCGTGGATGTGCGGGACGATGTTTACCCGGATTACAATTGGGTGGAGGTCAGTGGAGTGAATACGTATTCGCCCTTCACGCTGAGCGATAAGACCGGCGGGCCGACAGTTGTTACGATAACGGAGTTCGCTTCCAAACCTAATACGAGCCTGTTCAGTGTGCTGGTATTGCTGGCAATTGTTCTCATAACATCAGGAGGGTTCGTCCTGC
>Ga0209013_10002882_pt1 | contig 15494 bp, 15 predicted proteins | sample Cruoilmetagenom2_FD_187291 | JGI IMG/M metagenome (GOLD analysis project Ga0209013, IMG submission 187291) | Oil polluted marine microbial communities from Coal Oil Point, Santa Barbara, California, USA - Sample 2 (SPAdes) (version 2) | ecosystem: Environmental > Aquatic > Marine > Oil seeps ... | reverse complement strand
GGAGTTCCAAATCATGTCCGAGAAAGAACAAGGCATTGTGAAATGGTTCAACGGCTCTAAGGGCTACGGCTTTATTGAGCGCGACTCCGGTGGAGACGTGTTTGTCCATTTCAGCGCCATTGTGGGCGATGGCTTTCGCAACCTCGATGAAGGTCAGCGAGTAGAATTCACCGTTACACAGGGCGAAAAGGGCCTTCAAGCGGAAGATGTTGTCTTAATATAAGTCAACTGCTTGAGGTTTAACCCTTAAAAAGAGACTGGGCTGCAATAACATTGGCAGCCCAGTTTTATGTTAAGCTAGATATTCCCTGTTGGATTAGAAGTAAACATTATCAATCTGGCGCGTAAATTTAAGTAAGAATCGACTCTCTCCACACATCTAATCAATCGAGGCCGATAGAATTTGTATACAGATTATAGATTCTTGCAACCAAAAGATGTAACCTGCATCTAATAATAGTCAGTACGGCCATGCCCGGCTGGTAAGCCGCCGAACCATGCAACCGAATGGCGGCCACTGGTTGAGCATTCAAAAAAAGACCTGCTTTGAAACAGGTCATGCTTCAGTGAGCGCGGCAGGGCCCGGCCTGAAAGCCGCCGAACCATGCAACCTGATGGCGGCCACTGATTGAGCATTCAAAAAAAGACCTGCTTTGAGACAGGTCATGCTTCAGTGAGCGCGGCAGGGCTCGAACCTGCAACCAATGGCTTAAAAGGCCACTGCTCTACCATTGAGCTACGCGCCCTAATTAATTTGCGTTTGCATTCTATCATGTGCATAAACTATCGTCAACAGAAATTTTTACACAGAATCTCTTGACGGATAGGGTTAGGATTGTTACTATTTCTCTTTGACATTTATGGATGCTGCACGATAGCTGCTGATTGTTGCATCAGTTACTAAATGTCTCTTGCGTTGTTTGATCGCTGATTGGATTTAGCCTTCAATGCAAGGATTAGTAAGTGTGCCCGCGGACTGATAGAGACACGAACACAATTCGTTATAATAAAATAGAAAATCAAACATTTGTATGGAAACTATGGATCAATTACATATGGAGGTCGATATGCCCGAAATTAAAGAGTTAGACGAATCAACTTTTCAGGAAGAAGTTCTCGATGAGGGTCAACCCGTACTGGTAGATTTTTCTGCCGTCTGGTGCGGACCATGCAAGATGCTCGATCCTGTTGTTAAGCAGCTGGCGGCTGATTGGGATGGACAGGTCAAGTTTATGAAGTTGGATGTGGACCATAATCCCAGCCTGGCGATGAGCTACCAAGTGATGGGCGTACCTACCCTGATCATGTTCAAGAACGGCGAGCCAGTCGAACGCGTGACCGGGTACCAGCCTAAGGACCGCCTGGAGAAGAAGTTCCAACCACACATCTAATCTTATATGAGTGCTGACGAATACTATTGATCCGGAACCGTTGATCATAATTAGCTCTGGATCAATAGTATTCGTTTTAAGGTTAATTTGAATACCGGCTCAACATCAGCACAGAGTGGTGGAGTGTAAAACTTATATAGATTCCTTTTTAACAATGATTGTTGAAAATTATAATTAGATTTGCTTCCCATTTACCGGTGTTGCTGATATAATTCGTTATTGCAGTTAATTGCAATAACGATAGTAATGATGATAGAAACATTTGCTGCGCAACTACGCGCCCAAGGTTATCGCATAACGCCCCAACGCCTGGCTATTCTGCGGATTTTACGGCAGGCGGACCGGCATCTAATCCCAGCAGAAATTTACCAGCGCGCCCGGGAGACCATACCCGGTCTAACAGAGGCAACCGTATATCGAACGCTGAGCCTTCTCACCGAGCTGGGTTTGGTGCTCGCCGCGCATATCGGGAGTGGGCAGATGGTCTATGAGATCGGCGGAATAGACCACCATCACTTGATCTGCCGCGTATGCGGGATGACGCATCAAATAGATCACAGCTTGCTTCAAGACCTGTACGATAGATTCGAAGAGCGTACCGGGTTTAAGATTGACAGCGTTCACACCACATTCTTTGGGCTTTGCCCAGAGTGCCAGCAAGAGGACGTTACCTGAGTATAAAGGAGAACATATGTTGTACTCGCCTGTACCCTTACACATTCCGGATGGATTTCTCTCCATCCTGCTCTCTCTCGTCTTATGGATCGTTTCGATTGCTGTGGTTGCTTATGCAATCAAGCATGTAAACCTGGAACTTGACGAACGTAAAGTACCCATGATGGGTGTCTTGGCTGCGGCAATTTTCGCCGGACAAATGCTTAATTTTACTGTTATTGGCGGGACTTCCGGTCATTTGATGGGTGCTGCGATTGCGACGATCCTTCTCGGTCCGTGGGCAGCGGTCCTGGTGATGACCAGCGTGGTCTCCATCCAGGCACTGATCTTTCAGGACGGGGGATTGCTGGTCCTGGGAGCGAACATCTTCAACATGGCTGTTGTTGGCGTCGCGGTGTCTTATTTCGTATACACTACGGTCCGCAAATTGGCCGGTAACCGTTCGGTAGGCATCTTTGTGGGAGGATTCCTTGCGGCATGGTTTTCTGTCGAAGTCGCAGCCCTTGCGGCTGCGCTTGAATTGGCCATTTCCGGCACTTCTCCGGCAAATATTGCTGTTCCTGCTATGGGAGGTATCCATGCTCTGATCGGCATTGGCGAAGGGTTGATCACGTTGGGTGCGTTAGGATTAGTCTACACCACGCGGCCAGATTTACTTCAGGCAGGTGAAAAGAGAAGCGCCGGTGGAACGATATTATGGATAGGGGGCTTGCTGATAGTTTTAGCGCTGGCAATTGCATCTCCTTTTGCATCTGCCAATCCGGATGGTTTAGAACGAGTGGCAGAGCAGAGTGGATTTCTTCACCTGGCTAAGAAACCAATGTACGAATTGATCCCTGATTATCTGCTGCCGGGTGTATCCAGTGAAGCTCTGGCGACGATCTTAGCGGGAATCGTTGGTGCATTGCTCGTGCTTGGCGTGGTGTTGCTGGTAACCTTATCCCGGCGAAAAAGTACTCAACAATCCATGCGCGATTCCGGAACATCTAGGAAGAAGCAGTAGCAGGCGCACTTCTCGGCACGTTTAACGTACGAATTCTTCCAGCAGTAGTAAATAATCTCCCATGCACGTTCATTTCTTAGACTCATACAACCCCCGTGCAAGCCTGATACACAGCTTGGACCCTCGCATCAAGTTAGTGATGACGCTGGCGTTCATCATATCTACGGCTCTCGTGCCCCCCGGCACCTGGCCGGCGTACATCCTATTCTATGCGATGATCCTGTCGGTAGAAATCCTTTCAGAACTTGGGGTTGGATTCGTACACAAGCGCTCAATGTTAGCGCTTCCATTCGTGCTGGCGGCCTTGCCGATCATTTTTACCGCGCCAGGACCCGAACTGGTAAGCTTCACGCTCGGCTCGTGGACGATCAGTTTATCGTTGACGGGCTTGGAGCGTTTTATCAGCATTGCCCTTAAGTCTTGGATTTCTGTTCAAGCCGCCATCGTTCTGGCAGCCAGCACACCTTTCCCGGAGATACTGCTTGCCATGCGTGCCATCCGGCTGCCGCGATTGATCGTGGCCATCTTTGGTTTGATGTGGCGTTATTTATTTGTCCTGGCGGACGAGGTGCTGCGGATGAACAGGGCACGAGCTGCGCGTAGCGGTCATCCAGATATACCCCGGGGGAGAGTGGGTGGCAGTATCGTCTGGCGGGCACGTGTCACTGGCCGTATGGCCGGGAGTTTGTTCTTACGTGCTTTCGAGCGCAGCGACCGCATATTCATGGCGATGGTATCCAGGGGATACGATGGCGAGGTACGCACCCTGCCCTTACCTGGTTTGAGCCTGGCGGATTGGTTGGTTCTCACGGTAGGCCTGGGTATACTCGCTGTAGTTCTGTTGCTCGGTTACTTATTGTAAATTTGTGTGGACTTATGCATCATTCAATTGAAGTTGAAGGACTATCATATACTTATCCTGATGGGCACGAAGCGTTGCAGGATGTTTCACTTTCTATACAGCCTTGTGAAAAAGTGGCCCTGGTTGGACCGAATGGGGCTGGTAAATCTACCCTGATCCTGCATCTGAACGGCATCCTCAAGGGAGATGGCGAGGTGTGCGTGGCCGGTCTTGATGTGAACGATAAGAATTTGGGCCGCGTGCGGGCGCGGGTTGGATTAGTATTCCAGGTCCCCGATGACCAGCTTTTTTCTCCCACGGTATTTGACGATGTTGCTTTTGGGCCGATCTACCAGGGTCTGCCTGAAAATGAGGTGATGACACGCGTTAATGAAGCATTAGGTACCGTGGATATGCTCGACTACGCGACACGCGTATCGCACCACCTGAGTGTAGGTGAAAAAAAGCGGATTGCCATCGCTACGGTGCTGTCAATGCAGCCGGAAGTCCTCGTGCTGGACGAACCCACAGCAGGTTTAGACCCTCGGGCGAGACGCTCGTTTATTAATCTCTTAGATGACCTGCCAATTACCATGCTGGTCTCAACACACGATATGCATATGGTGCATGAATTGTTGCCTCGCATGGTGGTCATGGATGAGGGGCGAATCGTAGCTGATGGACCGACAGAAGTGTTGATGAAAGACGAAGATTTTTTGTATGAACATGGCCTCGAGCGACCACGATAGAGGTTAAGGATAATTATCTTCCGGAGATCAGGCAATCCAGGGCCGCGCGATCAATAAACTGTTGATCCCCTAATGCTCGTAGAACTGTGGTTGGGGCACCCAATACCTATTATTTAATCTCAATCCGTAAACCGTCCAGGTGTTCCATCAAACATGAAAGTTGAGAATCATTAGATCATTGACGGAGCACCTTAAGCTTTGTCAAGCATGCCGCTGCCTTTCTAGAAGAAACCTTAATCCGCAGGGACTGCTACCTTTTCGTTTAGACCGGCTGCCACGCGAAGTGCTTCAGCCTTGTCGATTCGCTCCCAGGGCAGATCCAGATCATCGCGCCCGAAGTGCCCGTAAACCGCTGTCTGACCGTATATTGGTTGGCGCAGTCCTAGATCTCTGATAATGGCACCCGGCCGCAAATCGAAATGTTCTTGGATAATCTCTGCTATCTCAGCGTCGGGTATGTTCCCGGTACTGAAGGTCTCCACGTTGACGCTTAATGGATGCGCAATACCGATGGCGTACGCAACCTGGATTTCGCAGCGCTCGGCAAGTCCAGCCGCAACGATATTCTTTGCGGCCCAGCGTGCTGCGTAGGCTGCTGAACGGTCAACTTTCGTGGGGTCTTTACCGCTAAAGCAGCCGCCGCCATGACGTCCCATGCCCCCGTAGGTGTCGACGATGATCTTGCGCCCGGTCATGCCTGAGTCACCCTGCGGTCCTCCGATAACGAAGCGACCGGTGGGGTTAACGTAGATGAGCATCTCTTCATCGACCATCTCTGGTGGCAGTGTGGGTAAGATCACATGTTCGATTACTGCCTCTCTGATCTCTTCCTGTGTGATCTCGGGTGCATGTTGGGTGCTGAGCAAGACAGTGTGCACCCTGCGTGGTCGACCGTAGCTATATTCCACCGTGACCTGGCTCTTTCCATCTGGTCGCAGCCAGGGCAGTGTACCGTTCTTGCGAACTTCGCTCACACGACGTGCTAGCTTGTGGGCGAGGTAAATCGGCATCGGCATGAATTCGGATGTCTCGTTACAGGCGTAGCCGAACATCATGCCCTGGTCGCCAGCTCCAATGGCTTCGTCATTCTCTTCATCCATCACACCAGATTTTGCCTCCAGTGCTTTATTTACGCCCATGGCGATGTCGCCTGATTGTTTGGATATGGCGACGATCACACCACAGCTGTTTCCATCTAACCCTTTCGCACTATCGTCATAACCGATTTCGTTGATTACCCGGCGTGCTATTTCATCATAGTTGATGAGAGCGTTGGTAGTAACCTCACCCATCAGGAGAACAAAACCGGTCTTGGTAGATACTTCGCAAGCCACACGTGAGTATGGGTCCTGTTCAAGGCAGGCATCCAGTACAGCATCACTGATCTGATCGCAGAGTTTATCCGGATGCCCTTCTGTCACCGACTCGGAGGTAAATAAATACCGGACGGCGTCCATAAAAGTGTCTTTCATGTTGAACCTCCAATTGATAAAAAAATTGCCCTCTTCGACGAGCAAGAAAGGGCAATAAGTCGGGCTTACGGTCGCCCTCTCATCTTCCAGAAAATCAATCTGCCGGAATTGGCACCATTTTAGCGATTGGGTTTAGCATATTGACGGTAAATTCACTTATCAGCCAATACCTGATCGCTGAACGGTTGCCGAGGTTTCACAGGGCCGGTCCCTCCACCTCTCTGGATAAGAGTGCCGTTTAGGGGCTATAAAATTGTTGGGTGGCATAATACCACGAGTGTACAAGGATGTCAAACCGTTGTGAAGAGTAATGTGATTATGTAATATCCGATGACCCCCGCCCAGAGCCAGGAATCGATGCGATCGAAGGCACCACCGTGCCCGGGCAATATGCTTCCAGAATCCTTCATGCCCACCTGGCGCTTGATCATGCTTTCCCCCAGGTCACCCATGATCGAAATAGCGCTGATGCTTAATCCAAGCACAGCCCCTCTCCAAGCGGTGATGGCTGTCCCCGGTCCGACCCAGTATTCGAACAAAGCAGCCAGGGCCGCCGCTCCGAGTGTGCCAACCAGGACTCCACCCAGGTAACCCTCCCATGTTTTTTTAGGGCTTAATCTGGGTGTGATTTTGTGGCGTCCAAAATTTTTCCCGATTATGTAAGCGCCCGCGTCTGCCAGCCACACAGACGATAACACAAGCAGCACCCACCACATTCCGTCAGGGATTTCTCGCAGGGAGATCAGGTATGCGCCGAGCCAACCAATGTACAGGGTGCCAGCCAGGGTAATACTGAAATCGGTGCCAGCCTGATCGCGGCCACGCTCGAAGTCTACCAGGTGGTACGCCATGCTGACGAGGATCAAAAGACTGATTATCCAGGGGCTGCTTTGGAATCCATTTATCGCTCGTCCCAATATGAGTAGCAGCGTTCCACCCAGCGCTACAGCAAGTGCTGGTTTGTACCCACCGGTACGAAACAAATTTATGTATTCATAACTGGCAAGCAGCAAGATAATCGCGGCCAGGGCGAAGAAAACCCATCCGCCATAATAGATAGCGGCAAGACCGATAGGCAGAAGTAAGATTACAACTAGCGTGCGCTTAACGAACATGCTGGGTGATGTCCCCTTGATTTTCAGAAAGTCCCCCATAGCGCCGTTCGCGATGGCTGTATTCCTTTAGCGCCAAAAGGAATTCACCTTTATCAAAATCTGGCCAGAAGGTCGGTGTGAAATACCATTCGCAATAAGCCCCTTGCCAGATCAAGAAGTTGCTGCCTCGGAGTTCTCCGGATGTTCGGATTATCAAGGCGGGGTCCGGTACACCGGCGGTGAATAGGTATTGGCTGACCAGTTCAGCGCTAACTTCGTCCGCGCGGATGTTGTCTTTAATGATGCGCTGAATTGCGTAGACGATCTCGTCTCGCCCACCATAATTGAAGGCAACGTTCAACACCAATCGATCGTTGTCTTTCGTGAACTCTACAGCATAGAGCACTTTTTCTCGTAGAGTTGTTTCTAGGCGGTTCAGTCGCCCAATGTGCCGCAGTTTTACACCCTGATCGTGCAGCTCTTGAAGTTCGCGATCGATCACATCTTCGAGTATGTGCATCAATCCCTGAACTTCTTCTTGTGGTCTGCCCCAGTTCTCGGTCGAAAATGCGTAGATGGTGAGGTATTGCACTCCAAATTCGATGCATGCTTCGATGATGCGACGCAAGTTCTCTGTTCCGGCGCGGTGCCCAGCCAGCCGCGGAAGCCCGCGCGATAATGCCCATCTTCCATTGCCATCCATGATGATGGCCACGTGCTGGGGAATGCGTTCCGGTAAATCTAGTTTCTCTTGGTCTACCATGAGTAATGATTCAAACGATCTAGTGTTTTATTCAAGTTCTAAAGTTCAGCACAGAGAGTGATACTTCAATCGAAAAAATAATTGGCTTCAATAAAAGCTCCGCAACTTCTGTGGTAAACAAATACGCTACGACCCTCTAAATAACGGATGTTTAAGGGATTGGGTTGAAGGCAATAACGCCTTACACTTCAAGAATCTCTTTCTCTTTTCGGTCACCAATCTCATTTATTTCTTCGATGTAGCGATCAGTAATTTTTTGCATCTCATCTTCACCCCGCTTGAGGTCGTCTTCGGAAATCATTTTCTCTTGTTCGAACTCGCGTAAATCTTTGATGCTATCGCGACGTACATTGCGGATGGCTATGCGCGCTTCTTCGATTCTATGATTAACGATCTTGCCCAAATCAACACGCCGTTCCTGGGTTAACGGGGGTAAATTGAGCCGGATAGCCTTTCCGTCATTATTGGGCGTCAGCCCGAGGTCTGATGTGAGAATGCTCCTTTCGATGCCGCGCAAGCTTGATGCATCAAACGGACGAATGAGCAAAGACCTGGGTTCAGGAACACTGATGCTAGCCAGTTGAATCAAAGGGGTAGGGACGTCATAATAATCGACTAGCAATTTTTCGACCAGCGCAGGGGATGCGCGACCGGTTCGGATTCCAGCCAGGTCGTCTTCTAGGGCTTGTATCGCACCTTTCATTCGCTCTTCGGCTTCTTTGTAGACCTCTTTTAGCATAGATTCCTCCATGAAGCGTGGTGAACCTCAAAAGTCTGGGAAACGATATTAATCCGGCAGTGCATAGTACTTATCTATAAGGATACCCGAAAATGCGGAGGGAGAAAAGGGTCAATCATAATATCAGATGATGGGGATTTTGTAAATTTTCAGTCACCTGGTAGTTTCAGGCGCTGACTAGCGTGCCGATTTTTTCGCCAAAAAGTGCCTGGCTCAATGCATTTGGATCCCACAGATTTAGCACGAGGATCGATAGATTATTATCCATACACAGTGAAAGCGCGGTGCTATCCATAACTTCCAGGCGCAAATTTATGGCCTGCATATAGGTCAGGTGATCGAAGAGTTTCGCTTTTGGATTGGTCAATGGATCTGCATCATAGACGCCATCCACCTTGGTGGCTTTTATCAACACATCTGCTCCGATCTCCATTGCCCGTAATGCGGCAGCAGTATCGGTGGAGAAGTAGGGATTTCCAGTGCCACCACCAAGGATCACCACTCTGCCCTTTTCGAGGTGACGAAGAGCTCTTCTGCGAATGTATGGTTCAGCGACCGCGTGCATGGCGACGGCGGATTGAACACGGGTGACCAGATTAATTCGTTCCATTGCATCCATTAAAGCGAGGGCGTTTATCATGGTTGCCAACATACCCATGTAATCTGCTGTCGCGCGATCCATCCCGCGATCCAGCCCTAGACGACCACGCCACAGGTTCCCAGCGCCGATGACGATAGCGACATCGACGCCAAATTCGCGAATTTCACGTACGCGTTTAGAGACGTCCTCAGCTCGCACGGGATCGATCCCAAAGCCATCAGGACCAGCCAGAGATTCTCCGCTGAGCTTAAGCAGTACGCGCTGGTACTTCAAGGTTTTTTCCATGGGCTTATACCTCCTTAGAAAAAAAGCCAACCCTGTGGTTGGCTTTTTTTATCATTCAATTTCGGCCGTGGTCTCGCCTAGCTCCCAGCGCTCAAAGCGTCGGATTTTGATATTCTCACCGATGGAACCGATGTTTTGCATAAGCAGATTCTCGACTTTCAGGTCATCATCACGGATGTAGGTCTGGCGGAGCAGGCAGGTGTCGTCCTTAAATTTCTCCAATCGACCATCAATAATACGATCGATAATGTTTTCTGGTTTCCCTCCCTCGATGGCATAATTGCGAGCTTTCTCACGCTCCTGCTCCAGGACGTCTTCTGGAATATCTTCTTCGCTGACGTATCGTGGAGCGCCGGCAGCTATTTGTAATGCCAGTTCGTGTGCAAATTTGCGGAAGGTTTCAGAACGGGAGACAAAGTCTGTTTCACAGTTCACTTCTACCATCACGCCCACGCGACCTTCGCCATGAGAATATAGTTCCACGATCCCTTCGGAGGCAACGCGATCTGCACGTTCGGCAGCTTTTGACAATCCCTTCGAGCGCAGGAAGTCAAGTGCCTGTTCATAATCACCGTCTGCCTGTTCGAGTGCTGAACGACAATCCATGATTCCCGCTCCAGTCTCATTGCGTAATTTCTTAATTTCTTCTATAGCGATCGCCATATTTAATCCTCGTCCTCGGCGGGTTGTTCGTCATCTTCACCGATAGTTTCTTCTTCAGCAGCCTCGACAGCTTCTATCTCTTCTGCGATCACTTCTTCAGCAACGATCACTTCTTCGATCTGCTCAGCGATTATCTCTTCGGCGATGGTTGCTTCTTCGATCTGATCAACGATGATCTCTTTTGCTTCTTCAACTGCAGCGATCTCTTCTACGATGACTTCTTCTGCGGCAGCTACGGCAGCGATTTCTTCAGTAATTTCCTCGACTGGTTTATCGCCTTCGATAATTTCCTCAGCAATGATCTCTTTTGCTGCTTCGACCACTTCAATCTCTTCGGCAATTATCTCTTCGGCGACTACAACTGCAGCGACTTCCTCTACGATGGTCTCTTCGGCTTCAGCAACCGTAACTATCTCATCTGCAATAATCTCTTCAGCTTCCTCTACCGCTTCGACCTGATCAGCGATGATCTCTTTAGCCTCTTCTATGGCTTCCGAATCTACTTCCGGCTGAGTGCTGGCTGAAATTTTAGCCAGGGTGGCTTCACCGAGCAATTCTTCGTCCGAAAGTTCTACTTCTTCTTCTTCGGCCGGCATCTCTATGCGCTTCGCTTCTTCTAGTTCTTCATCTTCTTTCCGCATGGCTTTGCCTTCAAGGACAGCGTCAGCGATCTTGCCGACCAGCAGTTTTATCGCCCGGATGGCATCATCATTGGATGGGATAATATAGTCCACATCTCGTGGGTCGCAGTTCGTGTCTACCATGGCAACGACGGGAATCTTGAGCAAGTTCGCCTCGTGTATTGCGGTTTCCTCTCGCCGCACGTCGACAGCGAATAGAAGAGCGGGTTGGCTGCCCATGTTTCGAACACCGCCTAGCAGCATATCCAGCCGGTCGATCTTGCGGTTGAGGTTTAAAGCCTCTTTTTTGGTAATGCGTTCGAAATCACCAGCATCGCGCATCCGTTCCAGGCGCTCCAATTCATTGAGCCGTTCGCGGATCGTCCTCCAATTTGTAAGCATACCGCCCAACCAGCGATAAATGACATAAGGCATTTCGCAGCGCATTGCCTCGATCTCGATCGTTTCCTGAGCCTGGCGTTTTGTGCCAACAAACAACACTGTTCCGCCTTCGGCGACTGTATCACGCACGAGGTTATATGCTTCTCCCAGTGCTTTTACCGTTTGTTGTAGATCTATTATGTGTATGTTGTTGCGCTCGGTGAATATGTAAGGCTTCATGGAAGGATGCCACTTATTCGTCCGATGCCCGAAATGCACCCCGCTTTCGAGAAGGGCTTTCATAGTAACGATAGCCATAGGTAGTACTCCTTTGCGTTATTCCTCCGCCTCCGTCAACCCTGCCCGGAATCGCCATGACTGGTAGCCTGGCGGCACGCCCAAGTAGGTCAGGATGCGTGTGATATAGGATGATTTGCCCAAACAGGGCACAATTATTCCCGCCGTGGTTGACCGCCACAGGCGGGAGCGTGCGAAGTATATCACAGGGTGATAGGATTCGTCCAGGATTCTACAAGGTTTTTCGCACGATCTGCTCGTATGGTCCATAGAGAGATTTTTGAGATAAAATACGAAGCATGGATCAACGAACTTTAGAACAAATCCTGGCCGACTTACCTCTCGGTCCGCTTCGATACTATGATCGGATTGCTTCTACCAATGACGATGCCCGTCGATGGGCATCCCGGGGTGCCCAGGATCTGTCTCTGGTTGTTGCAGACGAACAAACTGCCGGACGAGGGAGGATCGATCGCCGTTGGTTCACCTCAACAGGTGCCGCGTTGGCTTTTAGCTTGATCTTAGATGGCAGGCAGCAGGAGCACACACCGGCCTCCTGGTTGATACCCAGATTCACCGCTTTAGGTGCCTTGGCGGTTTGCGATGCCTTGCAGGAGGAATATAGGGTTGCAGCCCAGATCAAGTGGCCGAATGATGTCCTTGTTGGGGGGGGGAAAGTGGCCGGGGTGTTGGTTGAAACCCAATGGTTAGGAAATCAGTTGCAGGCAGTTGTAGTTGGGATCGGGGTTAATGTTTCCCCGGTTTCGATACCCCCGCTGGATGCGGTCTCATTCCCTGCTGCGTGTATAGAGAATTTTGTGGGCCTGATCCGCCGAGAAAATGATGATTTAGAAACCTCGCAGAGAGTCGACCGATGGGAATTGCTGCGGTCTCTTCTTAGTCGGCTTCTGGAATGGAGAGAGGTATTGTTCCAGGATGTTTTTATCAGTGCCTGGGAAAAAAGGCTGGCTTATATTGGAGAATGGGTCCGGGTGATGGACATCCAGTCGCCAACTATTAAACAAACGGGGCAGGTTATCGGTCTCGAAAGAGATGGTTCTCTAAAATTAAGAACCGCGAGGGGAGACGTTACTCACTTGTACTCCGGTGATGTGAACCTGCGCCCATTGAAATAGTTTTTCTAAGTACCTCCAACGGGTTTATTGGGCTAAGATCACTCTTCCTCTGTGGCACCCACGCTGCGCAGATCTGCATGCGAGATGCGAGCCATGGTAGCTACGGAGTCCCCTTCTTTCAGGTTTATCAAACGGGAGCCACGCGCCTGGCGACCGGATTGCGGGATGTTCTTTACTTTTGTACGCAGGACAACCCCGTGCGCCGACATCAGTGTCAGGTCATCGTCCTCTTGCACCACCCTGGCTGCCTTGATCTTTCCAATCGAGGAGATTGCATGCTTGTTAATTGTCGTCACACCGTAGTTCGCACGACCCTTAATCGCATATTGTGGTAATGGAGTCTTTTTCCCGTATCCTCCGCTGGTGACCACGAGCAGGAAGCCTGCGGGTTCGGCAACTTCCATACTGGTTACTCGATCGCCTTCGTGCAGTTTGATCCCGATTACGCCTGCAGCAGTACGTCCCATAGGTCGGACAACGGCTTCTGAGAAGCGCAATGCGTTTCCCTGTTCCGTAACCAGGAATATTTCATCTTGCCCGTCCGTCAGGCGTGCCCATCCGAGCATGTCATCCTGGTCCAGGTTGATGGCGATGATGCCCGAGGGGCGGACAGAAGCCAGTTCGGAAAGCTCAATCCGTTTAATTCTTCCTTTACGTGTGGCCATCGTGCAGTAGTGCGCTTTGTCAAAGTGTGGTACTGGGACGGCAGCGGTGATGGTCTCTCCGGTGTCTAATGCGAGTACGTTTACGATCGAGATGCCGCGCGCGGTGCGGTCAGCATCTGGTATCTGGTATGCTCTTTCTGAATACACCTTTCCCCGGTCGGAGAAGAACAGGATTGTGTCCAGAGTGCGCGCAGGGATCAAGAACAGGACTTCATCCTCTTCCTTTGTGGCATGTCCGGTAACTCCGCGGCCACCCCGGATCTGGGCGCGGAATGATTTGGGCGCCATCCGTTTGATGTAACCCTTCTCGGTTATGCTGATAAGGGTGGCTTCATCCGGGACCAGGTCTTCATCGCTCAATTCCTCGCTGGCGTCAGGAGCGATAAGCGTGCGGCGCGGGTCACCATATTTTTCGACCAATTCGTTCATGTCTTCCTGGATAATGCCAAGGATTTTTCTGGAGCTTGCCAGCAGGTCTTCCAGGTAAGCGATCCGTTTTAATACTTCTTTGTATTCGTCCTCGATCTTCTGCCTCTCGAGAGCCGCCAATCGACGCAGCTGCATGTCGAGGATGGCCTGTGCCTGAAGTTCACTCAGATCGAAACGCTCTATCAGACGTTGTTTAGCAACCTCTGCATCGGGTGATTTACGTATTGTCTCGATCACCGCGTCTAGATGGGAGAGAGCCTTCAGAAGCCCTTCCAGGATATGTGCCCTGCCTCTGGCTTTTTTTAGCTCAAAGTTTGTCCGGCGGATGATCACATCGCGGCGATGTTCGATGAATATCTGCAGGGCGCGCTTTAGCGAGAGCAGCCTTGGCTCGCCATCCACCAGTGCCAGGAGCTGCACACCAAATGTGGATTGCAGTGGAGTGTATTTATAAAGCTGGTTGAGCACCTTCTTTGGCTGAGCGCTGCGCTTTAGCTCTATAATAATGCTCATCCCCCTGCGGTCTGATTCATCGCGCAGGTCGGAGATATCTCCAATTCTCCCGGTTCTTGCCAGGTGGGCGATACGCTCAATCAGGTTAGTTTTATTGAGCTGATATGGAATCTCCGTGATAACGATCCGGTGGCGGTTGCCGCGCATTTCCTCGATGTGAGCCAGGCCGCGTAGAACGATCCGCCCACGACCGGTGCTGTATGCGTGCACGATTCCCTCGTTACCCACAATGACCCCGCCTGTGGGGAAGTCCGGACCGGGCAGGAATGCGAGTAAATCATCTACGGATATGTCATCCACACGCTCGTAGTTGTCGATCATGTGGTTGATTGCTGCGGTTAGTTCACCCATGTTATGCGGTGGAATGTTGGTCGCCATGCCCACTGCAATGCCTGATGCACCATTTAGCAGCAGGTTGGGTGCACGACCGGGTAAGACAAGTGGTTCTTGCAGCGAACCATCGAAGTTGTCGCCGAATTCGACGGTGTCCTTATCAATGTCGGCGAGTATTTCTTCGGCCAATCGCTGCAAGCGCGCCTCTGTATACCGCATGGCAGCTGGCGCATCGCCGTCGATGGATCCGAAGTTTCCCTGCCCATCAACCAGCGTATAGCGCAGCGAGAAAATTTGAGCCATTCGCGCCATCGATTCATATACAGCCGCGTCACCGTGAGGGTGGTATTTGCCCAACACTTCACCGACGATACGAGCGGACTTGCGATAAGGGGTGTTGGAACGAATGCCCATGTCGTGCAAGGCGTACAGGATGCGTCGATGGACAGGTTTCAAACCGTCACGAGCATCCGGCAACGCTCGAGCCACAATCACGCTCATTGCATAGTCCAGGTATGCGGAACGCATTTGTTCGTTGATGTCTACCTGTTGAACGGATCCAATATCCATAAAATGTCCTTGGTTGTCTTTATCAAAGATCACCCGCCTTCCAAATTCAGACAGGCGAGTGGAAATGTATATCCTATAAACATGTATCGTACGTACCTAGTATTATACCGCAGCATAGCTCTTGGTAGGCATTTTACATACAATCGGGTGCACTCATTTGTTGTAGAATCGAGTGGCTTATCTGTATATCCGTGGTTGGCTGAATGTCTCGTCTCACCTGGAATAACGCATGTTGTCACCCTGAGCCGTAGGCGAAGGGTCTAGCGTAGCGCAT
>Ga0209013_10002880_pt1 | contig 15498 bp, 18 predicted proteins | sample Cruoilmetagenom2_FD_187291 | JGI IMG/M metagenome (GOLD analysis project Ga0209013, IMG submission 187291) | Oil polluted marine microbial communities from Coal Oil Point, Santa Barbara, California, USA - Sample 2 (SPAdes) (version 2) | ecosystem: Environmental > Aquatic > Marine > Oil seeps ... | reverse complement strand
ATCGGCTTCCGCTGTGCGCGTTAACCCTATCTCTGACATTGCTTTTTTACAAAGAAATATTTGGTGTGTTTTTCTGACTCTCATCCCACCTCGGATCTAAGAATCGCTGCACTTCGATCAGGTATCCGTTCGGATCGCGCAGGAACATCTGGTAGATCTGGTACTTATCGTTCAGCCTGGGGTGCACCTCGACCTCGACGTCCTTCTCTTCAAGTACACTGAAGAATCCGTCAACGTCTTGCATTTCGATGGTGATGACCACCTCTTCGCTGCCGGTCTCGCCATCTGTTGTGCAGAATCCGAGGTAGCTGTTGGTACAAATCTTGAATATCCGGCAGTTGGATTGTTCCAGAACAAGCTCCAAATCCATCACGTTCGTGTAAAAGCAGGTCGTTTCTTCCATGTCCTTGGTTTTCAGGAAGGTGATGCCAGATTTAGGGGATAAATTGTCAGTCATAACCCGGCCTTCAACCGCTCGGCGTACATTTTTCTGAATTTTGACACTTTGGGCGCGATCACCACCTGGCAGTAGGGCTGACGGCTGTTGTTCTGGTAGTAGTTCTGGTGGTAGTCCTCGGCCGGATAAAACACATCGTACGGAACCACTTCGGTCACCAGCGCATTTTTCCATACCTTCTGCGCTTCGATTTCGGCCATGACCTCCCGGGCGGCTGCCTGCTGCTCCGGCGAGTGGTATAGAATGATCGAGCGGTACTGCGGTCCGATATCCGCGCCCTGGCGGTCTCGCGTCGTTGGGTCGTGGGTGGTGAAGAATACTCGCAGCAAATCCCGGTATGCGACCTCGTTCGCATTGTAGGTAAGCTGCACCACCTCGGCGTGTCCTGAGGTGCCTGTACCAACCTGGCGGTAGCTCGGGTTGGGGACGGACCCGCCGGAGTACCCTGAAACAATACCGTCGACACCTTTAAGCTCTTCATAGACCGCTTCCAGGCACCAGAAACACCCGCCTCCCAATGTCGCAACCTCCAAATTTTCACTCGACTTGGTCATTTGATTATGATCGTTCATCTTGCGTTCTCTCACCAATAAAAGAAAATATTAATTTTAGAGATTACGCAGATGGGTAGGCTTCGGGGGTGTGGTGGAGCAACAAAGCCGCTCCATCACACCCCCAGCATCCCTGGACTGCGTAAGTCCTAAATTTATTAAAATTACTCGATGTTTTCTAATTCACTGAGCGCCGTATCGAACCAATCCTCGTAGGCAAATTGTGGTGCAACCGTAATAGGGCTCTCGATGACTACCGTCTTCACCATGTCATTCTTGACTTCCTCAACCTGCATTTCAAGGATGGCGTAGTTCTCGTCCGCAGCCATTTGTTCTTTAACCAGGGTGGTCTTTCCACGGATGCTCACGGCGATATCAGGAGGCGCCAGGAATGAGACCATCACGCGCCCGTCCCTGATAAGGTTGCTGTATGTGTGGTGGTAGCGGAAGCAGATCAGGCGCAGCAGGGAGGGCGTAACCGCACGCAGGCTGGCGAACGGCGCGGTGTGCGGCGCCCCGTCCTGGTCGACTGTCGCCACAACCGCAATTGGACTGATCGCAAGGTCGGATTTTCGCATAACTGAATATACGTTATCTGGCAGCTCAGATGACAGGTGCCATGTTCTGCCGGGGGGATTCGTTTCACTGCTCATGGTTTTCTCCTTGGTATGTGACAAATGGTGTCCGGTTTATTGTATCAGAAAGCGGTACCCCCGACAAACCTGCGCTGTTGGTATTGTGAGGAACCTCAATCCATGCTTTCTGCGATGTATTATTTGGTCGACAGGCACATGATTTGAGAACCATCAAAACAAAGACGGAAATTTGATTTGACATTGATCTAATTATATGATAATATCTGTTTCGATTAAGTTCAATATGAATCAGGCGTCCAGGGTTGGGAGCGGAAGGTGAATTATTAACATGAAAAATCCACAGAAGCAGATCCAGTGGCAGGAGCTGGTTGATGAATTACAGGCATCAGACTTGCCAGATGTAGAAAAAATACTTCAGGCGTACGACTTCATTGTCGACCAGCATATCGATCATTGCCTGCATGAGATTGAACTCGCCAGGGCGATGCAGGATAACGAGTCAGTCATCCGAGAGCAGATCAAAATGGAGACCCTAAAATTTTCCCAGAAGCGGCTTCGAGAACTGCAGATGATTTTTTCCGGGAGTGAACGATGATGACTAAAAAAGAAATCGAACGTAACCTTGCCAAACGCGCCGACCTGTTTAAGGCGCTTGGACACCCGGTGCGTCTGCTCATCCTGAACCTGGTTAAAATGAAGCCGCGCCATGGGCAGGAGCTGGCAGAGATCTTGTCTCTCAATCCGGCCACAATCTCTCATCACCTGGCAAAACTGAGCGATACCGATCTGCTTGTCTCGAAGAAGGACCAGTACTACCAGGTTTTTTCGCTGGTAGAGGGTGTGCTGGATAAATCGTTGGCGGATGTGGTTCAAATGCCGCAGCCTGAACTGCCTGACAACGTTCATGAGGACGCCTACCGCGCTAAGGTGCTGCGAACCTTCATGAAACATGGGCGCCTGGTGCAGATCCCGGCTCAGCTCAAGAAGCGCCAGGTGATCCTGGAAGAGATGCTGAAGGAGTTCGAACCAGATCGGAGATATACCGAACATGAAGTCAACCAAATACTGCTGGAGTTCCACGAGGACGTGGCCACCCTGCGGCGCGCGATGATTGGGGAGGGCTACATGGAACGTGAACGTGGGATCTACTGGCGGGTTGAATAAATTTGTCTGGTAAATCCCCAAGATCCATTTGGCACCTTAATTTCTAGCGATCTCGGAGGGCTAGAACAAATACATTCTGTTAGAGGGCAACAATGATCTACGAACTACCCGGTAATAAAGTCTATAAGGTTAAGCCTCTTTTTGAAAGATTGGAGTTCCAATGTTTCTGCGCCGCGGCGCTTGAAGGAATCTATCCGGCTAAGGTGTATGTAGATGACCAAAGCCATCCTTCTTCTGCGTTTTTGGTCACGCGCGGGTCTTGGGCTTATATGGCCGGAAACCCGGATAATATTGAGTTTATAAAATCATTGAACGAGGCATTATTTTCAGGAAATCTGTTAAGGGAGGGTGTGAGTTCACTGCTGATTAGCTGCACGCCACCAGACTGGCATTCGAAATTGGGGCAGATTATTCAGCCACGTGAACCAATACGGATGCCGCGCTTACATTACACCTGTATTGAGTTTACCTATGAATGGCCGTCGAAGGTTCCAAAAGGGCTGGAGATTCAGCAGATCGAGAAAAACATGCTGGAGAATGAGCGGGACGAATTACCGGATGACGTGCGTTGCTTGATCCTGTCCTGGGACGATGATGATCCAGAAGAAAGAAAAAGCTTCGGATTTGTAGCCGTGGAGAACGGCAGGATCCTATCACATGCGGTCGTTGATTGTGTTGTGGGTGATGTGGGAGAGATTGGATTAGCAACCGATCCAGAATTCCAGCGGCGTGGCTTGGCGACGGTCACTTCAGCGGCAGCTGTTGAATATGGGTTGAATCGAGGTTTGCGACAGCTGGTCTGGGATTGCTATGAACACAATATCCCATCGGTACACCTGGCTGAAAAATTGGGTTTCAAGCTAGTAAATCGGCACGACATGCACTTTATGATATTTGATGAATTCATGCACAATTACAACCTGGCATGGTTCAGCCTTGAAACCATGTGCTACGAGAAGACGATCCAGGTATGTGATACTATCATAAAAGATTCAGAGAAAACACCGACCGATATATACTTTATTTTAGCCTGCGCTTTTGCCGGTCTTGGGGACAGTGCTATGGCATTTACCAATTTGAACAATGCCATCGAACGCGGTTGGTCATCGGTAAAAGAATTACAGAATAGCAAAGAGTGGGAGTATCTGCACGGAACACGTGAATGGGAGGAATTGCTGCAATCAATTTCCCCGCATTCGCTAAATTCCCCGGAAACAAAGGATTCGTAGAAACACAAGTTCCGGGGAATTTCCTAAAGCCTGTATTTGAGTTCGATCTCGTCCCGCAGCGGGATTCCATCGATCCCAATCGTGGGTACATTGGGTTTGATTTTGCGTGTGGCGTCCATTGCATTTGGGCGTACGGCGATGATGCAAAACCCCCTTTTTTGATAAAAACCTAGGGCATACAGGTTGTCGTTCGTGGTGGTCACGCGTACGCATGTGCAGCCGGAACTGCGGGCAGTCTCCTTGACCTCGTTGATCAGCGCCGTCCCGACGCCGATGGCTTCGTGCAGGCTGTCCAGTGTCACGATCTCTAACCCACAGTCAACGATGTTATACGTAATTAAACCCAGAGGTTCGCCGTCATTATCGGCGATAAATCCGGGCAGCTCTGCAGGCCGGAATACCTCACCGTGGGTGACCACGATCTCGGATACCCAGTGCTCGCGGATAAAGCAAGTTACCCAAGAGCGGTCGCTTTCATCAATGGGACGGATGCGGATTTCTTCCATCTGAACTTCTTTTTCTTAGTAAATAAATCGCTCACCACAAGGCCACAAAGTGACATCAGGTTTATTTTTTTCTTTGTGCCCCTTGGTGTCTTGGTGCCTTGGTGGTAGGTTAGGCCGGTGCTTCCTTACGAGAGCGGTCCTGGACATCCAGTTCCCGCGCAGTTTGCAGGGATTTAGCGATGAAGATCCCATATAGCGCGACGCCGATTACGGCAACAAAGACATCGTAGTAAGTCACGCCTACGGAACCGATCCTGAAGCCCTTGACACCGATGAAAAACATCAGCGTGTTGGCGATGATTGCCATGACGCGTATTTCAGTCGGCCCGAACCTGCCGTAGGAGATCTGGAACACGCCGCTCACCGCGGTCGTCACATACACGTAGACCGACATCAGCAAATAGCCGATGAGCGCAATTGCAGCTATGTCGAAGCGCACGTAGTACGATAATCCTAAACCCAGGAAGATCATCACTTCGCTGATAGCGTCCACGATGTGGTCCACGAAGAAACCGTATTTGGGGCGCTCGATTTTCCGGTGGCGCGCTAACGTACCGTCCAGGCTGTCGCCGTACCAGTTAATGATGAACCCCAGGCTGGCTAACCACAGAAACGCCGGGTTTATCCTGGTCAATGCGTAGCTGGCGAATATCAGTACAGACCCGAATATCCCGATGATGGTCAGGATATCCGGAGTCATCCAGGCAGGTTGGTGTTCTGACAGCCATTTCAACGCCGGTCTTTCCAGCGGCGCCAGCAGTATCTCATTCACCCGCTCGTGCGATTTGATGTCTTTCATAAATAATGCCTCCGGTAAATAATAATTAATAGTTAATGGTTAACAGTTAATTGTAAACTGATTTTGTCATGAATTATTCCTAATTGGAAAATCCGTTCAATCCGTTAATCCCAACGCTTTCTTGGGACAGAATCCGTTGACAGCCTTGCCTTGAGACTCTTCGCTGCTGCTCAGAGTGACATTAGTGATTTTCTTGGTATCCATAGCAATGGAGAGTCAATCTCCGAAAACTTTCGTGATCTCATCCCGCTCCGGCCAGGGCAGGGGTGTTCGTTCACCGTCCGTCAGTTTCCAGACTGCGATCCCGGTGGCCCCCTCAACGGCAGCTTCCAGCGGCTCCTCAACTCTGCCAATCTGCGCGCATGTTATACCTTCCTCCTCCAGCGCAGCCTGGATTTTCGCTGCATCCTCCGGGTGGACGGAAAGCAGCAGAGCGCCCGAAGCGATGAGCGCCATCGGGTCAAGTGTTTGCCTCTTTAACGCCCGCAGTAAACGGTGCGAAAGGTCGTGGATGTGCACCGCCTCCAGGTCTATCAGTATCGAGCAACCGCTGGCTTCGGCCAGTTCCCACAGCGCTGCGCTCAACCCGCCTTCGGTTGGATCGTGCATGGCGTGCACGCGCCCGCTTTTTACAGCAATACGTGCATCGCGCAGCACGCTGATCCCCGGCTGGTACAGGTAGTCTTTAGCCTGCCGGATTTCCTCGGGTGACAGGTGGGACGATAAGTCGTTCGCGAACTCGCGCGCCAGAATGGCTGTGGCTTCAATGGGGATGCCTTTGGTGAGCAGGATGTGGTCGCCTGGCCGGGCGCCGCGCGGTGTGATCAGCCCTTGATGATCGACTTCGCCGATCATGGTGCCGGCCAGCATGGGGCGCTCTAACCCGTAGGTGATCTCGGTGTGCCCGCCGATCACGGATATGCCCAGTTCTTGGCTGGCGGCGTAAACCTGCTCCATGATTCGCTGTGGGAGCTGGTCCATCGTGCTTTTCTCCGGCAGGAGCAGTGTCACCAGGAACCAGCGCGGTACTGCCCCCGTGGTGGCGATATCGTTGGCGTTAATCTGCACCGCATACCAACCGATTTCGTCGCTGGCGAACGTGATCGGGTCGGACTTGAATACCAGCAGCTTCTCGCTGGCTTCCACGACCGCGCAATCCAGCCCGAGTCCCGGTCCCAGGATCACGCTGTCGTCCAGCGGCGCTTTCGACAGGAGCCTGCCCAACAGATCGGGCGGTAGCTTCCCAACCGGCAGCCTTAAATTATGCATATCATTATTCACTGCCCCGGTAAATCGCCATACCACCGGCTGAGATCATCCTCCATTTAACTTCTACCATCTAATTTCTATTGTCTAATATCTCAGTTACGCCGTCTTGTAACCGATCATGCGCAGGAAGTCTTTCCGCCAGGTGATGTCTTCATCCGTCTCGACGCCCCTGGGCGGCGCACCGTCGATCACGCCCATGATGCCGCGCCCCTGTTCGCTCTCCGCCACGATCACCTGGGTGGGATTGGCTGTTGCGCAGAAGATGTGGCAAACTTCGGGAACCCGCTTGACGGCGTTGAGCACGTTGATAGGAAAATAGCCCTCTCCAAGAAAGATGATGAATGTGTGCCCGGCGCCGATCGCCTGCGAATTCTTCTGGGCCAACTCGATCATCGCCTCGTCTGTGCCCGTCCAGCGGATCAGGCATTTGCCCGATGCCTCGCTGAAGGCCAGCCCGAACTTTATACCGGGCACGGCATTGACCAGAGCTTCGTGGATGTCTTCCACTGTTTTTATAAAGTGCGACTGGCCCAGAATGAAATTGGTTTCAATCGGTTTTTCGATTTTGACTGTGGTTAAGTCCATGGTTTCTCCTCAGGTTGCGAATTAGGGATTGATGAGCCTGTTTGGATCAGCTTATTCGCGCATTAAATTGGTATGCCAATATTATAAAACACTATTGGGAGTAAAATATTGAGTGAGACAACATCCAACCCACCCAGGAGAACACAATGCGCACATTCGAAATTATCCTCACACTCGTCCTGGCACTCCGCATCATCGCCGGGGCCTTCCTTCCCCGGCGCGGGCGGAACGCCCTCACCATTGCCGTATTGCTGGTCATGCTCATGCAGATCCTGGTTGAGGGAACACGGTGGCAAATGATTCCTATTTACATCTTTGCCCTGGGCTTCGGCACCGCCGCTGTCTGGCCGTACATAAGGAAACAGGCGCCGGATGTTCCCTCCCACAGAGGCTGGAAGATCGTGGGTGGGCTGCTCCTGCTGGGGGTATGCCTCCTGCTGCCCATCCTGATGCCCATACCCGGCACACCTCCTCCCACCGGACCCTATCCAGTGGGCACCTTTACCCTGATGATGGTAGATGAAAGTCGTCAGGAGCTGTATTCCGACAACCCCGATCAGCCGCGCACGATCATGGTGCAGGTCTGGTATCCGGCTGAACCTCGAGAAGACGATCAGCTTGCCCCCTGGATGGATCACATAGACGTCATGGGTCCCGCAATCGCTTCAGAGCTGGGGCTGCCTGCCTTTGCACTTTCACATGTGCGCTACGCCCGTTCGCACGCTTACGCCGATGCGCCGCTCTCTACCAGCCGGGAGTCCTATCCTCTGCTGTTGTTCTCGCATGGCTGGAACGGATTTCGGGCGCAGAACACGTTCCAAATGGAGGAACTGGCCAGCCATGGCTACATCGTTGCCGCTCCTGATCATGCCTACGGAGCAGCAGCCACGGTTTTCGAGGATGGACGCGTGGCGCTCAATAACCCTGAGGCGCTTCCTTATGATAATGATATGGGACTGACGGAGGATGAGTTCCAGGCGCGCGCCAATCAGCTCGGTATCCAATGGGCGGGGGATTTGAGCTTTATTCTGGACCAACTTGAAATGCTGCATACGGATGATGAGGGGGGATCGCTGGCTGGTCACCTGGATTATGATCGCATTGGGGCGCTGGGACACTCGACCGGCGGGGGCGCGGCGATTGAGTTCTGTGCTCAGGACCCGCGCTGCCAGTCCGTGCTGGGTATGGACCCTTACATGGATCCGGTATCACCCTCGGTGCTGGAAGAGGGCATTTCGCAGCCTGTGATGGCGACATTCAGCCAGGCATGGTATGACAATTGGGAAAACGATGAGCGCGGTTTCGAACAATTTTACGCCAATACCGGCGGCTGGAAACTGCTCACTTACCTCCAGGGAACCACGCACTTCGATTTCAGCGACCTGCCCGCCTTCAGCCCCCTGGCGCCGTACCTGGGTCTGAAAGGACCTCTGAACGGGGAGCGCGTGCTGGAAATCGTGCGCGCCTACTCGCTGGAATTTTTCGATCACACCCTGCTCGGTAATCAGGCTCCCCTGCTGGAAGGGTCTTCCGAGGCTTATCCGGAGATTATTTTCGTGGAAGAGTAAGACCCCAAGGGTTTTTTTCGCACGGGCAAGGAAGTGATACGAATCCAGGATTGAGGAGATAAATTGATGCCATTTCTCGAAGAGACCCTTGGGGTCTTCGTACAAATTATTCCCTTTTCCCCAAAAATAATATCACGTTTGACTTAACACCCTCAACGCCCTCAGCGTGACCCACTTGCTGGGCACCCCCTTCTCCTCGACATCCACCCAGGTCTTGCCATTGTATGTGTATTCCATCTTCCAGCGTCCCAGGTCGTCCTGTTTTTTCAGCAGCAGTTCGACGGCGTTCTCCAGCCGCGGATCGGCCCCGTAGCCCAACGCCCCCAACACCTCCAGGTTCTGAAGCACATCGGTGATATATCCGACCGGGTAGCCGAACTTGAACCAGCTGCGGTTTGGTTTTTCGCTGTAGCCCATGGGGTAGTCGGCCGCGGCTGGATCGTGACTGAATAGAAACTCGACGCCGGCATCGATCGCATCCTGGATCGAGGCTGTCCTATGGCTCTCCGGGACCTTAGACAGTCCCAGCATGGCCTTGATCGCGCCCCAGGCGCAGGGCAGGTGATCGTTAGCGGAGCAGGTGAAACCCGGCCCGCTGTTCCCGCTGCGATAGAAGCGTGGGGTCGCCTTGCGTTCTTCCGCGGGAGCGATGCCTTCGCCGGTGACGCTGCGCGCCAGCCAGTCAATCGCCGTCCCCAGCCGTTCGTCATCCAGGCAGCCCAGATCGATCAGCGCCGCGACCAGGTTGCCCCCCATACACTGGATCATACCGCTGTTGGTCCCGTTGTAGCTGAGCCCGCCAAAAGGCGCCTGGTTGTGTGTCAATACCTGATCGCAGCCGGCCCTTACGCGTTTTTCGTCCCCGTCCGCGCCCAGTTGAGCCAGGAATGTGACGGACCACACCGTGCCCGTGTACTTGGGGTAGTAGCCCGCCCCTGGCCGGTCCCACCAGCCACCTTCATCCTGTGCAGCCAGAATCTCCGGCACGGGACCGGTCGCCATAATCTGCTTCCTGGCCGCCTTGACCTGCTCATCATCCTCCGGCAGGCCTTCCAAATCCCGCAGTGCAAAATACAGCACACCCGGATTATCTGCGTCCTCTTCCAAAAGCCAGGATAGCGGGTTTCCATTGAGTAATTTTTTCCAACTCATAATACACTCTCTCTCAACACCAAGGCTCTAAGGCACAAAGGACACTAAGAAAAAACCTTAAAAAATCTTGGTGTACCTTGGTGTCTTCGTGTCTTTGTGTTTAACATGGAATTCATTTGGATCATACCTTACCCGGCTCCTCGGAACTTCCTTCGAGAGAGTCGAGTAATCCAGCCGGGTCGTAATCCCCCCATTTGTTATCAACCGAGGTGGCCACAGCAATGCGGTTCTTAAGCTCCTACTCGGCCACCGCCTTGCGGATGACCTGCTCCCGTAAGGCGGCCCTGTCCGTCGCCTCCTGTTCGGGAGCGGGTTTTACGGACAGAATTTGGACTTCTCTCACATCCCCGGCCTGGTATTCAATCACGCTGCCCGCATCCTGGCCCATAATGGCCAACGCCAGCGGCGTGCAGGCGCCCAGGAACCCGGCGTAATAATCGGCCTGCTCCTCTGAAACGATGGCGAATTTTTGCGTCTCTCGTTCGCCGTCGATGTAGTAAAACTCGATCTCCACCTGTGTGTCGAGATCAACTCTCAGGCGCTCCTGATCACTTTTTGATCGCTCGGAATCACGAGGCCTGCCGCTGTTATCCAGGCTCGTCTCCATCGTTTTTCTTTTTTTCGTTTGATCTTTTAGACCAGGGCCATTCACCGGTAATCTCGACCTCCAGTGTCCAGCTCAAGAATGTCCGGATCAGGATGAGCAATCCCAATCCCGCCAGGCTTTCAAGTCCCGGTTCTAATGTCACTGTGCGGATGATATCGGCAGCCACCAGGAGTTCAAGTCCCAGTAGCATGGCCCTCGCAATACCGGTGCGAAAGTCCTTGTAGCCATCGTGGAGATTGCGATAGCGTATGATCGAAACGAAATAGCGTACCAGCCCATACAAGGCAAGGATCGCGATGATAGCAACCGCCAGGGTTTCAATGATGAATACAGCGAATTCAATCCATTGGGCGTAATCGGATGGAATTTCCATTAGTTTTCCTTTTTAATGTATTATTTCTTAACACGCCCGTGGCAGATGCGGAATTTTTTGCCGCTGCCGCAGGGGCAGGGCTCGTCCGGCTTGGCTTCGGAGAACGCCTTCTGCAGCCGGGCCAATTCCTGTTGAGAAAGGAACTGCATGATTTCAGCCGGCGCCCGGTTCCTGCGCAGCATGTCAGCCATGAAACGCATGGGTCCGTCGATATACTTGAAGAAGGACTTGTACCCGGCGCACAGGTAGTTCAGCCCCGGCTCGCCGTCCGGGGTGTCGATGAAGCGGTTTTTGGGGCAGCCGCCGTGGCAGGCGAAGCGCACCTCGCAATCCAGGCAGTACTGCGGCAGGCTGTCCAACTTGTCCTGGCCGAACTTGCGCTGTTGGTCGGAGGCGACCAGTTCGATCATGTTCGTTTCCTGGATGTTGCCCAGCAGGTAATCCGGCTCCACGAAATGGTCGCAGGAGTACAAATCGCCGTTATGTTCGATCGCCAGGGCGTTCCCGCAGGTGGGCGAGAAGATGCACAGGCTGGGCGGAGCGCCAACCCAACTGCCCAGGGCGACATCGAATATCTGCACGTAGACCTTGGCGACATCACGCCGCACCCATTCGTCGAATATACTGGTTAAGAAGTTTCCGTACTGCTCGGCTTTTACCGTTCTTTCGGTGACCAGGTGTCCTTTCGAAACGTACAGGGGGCGTATATCGCGGCTGCGTTCTCCCCATCCCTCGTTCGCCAGCGGCAGAGTCTGCTCGGTGGCGCGTTCTATGATGGGGATGAACTGTATAAATTCGGCCTTGAGCTCGTCGCGGAAGAAGTGGTACACCTCCAGGGGATGATCGGCATTCGCGGCGTGTACGGTGCACAGGATGTTGAAATCTACGTCGTGCTTTGTGAGGTATTCCCACCCGCGCATCACCTGGTCGAAACTGCCGGCGCCTCCTTTATCCACGCGGTATGTGTCATGCATTTCGCGTGGACCGTCAACGCTCAGTCCGACGAGGAAATTGTGCTTTTTGAAGAAGGCGCACCAATCATCATCCAACTTGGTGCCGTTGGTCTGGATAGAGTAACTGATCGTTTGATCCGATTTTTTATATTTTTCAGCGTACTCTATCGAGAGCTCGAAAAAATCCAGCCCCATCAAAGTGGGCTCACCGCCCTGCCAGGCCACCGTGACTTCCGGTATGCGATGCGATTCGACGAGCTGTTGGATGTAGGTTTCCAGAAGTTCAACCGCCATGCGGAAGCGGCTTCCGGGGTACAGCATCTCCTTTGAGAGGAAAAAACAGTAAGTGCAGTCCAGGTTGCAGACCGCCCCGGTGGGCTTGGCAAGCACGTGATAGGCCGGCGGTGCGTTGGCGATGGTCATGATGCTCTCCAGCTACTTTTCGGAATTATCGGCGATCACTTTAAGGTAGTCGGCGATGCGGAACAGCACGATGAATATCTCGAACAGGATGCGGATGAAGACCACGATCACGAACAGCACCACGGGCGCCAGTATGATGGCGCCGATGCCCTGGGTGACGCCGTAATTTGTGAAGACCGCAAATATTGCGGTCAGCAAAAATATGGCCGCCAGCACGACCGCAACCACGTAGAGTATCTTGATCACACTTTCTGTGACGAACCTGGAAAAAGAAATGTCTAAAAGACCAGCAATTGAATTTTCGTAACGTTCCATTTTATCTTCTCCTTAAAAATCGGTTTTATATGGGTGGGTGATACCAACACCCACTCATATCACTAAAAACTATTATAACGCGTGTCGGTATCCTTGTACCAAATTAATAATCAACATCCCACAGGCGTAACACATCCTGGAACCCTGGACGGATAACCTGCGGGAGGATGATTTTATGTACGGATTTGGAAAGGAACGGATATGCCTCTGCTTGTTGTGGATTTGTGATCCTTCGCCAAACATTAAGACGGCGATAACATATCGCCTCAGAGCGAGATGGAAAATCCGCTCAATCCGTTAATCCCAATATTTTCTTGGGACCCCAATGCATTCTTGGGACAGTATCCGCTGAAGGCTCATGGATAAACGCTCGGTACCCAGTTAAAATCCGAAATATCCGGGTGTTCGTAACCCTCGCTGGGCTGTCTGGGAGGCAGTTCGAGCGCCTCGGGCGTCAGGTCTCCATACGGGATCTTGCTGAGCAGGTGGGTGATCGTGTTCAGGCGCGCGTGACGCTTGATGTTTGCATCCACGATATACCAGGGGGCGTGGTCCGTGCTGGTGTGCTCCAGCATGGCATCGCGGGCCCGGGAGTAGTCCACCCAGTGCGAACGTGCCGTCAGGTCCATGGGGCTGAGCTTCCAGCGCTTGCGAGAATCGTGGATGCGGGATTCGAAGCGCGCTTCCTGAGTATCGTCGAAGATTTCCAGCCAGTACTTGATCAGGATCGTGTCGGCGTCCACGAGCGCCTGTTCGAACCCGTTTACGGTCCCCATGAATTCGTCGTATTGCTCCTGGGTGCAGAAGCCCATCACTCTTTCGACTCCGGCGCGGTTGTACCAGCTGCGGTCGAACAGCACCATCTCTCCCGCGGAGGGAAGCTGAGTGATGTAGCGCTGGAAGTACCACTGCGACTTCTCCTTTTCGGTGGGGGTGGGCAGCGCGACGGTGCGCACGACGCGGGGGCTCAAGCGGTAGGTGATGCGCTTGATGATACCGCCCTTGCCGGCCGAGTCGCGCCCCTCGAATAAAACCACGGCCTTCAACCCTTTGGCCTTGATCCATCCCTGCATCTTGACCAGCTCCACTTCGAGTTTGGCCAGTTCTGCCTCGTAGACCTTGCGCTTCATCTTGGTTGGTTCGTGGAACAGCGTTTCGGCTCCCGCTGGTATTTCCGACTCCGGGGGAACTACCACGGCGTCTGTTTGCTGCCCTTCCTCCGGCGCCAGCTCCAGCTGTTCCTTCTTCTTTTTTTTCTTCTTAGATTTTTTCTTTTTCGCCATTCTGTACTCCTATGACTAACAGCTATACGTAATATTGAGTTAGGGCTGTCTCCAAACTGTGTTATTGTCATTCTGAATGGAGTGAAGAATCTCCGTCCCACTCAGGGTGACATACTGAATGGATAATCCCAACGATAATTTTTGGATATTACCTAAGTCTGCGCCGGAGCGAGGATGTTGACCGCTCCTGGGATTATTTTGATCTGGATGGGTGTCTCGCCCCACATCTCGCCGTCGCCGTTGATGGGCTGCGGTGTTTCTGCTTCGATGCGGATCTCTTTTGCCTGCCAGTGTTTGAATGAATCGGGGTCCGGCTGCTTATTGGCGACGCTTGCGCCGAGGGAATAGATGGACTTGAAGCCAGGATCGCGCACCACGATCACGTCCAGAAAACCATCATCGACCCTGATTTTGTGCGACAGGCTGACCCCGGACACACCGAAATTGCCGGAATTATCGACCAGCAGCGACATGCCGTCCGCTTCGTGCTCTTCGCCATCCAGCGTGATTTTCCACTTCCACCGTTTGGTGACTTTCATGGCTTTGAGCGCGCCGATCGTGTAGGCCATCAACCCGAAGCGGTCCTTCAGCTCCCGGTCGGCCTGCTTGACCTTCTCTCCGGCGAACCCGATGCCGACGCGTAAAATGAAGTAATTTTCACCCGCCAGGCCCATGTCTACTTTTCGGACAACGCTGTCTTCGCTGATCGCAGCCTGGGCTGCTCCCGCCAGGTCCTGCGGCAGGCCCAGCTCGCGCGACATCAGGTTGGCCGTGCCGCCGGGTAGGATGGCCATGGGCGTGTCGCCCCCCATCAGTCCCTGTGCCACCTCCATCACCGTGCCGTCACCACCGTAGGACAGCACCAGGTCGATGCCGGATTCCGCCGCCTGGCGCGCGGAGCGGGTCGCGTCGCCGCTTTGGTGCGTGATGTCGATCTCCCATTCGATCCCCGCGGGACGGAAGACCGAGTTTAGCGTGCTGAGCACCGGTTCCGGTTTGCCCGAGGCCGGGTTGGCAATGACGAGAATTTGTTTGTTCATAAATTTCCCTTATCTGCACTTCTATGAATTCATTTAGTGAATACTTTGCCAACCACTAAGGCACAAAGGCACCAAGGAGCACAAAGAAAAACATAAATAAACCTTGGTGTTTCTTCGGGTCTCCGCGTCTTGGTGGTGAGGTAGGTTCCTAATCCACGATTATTATAATCTAAAGACATACGCCTGGATTTAACGATCACGATCAAATACCCAGTGTTAACTTCCAGATAAAAAAGAGTATCTCAAATGGCATGCATCTGAGATACTCTGTGTCGTTGAGCTTGTACCTTATGCGAACTACATTCCGAGAATTTCTTTCTTCTTCATCTCGAACTCTTCATCGGTGATGATGCCGCGGTCGCGAAGGTCGCCCAGCTTCTCGAGCTCAGCCAGGTAATCGTCTCCCCCCGCCGTCTGCGGAGCCGCCGCTGCTTGCGGGCTGGTTTGTGCTGAGCCCGACCCACCCTCGGTGCCGAGCGCCGCCCGATCTTCGTCGTTCAATTCCTGAGATTGGATGCCCAGGTCGTTCATGGCACCCTGCAGTTCGTCTTCCTCCAGCTCATCGATGGAGGCGCCGGTGTGCTCTTCGATGCGGTCGGCGTCCCGCTTGCTGAATTTATACGCGCCG
>Ga0209013_10002879_pt1 | contig 15499 bp, 9 predicted proteins | sample Cruoilmetagenom2_FD_187291 | JGI IMG/M metagenome (GOLD analysis project Ga0209013, IMG submission 187291) | Oil polluted marine microbial communities from Coal Oil Point, Santa Barbara, California, USA - Sample 2 (SPAdes) (version 2) | ecosystem: Environmental > Aquatic > Marine > Oil seeps ... | reverse complement strand
CATCCGGCAACTGGTAAAGATCCGTTACCTCGGCCTTGATGTCGATATTGCTGTAGGAGGTGTTTTTCCAGAGGGTGTTCAGGTTGCTGTTGAAGAAATCTTCCACCCCGGTTTGGGAATAGCGTGAGGCATTGGCATAGTCATTGAAATAGACCCGTAACACCATCACCTTGCGGGTACCGGTGACCGGTTCAGCACCTGCATCTAGGGACCAGAACACTGTACCTGCAAGTAACAGTGCCACCTGAAACCAAACCAGAAATATCTTGCCATCCAGAGTCTTCATGACTGCATCTCCTGTACACGGGTTCATCACTAGCGGTTAAGATGCCTATCTTCCAACTGCTAGAACAACCCGCAGCATGACGGTCCGGGATCCTTGCGGTGCAAGCCCTTGTAGATGTTCAGATCCAGCGTATTGATCGTTCCATCCCCGTTGAAATCCGCATCAATATTATAGTTGGCATCACCTATGCGCGTGCGGTGTGCCTGCTTGTACAGGTTCAGGTCCAGGGTGTTGGTACTGCCGTCGTTATTTAAATCACCATCGCACAGGTTGCCGTAACCATCACCGTTACTGTCACGCTGATTGGTATTGGCCACCTGGATGCAGTTATCGCACACATCGCCGACGCCGTCAGTCTCCTGATCGGCACCGGTCGGATCGTAGGTCGAAATACAGGTATCGATGTCATCGATGAGACCGTCACCATCCTGGTCCGGTAATGGTGGCGGCGGTTCCCCGGATCCCGGCGCCTGGCTCCACGGGTTGCCCGCCGCAGTTTGCGCCAGGTAGGTGGATGCCAGGGCGAACTTGTCCTCTCCGCCGTCAAAGGTGTCCGAATAGATCTGCAGGAACCACTTGCGCCCGCAGTCGGGCCACACCCACAGGCCACGCTCGCCGCCGATGTCATCGGACAAGATCATGCGGCGGGTTCTCGCAGAGTCGACCAGGGCGGCCTCCATAGTCGCATCCAGCCCGGTGGCTATCAGCTCGAAGCGACCAGTGTTGGCCAGGGTCGAGGGCGTGTCAGGGTCGCAGATGTCGATGGGGATCTCGACCACAGTGTCGGCCGGGATCGAGAGTGTGAGCGTGCTGCTCCCACCGATCGCCACTACCGGGAACGAAGGGTTGAAGAACTTGTTACCAACCAGCAACGCTGCCAGGTCGAAGGCAAACGGGTCGCAGGCGTCGGGCGTCCCGTCACCGTCGGAGTCGGGCTCGATGGGTTGGGGATCGACGTCCAGTTCCGGGATCCCCGGAGTAAAGGCCGACGCCGGGTCATTCGTCGCCGGACACCCGTCACAGACGTCGCCCTTGCCATCACCGTCCGCATCCTCCTGACCCGGATTACTCACGAAGGGGCAATTGTCGGTGAAGGTGAACCAGCCATCGTCGTCCAGGTCGACGTCGCAGGCGTCACCGGTGCCCTCGCCGTCGGTGTCTTCCTGGAGGGGGTTCCTATCCCAGGGGCAATTGTCATTGCTGTTGGTCACACCATCGCCGTCCCAGTCGTTGTCGCAGGCATCGCCCGCACCATCGCCATCGGTATCTATCTGGGAGGAATTTTTGGTGGAGAGACAGTTGTCGCAGCCGTTGACGATACCGTCACTGTCGGTATCGGGCTCACAGGCATCGCCCGTGCCGTTGCCGTCGCAGTCCGACTGGCTGTAGTTGAGGTCGGCGGGACAATTATCCAGGGCATCGGGGATCGAGTCGCCGTCGCTGTCGTCGCTCTGGTCCGCCACCCCGTCGCAGTCGCTGTCCGCCTGCCCCAGCTCGACGGCCGCCAATGCGTTGCGGACGTCGCACAGATCCTGGACGGTGAAGATGCCAAAGCTCGCGAGGTAAATCGCGCGCGCGCGGGTGGTCTCGGCTGCCATCGACATCGTCGCCCATGGGTGCTGTATCCGCATTGCATAGTAGATCAACTCGCCGAGCTTGCTGCGCCCGATCCCCTGGATGGGAGGAAATGCCTGCAGCGGGATGCCGTTGTGGCGCCCACCCTGGGCCATCAGCCAATGCGCCTTGTTGGTGATACCGCTGTTGAAGTGGACACCGCCAAAGTCATTATCTTCACCTTCACCCTTGTTATCGTAGTCCGAATATTTGTCCGGCTGGCCGTAGTCCGGATCGGCGGGGTCGCTCATGGAGCGGATAGCACTGAAACCGCCGATGCGATCCTCGCCGAGAAGGTCGTCGTCCGTGTCCTCGATCCAGCCCATGGTATCGGCGTAGGACTCGTTCAGGGCACCGGACTCGTGCATATAAATGAGGTCTGAGGTGTGCTGTATGACCCCGTGGGTAAACTCGTGGGTCATAATATCACGGCTCGGCCAGCCGGTGGAAAACTCGAATTCGTCACAGGCCGAGCTGTATCGGGCATTCGGCTCGGCGCTTGATGCGTTGGCGTGGATCTCCGTGCGGCTGCAAATACCGTTGTGGGAGCAGCGCCCGAAGGTCTCGAGATAGAAGTCCCAGGTGCCTGCGGCGAACTGCCAAAGCGCCAGCCCGTCCGGGTCCGCTACCAGCGTACCGTCTTCGTCCGCGAGATCCGGGTAGGCCGCCCCTGGCACGAAGCATCCACTGTCCTTCATCGTCAGCCCAAAGGACTCCTCGATGAGGAGATCATAAATCAGTGGATGGGAATCCGGCTCGAGGCCGTAGGAAAGAACGACCTGCGCGGTGTTGGCATCGACCAGGAAACCCGCCATCCCCGGCAAGCCGGCGAGATGTATCCGGTAGACCAGGTGAGTTCCCGGCGTCACGCCCAACGGACCGTTGCCCACCAGGCGTCCATCGACAATCATCAACTCCGTCTCGCCGACCACCTGTGCCGAACCATCACCCAGGGCCGCCCTGGCGGCCTCAATGCAGGGACCGGGCGGGAAGGCGGGAATGACGTCGAGATTGGGTAGTGCCGGCAGGGTACCCCCGACCACGGCCGTGACCCGCGAACCCTCCGTGCCGTCGGGCTCGATTGCCACATTCAGCTCCGCCCCGAAGATCCGCAAGCCCTTGTAGGTCTGGCGCATGCGTACCAGGTCACCGTCTCCCAGATCCTCGACACGCTCGGCTTCGAGGGTCTGGAGAGGGCCTGTCCAGTCGAACAGGTCGCGGTAGGTCTGGACAAAGGTCTCCGCCTGCACAGCGGGCAGGCCGACCTCGGCCGGGACCTTGCCAAAGAAGCCGCGAAAGAGCCCTTTCTCGAAGTGGACCGCCGGGGGTATCAGTGAGGCACCCTGGAGCGCAGTCACCGCAGCCGCGATCCGGGGCTCCCGTGGCGCTCCGCCAGGGTCGGCCCGGTAGATGCCGCTGCGGCCGTCAGCCAGCACGGCGCGAAAGGCGATCTGGCCGGCGTTGTTCATACCGACGGGGTCGAAGGCGACAGCCACCACGGTGGAGCCGTCGAGGAAATCACCGCTGCGGATCACCGCCTGGTTGAGCGCGTCGCGGCCGGTGAAGATCCCTTCGCCGCTGCCGTCCGCCAGCTCGCCCCGGAAGGCGATCGCATCGGGAGCGGCAATCGCCGGGTCCGACAGGTCGGAGAAATGCGGCCCAGTTGCCACCCGGGTAGTGAGTGAACCACCGTCACCGCTGCGGATCGCAGTCCGGCCGTCGGACAACTGAGCGGTGAAGATAACCGTGCCACCCTCCTCGATGTCGGGAATACCGATGATCTCGGCGATATCACCCGTATTGCTCGCAATCAGGATCGGAGCAAGCGCAATGTCCGTGTTACGCAGGACCTCCATTCCGCCACTCCCGTCCCCGGTCAGGTAGGCGACCGCGCCGTTGGCATCGATGGCAGGCCGCGGCTCGATAGTGACGACCCCCGCTATTCCATCAGTGGCCACCAGGGTGAGGTCGCCACCATCACCTTTGAATATCCTGTCGAAAAGGATCAGCAGGTCAGAAACCATAACTGTTTCGGTGGCCCGGAAGGCCACCACGCCGGCATCATTCACCCGGGGCACCGTGTGCAAGGAAAGATCGGTGCCACCATAGAGTTCGGTCTCACCGCTGGTGGTGGCCTTGTAGACACCAATTGGGGCAGTAAAGGGCTGGGCCAGAAAGTAGACTCCACCTGCCGCATCCTGTGATGTCGGACCGGTGATGGTGGTCAGCCCGAGGAACTCCGTTCTAGCCAGCTCGGTGGTCGGCCCACCGTCTCCCGTATTCACGCTGGTGACGCTCCCGAGTTCCGCGATGAAGGCCACCGTGCCGTCCGGCGCGATGGAGGGCGCCGGGGCAGAAGTAAACGGTGCGAAGTTCCCGCTATCGTCGGCGATGCGGGTAAAACTGTACTCACCCGCAACCACTGAGGATTGAACCACTAACAGTCCAAGAAAAATGGTCAGGACCATCCACAACAGACGTAGCATATCCATGCCCCCGTGCCGCCCCTGTCTGGTACCGATCCCGGGATGATCTGCAGATTATCCCACCTGAACAGAAGCTTATCGTATTGATTTAGAGTTATTGTTTGCGATCAATCATGTCTGACCATACAACACTATATATAGATGACTATTGTGCACACGTCTATGGCGGTTGGGTCAGTCTCACCTGAGAACGGCAACCTCGATAGAATTACTCCTGAAGAAATCCTGCCTGATCTCTTCTATATTGTCTGTCGTATGTGCGGCACCTGTCTTAATGACTATTAGTCCGGGCTAGAATAACCCGCAGCACGATGGCCCGGGCGGCTTGCGGTGTAGGCCCTTGTAGACATTCAGATCCAGCGTATTAATCTGACCATCCCCGTTGAAGTCTGCATCAACATTGTAGTTGGCATCCCCTATGATTGTGCGGTGCGCCTGCTTGTACAGATTCAGGTCCAGGGTGTTGGTACTGCCATCGTTATTTAAATCACCGTCGCACAGGTTGCCGTAGCCGTCGCCATCTGTGTCGCGCTGGTCCGCATTGACAACCTCGATACAGCTGTCCTGATCATCCGGTATACCGTCATTGTCTGCATCATCAGCGCACGGTGTTACCGACAGATTGATGGTGTAGCTATCGATGACATCGTCATCGTTGAATTCATCAACCTCCACAAAATAGGTGCCTGCCGGCAATTCATCCACATCGCATTGACGATCGATGAACGAGAAAAACCCCGCGCCGTCATCGTCATCGAACTCAATCTGATTAAGGCTGGCATTGTATAGCCACATGCGTGTATCGCCACTGGCACCGGAGGTCTCCAGCATCACCTCGGAAGGTACATTGAGGGTGAAGGTAACCCAATCATCATCACCAATCGGCGAAATATTGTGTGCCTGGGGAGCACCGGGTTCGATCAGGCTTGCTTCGGCGCTGTTGTTATCGGGTTCAAAACTATCGGGGCATGGCGCTGCGATCAGATTGATGGTGTAGTTATCGATGACATCGTCATCATTGAATTCATCGATCTTGACAAAATAGGTGCCTGCCGGCAATTCATCTACATCGCATTGACGATCGACAAACGAGAAAAGCCCCGCGCCGTCATCATCATCGAACTCAATCTGATTAAGGCTGGCATCGTATAGCCACATGCGTGTATCACCACTGGCACCGGAGGTCTCCAGTATTACCTCGGAAGGTACATTGAGGGTGAAGGTAACCCAGTCCTCGTCGCCCACCGGAAAAATGCTATGGGTTTGTGAAAGGGTGGAAAGTATCATTGTAGCCTCCTGACTGGAATCATCGGGCTCAAAAGCATCGGCTCCTGCCTGGGAGTCTGCCCCATTGACGGTAATGACCCCGGTCGCGCCAGCGTCCAGCCAGTCCTGAAGCCGTGAGGCGGCGGACGTACCACTGTCCCAGGCCGTGGAGAAACGTCCGTAACAATCAGAACCCCCGGGATTTGCACAGGAAGAAGAACCCCCGGACAGAAAACCCACCAGATGATGGCCCGAACTGTCCCAGATTCCCGAGCCGGATGAACCTGATTCGGTGACACCCTGCTCCCAGTCCATGAACCAGTGGCTGTTGGTGCCACCGGCACCTATACAGCTATTGCCGATGGTGAGCGGATCGGTGTTGATCGTGATCGCCTTTTCATCTCCGCCGGGATGATGTATCCCGACACTTCCTGAAGGCGTGTTTCCGGAGCGGTCCCAGCCTGCGTAATGTACGCTGAATGCCGGATCGGGTACTGTGTCCAGCTCAATCAGACTCATGTCGACATCAGCCTTCGAGGCCCTGAGCACTGAGCCCGTTTGGTTGTCGGCCAGTGAGCCGCCTGTCAAGGCACCGCATGTCGGGGCTTCGAAATTCCAGTAGGCCACAACGGAACCTGCATTCGTGCTGGTTATTTCACAATGGTTTGCAGTCAGGAAAAACGGCTGGAACGAACCTGCCGCATCCATCATCAGCGTTCCCGTACAGAGATAGGTACCGCTGATTGTAATCCGTGCAACACTGCGTATCTCATCGCGCCAGGGATCGCCCTGCGGACACACGACATCGATGTTGCAGCTTCCCTGTTTGGATAAATCCTGTTTTCCCTTGATGCCATGAAGATTGCGATAACCGGCGTTTACCCGACCAATCGTCAGCTGCACTTCCTCGACGAGCCCGGCTGGCACATAGAGCAACACTACTGCTCGTGCGCCGGGTATTACCGGACTCCAGAGTTCTCCATGCGGTTTATTGTCCTTGTCTGTATAGGGACCCTCGTAATAATTGTGCTTTTCACTGACAATGTAGAGGCGGGCCTGCTCCGGGAGACTGAAACGCGTGAAGCCCAGGTTTAAATCGGTTGCACCCGGCACATGCAGCCGGACACGCCATAACAAGTCTCCGTTTTCCTGTGTTTTCCACGCGCCCGCCGTTTCCGGTGTAATCGATAATTGTCTTGGCACTGCAAAGCGCAATGGCCCCGGCTTCACATCTGCTGCGTCTTTCGCCAGTTCACCGGGCGGCTCCACGGCTTCAAGAGTTATTAAAGGAACAGTGTCGATCCGGGGTAAGCCCTTTACGAGGTAGGGTGGTGGCTCCGCCTGCCCCGCCCAGGAATGGCTAGCAAACAAAATTGCGAATAACCAGATTATGACATTGAGCTGGTGCGTCATTAAGTCACCCCGCAAGAGTACTTAATCCCGTCACAGCTGTTGTGACGGGCATAGATGCAATAGTGGACAGGCAACTGAGGAGGTGCGTCACCATGATGGTTGCCGCACCTCCTGTCGAAATGGGAGTTCGTTTGCACATGAAAAGAATTGATGCCTCCTATCTGATGTGCACCCGCTTCTCCTTGCCTGCCTTGTTTGTCGTTAATATTTCAGGTGCTACACATGACGGACCGGGCGGCTTTCGGTGCAAGCCCTTGTAGATGTTCAGATCGAGTGTATTGATCCGACAATCCCCATTGAAATCTGCAACAGGATCATAGTTGTCATCACCGCACGCCGAGCGGTGAGCCAGCTTGTACAGGTTTAGATCCAGGGTATTGGTGTCACCGTCATTGTTCAGATCCCCGTCACATACGTTGCCGTAACCGTCGCCATCGGTGTCTAGCTGGTCAATATTGGGGACGTCGATACAGTTATCACCACAAGCTGCGATAGCATCTGCACAAGTGCCAACCAAACACTGGAGACCAATCTCATAACTGCCTGTTTCATTAGTATTCCTGTCGTAGATAAGCAATGTGTACTTACCGGAAAGAGGTAGTGATAATTCCAGTGTGTAAGAACAATTATCGTTGCAGGTTGCCCCATCAGCAACTCCGTTGACCACTATATCTCCGTTCGGATCACGAATCTCGACGGTTGGATCCATGCCATTTGACGCCGCGAGTACATTGATCTGGATGAGATCGCCAGCCGTTCCTCCAAAGATAAAGGTATCACCATCCACTGCTGGATCTATTACGTCCGTGGAAGATACCCCGAACTGCAAAACTGCCGGTGTATTAAAGCTAACACGAGCGTCGCCGTCAGGTATTCCGTCCGCATCGCTGTCACAGTCACCCCACAAGCACCAGAGGCTTAGCTCGTATCCGCCGGTCTCGTTTGTGTTTCTGTCATAAATAAGTAACGAATACGTCCCTGAGAGCGCCGGAGACAAATCCACTGAGTATGAACAATTGTCGTTGCAGGTTGCCCCATCAGTGACGCCATCCACCACTACCACTCCGTTAGGGTCACGAATCTCGACGGTCGGATCCATACCATTAGATGCTGCCAACACATTGAGTCGGATATCTGTTCCCGCCGTCGCATTAAAAGTAAAGAAATCAATATCGGTTCCCGGATTAATCGTATCGCTATCCGATGTATCGTAGTTCATATGCACCGCAGAATCAGGTACTGGCACAATTCTTTCTAACTGAATAGAATAACTACCCAGTTCATTGGTTCCCACATCCGATATAAATATAGTGTAGCAGCCATTAACTGGAAGCGATGTGTCTAACGTGAGAGAGCAACTATCATTGCAGCTCGCCTGAGCAATTATATTAGCCATCGGATCCCTAATTACGACATTAGGGTCCATGCCATTGGATGCTGATAGCACGTTCAGCCTGACTTCATCACCCGCCGTTTCGCAGAACTCAAACCGATCAAGGTCAGTCGCTGGATTAATAGCACAGTTTGTAGTGTGTTCACCGTAAGTAAGATCTAAGGGTTCTTCCCCTTCTATACAGTCAACGGGAGATTCCGCCTGTGCCGCTGGCGATAGCGCCGGCATTAAAGCTGAACCTAGAATAAGTAACGCAACAACTTTTTTTATTATGGTGACCCCTGTTTTCATGCACTTCATTTCTAATGATAACCTTGCAGCAAGGTACACGGTTTGCGCACTGTAGCGAGTATTATATTTCATTTTCCCCTCCGAATTTGTTTTCACTTCCCAACAAAGCATGTGATTCAGACACTCGCTCCATAGTTATCCGTAACTATGGAACTTACCCGATGCACTTCCAAACATTCGGGTCAAAATATTCTGCGGTTGGGAGGAGAGGTGCCAATAGCTTGGTGTGATTTACCAAACGATAACTGCCACTAACGTTGACGCAGCTTGATTCCATAACGAACCCGTTAATGCCGATGCCAGCATCATGTTCGTTCAGGCACGCTTGGGCTATGTGGTAAAAGATCCACCAGGAACTCCCCTCCCGAATCCCAGTTGATCCTTGGTACTTGGCGCATTTCCCATGAAATGCGCCAAGTTCAAAGAATTGTTTATATGATTACGAGGTCTTCCTGCGAGCGACACCGATCAGTCCCAGCAGGCCTGAACCAAACAACCAGACTGCGGCTGGAACGGGTACTTGGCCTACATTCACCGTACCATTAATCAGCGTAGGGAAAAGCTGTGCAGTGGTGCTGAAGAACTGGGAGTTCAGGACAACCAGGTCCGAGGTGCCTGCAATTAATGCCGTCAGGTTGATCGTGGCAATTGCAAAGTCTCCAACGGCCGGGTCGTTTACGAATACATCAAACCCGATACCTGGCCAGACATCACCAGCGGCTGGACCACCACCATCAGGCAGAAAGTCCCAATAGGAATCGATAACCACCGAATCAATCCGTAGCACGGTACTGTCAAACCCTAAATCGAATGTACCGCCTGACAGTTCGGTAAAGTCTGTACCCACGATACCCACACTGAAGGTCTCACCCGGAGCGACATTAACGGGGTCCGGACTGAAACCCACCGTGGCGGCCAGGGCTATTCCGCTAGTGCTAAATAGCAATGCAGTTGCACCGATTAATTGCAGCAGTTTTGTATTCATTCGAGCCATTTTATTCATCTTGTAATCCCCTTTGCTTCCCTCGTTATAAGACAATTGTGCAAAACTTATCCCCTGCTAAATCTTTCGCACATACCATCAGAGGGCTGGCATGCCAATTCAATAATTACTCTACACAGGGAAACTTATAACAATGCGCCTTACACATAGCCTATAGATTTGAACATTCACATTGCCGGGGACAAAATATTTTTTGGAGTGGTTCGGTTGAAGTAGCGGCAGGCATCCTCAATTACAGAACACGTTGAAAAACTTCTGTTGGCAGGTTCGTAATCTGTAAGTGTTCTGTATAAAGGGTAAATGTACAGTCTTACCCATCGAATACGTATTTGTATTCGTCTCCGTAATTTCAATGCCCGGTCTTATTTTTGGCCGGGCTTCTTTTTTTCAGCGTTTGTTACGCCTCACCAGGATTTTCTTATATCACCACAAAATACAGCAAGCAGCCGTTTTTTATGCAGAAAGTCTGATATCCATTGCGGAGCTTCTCGACTATTACTTAACTCACGTCAGCCGGATTCCCAATCTGTAAGTGTTCTGTATGGGAGGTAATTGTAGGGTGATACCTGTCGAGTACAACCATTACAGGGTTTTGTACTTGAGGGGTAATTTTTTGGTCGATTTTATTTGAACAATAACAATCCTGGATCATGCCCGTCATGATCCTTCGGTCACAGGATAATGAGGCGATAACAATGATGAAACAATATTATGCTGGCGCCATTCTTGGTACAGCCCTGCTCGCTGCATCACCAGTAATAACGGCTTCCGAGATGAACTGGGTCGAGTGGGCTTCCAGTGAGGCAACAACGCTCACTGGTTCGTCACCCTGGGATAGTGATACAAGTATCAGCTACACAGTCTCTTATGATCTGACCGCGAATGATGGTATCGGGCTGTGGATGTATGAATACACCTTCAATGTACCAAGCAAGGACATCAGTCACCTGATCCTCGAGGTCACTTCCGGTGATAATGCCTTCACCATAGATAATATCTTTTCCGGCACAACAGACGGCTATTCCCTTGATACCTTCGGAAGCGCACAAGGTAATTCCAATCCGGGCATCCCGGATGACATGTACGGACTGAAATGGGACATGGGTTCCCTCAGCCTGGACCTGGTAATCATCTCGGACCGTGCACCCCAGTGGGGTGACTTCTATGCCAAGAGTGGCAAGCACGATGGCAATTTTGTCTATGCCTACAATACCGGCTTCACCAGCAACGATATCGATCCGGAGATCGACTACGCACAGGTCAGGATGGGAAACCTGATAGCCGATCATATCCTGTTGCCTGATTCCTTCACCGGCATTCCACCTGCCGCGGTTATTCCGGTTCCTGCTGCCATCTGGCTCTTTGGCTCTGGCCTGCTGGGACTGATTGGAATATCCAGACGCAAGAAAGCGTAAGTATTTATCATCGTATCGACAGCGGCCCCTAACGGGGCCGTTTTCGTAAACTGAAGACCGCCCTACATATTCGTCCCGTCGCCATTCCAGATGAAACTGCCCATCAGCAGATTCGCGCCTGTTGATACTGTCTTTACCACATTCCAGGTATCCAGGTTGATCCGGTAAAATACACCATCATGGCTTGCCGCACTGTAGAAGTACTGCATATCCTGGCTGACCCCCGAGGTATGGGCCTGCGATTTGTAATCGGGTGAAGCATCAGTGGCCACTTCAACGTTTCGCACCCACTTGTGATTTTTCGTATTGATGACCGACACAAAGGTGTCGTTGTGGTTGGTGATGATGGCCTGATCACGCTTTGCCAGAAACGTTGTGTGGCCGGCGCCCTTGCCAACTTCAATGACCTTCCGGACTTTCATCTTTTTCCTGTTGCTCACGAACAGATGACCTTCGGCAGAGCCTGCATAAATGTACTTGCCATCAGGACGGAATGCGGCGTGATGTGCACCCATCACGCTGGCATCGTACATGGAGGGATCAATGGAATTCAGCTCGACACGACCGGTCTCGACCAGCGTGTTCCCTGAAGTTGGGTAATACGGAATCACCTGAGAACAGGCATTGACCATAAGAAGATGTAGCAGACACAGCGTAGTGAGTATTCTGCTGTCTTAGAAGTGACACGTTGTCGCAGCAGACAACGTCAATACTGCGGAAGTATTACTGGCTATTGATACATAGCCACTGCACCAATGTCGCCGTCTGAACTGTTTCTGCTTGCAGATTCTTTTTCAGCCTTCTTCCCGGTAATGTAATCTTCAAGATTCTGCCGGGACACCAGACCTACTTCACCCGCCACAACCTTGCCGTCCGGATCAATGATGTAAGTAGTGGGCAATGCAGGCACCTTGCCGAGCGCAGTGACCGGGACAGGCTCGCTGCGCAACACTGGATAGGGAATGGATTGCTTTGCGACAAATGCCTTCAGTTGGTCGTTATCGATGGATTCAAAATTGACACCAACAACGACAATATCCTTGTCCTTGTTGTTTTCGTGCATGGCAACCAGATCGGGCAACTCTTTCATACAGGTGCCGCACCAGGTTGCCCAGTAATTGACGATCACCCACTTGCCCTGATACTGGTCAAGTGATTGCATCTGACCGTCTACATCGGGAAGTTTATAGTCAACGGCCCTGACCTGGGAGGCCGTCAGCAGCAACAGTGGTACAAGCAAAACAAACCAGTTTCTATTCATAGTCAGGTTTCCTGCACATAAATACATATATTCGTAAGAAACCCCGGTCAATCTGCAGCGGCTAGATGCTGCAAACCAACCGGGGCGAGAGGCATGGTTACTGCCTAAGGCAACATATTACCTTGTTCAATTTGAACACCAGGGTTCAAGGCAATACCTGAATTAACATCCAGTGCTGCAGCCACTACTTTTTGCAGGTCAGCCATGATGTTGCCCGGGATAGCTGCAAATTCGTTAGCTTCTTCTTCCGTAATGTCAGCAAACATAGCACCCAGCATGAAGTGTGGATCAAGGTAACTTATAACCAGTGATTCTTTTGCACCATCACCATTACGGTCAATAATCTGTACGGTGATCTCACAGGGTAAAGCGGTAACATGATGAGCCCCTGTACCCAGAGCCATCTTGGCATACTTGGGAGAGCAGGCTTCAATGACGTGGTTTTTACCTGGAATGGTAATAGGCGTAAGACGTCCTGATCTCCAGCTTGAACCGGTGCTCAGGATGCTATCAAGTGTATCACCATCACTATTAATAACCGTTGGATGTACACCAGGGTTACTACCATCTTTACTCAGGGTATCGATAATGGTCTGTGCGACGGCTATTGATTCACCTGGAGTAAACGCGATATCACCACCAGACTTGGTGTAGGCCACATGCTTGAATGGTGAATCTTCAGGTGATGCATCAACTGCACCTATTACCTGATCCATGCTGGTATATTTAGGACCAATCATCTTGTCCATTGTATTCAGGTCAGCATCAAATTCTGACAGCACGGCATAAAGAATGGCCTTGATTTCAGATTTCACCTGTGGCGGCATCGCTGTAATTGCATCAGCAAAAGCCCTGTCATCCATGTCGTCACTTAACAGTACGTCTGTGAAGAACAGGGTGAAAATGGCAGATGGGTCGAGCATATCAACATAAATATGCTTGTCATCATTCCATATAGAGACTTCACAAGGCAGTGCAGGTGCATGGGTATAACCATTTACGATTTTGTTATCATCTACGATCGGTGCGACACCCAGTGCCATGCTGGCATATTTCTTGTTGCAGAATTCAATCACATTGGTTTTCAAGGTGTTAGCTTTTGATGGAGGCAGAGTAGGATTAATTCGTTCCGGAGTAGGGATTCTCAGTATCGTATCTGCAATTTCAAAATCATCATTCGTTTCACCAAAAGTATTTGGTAAACCATCACTTTCACCACCAAGTTTCCAGTCATAACCCTGGATAACATCAGCACCCAGCGTTTCTGATTCGATGTTCTCGACGAGATATTCCGCCACTGCTACGGCAGCTGCATGCGCCTTTGCATAGGTTGCTTCATAATCGATTTTACCCTTTTCTCCACGCACAACTGGCATCGTTGCTACGCGGCTAAAGGGGGTAAATTGCTTGAAACCCTGCTTCGTGTCAGGAGCTCCAGCCACTGCTGATTGCATTCCCATACTCATGGCCAGGCCCAGTGCAACACCACTACACAGCGCCTTTTTAACCCAGCCCCTTGCCGGAGCCCTTGTTTGTTCGTTCTTCATACTTCCTCCAAATTAACGGTAATGTTGATAATCCGAATGACGGTCACCGACCGAAGTGGATGACCACGATCAGTAATATTGAATTCAGGAAAACGGCTGTTTCCGCTTGCCTTATTGAGGAAGATAGACAGGTAATTTTGCCCTTTCAAAGGGTTTGTTCGTCAGAATTCGTACGCTTTGACGTCTGATATATCACACGTATTTCAATAAGATAGACGCGTTCAAAGTGACGTTTTGACGAAAAGCAACGCATCAACTCCCGGCAGGACGCCGGAGTTCTAATCAGATGGGTTCTTGTCGCTGGTTCAGACCCGCGTCACCGGGGGAAACGGGATCCGTTGACTATTTGTTGGCCATCTTCAGGCCCGAGATCAGCGCGCGGAAGTCATCCAGCGCCTGCTGTAGCTGCCTGCGGCCCAGGGTATTCTTTCGACCCATTTGCCGCACTACAAACTCGGCCGTGTCAATGACCCGTTGGTTGCGAGGGTTTTTGGGACAGCTGTCGGTATGGAGATATTTATCCAGGGTGCGGGTCGTTGGCGTGGACTTGTCAATGTAGACTGGCCAGATCTTGCTTGCCTCGGCCAAATCCAGCTTGGTCTTGCCCAGATCATGTTCCCAGCAGGCCAGCGCGGATTGCATTACCTGAACGACACGTTCCCTCAACAGGCGTTTGTCATCATCTGTTTTCAGTCCGGGCAAGGCCGGTCGCTCGAGATCACCGACCCCGGCGATCATCCCCGGGTTGTTTCTGGCAATCTCGAGAATGCTGCTGAGAGACTGTTCGACCGCATGCATGCGCTGTTCGTTTTGCTCAATGCTATTCACAAGATAATCGGTCAATCTGTCATCTTTATCATCCGCCACCGGATTCAGGACTATCGTGTAGCCAAAGCCACCCATCACATCCAGCGGATTGATCACCGCATCACTTTGGAATGCATGGCCATCCTTGCGAACACAACCGAGTTGAATGTGCAGCGCATTACTCTGCACTGCAGCCTTTGGCCGAACAGCGCCCTTCATCAGCCGTACAATGTCATCGGTGAAGAGGTCTTCCAGATCCAGATCGCTAATTTCATCATCTGCGTATCCAAACAGTGCCGTGGCACCCTTGTTAAAGTAAACGGCCTCCCCTTCGTGCCCAAAACACAGGATTGCGCTGTCATCCAGATCCAGCAACCGTTCAAGGTCATTGGTGCGAATCTTTACCTGGTTGGCCATCGATTCAAAGCTCTTTGCCAGCGTAGAGAACTCACGCAGGCCTTTTGTATTGACGGCAAGGTTCAGCCTTCCCTGCGCAATCTGTTTCATACCCTCAACCATCTGGCCAAGCGGCACAAAAAGAAACCGGCTGAATAACCACAGGGCAAACAACAGGGTAAGCAACGTCAGCAGCAAGAAACCGCCTGTCGTTACCATTTGCGTGTGCTTCATTGCTCCACTCAGCTGGCTGACATCTTCATAACCCACGATTCTGAACGCCGGTTCACCGGCAGATGTCAGCAGGATAAATTCAACCGG
>Ga0209013_10002878_pt1 | contig 15500 bp, 24 predicted proteins | sample Cruoilmetagenom2_FD_187291 | JGI IMG/M metagenome (GOLD analysis project Ga0209013, IMG submission 187291) | Oil polluted marine microbial communities from Coal Oil Point, Santa Barbara, California, USA - Sample 2 (SPAdes) (version 2) | ecosystem: Environmental > Aquatic > Marine > Oil seeps ... | reverse complement strand
CTACACAAGGGTCTCGGCGCAGCCCATGTAGGGTTGCAGCACTTCAGGGATGCGGATATTGCCATCTTTCTGCTGGTAATTCTCCATCACGGCAACCAGGGTGCGGCCGACGGCCAGGCCTGAGCCATTAACAGTATGCAGCAGTTCCGGTTTGCCGGTTTCGGGATTGCGCCAGCGCGCCTGCAGGCGGCGCGCCTGGAAATCTCCAAAGTTGGAGCAGGAGGAAATTTCGCGATACTTCCCCTGCCCCGGCAGCCACACTTCCAGATCATAGGTTTTGGTTGCCGAGAAGCCGAGGTCGCCTGTACACAGGGTAACAACACGGTAAGGCAATCCGAGCTGCTGTAGAATCACTTCGGCATGGCCGGTGAGCTGTTCGAGCACATCTTCTGCATCTGCAGGACGGACAGCCTGCACCATCTCGATCTTTTCAAACTGGTGCTGGCGGATCATGCCGCGGGTATCCTGTCCGTAGGAACCCGCTTCGCTGCGAAAACAGGGTGTGTGTGCAACATAACGCCGAGGCATGTCGTTATCGTCAACGATCACGTCACGCAGTATGTTGGTCAGCGGGACTTCTGCTGTCGGGATCAGGTAGAGAGGCTGGTCAGCGTCGATTTTGAAGAGATCCTCTTCAAACTTCGGCAGCTGCCCGGTTCCAAAGAGACTGGCGCTGTTCACCAGGTAGGGGACATAGGTTTCCGTGTAACCATGCTGCTGCGTATGCACATCCAGCATGAACTGTGTCAGGGCGCGCTGCATCCTGGCGAGAGGGCCATTGAGCACGACAAAGCGTGAACCGCTGATTTTCGCTGCCGTGTCAAAATCCGCCCAGCCTTTGTCAACACCCAGATCAACATGATCTGCAGCTTCAAAATCAAACTGCTGCAGCTCTCCCCAGCGGCGCTCTTCACGATTCTGCTCTTCACTCTCCCCCTGCGGCACGCTTTGGTGGGGAATATTAGGGACCTCCAGCAGCATCTGCTTGAGTTGCCCCTGAATCTTGCCCAGTTTTTCCTGGGCCGTCTTGAGTTTGTCACCCAGGTCTGCCACGGCATCCAGCAGAGGCTTGATATCCTCTCCTGCCGCTTTGGCCCGGCCAATCTCTTTTGAGTGGGTGTTGCGTTCGTTTTGCAGTTGCTGGGTGATGATCTGCAGCTCTTTTCGCTGCTCTTCGAGAGAGTGAAACCCCTGGGTATCGAGCTTGAAACCACGGCGCAAAAGCTGTGCGGCGACCTCGTCCAGATTGGTTCTGAGAAGTTTTGGATCTAACATTTTTTATTACTCTTGTGACTATTCCTGGTTTTATGTTGGGCTTCGCAAGCTCAACCCCACCTTCTGATTGATTCATGTGTAGGGTGTCAATAAGCGGTAGCGCATTGCACCAGATAGCATCATGGTGGGATGCGCTACCGCTTATGCCACCCTACCGGTTTTGTTGCTTCCACAGATCCGGAAAAACCCCCTCATCCTGGCCTTCTCTCCACTGAGAAGGGTTCTTCGTTCAAGATCATGACGCGATCGATGCGCTTCGCCTACACGGATGTAGGTGAGAGGCGTGAGCAGGACGCGGAAGCTTCGCAAGCTCAGCACATCCTATGACCGGGCAGTAGTATCACATGGCTTTGGCGATGAGGGTTCCCATCCAGGCGGCGAATATGCAGATGATGACCGAAGCAGCGACGTTGACGCCTGCCCTGGCGACAGCCCCCTCCTCCAGCAACAGCAGGGTCTCAAGGGAGAATGTGGAGAATGTTGTAAAGGCTCCCAGAAAACCAACCATCAACAGCGCCCGCATCTCTGTCGAAAGCGTCATGCGCTCAAGCAGCCACACCGAGAGAAATCCTATCAGCAGTGAACCCAGCAGGTTGACGGCCAGCGTGCCCCAGGGGAAGGCGCGCCCGGTCAGTGAATAGACCCAGGTTGAAAGCAGGTAGCGTCCGATGGCACCGAGAGCGCCGCCGGCCCCGACCATCAGCAGTTGAGTCATGGCGGATATTGTCGAAGCTAGTGTTTCAACTGCCGGTTGATTTTTTTCAGATCGGCCTCGTTAATGGTTCCGGCCGCATCCTTCAGACGCAGATGATTCATCACATACTGGTAGCGTGACGCGGCAAGCGCACTGTCGGCCCTGAAGACATCACGCTGCGAGTTCAGCACATCCACCAGGGTGCGATTGCCGACTTCATAGCCTGCCTGGGTCGCCGCCAGTGCGCTCTGCGTCGATACCGTCGTCGCCTTTAACGCCTCGACCTGGCTGATACCGGAAAGTATGCCGCGATAGGCGTCATGGGAATTTCGCGTCACCCTGCGCTTGGCGGCTTCAAGTGCGGAACGGGCCGCGCGCAGCCTGGCCCGGGCCTGGCTGGTGCTGTGCGTCACCCGTCCGCCGGTATAGACGGGAAGCCGCAACTGCAGGCCCACCCTGGCATCATCATCATTTTCAATCATCAAGACATCTCCACGACCGCTGTCGTTATAGGTAGAGGCGCCCGCAACCAGATCGGCAGTGGGGTAGTGTCCGGAGCGGATAACCTCAACCTCTTTCTGCGCTATCCTGACCTCTTCCGCCGCGGCAATAACATCCGGGTTGTTACTCAAAGCCGTGTCGTTCCAGTGCTTGATATTGGCCGGTTTTGGACCTATCAGCGGGATCTTCTCCTTCAGCTTGGCGAGCTTTCCGGGATCCCTGCCGATAATTTCACGCAGCACCTCCCTGCTGTTTTGCAGCTCCGTCTCGGCCAATATCTGTGCGGAGCGCGCACCATCGTAACGCGCCTGGGACTCATGCACATCGGTGATCGGTATCAAACCAACATCATAACGCTGCGTTGCCTGATCCAACTGCTTGCGGATGGCGCGGGTTTCGGCCTTGCTGAAGGTGACATCATCTTCAGCCGCAAGCACGCCGAAATAGGCCTCGGCGACGCGCATGATCAATGTCTGCTCATCGCCGTGATAAAGCGCCTCGGCCTGGTCAACGATATGGTCCGCCTGCTTGTATCCCATATAAGCCCCCCTGTCATAGAGAGGCTGCGACAGATCAATGGCGGCTTCTGTCCTGTTCCAGCTGCCACTCTGGCGACTGCTGATGCCCGTACCCCGACCCGAGACGATAATCTCCGGCAGCAGTCCGGAACGAGCGATCGGCTTCGCTTCGCGACTGGCTTCCAGGGATGCCTTCGAACCGAGTATCTGTGCATCATACTCGCGCGCCAGCTGGTAGATGCTGTTCAAATCACTTGCGAAAAGCGGAGGGGTGATCGCACACAACAAGAGCAAGAGAGAAAAAAGGGCTTTCATATAGCAATTCACTGATTCTTCAGATATAGCTGCGTAGCATAGCAAATAAGCATAGAATCTTCATGATTAAATTCTCCTCACCCGATTTAGAAACGCAATAAACAGAGAGTCACATGCCCGTCCAAAACGACGACGTTCAGACCTATAATTGGCGCAGACTCCTGCAGATGGTGAGCAGTCATCGCAGGGAGCTGATCAATGCAAACATCATTGCCATCATTGGCACATCGATTGCCGTGCCAGTGCCCTTGCTGATCCCGATACTGGTTGACGAGGTGCTGCTGGATAAACCAGGTACATCCGTTGCAATCATGAACCAGCTGTTCCCCCAAAGCTGGCATGGCCCGGCTCTCTATATTCTTGCCGTGCTGCTACTGACGCTGATACTGCGTGTTGCCGCCACACTCTTCAGCGTGTGGCAGACGCGCATTTTCACCTGTATCGCAAAAGATGTCATATTCCGCATCCGCCGTTCACTGCTGTCGCGCCTCGAGCGCATCTCGATGTCGGAGTATGAAACTCTTGGCTCCGGTACAGTCGCATCTCACCTGGTGACAGATCTGCAGACAATCGATGACTTCGTCAGTGTCAGCATCAGTAAATTTCTGGTGGCAGTGCTCACGATCATCGGCACAGCTGTTATTCTGCTGTGGATTCACTGGCAGCTGGCGCTCTTTATCCTGCTGTTGAACCCGCTGGTGATCTATGTCACCACCATATTCGGACGCAAGGTCAAACAGCTGAAAAAACGCGAAAATGCAACCTTCCAGCTGTTCCAGGAGGCTCTCGCGGAGACTCTCGATGCAATCCAGCAGATTCGCGCGGCAAATCGGGAACATCACTATATTGCCAGGCTGGTAGACGTTGCAGCCGACGTGCGCAACTACTCATCCAGTTTTGCATGGCGCAGCGATGCTGCATCCCGCCTCTCATTTGTTATCTTTCTCTTCGGCTTCGATATTTTTCGCGCCCTGAGCATGTTCATGGTGCTCTACTCCGGTCTTTCGATCGGTCAGATGCTGGCGGTGTTTGCATACCTCTGGTTTATGATGGGTCCGGTGCAGGAGGTTGTAACGATTCAATATGCCTGGAACAGCGCACATGCCGCACTGCTGCGCATCAACAGCCTGTTCGATATCAAACTTGAACCCGTCTACCCGCATAAGGAGAACCCCTTCATCGATGCAGAGACAGTATCCATCACTCTTGAGGATGTCAGCTTCGCCTATGGTAAAGGCCCCAGGGTTCTGAAGGATCTCTCGCTGCATATTCCTGCAGGGCAGAAAATAGCTCTTGTCGGCGCAAGTGGAGGAGGTAAAACCACCTTTGTGCAGATTCTGCTTGGTCTCTATACAGCAGATGAGGGTGAAATACGCTTTGATGGCGTTCCTGTTACCCGCATCGGACTCGATGTGGTGCGTGAGAACGTGGCGACAGTGCTGCAGCACCCCGCCCTGATGAATGAGAGCGTGCGCTCAAATCTGACGCTTGGACGTGAGATCGATGATCAACTGCTGTGGAAAGCACTCGAGATAGCACAGTTGAAGGGAACCATCGAAATGCTTGACGACGGTCTGGAGACCCAGATCGGCAACAGAGGCATACGTCTCTCCGGAGGCCAGCAGCAGCGGTTGGCCATCGCCCGCATGGTATTGACCGACCCGGCAGTTGTAATCCTCGATGAGGCGACTTCCGCACTCGATACGACCACGGAGAAACATCTTCATGCTGCACTAAACAGGTTTCTGCAGGGAAAAACGACCATTATCGTTGCTCATCGCCTGAGTGCAGTGAAGCACGCCGATCGCGTATTGGTATTTGAAGATGGCCGCATCGTCGAAGATGGCGTACATAGCCAGCTGATCAGGCAGGATGGACTGTATAACTCGTTATATGGATCGCAGGGGTAAAAATGATAGGAGTGAGACGTGAGGGATGAGGACTGAGTAGATTCGTAGGGTGGTATAAGTGGTAGCGCATCCCACCATTTTGCGGTGCAATGCGCTACCGCTTATTGACACCCTACACTCTTTTCTCGGTTGAACGATACAAACCACAAGGAAAAATTAACCACAGATACACACAGATATTTCGACATCTTTTAATCTGTGTTTATCTGTGTGCATCTGTGGTGAAAAACAAAAAAGCCGGCTTAAGCCGGCTTCTTTGATATGCTGCGATGAAGAGTGATCAATCAGTCACGGCATCATCGAACAGCTCTTCTTCGACCTCGGGAACCGGACGGTCGACCAGTTCTACCCATGCCATGGGGGCCTTATCGCCTTGACGGTAGCCGGCTTTGAGAATACGCAGGTAGCCGCCATTGCGCTCCTCGTATCTTGGTCCGATTTCAGTGAACAGCTTTGCAACAACGGCATTGTCACGCAAACGGCTGAAGGCGAGTCTGCGATTTGCAACACTATCGACCCCTGCTTTGGTAATCAGAGGCTCGACTACGCGACGCAGTTCTTTGGCTTTTGGCAGTGTGGTTTTGATCAACTCATGTTCAAACAACGAGCACGCCATATTTTTGAACATGGCTTTGCGGTGACTGCTGTTTCTGTTGAGTTTGCGGCCAGATTTGCGATGACGCATGATAATAATTCCTAGTATATATGTGAGATTCTAGCCGTTAACGACATCGTCAAGAGACTCGGGAGGCCAGTTCTCGAGTTTCATTCCGAGAGACAAACCACGCTCGGCAAGCACATCCTTGATTTCATTCAGGGATTTCTTACCAAGGTTTGGCGTCTTCAGCAATTCGACTTCGGTGCGCTGCACCAGATCACCGATAAACATGATGTTTTCCGCCTTGAGGCAATTTGCAGAGCGTACGGTCAGTTCCAGATCATCAACCGGGCTCAGCAGGGTTGGATCAAATTCCGGCTCCTCTTCAACATCCTCCACGACATCCGGCGCCACTGTGACATCAAGCAGAACAAAGGCAGTAAGTTGATCCTGAAGAATTGTTGCGGCCATGCGTACAGCCTCATCAGGATCAATAGTACCGTCAGTCTCTATATCGATGATCAGCTTGTCCAGGTCAGTACGCTGCTCCACGCGTGCAGCTTCGACTGAATAGGCAACACGGCGGACAGGCGAGAAAGTCGCATCGAGTTTAAGCCATCCAACAAGAGTTGAATCTTCATCATCTTCACGGTTGGCGGCAGGTTCATAGCCGCGCCCTTTCCTGACCTTCATGGAGATATCGAGTTCGACATCCTTGGTCAGCGTCGCAATGAGATGATCAGGATCTGCAATCTCAACGTCGTGATCGAGTAGAATGTCAGCAGCAGTGACGTCACAGGGTCCGCTCTTTTTCAGATGCAGAACAGCTTCCTCACGCTCGTGCATGACAATAGCGAGTTCCTTGAGATTCAGGAGGATATCAAGCGCATCCTCCTGAACGCCATCCATGCCGCTGTATTCATGCAGGACGCCTTCAATCATGACATCAGTCACTGCGCTCCCTTTCATTGAAGAGAGCAGAATACGACGCAACGCATTACCAAGCGTGTGTCCAAAGCCACGCTCAAATGGCTCCAGTATGACTTTGGTATGGGTATCGTTGATCTTGTCAACATTAACGATACGTGGTTTTAGAAAGTCCGAGATAGATTCCGTCATGAATACGCCCTTACTTGGAGTAAAGTTCTACGATCAACTGTTCGTTGATTTCAGCCGGCAGGTCTGCACGTTCAGGGATACGCTTGAAAACACCCGTCATACCTTTCACGTCAACCTCAACCCAGTCAGGAAATTCGTATTGCTCGGCGATGGCAAGAGAGCTCTGAATGCGGTCCTGTTTGCGGGACTTTTCCCGAACCGAGACCACGTCTTCGGCAGAAACCTGATAAGAGGCGATATTGACAACCGAACCATTGACTTCAATTGCCTTGTGGCTGACCAGTTGACGCGCTTCTGACCGTGTTGAGCCATAGCCCATACGGTAAACAACATTATCAAGGCGGCGTTCCAGCAGTTGCAGCAGATTGTCACCTGTAGCACCTTTGCTTTTCGCCGCTTTTTTGTAGTAGTTGCGGAACTGCTTCTCCAGCACACAGTAGATACGGCGAACTTTCTGTTTTTCGCGCAACTGCAGCCCATAGTCTGAGAGTCTGCGGCGACGCTCGCTGGTTTGACCAGGAACCTTCTCCATGTTGCATTTTGAGTCGAGAGCGCGCACGCGGCTCTTGAGTCCCAGGTCAGTGCCTTCACGGCGACTGAGTTTACATTTTGGTCCAATATATCTAGCCATGTTCGACTCCGGTTACACGCGACGCTTTTTAGGTGGACGACAGCCATTATGCGGGATTGGCGTCACATCAGAGATGCTGGTAATTTTGAGACCGGCATTATTAAGCGCTCGAACCGCTGAGTCACGCCCGGGACCAGGTCCCTTGATATTGACATCAACACTCTTCATGCCAAACTCTTTTGCCATTTGACCGCATTTTTCAGCAGCCACCTGTGCGGCAAAAGGTGTACTCTTGCGCGAGCCGCGGAAGCCGGAGCCGCCGGCAGTTGTCCAGCAGAGAGCGTTGCCCTGACGGTCGGAGATCATGATGATGGTGTTATTAAAAGATGCATGCACGTGGGCAATGCCATCTGTAACGACCTTTTTGACCTTTTTCTTTGTGCGTGTTGATTTCGCCATATTAATGTAACCTGAATATCGTATCAGCGCTTGATAGGACGACGCGGTCCTTTACGGGTGCGCGCATTTGTTTTGGTACGTTGTCCACGTACGGGGAGGCCGCGACGGTGGCGGATGCCACGGTTACAGCCAAGATCCATCAAGCGTTTGATGCTCATGGATATTTCACGACGTAAGTCACCTTCGACCGTGTGCTTCGCAACTTCCGTGCGTAGCGCATCAATTTGATCGTCACCAAGCTGCTGAATCATTTGATCCGGCGCAACGCCTGCAGCTTTGCATATCTCCATTGCCTTGGTACGACCAATGCCGTAGATTGCAGTCAATGAAATGACTGCGTGTTTTCTGTCCGGTATGTTGACACCAGCAATACGGGCCATCAGTTAAGCTCCTGAACTCAGTTGTATCCGCGGCACGGAAAACGCGCAATCATATAGCGGAATCGTTATTAAATCAACCTTGACGTTGTTTATGGCGTGGATCCTTGCAGATAACACGTACAACACCTTTGCGTTTGACAATCTTGCAGTTGCGGCAAATCTTTTTGACGGAAGCACGCACTTTCATAATAGTTTCTCCAGATCTCAGTGTCAGTGTATGCGGCCAGCACCACCGACACCGCTAAAATTTGCTTTCTTCATGAGGCTGTCATACTGATGAGACATCAGATGCGCCTGTAGCTGCGCCATGAAATCCATGACGACAACGACGATGATAAGCAGGGATGTTCCGCCAAAATAGAACGGAATATTCCATTGGAATTGCAGCAGATCCGGCAATAGCGCCACTAGTGTAATATACATGGCGCCCACGAGCGTCAGGCGTGACAGAACACCATCGATATAGGTCGCAGTCTGCTTGCCCGGACGTATTCCCGGTATGAACGCGCCTGAACGCTTCAGGTTATCCGCCGTCTCACGCGAGTTGAAAACGATCGCCGTATAAAAGAAGCAGAAAAATATAATCGCTGCAGCAAAGAAAACCGTGTAGAGAGGCTCTCCACGTGAGAGTTTCCCGGTCAGGTCCTGGAGCCAGCGCATATTGTCGTTACTGCCTACCATCTGTCCGATAGTCGCCGGAAACAGAATGATACTGGATGCAAAGATCGGCGGAATAACGCCGGACATATTCAACTTCAGCGGCAGAAAACTGCTCTGCGCCGCATAAATCTTGCGCCCCTGCTGGCGTTTGGCATAATTAATTTTGATACGCCGCTGACCACGCTCGACAAAGACCACAAAACCAACAACACCGATCAGCGCAATAAGAAGAATGACAACAAAAATTGCATTCATCTCGCCGCTGTTGACCTGTTGGAAGACAGCGCCGGCAGCTGACGGCAATCCGGCGACAATACCGGCAAAAATCAGCATGGAGATACCATTGCCGAGACCACGCTCGGTAATCTGCTCACCTAGCCACATCAGAAACATGGTTCCGCTTACCAGGGCAACAGTTGCAACAAGCACAAAGCCCCACCCCTGGTTGATAACCACACTGGAGCCAGCGATTGTCTGCCCCTGCAGTGCGATTGCGATGCCGATCGACTGGAATACCCCCAGCACGACCGTACCGTAGCGGGTGTACTGTGTAATCTTGCGACGCCCTGATTCACCCTCTTTCTTCAGCTGTTCAAGTGTCGGTATGACTGCTGTCATCAACTGCATGATGATTGACGCAGAGATGTAAGGCATGATGCCAAGAGCAAACAGACTTGCGCGCTCAAGCGCACCACCCGAGAACATGTTGAACATATCCAGGATGGTGCCTGACTGCTGTTGAAACAGCGCCGCCAGTGCTGCAGGATTGACTCCGGGCACCGGCACGAAGGTGCCTATACGATAGACAATCAGAGCTCCAAGCAGGAACAGTATTCGCTGCTTGATCTCTGTGAGGTGCCCGAACTTGCCGGCGCCAGCGCTCATTGTATCTTTTGCTGCCATCGTAGAATCCGTTTAATATCCCTGTGCAATCAGCCTACTCTTCGACACTGCCGCCAGCTTTTTCAATCGCTGCACGGGCGCCTTTGGTCGCACGAATTCCTTTCAATGTAACCGCCTTGTCAATCGTGCCCGATAGAATGACCTTGGCGCGCTTCATACTGTGGGGAAGAATATTCGCCGCATGCAGCGCGTTCATATCAACGACGTCAGCAGCGACCGAGGCGATCTCATTGAGGGTCAACTCAGCGGTGTATTTTGCCATGCGGGAGTTAAAGCCAACTTTTGGCAGACGGCGCTGCAGAGGCATCTGACCGCCTTCAAAGCCGACCTTTCTGAAACCGCCGGAACGTGATTTCTGACCTTTATGTCCGCGTCCGCATGTTTTTCCAAGCCCGCTACCAATGCCGCGACCAACGCGTTTACGCGCCCTGGTGCTGCCTTCTGCAGGCTTTAGTGTATTCAGATGCATATCAGCTCTCCGTAACAACCTTTACCATGTAAGAGACTTTGTTCACCATCCCTCTGGTAGACGCGGTATCTTCAACTTCAACAACCTGGTGCATTCTGCGCAGCCCAAGTCCTCTGACACACGCTTTATGCGCCTTGAGGCGGCCGTTCATGCTGCGCACCAACTTGACTTTCATCATGTTCTTGTCTGCCATTGCTTACTCCAGAATCTCTTCTACGCTCATGCCACGTTTCGCTGCCACATGTTCAGGACTGGTCATTGTAGTGAGACCCTGCACGGTTGCACGGATGACGTTGAGCGGGTTATTGGTGCCGATACATTTGGCGAGTACATTATGCACACCGACAACCTCAAATACTGCACGCATAGCGCCCCCCGCTATAATTCCAGTACCCTGGGAGGCAGGTTTCATGAAAACCTTTGCAGCCCCATGACGCCCAATCAAGGGATATTGAACGGTGTCGCCATTCAGGCTGACACTCTTCATATTCTTGCGTGCGTTTTCCATTGACTTCTGGATTGCTATCGGAACCTCACGCGCCTTGCCCTGACCGAAACCAATACTGCCTTTCCCGTCACCAACTACTGTCAGCGCCGAGAAACTGAAGATACGTCCACCTTTAACGGTCTTGGCGACACGATTGACAGTGACAAGCTTTTCAATAAAATCCTGACCGTCACCTTGAGAATCAAATTTTGACATCGCTGTTCCTCTTAAAATTGCAAGCCGGCTTCACGAGCAGCATCTGCGAGTGATTTCACACGACCATGAAACCTGAATCCGGCGCGATCGAAAGCAACTGACTCGATTCCTGCTGCTTTTGCACGCTCTCCAATAGCCTTGCCAACCGATGCGGCAGCTGTTGCATTTCCTGTTGATCCTTCGAAACTTTCACGGATTGATTTTTCAATAGTGGAAGCGGCTGCGACAACTTCGGCGCCATTCGGTGCGATAACCTGGGCATAGATATGCCTGGGCGTACGAAAAATCGTCAAACGATGCCGACCTGAATCATGGATCCTCGCGCGGGCTTTACGAGCACGGCGCAAACGACTTTGTTTCTTATCCATCGTCCTAACCTCTTATTTCTTTTTCGCTTCTTTACGCAGCACATGCTCGTCCGCGTAGCGTATACCCTTGCCTTTATAAGGCTCAGGCGGTCTGTATGAACGAATCTCTGCAGCAACCTGACCAACTTGCTGCTTATCTGCACCCGAAACAACTATCTCGGTCTGTGAAGGCACCTGAATTGTAATACCTTCAGGCACCGCATAATTCACAGGATGGGAAAAACCAAGATTCAGATCGAGAATCTTGCCCTTCATTGCGGCACGGTAACCGACGCCAATCAGGGTCAGTTTCTTTTCGAAGCCATCAGAACAGCCAATCACCATGTTATTCAGCAATGCCCGGGTGGTGCCGGCCAATGCCCACGTGTTCCTGGATTCCTTACGTGGCGCAACATGCAGCTCGCCATCCTGCTGAGAAACATCGACAGCAGAATTAACACTCCATGAAAGCGTCCCTTTGGGACCCTTGACCTGCACGTCCTGCCCATTAATTTTGACTTCAATAGCAGATGCAATGGGAACCGGCGCTTTAGCAATACGTGACATAACCGCCTCCTTTATGCAACAAAGGCAATGACTTCACCACCGTGACCAGCCTTACGCGCCGCACGATCAGTCATTAAACCTTTTGATGTTGAAATAATAGCGATGCCCAGCCCGTTTCTTACCCTGGGCAGTTCATGCTTGTTTTTATAGATACGCAGACCGGGACGGCTTACGCGTTGAATGAGGTCGATCACAGGTTCTCCCTGAAAGTATTTGAGCTCAACATTCAGCTCGGACTTTACTTCAGAAGATGCGTGAAAACCTTTGATGAAGCCTTCATCTTTGAGCACCGCAGCCAATGCTTTCTTGACTTTGGATGATGGCATCGTGACAGAAACCTTGTTTCGCGCCTGAGCATTGCGGATACGCGTCAACATATCCGCAACTGGATCTGACATACTCATTAGGAGTCTCCTGTGGGTCAGCCCGCCGTGGCGGCGCGATACCCTGATTAAATAAAATAAACGACCTTCAAACGAAGGCCGCATATTATACATAGCTATGACCGGCAATGCCAGTCGAATTTAGATTCTCTTTGTTACCAGCTGGCTTTCTTCAGGCCGGGAACATCGCCGCGCATTGCGGCTTCACGCAGTTTGTGACGGCACAGACCAAATTTGCGGTAAACGGCATGCGGCCGTCCTGTAATACGACAGCGGGTTTGCTGACGGGATGCGCTCGCATCACGCGGCATCTTCTGAAGCTTCAGTACAGCTGCATCAATCTCTTCGTAACTGCTGTCGCGGTTGTTGATAATCGCTTTCAATGCTGCACGTTTCTCAGCATATTTTGCGACAGTTTTTGCGCGTTTTGCTTCACGTGCAATCATGCTTTTCTTTGCCATAGTCTCTTACCGAATTCTCTTAGGCGAAATTATTTAAACGGAAAGTTGAAAGCTTCCAGCAGTGAATGACCCTCTTCGTCATTTTTTGCTGAAGTAGTAATACAGATATCCATGCCTCGAATTGCATCAATCTGATCGTAATTGATCTCGGGGAACATAATCTGCTCCTTGATACCCATATTGTAGTTTCCGCGTCCGTCAAATGACTTGCCGTTCAGTCCGCGGAAATCGCGCTCTCTGGGTAACGCAATGCTGATGAGGCGATCGAGGAATTCATACATGCGCTCGCGACGCAGTGTAACCTTGCAGCCGATCGGCCAGCCTTCACGAATTTTAAATCCGGCAACAGATTTGCGCGCCCTGGTAACAACAGGCTTCTGTCCGCTGATTTTTGTCATATCAGTGGTTGCATGCTGGATGATTTTTTTGTCCCCAGTTGCCTCGCCAACACCCATATTCAGTGTGATTTTTTCAATACGCGGAACAGCCATGGCACTGGAGTAGCCGAATTTCTCGGTTAATTGCGGTATCACGTTGTCACGATAATGATCTAGTAACCTGCTCATCTGCTTCTCGCCTTATACATCAACAATCTCGCCGTTGGACTTGTAGAAACGCACCTTGCGTCCATCATCCAGCGACTTGAACCCAACACGATCACCCTTATTGGTCATCGGGTTGTAAATTGCCACATTGGAAGCATCCATGGGCATCTCTTTATCAATAATGCCGCCTTGCTCCCCTTTGTTGGGATCAGGCTTAACGTGCTTTTTAGCCAGGTTGATATTCTCGACGACAATACGCCCCTGATCAACACTGAGTACTGTTCCACGCTTACCACTGTCCTTGCCGGCAATAACAATGACGTCGTCACCCTTCCTAATTTTATTCATAGCCATGAAATCAACCTCACAACACTTCAGGAGCAAGTGAAATAATCTTCATAAACTTTCCGCTACGCAATTCACGCGTAACCGGTCCGAAGATACGTGTGCCTACTGGTTGCAACTGTGCATTCAGCAACACTGCAGCATTACCATCAAAACGGATCAGTGAACCGTCACCACGACGCACACCCTTGCGAGTGCGCACCACAACGGCGTTGTAAACATCGCCTTTTTTCACCTTGCCACGCGGGATGGCTTCTTTGATACTGACTTTGATGACATCGCCAATGCCTGCATAGCGGCGGTGTGACCCGCCCAGCACCTTGATACACTGAACGCGCTTGGCGCCGCTATTATCGGCAACATTCAGGTTTGTCTGCATCTGAATCATCAGATTACTCCACGAAAAATTCTACTGGATCAGGCCCTTGCAGGGCTCTCAATAATTTCAACCAGGCGCCACCTTTTGCTGCGTGACAGCGGGCGACACTGTTCGACCATGACGATATCGCCGATACGACACTCATTGTTGGCGTCATGTGCATGCACCTTGGTGGATCGACGGATAAATTTCCCGTAAATCGGGTGTTTTACCTGACGTTCGATCAATACGGTGATGGTTTTATCCATCTTGTCGCTGGTAACACGCCCCTGGATCTTACGGTTTGATGCTTGTTCTTCATTCATGATGCGCTACCTGCCATCTTTTCATTCATCACGGTTTTGATTCTGGCAATATTCTTGCGGACCTTTTTCACCTGGTCCGGGCGCGCCAACTGACCTGTTCCCTGCTGCATACGCAAGGTAAATTGCTCTTTGAGCAAATCATGCAGTTCCTGTTCCAGCTCTACCTGGCTCTTGCTACGGAGTTCTGTTGCTTTCATTAGAGGATCGTCCGCCTGGTAAAAGTGGTTGCTACGGGAAGTTTTGCGGCAGCAAGTTGAAATGCCTCGCGAGCCAGCTCTTCAGGGACACCCTCGATTTCATACAGCATAAGACCCGGCTGGACCTGCGCCACCCAGTATTCGACGCCCCCCTTACCTTTACCCATTCGCACCTCGAGAGGCTTCTTGGTGATCGGCTTGTCAGGAAAGACGCGGATATAGAGCTTGCCGCCACGCTTTACTGTACGTGTAATCGTACGTCGAGCAGCCTCGATCTGACGTGAGGTAATGCGGCCTCTTGACGTGGCCTTGAGACCAAATTCGCCGAAGCTGACCTTACTGCCTCTCTCTGCCAGACCGCGATTGCGACCCTTTTGCATTTTACGGAATTTTGTTCGTTTTGGCTGGAGCATGATTTAACCTTTATTGCCTCTACCCTTACTACTACGGCCTCTGGTCTTCTTCGGCTCTGTTTTCTCTGCAGGCATATCTGCATAGACTTCACCCTTGAAGACCCACACCTTGATACCGATGATGCCATAGGTCGTCATGGCCTCTGCTGTACCGTAATCAATATCAGCACGCAAGGTATGCAACGGCACGCGGCCTTCACGATACCATTCGCTTCTGGCGATTTCGGCGCCGTTAAGGCGTCCACCGATATTGATTTTTATACCACCGGCGCCGAGACGCATTGCTGTTTGCACAGAGCGTTTCATGGCGCGGCGAAACATGATACGACGCTCAAGTTGTTGCGCGATGCTCTCGGCAACCAGGGTTGCATCCAGTTCAGGCTTGCGAATCTCTTCAATACTGATCTGTACCGGAACACCCATGAGAGCGGATACTTCCGTACGCAGTTTATTGATATCTTCACCCTTCTTGCCGATCACTAT
>Ga0209013_10002877_pt1 | contig 15501 bp, 14 predicted proteins | sample Cruoilmetagenom2_FD_187291 | JGI IMG/M metagenome (GOLD analysis project Ga0209013, IMG submission 187291) | Oil polluted marine microbial communities from Coal Oil Point, Santa Barbara, California, USA - Sample 2 (SPAdes) (version 2) | ecosystem: Environmental > Aquatic > Marine > Oil seeps ... | reverse complement strand
TGCGCCTTCATCACTGGGGTCTTTCTCCATGGTGAGATCGGAACTCCGAAGCCCGAGAGTCCTTTCTCGTGGCTGGCCGCATTCGCATGTCTCGGTAACGGAGTTCTGGCGATTGGTAGGCTTGTGTGGCTGAACGGTCTCGGCGGCCTTCTGGGTGGTTTTCCATTCGGCCTCCAGGGCGGAGGGAGCCCGGCGGCAGCCGGTTTTGCGTACGGAAATACATTCCTCTATACCGCCGGTCTCATGAATCTACTCGCAGTGCTCGACGTATCGGACATTTCCCGCGGAGAGAAGGACTGAGATGGATCACCTTCTCCTCATGATCTGGCATGCTTTGCTGGTCTCCCTGTTCTTCGCCTTCCTCTGGAGATCGACCGCCGTCGGCCGACGAAATCTTTTCCTGAAGACCTTCCTGATCATGATGGTCGGGGCCGCCGCATTGGGATGGCTGATGTTCCCGTTCCCCTGATGGTTAGCCCGCATACCTCACCAACTTCCTGCTGCGGACGCCGATGCACCGCACCCAGCGGGGTTTTCTCGCCTCGGGGTGCTCGACGTACCGCAAGTACGCGCTCCGCGATAACCCCACTGTGCACGGCACCTCGCCGCCCTCGCGACGGAACCCGGTGAGATATGCGGGCTTGGCCGGTTCGCGGAATCGTTATCTTCGCAAATCTGGTGTACGCGGCCGCTCTGTTGCTACTTGGAGTCGTCCCTGACCTCCCTGGTGCTGCGGTGGATATCCCCGATTTCGTTGCTCACGGGATCGCCTATGCGGCTCATACCGCCCTCATGTTTGCCTTGCTCCGTCCTTTGGTTGGAAGAGGCAAGGCCGCGGTTCTGGCCTTCGCCGGAGCCGTTCTTTACGGTGGGCTTGTCGAGGCCCTGCAGTTTTTGCAACCGGCTCGCACCGTGGAGATTCGAGACGTACTCGCCAATTCGGTTGGCGCGGGGCTGGCGTCAATGACCCTCTACTTCGTGACTGGCCCGAGTGCGACGGATGGCCGTGGATGAGTAAGAGAGATCTGATGGTGGTCGCGGGCGAGGTCTCTGGAGATATCCATGCCGGAAACATGCTCGCCGAACTTCACCGAATCAACCCGGAAATCCGTGCCTTTGGAGTTGGTGGGGAACGGTTGACGACTGCGGGTCTCGACCTGGTGGCCTCGACCGACGAGCTTGCCCACATGGGGCTGGTTGAGGTGTTGCGCGAACTGCCTCGAATCCGTCAGGTCATGCGTCGACTGGTGGCGGAGGCAGAGCGCCGCCGACCCGTAGTTGCGGTATTGGTAGATTCCCCGGATTTCAACCTTCGCCTCGCGGGACGTCTCCGGAAGCTCGGCATACCCGTCGTTCTTTATGTCTCGCCGCAACTCTGGGCGTGGCGGCGGGGTAGGGTTCGGACAGTTCGAAAGTTGGCCCAAGAAGTGCTCTGCATCCTCCCATTCGAGGTGCCATTTTATGAGGCCCACAACGTACGCGCTCGTTATGTCGGACATCCTTTGGTGGATGACATCGATCGCGTCGGCCTCCTCGGTCGGACTGCTACTCCGGAACGGGGATGGCTCGCCATGATGCCGGGTTCACGTGTCATGGAGGTCCGCCAACTCCTGCCGGTGATGCTGCAGACTCTTCGATTGATGCCGCCTACGCAGGTCAAGGCAGCAGTGCTGGTCGAGGCACCTGGGATGGAGGGCGAGATCGATGACGTTCTCGCGACTTGCGCCGCCGATCCTCGACTTCGCCGGGTCCGCGGCGAGATGCGCCGGCGCCAGCTGTCAAGCTGCGAGCTGGCCTGGACGGCCTCCGGGACCGCTACCCTGGAGTGCGCCCTCCTCAACGTGCCGATGGTCGTTGGATATCGGCTCCAACCGATCTCCTATGCGCTGGCGAAGCTATTGGTCAGGGTGCCAAACGTTGCGCTTGTTAATTTGATTGTGGGCAGATCGGTGGTTCCGGAGCTTCTCCAGAAGATGTGGTGTGCGGATCGCCTGGCGGCAGTCACTTCAGAAATCGTCGAGAGTGGAGTGGCAAGTCAAAAGGCAGGTTTGGCGGAAGCTCGCGCAATGCTCGGAAGCCCGGGAGCCTCGCGACAGGCAGCCGAAGCGATCACGGAGTATTTCGTTTAGCTCGCCATAGATGGCGGCTTCCCGTTCCACAGGAATCGCTATCGGAATCGGCCTCGAAAAATTGGCGTTCTACCGAGACCATCGATTGCGATCCCGATAGCGACCGGTGGTGAACAAAATCGGGGTAGAATCCCGAACCTGGAGGGTTGATGGCGGAGGTGCAGAAAAAGAAACTGAAACGAATTGATCAGCCGCCTGTGCGGGTAGGGATGATCAGCCTCGGCTGCGCCAAAAACCTCGTCGATGGCGAGACCATGCTCGGGCATCTCGAACGGGCAGGGGTCGAGCTCACGGCTGATCCCACTCGAGCCGACGTGGTACTCGTGAACACCTGCGGCTTCATTGACGACGCCAAACGCGAATCCATCGACTCCATCCTCGAGGTGGTCCAGGCAAAACAGAAGGGCGAGGTCTGCAGGCTCGTGGTAACCGGGTGTATGGCCCAGGCGTACGCTGAGGAACTCCGTCGGGAGATCCCTGAAATCGATGCGTTCGTAGGTCTGGACGAACTCGAGCGGATCACCGAGGCGGTCCGCGGTGAGCTTTCGGGCCACCTACCCGACCAACGAGGCGCCCTCAAGGTCTACGATCACCACAACCCGCGAATTCTCTCAACCGGCAGCTTCGCATATCTCAAGGTAGCTGAGGGTTGTAACAACCCCTGTTCCTTTTGTCATATCCCGGAGATGCGCGGAGGATTTCGATCACGGACGATCGATGATCTGGTGAGCGAAGCCTGTTCTCTCGAACAGCGCGGCGTCAGAGAGCTGGTACTCATCGCCCAGGACACGACCCGCTATGGCGAAGACCTTGGCCTCGAGAATGGCCTCCGGTTGTTGGTTGAAAATCTCCTGGCTTCGACAACCGTGCCGTGGATCCGATTTCTTTATGCCTACCCCGCGACCCTCGACGAGGGGTTATTCGATCTCATGGCTGCCGAGATTCGATTTCTCTCCTATCTTGATATCCCGCTGCAGCACGCGAGCCGGTCAGTTCTCAAGGCGATGAAACGAGGCGGTGATGCCCGTTCCTATCGGGCGATGATCGAGCGCGCCCGAGCAGTTGTGCCAGAGTTGACACTTCGCTCGACCTTCATCGTCGGTTTCCCAGGAGAGGGTGAGGAAGAGTTTGCCGAGTTGTTAGATTTTGTGCGCGAGGTGAAGTTCGATCACCTTGGTGCTTTTTCCTATTCTTGGCAGGAGGAAAACCCGGGCGCTGCCCTTGGCGATCCCGTCTCGGAGGAGGAGAAGGCCCAAAGGCACCGTCTCCTGATGGAGGCGCAACAGGAAATCGCGTTGGGCCGCAATCACGCTCTGATCGGTCGGACCTTGCCGGCCCTCGTTGCCGGGCCCCTTCCCGAGATGGAGCTACTACTCGAGGCAAGGCTCCAAAGACAGGCGCCAGAAATTGACGGCCGTTTGTTGATCAACGATGGCACCGCTTCTCCGGGATCGTTGGTCGAAGTAGAAATCACGGAAGCCCACGAGTACGACACTGTAGGTCGTCTGGTCCGAGTCGTGACGCCCGGTGAGGTGACTGCGTTGCGCCTGCCGGTCATGGGCTGAAGTTCTGGTATGGAAGTTCTTCGCGATCCCCTTGGCAACGACGATCCACCTCGTGGCGCCGTCCTCAGTATCGGAAATTTCGATGGGGTTCATCGGGGTCATCAGGCCGTCCTGTCACACGTCGTCGAGCGCGCCCAAGCCCTTGGCACGGATGCTCTGGCGATGACTTTTGATCCCCACCCGATCAAGCTTCTACGTCCGTCGGATGCGCCGCGCCTCTTGACTACACTCGAACAACGTCTCGCCCTGATCGCCAGGACTGGTATTGAAACCTGCCTTTTGGTTCCCTTCACTCATCGTGTTGCAAGAATGACTGCAGAAGACTTTGTTCGCGATGTACTCGTTCAACGCCTTGCGCTCCAGGAGGTTTACATCGGCAAGAACTTCAGGTTTGGCGCCGATCGAGGCGGCGACGTCGATTTGCTGACGAAAATGGGAGACGACCTCGGCTTCCGAGCTGCCTCGTCTCCAATCGTCGAGCACGGAGGCGGAGTGGTGTCGTCGACCAGGGTTCGACAGGCCGTCGGCGATGGCAGGGTAGAGGAGGCGGGAGGTCTTCTCGCCAGGGCAGTTTTCATCGATGGACGAGTGTTGGAGGGCAAGCGGCTCGGGCGGACTCTCGGGTTTCCGACCCTCAACATCGAGGTTGAAAACGAACTCCAGCCGGACCGCGGTGTCTACGTAACCGCCGTACATATTCCGTCGTTCGAACGCACATTTTCAGCAGTCACAAATGTCGGTGTGCGGCCCACGATTTACCAAAACTCCGTGACCACCGTCGAAAGTCACCTTCTGGGTTTCACCGCTGACGTCTATCGGGAGCGGGTGCGCCTTTTCTTCCTCAAGAGGCTGCGCGAAGAACGTACATTTGATTCCACAACCCAGTTGATGGCCCAGATTCGACTCGACGTTCAGAACTCTCGGGATTACTTCGAGAACCACTCCGTTGGTAGCCTGCCTTTGGTCCTTACGTGAGCCTCGCAACCGCTCTGATTTTGCTTGCCGCCCTCGCTGTCTCAGCTGCAATACTGCTGATAGTGGTCGCCTTGGTGTGGTGGGTCGATCGCTACGATCGGGAACCCTTGCATTTGGTGGTGATGGTGTTCCTTTGGGGGGCATCCGCCGCACCACTGATTTCCGTGACCCTTTTCGGTTTGATCGATCGACTTCTGAGTGGTTTCGACCAAACGTCGACGGGTGCCTTGATCAGCCTCGGCCTCTTGACGCCGATGGTCGAGGAGTTTTCCAAGGCCGTGGCCGTTGTGCTGGTCGTGATTTTTTCGAGGCAATTCGACAATCCCACTGACGGCGTCGTCTATGGCACCGCAGTCGGTCTGGGGTTTGCCGTTTCCGAGAATGTTATATACGGCATTTCTGCGGGTGTTCATCTGCACAGCGCAGCCGGAATTCTGGTCCTTGTTGGTGGCAGAACCCTATTGTCGGCTGGGGTTCACGCCGTCAGCAGCGCCGCATTCGGAGGTTTCCTGGGACACGCGATGATGAGCGGGAGATTCTCGGCAAAAATCGCGTGGGCGGCGACCGGATTGCTGGCCGCGATTTTCCTTCACGGGTCCTGGAACCTTTCGTTGGTGAGATTCGGGCCGGTGGGGGAGAGCGGTGCCCCGCGCCTCTGGTTGGCGGCCCTTCCGGTTCTCTACCTCGTTTACATCTTGGCGTTGGCTCTAGTGCTCCACTCTGAACACCGCATCCTCAGGCAGCAGCTTCGCGACGAGGTTGAGCTGGGATTGGTGCCGTCCTGGGTGCTCGATGTGATTCCATTCTACCGCCGAAGGATTCGCGCCAACTGGTGGCCATCAAGGATTGAACGCACCGTGATTGCACGCCTTCTCACGAGAGTGGCCTTCCGAAAGCATTCCCTTCGAAACCTCCCTCCAAGTGAAGCAGCCATTGCCTCCCTCGAAGTCGTGAGGTTGCGTCAGAGGCTGCGGGAGATCCTTGACCCTGAAGATCCCGAACCATCCTAATTCGCATTTCTCACGCAGTGAGATATGCGAATTAGAGTGTTAAACCTTTGTCGAAAGACCTTGCAGGCGCGTGCTCGAATTGTACGATAGGGAATGGACAGAAGATCAATCCCCGAACTCGATTCAGACGGGCTTTTGGAGCTGATCCAAAATCGCAATCTGGATGAAATCGAGATTGTAAAGGTCTTGCGCTCACCGTTCTGCACGGCCCGTATTGCAGAGCGAATCGCCTCCGATCCAGCACTCATGGGGACGCACGAGGTTCGTGAAAAGCTCGCTGGATTCCCGGGATTTACATTTGGACGAGCCCTCGATCTAATCGCAACTCTACCTTGGACTTCACTCCTGTCTCTCTCCCAGTCGCCCCGGACACCGCCCGTGGTACGCCGTCACGCCGAACGCAAGCTGCTCGCACAACTCGTGTCGATGGCACTTGGTGAGAAGATTGCGCTCGCCCGGCGGGCCCACAGGGCTCTCTTCCCGGCTTTGATCAACACCGCCGACGGACAGGTGCTCTGTGCCCTTCTCAACAACGCTCGTTTGGTGGAGAACGACATTCTCGTCATTCTCAACACCTCTGAGCCGCCCCTGCAATTCTTCTTGGAGGTAGCAGGCCATCGCAAATGGGGGCCGTACATTCAGGTCCGACGAGCTCTCGTTGTGTGTCCACACACGCCGTTGCCTCTGGCCTTGAGTGTTCTCGTTCAGCTATCGGTTTCAGAACTCCGTCGCGTCTTGGAGAATCCCCATCTGTCTGAGGATGTTCGCGACGCCGCCTACTCTCTGCTCGAAAGAGAAGCTTCTGGACAGCGAAGGGTGATAGACTTCAACGGTGATGACAGCGATGGAGGGGGCGCCCAACCACCCGAAGGCTTTCGGTGAGGAGCTGCAAAGGCTTCGCGAAAGCACAGGGTTGAGTTTGGAAGACATTGCGGAAGAAACCAAGATTTCGAGGCAAATACTCAGATCCCTCGAATCGGGCGATTTCCGATTTCTCCCGCAGAAGGTTTTCAGCCGGAATTTTGTCACCCAATACGCAGCTGTTGTAGGGGCCGACCCTGGACAATTGGCGGATGCCTTCGAGGCTGCCTGGGAGCGGTTTCTGCTCGCCTCCGGAAACCACCTGCAGATTGATGTCGATGAAGCCCCTTTCATTAACACCATTCGTTGGAGATTCTGGCTGCCGGTAACAATCGCCGCGGCAATTCTGATTGTGGCGGCTGTGGTTATTATTAGAAGTTCGGCGCCTGAGGTGCACCTTGCGGCTGAAAGCCGATCTACGCCAATGCCACGCACCGCGACCAACCCCGTTACGGCATCACCGTCGATGCTCCCTACAGCAACAGAGATTGTAGACGAGGCTGACCACGTATCAATCATGGTGAGGGTCCAACCAGAAATGGAGTGCTGGATTCACTTCCGTGATCGGGATGGCGTTGCCGGCGGGAAACTGCTGGCGGGAGGGTCAGAGGAGCGTTTTGATCTCAAGGGTCCGGTAAAGCTCACAGTGGGCGATGCAGATGCTGTGGTCATCGAAATCGCCGGAGTTGAGTACACCGGCCTTGGCCGACCCGGGCAGGTCGTCCACACCGAAGTCAGCGGGGAGGGCCTGGTCGTTCTCGGGCCGAGGGCGAGAAATGAATGACCGGAAGCCTGTTTCCGGCGCCGACCTCATTGCGGGAATCGTAAAAGGTCAGGTGCCGCGTCAAGTCCGTCTATTCGCGGCTCAGGGTCTGCTGCCAATCTCGCGCGAGGAACTTCTGGGCCTGCAGTGTGTTCTGAGCTCCGACCCAGATGAAGAGCTGGCCAGGGTGGCTGCAGAATCTGTACGGGGCGAAGAACTGAACACGATCCTTGAATGGCTTCAAACCCAGCCCCCCGAGTCGATAGTGCTGGATCAACTGATTCGAGTGCGTGAGGAAGAACCCATCTGGGCAGCTGTAGCGGGCCACCCGGGTGTGTCCGACGAAACTCTACGCGTCATCGCGAAGAATGCATCTCCCATGGTGCAGGACATCATCATCACCAACCAGGTGCGACTCCTCGGTTGCCTCGAAATCCTTGATGACCTGCGCGCCAACACCCAGGTCAACCAGGTGGTGCTGCGCAGGGTCCGTGAGTTCGAGGAGGAGTTCATTCAAAAGGTCCTGGCCAAAGAAGAGGCCGCGGCCAAAGCGGGACCAAGCGTCGAAGAAGCGATTGAGGCATTGCACGCAATCGGCGCCCATATCCCCAAAGAGCTCTCGATGCCATATCCGCTAACCGAAGATGAAGAACTCGAGGACGCGATCAGGAGAGCAGGCGAATCAGCTCATTCCAGGCTCCTGATGATGAGCGTTCACGAGCGGATTATTTGCGCCCTCAGGGGTACTCGGGAAGAAAGGGCGCTTCTCATCAATAGCCGAAATCGACTGATTCAAAGGTCGGTGCTGGCCTGCCCGAAGCTCAGTCATAGTGAAATTGAACAATTCGCATCGTCGCGGAGCGTCGCCCAGGAGGTGATCAAGCTGATCGCCGACAACAGCCGATGGTTGCGCCAGTATCCCGTGATCAACGCTCTTGCGATGAACCCGAAAACTCCGGTCTACACCGCCAAATCAATTCTTCCTCGCCTCAACTACCGCGATAAGATGCGGGTTTCCCGCGATCGAAACCTCCCTCCGGTAACGCGGAAGATCGCCGAGAAATTGCTCGACACGAGGCGGTAGGTCGGCGCTGCGGCGCCGTATCCAGACTCATCCTCAGTCATTGCGAAGGTACTATGAACGTGGTAGTTTCGTCGTGGTGGCTATGGAGTAATCGAGGATGCGCAAGCAAGTTACATTTTATGACACGCTCGGTGTCGAACGGGACGCGCCCGACCAGGATATTCGGATGGCGTTTCGCAGGCTGGCCTTGAAATATCACCCGGATCGTTTCTCGGACGATCAACGGGAGGATGCTGAGGAGCGTTTCCAGGGCATCACCGAGGCGTTTAACGTCCTCAGCCATCCGGAGAGTCGAGAAAAATACGATAAGGACGTTTCGCAGGGCACCGACGTCAAGAAGATGGACGCCAAGGAGATTTCCCGCAGGCTGGCTGCCAAGGGAGCGCAGCTGATGCGGGAAGGCAAAATGGCGGAAGCTGTCGAATGCCTCAAAACTGCGGTTGACCACGATGACGACAACGCACGGGCCCATTACTTTTATGCACAGGTCATCGCTCGTATTTCGGGCCGGGAACGTGACGCCTTGAGACACGTTGAAAAGGCTGTCAGCCTGGAATCTGGTAATGCAATAATGAAGGCTGAAGCGGCAGTACTTTCCCTGGCTGCGGGAATGAAGACCCGCGCCCTTCGCCACGCTCAACAGGCGCTCAGGTTGGATCCAACCAATGTCAAGGCTACGGAAATCATCAACGTGGTTGAGGGCGGGGATACAAGCAAGGAGGGAAGCCTTATGGGGCGCCTCCGGGGAAAGAGCTAAAACACATTGAATCTGAAGACGGATGATCGGGTCGAACTGGAGGCTGCTGGGGCAACCGATGTCGGCATGAAGCGGCGCCTCAATGAGGACGTTTTCGTCGTTGACTCGGATGTCGGCATGTACCTCGTTGCCGATGGCATGGGCGGGCATGCGGCGGGAGAAGTCGCTTCCCGGTTGGCCACTGACGAGATTCTGCGAGCATTCACTGAAGGTACGAGCGACGCGGATGAAACCTGGCCCGAGCATTGGGACACGGGACGCAGCGCGACCGCCAATCTCATAGTCGATGCGATTGTAGCCGGCCACCACCGCGTCACGACGGCGATGAACAACGATGCCGAGCTCAAGGGAATGGGTACCACCGTGGTGGTGGCGGTCTATCTCCGCGGTGAAGGCAAGGTCGTGATCTGCCACGTTGGCGATAGTCGGGCCTACCGATATCGTCGTGGTGGACTATTGCTGCTCACCAATGACCACTCGTGGGTGCACGAACAGGTCGAGGCCGGGTTCCTGACCGAGGAGGCAGCGCGTACTCATCCCCTGAAAAATGTCGTCACGCAGGCCCTGGGCGGAAACAGCGAACCGAGGGTCGACGTCCTCGAGGACGAGATCGACGAAGGCGATGTCTATATGTTGTGTTCCGACGGGCTGAATTCCATGCTGACCGATGGCGAGATTTCTGCGGTCCTGGAAACCGGGGGTTCGTTGGATGAGACCTGCAACCGCCTGATCTCCGAGGCCAACGAGCGGGGCGGCAATGACAACATCAGCGTTGTTCTCATGCGCCTCAAGAGCGGCAAGCCGGTCGATCCCTCCTAAAACGTTGTTTCTAATTTCTTCGGGTACCGAGAATGCGGTCCGCGAACGCGTTGTTGATTCTGAGTGGAGCCGATGATGTCTGATTTCAAACTCGAAATGTCCTCTCAGTACGGCGGAGTTCCGGGGCAGCTCCTTCTTGTAATCCTAGATGGCGTAGGACTTTACCGAGGACGCGCTGAGGGCTACGACGGAAACGCCTTCGACCTTGCCAAGACCCCGAACCTTGACCGTCTCTTTGCAGAGGCGCCCGTCTTTCTCGAAATCAAGGCCCACGGTTCGGCGGTTGGTCTGCCGAGCGAAGAGGATATGGGAAATTCCGAGGTCGGCCACAACGCGATTGGCGCCGGCAGGGTCTTTGAGCAGGGCGCGAAACTGGTGAATCAGGCGATTTCGAGTGGCGCTGTTTTCGAGGGACGAACCTGGCAGTGGCTCGTCGAAAACGTCAAGGCCAACGACAGCACCTTTCACCTGATCGGCTTGCTGTCAGACGGTAACGTACACAGCCACATCGACCATGTAGAGGCTTTGATTCGGCATCTCGCCATCGATGGTGTGCGGAGGGTCAGGGTGCACGCTCTTGCCGACGGACGGGATGTCGACCCTGTCTCGTTCGATGTATACCTCGAAAACCTGGAACGGATTCTCGACGAAGTCGGCGAAGATGGCATCGACGCGCGGTTTGCCTCAGGCGGCGGACGAATGCAGATCACGATGGATCGCTACGAGGCCGACTGGGAGATGGTGCGGCGTGGATGGAAAACGCATGTCGCGGGTGAGGGAAGAGGCTTCACGAACGCCGCGGAGGCGGTCGAGGTATTGCGGAGCGAAAACCCCGGTGTGATCGATCAGGACCTGCCGCCATTCGTGATCGTAGGAAGTAACGGGTTGGCGGTGGGTCCTATCGGTGACGGCGATTCGGTGGTGTTCTTCAACTTTCGTGGCGATCGTGCCATCGAGATTTCGCGCGCCTTTGCTGAATCCGATTTCGATGTCTTTGAGCGGGTGCCCAACCCGGAGGTGTTGTACGCCGGAATGATGGAGTACGACGGGGATCTGAGGATTCCGCCCCACTTCCTGGTAAGTCCCCCCGCTATTTCTCGAACGCTTTCCGAGTATCTGGTCCATAACGGTGTCAACCAGCTTGCGGTAGCCGAGACTCAGAAGTTTGGACACGTGACATATTTCTGGAACGGAAACAACTCGGTGCCCTTCGATGCCGCCCTCGAAGACTGGATTGAGGTACCGTCTGACAACGTATCCTTCGACAAGAAACCGGAGATGAAGGCCCGCGAGGTGTGCGACGAGGTGATTAAAGATCTCGAGACAAAGGCGCACAGATTCATTCGAGTCAACTTTGCGAACGGTGACATGGTGGGTCACACGGGCTCGATCGAAGCGGCGGTCCAGGCGATCGAGGTCGTCGACGAATGCATTGGTCGCCTCGAGGATGCGGTCCGAGAGGCGGGAGCCACCATGGTTGTCACGGCCGATCACGGAAACCTCGACATGATGTGGGAGGTCGATCGAAGAACAGGATTGACCAAGCTCGACGGCAACGGCAACCCGGTTGTCAAAACAAGCCACACCCTATCACCGGTGCCGTGGTGTCTTTATGGGGCGGACGCGGATCGTTTCAAAATCAACACCTCGGTAAATGAACCGGGCCTCGCCAACATTGCAGCGACGTTGTTGACCCTCCTCGGCTTCTCGGCCCCTTCCGACTACCTGCCGTCACTCGTCGAGCGGAACGAGTAAGCTTTTGACTGAATTCACCGCCTTCTGTTAGAGTTCCTGAATGGCGATCCCGACCCCAGCATTCCTTGAACCTATCGAAGAAATGCGATCTCGCATTATCGAACTCGAGACCGCTGGCACGTCGAGTTCGACCACCGACGATGACCTTGTTCATGCGAGGCGCGAGCTCGCGGCGAGGATCGACATGGTCTTCTCCAATCTGTCGCCGTGGCAGCAATGCCAGCTTGCCCGCCACCCGGAACGGCCATATACGTTGGCCTATATTCACAGCATTTTCACTGATTTCACCGAGCTGCGCGGCGACCGAGCATTTGCGGACGATCCCGCCGTCGTCGCTGGACTTGCTCGTTTCGACGGCGAGCCAGTCGTCGTCGTCGGTCACCAGAAAGGACGGGACACGGCTGAAAAGCTCCGGCGGAACTTTGGTATGCCGCGTCCTGAGGGGTACCGAAAAGCTCTTCGGATCATGAAGATCGGCGCACATTTTCGGCGACCGATCATCTCCTTTGTAGATACTCCAGGGGCGTATCCAGGGATCGACGCCGAACAACGGGGGCAGGCGGAAGCGATTGCGAACAATCTCATCGAGATGGCCGCCTTACCGGTGCCGATCATCGTCATAGTGACCGGCGAAGGGGGTTCTGGCGGCGCCCTCGCTCTCGGTATCGGAGATCGGGTGTTGATGCTGGAGCATGCGATCTACTCGGTCATTTCGCCCGAGGGTTGCGCCGCGATCCTTTGGAAAGACCAGGCGCGGGCGGAGGATGCGGCGCGTGCACTTCGGTTGACCGCCAAAGACCTGAAAAAATTCAACATCATCGATGAGATCATCCCCGAACCTCCCGGTGGCGCCCACATGGATCCGGGTCAAATAGCGGAGTCGATATCCGTCGCCATCCGCCGAAATCTCAAACCTCTGCGGAAGCTCAAGCCAGATTCGCTGGTCACTCGGCGTTACAAAAAGTTCCGGTCGATGGGCGTCTTCACCGACCGCTGACCGAATCTCTCATGTCGATTCGCGACCATCTGGCCCGCGTCACTCCCGGCCATTCGGCCCGATTCTGCATATCTCGGTCCCAAGAGTTCCGGGCCAGACAACGAGAATTGGTGTGATATGCGGACATTTGCCGTATTGTGGCGTCATGGCCCATACGATTGAAGTGGCAGCGCGATGAGTGAGATGTCGCGAACCTGGATTCGGCGCCTCACAACTGCAGCGATGGTCCTGCTGCTGGTCGCTTTGGCGATGACGGTCAGTCAACGCTTTCGGAAGTTCCGGGCCCCGGTTACGGAGGTAGACAGCGGAGACGTCGAAAGTGACGGCGGCGACCGCGCGATCGGCGTCTATACGGGTTTTGAATTCGTCGAGAGAGTTGCCGGGAAACTGATTTTCGAGTTGATGTCCAAGCGGACCCTTGGGCTTTCATCGGGTTGGCACGAGATCGAAGGAGTGAGGCTCCAGTTTTACAGAGATGGAGGCTCTGGGGCGGTTTTGATTTCGGATGGTGCAAGCTTCAATATCCAGACCCGGGATGCGCGCCTTGAAGGTGGCGTCCGGATCGAGATGCCAAATGGTGCGGTGTTGACGACGGATGCAGGGAGATTCGAGGCCAGCTCGAGACGTTTTACCGCTAACTCGGATGTCTATTTTTACTCCGGCGCCAGCTTCGGTCGAGCCCGAAACGCGGCCTACGACCTCGAACGCGATGAAGTGATTCTTTCGGAAGGAGTGTTTTTGACCGCTGCTGACGGCACCACCCTCACGGCTCCATCTGCTGTTTATCAACGATCGAAGCAGACGATTTTGTTTCGAGATGGCGGTACGGTTCAGCTCAGAGATTCCCAAGTCAAAGCTCCGAGAATGACGGTCGTCCTCGAAGAGAACGATGGTCCGCCGATCAGAATCGAACTCTCAGGCGGTGTTGAGGCTCGAATTTCCGCGTTGTCTGAGGGCGGCTCGGTCGTAGCCCGAATGGAGAGAGCGGTCGCAGAGCGCGATGCCAGGGACCGCTGGCATATCGACGCCACTACTACCGGCCCCTGGGTTACTATCCAATTCAACGGCGGCGAGGGTTACTTCGAGCGTACCCTTCGGACCTGGATCTTGCGTGCCGTGGTCAGCGACAACGGGATCCTCAACCTTCGTGCTGAACGGGGTGTTTGTATTCACGAGATCCCGGACGAGGGTCCACCGCGATGGGGCGAGGCACAACAAGCACGAGTCTGGTTCTCGGACGGACAGGCGACCGACGTCGAGCTCGTGGAGGACGTCGTACTTCGCGCCGGTGACATCGAGGGGCGTGGTTACCGAGCCCGGCTCTCGCCGCAGGCCGGTTTGACGATGCTGCACGGAGATCCGACCGGACCCGAGAGAGTTCTTTTGCTGAACGAGCGCGGACGCGTGAGCTGTGACCAGGCGCAGATCTTCAATGAGGATGGACGCGCGGAAGCACGCGGTAACGTTCAGGGCTCCATCGCGGATGTTTCGATCATGGGCAACGGCGGAGACGATGCGTCAGATCCTGCCCACTTTGCCTCCGAAATCCTGGAGGTCAGCGGCGAGGGTGCGGTCTATCACCTTCGGGAGAACACAAGGTTCTGGCAGGGGCATCGCCTCCTTCTAGCCGATGATGTTGTATACCAACACGAGCTCACCACGTTGCGTGCTGCCGGCCACGTCAGAACGACGCTCCCGGCCTCACAGCTCGAGCTCGAGGGCAGTCCGGAGGAAGATGTGGTGGTCGTTGCTCGATCCCTGGACTTCAGTCAGGCCAGTGGCGAGGCGATCTACCGGGGAAACGTTCGCTACAGCGATCCCAAGCACACGCTCGCGGCGGCCGAGTTGACGGTCTACTTCGACGATAACAACGAGGTGACCGCGGTCGAGGCTATCGGGGCGGTCGAGTTGGTCGAGTTGGAGACCGGCCGTAGAATGACCGGACAGCGGGCGCGTCGAGAGGTGGCAACACAGGCGGTGACCATCACCGGCAGCCCGGTGCGTCTCACTGACGGTATGGGCAACGCGGTCTCCGGGTCTTCGTTGACCTGGAATCAGGCCGATGGTACCGTCTCGGTCGCCGGAGGCACCGAGACCATTTATTACCCCGAGGAGACACCCTGAGCCCCAAAGCCCTCGACCTCGTTGCAAAGGGCCTTCGCAAGGCCTACCGACGCCGATGGGTCGTGGATGGGATTACGCTGGGGATCGCACCGGGTGAGATTGTCGGTCTCCTGGGGCCGAACGGTGCCGGAAAGACCACTATGTTCTATATGATGGTCGGCCTCGTCCAACCAAACGAAGGTCGCGTTATTCTCGGCGATCGCGATATCACCTCCGAGCCGATGTACAGGCGCGCACGAATGGGTGTCGCGTACCTTGCGCAGGAGCCAAGTTCGTTCAAGCACCTCTCGGTCGAGGACAACATCTGGCTGATCCTGGAGGCTTTGGGCGTCGAAACGAGAGAAGCGCATGACAGGATCGATCGCCTGTTGGACGACTTCGGCCTGGGCGATCTTCGGACACAGCGCGCAGAAACTCTGTCGGGCGGTGAGAGGCGCCGGCTTGAGGTGGCCCGTGCTCTCGCAACCGAACCGACCTTCATATTGTTGGACGAACCCTTCGCCGGCATCGACCCTTTGGCTGTGCTTGATCTCCAGAGAATTATTCGTCGCCTTAAGTCACTAGGAATAGGCGTTTTAATCACAGACCATAACGTTCGAGAAACGTTGAAGATCACCGATCGCGCCTATATAATCAAAGACGGCAAGATTTTTGCTACGGGT
>Ga0209013_10002876_pt1 | contig 15503 bp, 14 predicted proteins | sample Cruoilmetagenom2_FD_187291 | JGI IMG/M metagenome (GOLD analysis project Ga0209013, IMG submission 187291) | Oil polluted marine microbial communities from Coal Oil Point, Santa Barbara, California, USA - Sample 2 (SPAdes) (version 2) | ecosystem: Environmental > Aquatic > Marine > Oil seeps ... | reverse complement strand
TGGCAACTCATAAACGCATTGATGTTCAATCAGAGTATCGCCAGGAAACGATTCCATTACTTGAGGCAGACCAAGCGCTGTTGCAGCAAGCATTACACAATTTAGTCGAGAATGCTATCAAGTATACTGATCATGGGGGTAAGGTTAGGGTGCGTGTAGATAGCCGCCAAGGCTATATGGCATTTGTGGTTAGTGATACCGGCATCGGTATCTCACCCGTTGATCAACCGAGGTTGTTTGAAAGGTTTTATCGTGGAGCTCAGAAGGGTGGAAAACGACAGTCTGGGACTGGTTTAGGTCTTGCGATCGTGAGATCAATCGCTGAGAGGCATGGTGGCAAAGTTTGGGTCGAGAGTAAGCTTGGCAAGGGGAGTACATTCTTCATGATCATTCCACTACGCCAGGAGAAAGAGCCACGTGGCCCACGGGGAAGGAAGTGAGTACGATACAAGCAAGTAACAGTGACGTATTCGCGATTGTTTTGATAAGTAAGCATATTTGTAAGCTGTAATTGAGGCTTAATCCAGCTTTGACGGGCGCTGTGTGGTAATCATTCGGCGGATTATGACCATGTTATCTCTGGTATAATCCTGACGAATTTTTAACTTTTGCTCGCTATGTGATTGCAAGGCCTGCGTATAAATTGCTCCTTGGTTTATGCGAAATGGTACATCGGAGTCCATATTGGTATTTAATCCTCTAAATTGGCTGCTCGGTTTCTTTTCGCTGGATATCGGTATTGACCTTGGGACGGCCAATACCCTGGTAAACGTCCGCGGTAAAGGGATTGTAATCAGTGAACCATCTTGGGTAGCCATAGAAAAACGGACTCGTCGGCCTTTAGCAATTGGCGCCGAAGCGAAAGAAATGGTCGGAAGAACCCCCGCCAATGTCATCGCAGTACGCCCGTTGCGTGATGGTGTGATTTCAGAGTTCGAAATTACCCAAGCTATGCTGGAATACTTTATTGGCAAAGCCCATGAACAAAGCATTGTGCCTGTCCCCCGGCCTCGGGTCGTTATTGGCATCCCCTCCGGGGTCACCGAAGTAGAGAAACGTGCTGTTTATGATGCGGCGATGTCAGCTGGTGCGCGTGACACCTATTTAATTGAAGAGCCTGTCGCTGCCGCCCTGGGCGCGGGGTTGCCTGTTGCCGAGATCCGTGGCAGCATGATCGTAGATATCGGCGGTGGGACTTCTGAAGTGGCGATCATGTCAATGGGGGGGGTGGTTGTATCACGCTCATTGCGTGTAGCCGGCGATGAAATGGATGAAGATATCGTCCAGTATATGCGTAACAAATACAACCTCTTGGTTGGGTTGCGCATGGCTGAACAAACTAAAATCGCAATCGGTTCAGCTTCCCATCTCAAAGAAGAGAAGACTTATCTCTTGCGTGGTCGCAATCTCATCTCCGGCTTGCCTGATGCCGTGGAAGTATCTTCTGTCGAGATCCGCGAAGCTATTTCAGGCTCTGTACAGACAATAGTGGATACCATAATCGATGCGTTAGATGAAGCACCACCAGAGATTATTGCTGACCTTATGGAATCAGGTGTTTGTTTGGCGGGTGGCGGATCATTGCTGCAGGCGTTTGATAATCGACTCGGTGACGAACTGCGTGTTCGGGTGTGGGTAGCTGATGATCCTATGAGTTGCGTAGCACGCGGCGCGGGTATGATTCTGGAGGACCTAGATAACCTCAGCAACTTGCTCGTCGGCCTAGAGCGGGGGAGTACGAGGCACGATTAATCGTTGCCAGCAGTTTTCACTGGTAGATGTGTTCCATGGCGGTTGGTTGCCGTGAAGATTATAATATAGCCATCGGACACAAATATTCATGAATCCTTCAACTATAAGAACCGTTCAAACCGTTGTTTTTATTCTTATTGCCGTTGGGATTATCGCGCTAGCATTGGGTGGCTATCTAACTCCATTGTCCCGCATCGTGTTGTTCCCAGCCATAAATGCCCAATCTTGGCTAACAAATCGCTTCCAGACTGTGCAGGTCTTGCTGAGCGCTCCCCAAGACACTACCCGGCTTCGGCAGGAGAATGCCGAACTTCAACTCGAGGTCTCTCGCCTCCAGTCCCAGGTTATCGAACTTCAGCAGCAGCTGACCGAAACGAGTATTCTTTCTGCCTTGGTTGATTTTGCTCGTGCAAATCCGGAAAATAGGTACCAGGCTGCTGCTGTCATTGGTTACGATACGAGTCCTTTTCTACGCTATGTGCTGATAAATCGTGGGTCCGATGATGCGTTACGTCGCGGCATGCCGGTTGTCACCCAACAGGGGTTGATTGGTCGCATTGATGCGGTGACGGCCACTGCTGCCCGGATACAGCTGATTACGGACGCTGCTTCCACCGTAAATGTTCGGTTAGAACCAACCGAGGCCCAGGCAATCCTGAACGGGCAAATTACCGGCGACCTGATCTTGGAAATGATCCCCCAAGATTCGAATATTCAAACTGGCGACTTGGTGATGACGTCCGGTCTTGGAGGTGGTTACCCACCCAACATCTTAATTGGTCAAATTTCCGGGATCCGCAGCCAGGCTCAAGATTTGTTCCAACGCGCAACTGTCCAACCAGTGGTTGATTTTTCCCAACTGGAGATTGTGTTGGTGATCACGAACTTTCAACCAATTGATATTGAACCTCTGATTCCGACCCCAGAAAGCTAGCGCTACCTCGCTAACTCCAACTCACATGATTTCTTAATGGATGTAATTCCAAGGGCGAGTTATGATTCCGTCAACGATTTCGACGCTAATAGCCATTCCGATCTTAGGTGTTTTAGTTATCGTCCAATCGAGTATCGTTAGCCGTATCCCTCTCATACAAGGCACGCCAGATCTTGTCTTGCTTGCGATATTAGCTTGGACACTTCAGAAAAAAGCGGATACCGCATGGCAGTGGTGTATAATCGGAAGTTTGATGGTGACTTTAGTATCGGCGCTTCCTTTGGGCGCCGTGTTTGTTGGATACGGATTAGCCACGGCTATTGCCCTGGCTTTACGCAGGAGAATATGGCAAATTCCTTTGTTGGCTATGTTTACCGTGACCTTTTTAGGAACGGTAATTCTCCATGGGGTTTCTTGGCTGGCGTTATGGCTAGTCGGCATTCCTATTCCTGCGTTGGAGTCTTTAAACTTAATCACTTTACCAGGTATTTTATTGAATTTATTACTGGCAATTCCAGCATACGGTTTATTGCATGAATTAGCCAATTGGATTTATCCAGAAGAATTAGAAGTATGAACGGATCTTCATCATTACATAATAATATCGAGCGCTGGCGAATATATATGTTCGCTGGGGTTATCCTGTTTGTATTTATTATTTTTTTTGTTCGGTTGTTCACGATCCAGATTATTCAAGGTCCTGAGTGGATTGCCCGCGCCGAAGACAATCGTACGAAGGAAATAAGTATCCCTGCCTCTCGTGGGGTCATTTATGACCGGAATAATACTGTTTTAGCTAGAAATATCGCCTCCTATAATGTTGTCATCACTGCTGCTGATCTGCCAGATGATATCGGTGAGATTCAAGAGATATTAAGAGAATTAGCGAATTACATAGATGTGCCGGTAATTGGTGGCGAGTTAAGCGAGAGTAATCCATTCGTCCCTTGTGTATCAGATCATGGAATCGCGGAGATAGTCGAATATGGTGAGACAGCGACTCCATACCAACCAGTCCCGGTTGCTTGTGATATTGAGCGGGAGAGTGCGATGGCAATCCAGGAGAAGGCTGTAGATTGGCCGGGAGTGGGTGTCGAAATTCAACCTATACGCGATTATCCGACTGGCTCGCTCACCGCTTCGATTGTTGGATTTTTAGGACCAATACCGGCTAATCAGGAGGCTGAATTCAAGGCAAGGGGATTTGTGGCAAACCGGGATAAGGTGGGATATGCCGGGATTGAATTAGAACATCAGGACTTGTTAGCGGGGATAAATGGCTTACGTCAAGTCGAGGTTGATGTCGCTGGTCAGGAGCTCCACACGGTCGGAGAAACCCAGCAACCCGAATCCGGTAGCAGTTTGCAGTTGACTATCGATACCCGGTTGCAGCAGGCCGCTACAGAAATCCTGAAACGGGAAATCGAATTCTGGAACACTTATCTCCAAACCACGCGCTCCACTAGTGGTGTTGTTATCGCGATGAACCCGAAAACAGGCGAGATCCTGTCCATGGTTTCATACCCTACTTATGAAAATAACCGCATGGCACGCGTGATTCCTGCTTATTATTACAATCAGCTGATTGAAGATCCAGCGAACCCCCTGCTTAATCACGCGGTAGGCGATACATTGCCGGCCGGCTCGGTTTTCAAACTCGCCACGGCAGTAGGCGCATTGAATGAGGCCGTCGTCGAGCCTGACCAGATGATTGAAACGCCTCCCAAGATTACCATTACTGAGAAATATTTTGCTAACGATCCCGGTAACCCACGCGACTTTATCGACTGGAACGAAGCAGGCTTCGGCCGGTTGGATTTCATTGGTGGTTTGGCGAACTCGAGCAATGTCTACTTCTATAAGCTTGGTGGTGGCTACCGCGACGAAATTCCTGAAGGGTTGGGTGTTTGCCGGCTAGGCACGTATGCTCGTGCGTTAGGTTACGGTGATTATCCCGGTGTGGGATTGCCCGATGAAGAGAAGGGCCTTATTCCCGATCCAGCCTGGAAGCGCATCACCCATGGTGAATCTTGGTCAACGGGCGATACATACATTACGAGTGTTGGGCAGGGATATGTCCTCGCCACTCCGCTGCAGGTGTTGTTATCTGCCACAACAATTGCTAATGATGGCAAGCTTATGCAGCCGACACTCGTTCGTGAAGTCTTGGACAGCGAAGGAAATGTCATCCAAGAATTCGAACCGCAAATGAAGTGGGATATTACCAAAGACCCTGTAATCCAGGAGTACTACGATACGACGATCCGTGGTTGTGAACCCATCGAAGGGCAGACTAAGACTGTCGAACCGTGGGTGATTGAAACAGTCCAACAAGGGATGCGCCGTGCCGTCACCCATGGTACTTTGGAGGATGAGTTCGTCAATGTAAATATCCCTGCCGCAGGGAAAACAGGGACGGCTGAGTACTGTGACCAATACGCACAAGAGAAAAATCTCTGCATTCCTGGGAATTGGCCCACTCACGCCTGGACAGTCGCCTATGCCCCATACGATGATCCGGAGATTGCTGTGCTCGCCTTTGTCTATAATGGTGGCGAAGGAGCGAGCGTAGCTGGCCCTATCGTTTGGCAAACCCTAAATGCATATTTCGAGTTGAAAGCCATCGATGTGGCTATGGAAGGTTCATAGCATATCGTGCTATAATTTTCGCAGCCAATATCTGGATCTAACCATTTATCTGACCTACAAATCCGCTAATGACGAAACCACAAATCGAAGTAAAGGGTATCCGGGATGGGCTGCTGGTCATCCTGGGCGATGGAGAGTGGCTGCAGCTTCGTGAAGCAATGCTATTTCATGTCGATGGTCAGCAGGAATTTATGCAGGGCGCCCGCATGGCAGTGGATGTCGGCAACCATATCCTTAAAGCTGTTGATTTAGGTTTGTTGCGTGACGAATTGTCGGAACGCGGAGTAACATTGTGGGCTGTGATTAGCAATTCGGCAACAACAGAGAAGACGGCTCAAACGCTCGGATTAGCAACCGTAATATCCCAGCCAAGGCGTGCGCAGGAGATTAAACCGCTCGATACACGCTATAATTATGGTGATGAAGCCGTGTTCATCCAGCGAACGCTGCGTTCTGGCTACAATTTAACGTGTCCTGGGCATGTCATTGTGTTGGGTGATGTAAATCCCGGCGCAGAGATCATCGCTGGCGGTAATATCATCGTTTGGGGTCGTCTGCGCGGTTTGGTTCATGCCGGAGCAGAGGGTGATGAGTCAGCAATCGTATGCTCACTCGACCTTATGCCGACTCAACTGCGAATAGCTGGACATATCGCCATAACACCGAAAAGACGCGGCAAACCTCAACCCGAGATTGCTTATGTCAAGGACAATCAAGTCGTCGCCGAAATCTGGGGCAAGAGTTGAAGTAAATCCTTGGCTTCAGTGTCATCAGTAGAATCGATGATCGATAAACTAGAAAATAGGGAAAACAGATGGCAGGTTTAGTTGTAACCGTTACATCCGGAAAAGGTGGTGTTGGCAAAACAACCGCGGTCGCGAATTTGGGTGCGGCGCTCGCGAAGCAGGGCAATAAGGTTGTTTGTGTTGATGCGGATATCGGATTGCGAAATTTAGATGTCGTTCTGGGATTGGAAAATCGGATTGTATATGACTTAGTTGATATCGTCGAAGGCCGCTGTCGTCTACGGCAAGCCATGATCCGCGATAAACGTATGCCAGAACTATACTTGATCCCCGCGGCGCAAACACGCGATAAAAGCGCTGTCTCCCCCAGCGATATGGTTAGAGTATGTGAAGAATTGCGCTTGGAACATGACTGGATTCTCGTAGATTCGCCAGCTGGGATCGAACGTGGTTTCCGCAATGCTATTGCTCCTGCTGATATTATTGTAGTGATTACTAACCCCGAGATAGCAGCGGTTAGAGATGCCGATCGCATTATTGGGTTAATTGAAGCAGAAGAAAAAGGGCCTGCCCTACTCATCATTAATCGGATTAAACCGGATATGGTGCGGCGGGGCGATATGCTCTCCGCAGATGATGTTGTAGAATTGCTCGCGGTAGAACTCATCGGCATGATCCCAGAGGATCAGAATATTATCACGAGCACAAATCGTGGTATGCCCGTTACGCTTGACGGTCACAGCAAAGCTGGTCAGGCGTTTACTAATATCTCTATGCGGCTGCAGGGGCGAGAGGTACCATTCATGGCGATGGATAATGGGGACGGGTTTTTTAATAAGTTGGCGCGCATGATACGGTCAGGAGATAGTTGATTATGAATAGTTTCATAGATAAACTCCTTGGACGTGATTCAAGAAGCGCAAATCATGCCAAAGAACGTATGAAATTGGTGTTGATAAATGACCGCACTGATATTTCATCCCGCGATATGGAGAACCTAAAGGATGAACTGATCGCGGTCATTTCACGCTATGTCGAGATAGATTCTTCTTCCGTCAAAATTCAAATGTCTCATGAAGGAAGAGAACAGCGTTTGATCGCGGATATACCTATCGCTGCGACGCGCCGGCGTCGGGTGCGCCAATAATAGCTGGCGGGTATTTCCACTTGCTATTCCCCCATAGTCTTTCTTTTTATATCAGATATGCGAACAGCGACCACTAGTTGGCGGTATTTTGATTTTTGGCTGCTTGGGGCGGTTGCCGTGTTGACGATCTTCGGCATCACCATGATCCGCTCTGCTGTGGCCGGGAATATCGAATTAACTACGGAAACTAATCTGGTTAATCGGCAGTTGATCTTCGCCGCCCTAGGATTGGCAGTGGTACTGATCATCGCGTCAATCGATTACCACTTATGGGCTTCAATGAGCCGCACGCTTTACATTGGCACTGCGATCACACTGCTGGTTGTTAATGTGATCGGTAATGCTCTTTTTGGTTCTGCTCGCTGGTTCCAAGCCGGGTTGATCTTAATCCAGCCTTCTGAGTTCGCCAAGATAGTCGTCATCATCGTATTGGCGGATTTTTTCACTCGCCATAGTCATGACACCCAAGGTTTTCGATTGATTTACCGCAGTTTCATCTATGCCATGGGGATTATGATTTGGATAATTCTGCAGCCCAATTTGAGCACCTCCATCGTGATCTTGGTAATCTGGTTGGCTTTGCTGTGGGCTAGCGGTCTGAAAGTAAGGAGTCTGGTGTTCTTTTTATTCATTGGTTTGGTTATTGTCGCTCTTTTGATCCCTTTACTCATCCAGATCGATGTCATTAAGGAATATCAGATCAACCGTGTTATGTCGTTTGTGTTTCCAGATCCAGAAGCACGCTTTGGCGATATATACAACATTCAACAAGCACTCATCAGTATTGGATCGGGTGGTTGGATTGGACAAGGATATGGACAAGGTTCTCAAGTCCAACTGCGTTTCTTAAAAGTCCGTTGGTCAGATTATATTTTTTCTGCCATGGCAGAAGAATTCGGCTTCATCGGTACGGCCTTGGTGACCTTGGTGTTCTTATTTATTGTATTCCGCTGTTTGCGGACTGCTCGCTTAGCCCGGGATACCTTCGGAGCCATGATTGCTTTTGGTGTCGCAACCATGCTCGCTTTTCAGGGGATAGTAAATATCGGCGTGAATCTCAATTTATTGCCGGCAACCGGATTGACATTCCCATTTGTCAGCTATGGTGGCAGCTCGTTGCTATCTGCCTTAATTGGCATTGGTTTATGCCAAAGTGTTATACTTCGGCACAAAGCTCTTGAATTATCCGCTGGGTCGGGGACAAATAACTGAGAAGGATTATCCATGAATACTACTCGTCATCATCAACCTGCGCGAGTCCGTCTTGCCCCATCGCCAACTGGTAGAACCCACTTGGGTAACGGACGGACAGCTCTGTATAATTATTTGTTGGCTCGTCAATCTGGAGGCCAGTTTATCCTCCGCATTGAAGACACAGATCGTAAACGCTATCAGCCCGATGCGGAAGTCGAGCTGATCGAAAGCCTGCGATCTTTAGGGCTGGATTGGGATGAAGGCCCAGATATAGGTGGTCCCCATGCCCCTTACCACCAATCTCAACGTAAGCATATCTACCAGCAGTATGCTCAGCAGTTGATTGCTCATGGTCATGCATATTACTGTTTTTGTTCTCCTGCCCGTATTGCTGACCTGCGTCGAGAGCAGCAGCAGAACAAAGCACCATTACTCTACGATGGTCTTTGCCGCACACTCACTCCTACTGAGGCCGCCCGCAGGATCGCTGCAGGAGAACCCCACGTCGTCCGTTTTAGGACACCTCAAGATGGTTCGATAACTTCGGTCGACTTGCTGCGTGGTGCGATCACTGTTGAGAATAGGCTCCTGGACGACATCATCCTTGTGAAGTCCGATGGGCTTGCGGTCTATCACCTGGCCGCGATGGTTGATGATCACTTGATGCAGATCACCCATGTGTTAAGAGGAGCCGAGTGGCTGCCGACATTCCCGCTGCACACCCACATTTATCATGCCTTCGGCTGGGAACAGCCAGTTTGGGTCCATCTGTCGCTTTTTTTGAAACCTAGCGGTAAAGGAAAAATGAGCAAGCGCGAAGCAGCCGGTTTGCTGAACGATGGTTATTCAATTTTCATCAAAGACCTTTTAGAACATGGTTATCTGCCGGAAGCTGTCATAAATTGGGTGGCACTAATGGGATGGAGCTATGATGACCATACCGAATTTTTCACCATCCCAGATTTAGTCGATAAATTCTCGCTCGAGCGCTTAAACCCCTCTCCAGCTGCGATTAATTTCAGCAAGCTGGACCATTTCAATGGTTTGCACATCCGCAGTTTGGCTGTGCCTGATCTAACTGCCCGGATCAAGCCGAACTTCCTCGAAGCTGGTTACACGGTTGCAGATGAGACTTTGCTGCAGGTTACCCCCATCATCCAAGAACGCTTAGTCACGTTAGATGATGCAGTGGAGAAAGCAGGCTTTTTCTTTGAAGATACGGTTTCGCCTCAGCCTAATGAATTAGTAGGGAAAAAAATGACTCCTCAAGAGTCGCTCCTCGCAGCCGACCGGGCGTATGAGATCTTGCAAGACTTACCGGTTTTATCTCACGATACCACCGAAGCGCCTCTGCGGGCGCTTGCCGATGATCTCGGTATGAAAGCCGGGCAGTTATTTGGAATCTTGCGAGTAGCTGTCACAGGACAGAAAGTGAGCCCTCCACTCCTCGAAAGTATGGAAATTCTTGGCAAAGATATCGTCCTGCAGCGGCTGCAGAATGCGATTAGCATCTTAGATACATTCCCCCCAGCTGAAGTTTAGATAACCACTCTTATTGCAAAAAACAACCACCCCGGTTATTCCCACGGGATGGTTTCGTATTCCAAAGAATGTTGTTGTGTGCTTAAGGGGCTTAATGCCCCGGTCCTATCCGATAATCTGAGAGCGACTGATAATCGTTAACCGTCTTGATCCTGCTACCCTAATTACTTCCGGGTATTTTGTTGTTTTTCAATTCTTGCCCAGGTGTCTCTCAATTGTACAGTGCGGTTGAACACTAATTTCTGTGTGCTGGATTCTGGATCGACGCAGAAATATCCTTGTCTTTCAAACTGGAAGAAATCTCCATATTCAGCTGTCGCTAAGCTTGGTTCTAATAAGGCGTTTTCAAGAATCTCCAGTGAATTTGGGTTGATATTATTGGTGAAGTCCTCACCTTCGGGAATGTCATTGGGATCAGCGTTCTTGAACAAGCGGTCATAGAGATGTACTTCGGCGGGAATCGCGTGTTGGGCGGATACCCAGTGAAGTGTAGCCTTGACCTTTCGCCCATCCTGTGCATCTCCCCCTTTTGTATCGGGATCATAGGTGCAGTGCAGCTCGCTTACATTTCCGTGCTCATCTTCGACATAATCATGGCAGCGGATGAAATATGCATAGCGCAGCCTGACTTCTCGCCCTGGAGCTAACCGGAAGTATTTCTTTGGGGGCTCAGCTCGAAAATCGTCCTGTTCGATATAGATGACCTTCGAAAAAGGAACCATCCTGGTACCCATGCCTTCGTCCGCAGGGTTGTTGACCGCCTCCATCTCCTCGACTAGATCGTCTGGGTAGTTATCGATGACCAACTTCAGTGGTTTCAACACCCCCATACGTCTCGGTGCACGTTTGTTTAGATCCTGCCGCAGGACATATTCTAGTAGGGCGACATCGACGATACTGTCGTTCCTGGCAACACCTACCCGGTCCGTAAACTCACGGATTGCTTCAGGTGTGTATCCGCGCCGCCGTAGCCCGGATATTGTCGGCATACGCGGGTCATCCCAGCCGTTGACATATCCATTTTGTACCAACCTCAGCAGCTTCCTCTTGCTCAGCAGTGTGTAGTTCACGTTCAGTCTGGCGAATTCGATCTGATGTGGGTGATATGTCTCCAAATTGTCCAAGAACCAGTCATAGAGTGGTCGGTGATCCTGAAATTCTAGCGTGCACAGTGAGTGTGTAATCCCCTCAATTGAGTCGGATTGCCCATGTGCGAAATCATACATCGGATATATGCACCATTTATCGCCTGTACGGTGATGCGATTCATGCAGTATGCGGTAGAGTACAGGGTCACGCATATTGAGATTCCCGGACGCCATGTTTACTTTTGCACGCAGCACCCGCGATCCGTCAGTGTATTCACCATTCTTCATGCGCACGAAAAGATCGCGATTCTCTTCAATGGAGCGGTTGCGGTAGGGGCTCTCTTTCCCGGGTTCGGTGAGAGTGCCGCGGTATTCGCGAATTTCATCCGCGGACAAATCGTCAACGTACGCTTTCCCAATATTGATTAGTTCAAGAGCCCATTCATAAAGTTGGTCGAAATAGTCCGAGGCGTAGTACTCGCGCTTCTCCCAATCATATCCTAGCCAGCGGATATCTTCTTTAATCGATTCTACGTACTCTACTTCTTCTTTGGTTGGGTTCGTGTCGTCAAAACGCAGGTTGCATCTCCCGCCGAATTCGTTAGCCACGCCAAAGTTCAGCGCAATCGACTTCGCATGTCCGATATGTAAATAGCCGTTTGGTTCGGGGGGGAACCGTGTATGGACACGTCCCTCGAATTTTCCGGTTTTATTGTCATTTATGATGATCTCTCGGATGAAATCCCGTGCACTGCTCACTTCGTTGGTGTTGTTCTCACTGGTCATAACTGATCCTGTTTGGTTCTAATATTCGGAAATTTTCTAATATCGATTTACGAAAACTACAAATTAATCGTTGTTGGGCTAATTGCGGCTTATTATATCAAACATATTGTTTCTCTTTCTTCGCCAGGACGACTATCTGCTTGCAGCAGATACCAGCTGACTCATTCAAGAATCATGTACAAATGACGTAAATTTGACGGTGAGTTCTGACAATGGTAAAATGTTTGCCGGTGGGGGCTCGTCTAATGGTAGGACAGCGGACTCTGAATCCGTATGTGGAGGTTCGACTCCTCCGCCCCCAGCTTGATCGCTTCGAGGTTCACCCTTGAAGCGAAATCATTTAACTGGATCGTCCTATGTGTCGCGAACCACTCATATACATGGTCTGTGGGCACAAGTTGTTTTGGCTTTTTGCATTACGAAAGATACCGCTTAGAGCCATCTCCGGGCATTGTGGGAAGGGTACCAGTCATAACATCTCAGGTTTATTCATACCTTTGAACGCAATAAAGCCATTGATAGTACAATTACCGCTGTTCTAACCGAATCCGAAAACCGTTCTGTATTCTATTCGAACTCTATACGTTTTCGACGACATTATTAAATTATATGATAAGTACAACCAAGTTGTGGCAGCGCCTCACATCGGTAAGCCACTCTACCAAAAGTTTCTTGCCCGCTACTGCCCAAACCAAACGCTCATGGGCGCGGGTTGTTGATTCGCTCGACAACGTGCCCGCCATCTACCAAGACCAGGTACGCGCAATTTCTGAAGCCCATGGCTGTTTTCCATATACTATCGTCACCCCAACCTATGCAGGGTTCCTGTCTAAAGGTAGCGAAAAATTAATCTGCGCATTCAATGAAATATTATACGTATTGACATACAGCTCAGACCATCTTGAATCGCAGTCAGTTGAGTATTCAACCATCACGTATACGCAGCACGCATTTGTCTTGCTGAAAAGCTGGCTGAAATTGACGGTCGCCGTAACAGACACGGCACCAAAACAGTTTGTGTTTCGATACAATTCAGCGTCAGAGAGTTGTTTCATTCCATTGATCGAGATAATTAGATCGCATAGCCGTATTCAATCGAATCCAATTGACCCAATCGAGGATAATAATCTTCAATTCTTAGAGCAGCTTGACTACAAATTGTTTAATTATGGTGTTCGGGGCCTGTTGCCCAACCAGCTGATTCGTAGTACCCTTTACCAACCTGCTGTTCAGCATTATTTGATCCGTGTCCATCGCGCCGTACTCACCCGGACTCTCTTCCCAGCGCATTTGAGCATACTGACGGATAACGAACTTATCTTGGTCAGTGATGGCGAACAAACACACTGGCATAACAATCGGCGTTATGGCGGGGTTTGGACATACGTTCCTTTGTGCATGATCGATCACGTTTCTGTAGTCGATGAATCCAAAGATCTGCTCACCCTGAAGTATGATCTCGCAGATGCTGAATCTTTGATCAGGAAATTCAGGATTGAGTACTTCGCCGAGGTGACGCAGTTTATCCAAGAAATCAAACAGCTTCGGGGTTGAATCACGATATTCATGACGGTTAGATTGGTCAAGAAGAATTCGCGATTTGGATGTCTTCGTGAAACACTGATAGCTTGTCTATATTTGTAAAATGGGAAAGGGATCTCAGCAGAAATTCAACCAAAATCGCTTACAGACGGTAAGTTAATTACAGATCGGATTAGGAGACAGCATGGCTTATGATGAACAGTTAGCATTGAAAATCACAAGTCTTCTTCAAGATCGTTCGGACATAACTGAAATGAAGATGTTCGGCGGGGTCGGCTATCTGGTGCGGGGGAATATGGCTTGCGGTGTGAATGGTGGAGATTTGATCGTTCGGGTCGGTAAAGAGGACTATGAGGATGCGCTGGCAAAAGGATTTACCAAACCGTTTGATATGACGGGCAGGGCGATGGCAGGCTGGGTTGTTGTCACCCAATCAGGGATTAGCACAGATGATGACCCACGAGTGTTGGTTGGGGAGTGCGGTTTGCATTATCCCTTCCTCCTAAGGTATAGCACACTTGGATTGGATTACCATCAAATCTTGGGCTGATATGGTTATCAGTTCCTATGATAAGTACTACACGAGTGTTGGGAGGGAACAGTGAATAACGATCTCGCAATCGGTGGTCTAAAGAAGATCTTCAGCTACCCGTTCTGCGCCGAAAATTGGCAGCGAAAATTTGTGATCGGCAGTCTCGTGACCTTGCCGAGTTTGCTCATCCCCATCTTACCAGCAGTTTTTTTGTTCGGCTATTATGCCCGTATCTTCAAGGATATTGTGGTTCAAAAAGCTGAACCATCCATGCCTGCCTGGGAAGATTGGGAGACGCTTTTTGTGGACGGTCTGCGGGTGTTCGGGATCTGGATGATCTATTTCCTGCCTGGGATACTCTTATTTGTATTCAGCTACCTGATATTGTTTTTTGTGGCCCTCATTGACTCCCTAGCAAGCTCAGCTGGTATCCAATCTTTGTTGCCAGTCTTCGGGATGACGGGGATGTTGGGTTTCTTAGGGTTTGCCATCCTTTATATGCTCGCGATCAGTTTTATAATGCCCGTTGCGATAGGTCACGCTGTTGTTAATGAGGATTTTTTCACCGGCTTCCATATCGGTGCTTGGTGGTCGATTCTTAAGGCAAATCTCCTTGGTTTCTTCATATCCATTGTGATCCTGCTCGGGCTCGTCATGGTGGCTCAGTTCTTGGTGCAGTTCTTATACTTCAGCATCTTCCTGTGTTGTCTGATTCCTTTTATTCTCAGTCCTATACTTTTCTATATCACGATCATTGCTGCACCTCTGTTTGGGCGCAACTATCTCGAGGGCGTTGCAGCAAGCCTTGGCGATGAAGTGCAGGAGTGAGCTTTCCAGCTCGTCAAGTGTAATATTTCTATTGAATATTCCCAGTAGTCAAGAATGGAGTTGTCAATGTCGGCAGGTTATGATTTCGAAAAAGCATGGTTGGATAAATTTGCTACTTGTTTGCAGGACACTGTAGGTGATGATATCCGTCAGCAGGTTATGGCTGGCAGCGAGGGGCTTTCCGCGACTTCCGATCGCAATGCGGTTATTGACTGGACTCAATCCGCGATGGATCGCCTTGATGGGCTTTTGAACGCGACACAGAAGCGTTCAGTGCTGACAGGATGTGCATGCCGCTATCCACAGGCCGGATTGCTGCCGATCAGAGAACTCTTCCAGCAAACTCGAGATATTGGAGCTGCTCATAGCATGCTCCAGGCTCAGTTTGAGACCATGCTGCGGGATACACTCTCTTTGGATGAGACACTTATTGACCAGATCGTTGAATTGGGTTGGGGTTCAGCGGGTGTCATCGAATCGGATCGTATTGTCGCTACCAAGATACCCAAGAGTGGTTATCTAGTCGAATATATGCAGACGTCTGATCCGGAGCAGAGGCGCCAGCTTTATTGTCACTGCCCGCGCATAAGAGCTAGCCTGAAAACCCCAACCAGGATTTCCCCGACATATTGCTACTGCGGCGCTGGTTTTTACCAGGGTATTTGGGAAGAGATCCTTCAGCAGCCGGTCAGGGTCGAGGTTCTGGAGAGTGTGTTGGGAGGCGGCGATGTCTGTAAGATCGCCATTTACCTACCCCCTGGAT
>Ga0209013_10002875_pt1 | contig 15506 bp, 17 predicted proteins | sample Cruoilmetagenom2_FD_187291 | JGI IMG/M metagenome (GOLD analysis project Ga0209013, IMG submission 187291) | Oil polluted marine microbial communities from Coal Oil Point, Santa Barbara, California, USA - Sample 2 (SPAdes) (version 2) | ecosystem: Environmental > Aquatic > Marine > Oil seeps ... | reverse complement strand
ATATACTCTACAAAAAAGCTATTAACTCTATAATAATTGAAGGCGGAAGCAAAACGCTTCAAATGTTTATTGATGAAAATATATGGGATGAAGCTAGAGTATTTATTGGTCAGATTCAATTTAATGACGGTGTTAAAGCTCCATTATTTTCTGGACAACTTGTTTCTGAAATAAAAATTATTGATGATGAATTAAATATATACATGAATGATTAAAACCATCATTTTCGATTTTGGAGATGTATTCCTCAATTTAGACAAAACTGGATCTTTAAAAAAAATTCTGAATCTTTTAGAATTGGATTCACTTCCCGAAGACTTAATAGCCTTTAATTGCCTTTATGAACAAGGATTAATATCTACTGAAGAATTTCTAGATTTTTATCAAAATAACTTTCCAAAACTAAATAGACAGCAACTTATTGAGACTTGGAATTATATTTTAAAAGATTTCCCAAAACATCGCTTAGATTTTTTAAAGCAACTTCATAAAGACAATATTTATAAACTCATATTATTAAGTAACACAAACGAGCTTCATATTGATTGGGTAAAAGAGCATACTCTTTTTTATGAAGCTTTTAAAAGTTATTTCGAGGTGTTTTATTTATCACATGAAATTCATTTAAGAAAACCAGAGACAGATATTTATGAATTTGTTTTAAAAGCAAATAACCTTATTGCTACTGAATGTTTGTTTATAGATGATACTAAAGAAAACACAGAAGCTGCTAAAGAACTTGGCTTACATACATGGAATATAAATCCTGAAACAGAAGACATAGTTGATTTATTCACTATAAAAAAGGAGTTGTTTTGATATACTTACTCCTTAATATTCTTGTTTCAACTGCCCTTTTTATCACTTTTAAGTTATTTGATAAATACAAAATTAATACACTACAAGCCATTGTCATTAATTATTTTGTGGCTTGTGCTTATGGGCTGATAATTTCAAGTGAAACGGTAAACATAGGAGTCATAATAAATTCAAAATGGTTTTTTGGTGCAGTAATTTTAGGTGGTTTATTTATAGTAGTCTTTAATATAATGGCATTAACCGCACAACGTAATGGCCTTTCTGTTGTATCAGTTGCTAGTAAAATGAGTGTTGTTATTCCTGTGATTTTTGGAATCTATGCATATCATGAAAGTATTGGATTTCAAAAAATATTGGGAATTATCTTAGCGCTATTGGCGGTTTTCTTGACCTCTACTAGAACAGAATCTAAAATTGATTTTAAAAGAGGCTTATTATTACCCATTGCTCTTTTTTTAGGATCAGGAATAATAGACACCTCAATAAAATATTTAGAAGATTCTTATGTATCTGAAAATGGTATTCCTATTTTTTCAGCAACAATTTTCTTATTTGCAGGATGTGCAGGAATCGTGATTTTAATCATTCAACTCATAAGAAAAAAAACAAAGCTTACCATTAATAGTATTTATGGCGGTCTAATTTTAGGAATTATAAACTATTATTCTATGTACCTACTACTTAAAGCTTTACAATATGAAGGCTTAGAGAGTTCATCAATATTTACTGTTAATAATGTAGCCATTGTGATGCTTACAACATTAGTTGGGCTCGTGTTTTTTAAAGAAAAATTAATTTTAAAAAACTGGATAGGCATAGCTATCACAATCATATCAATAACATTAGTTACATTAGCGTAAATGACAGAAAAAGATACCTATAAAACTATTGATATAGCATCTGAAGAAGTACTCTTTAAAGACAAGAATAGCAAATTCTATGGCTATGCCTTTCCAGTATTAAATGAAGATGAAATTAAACAGCATATTGAAACTCTAAAAAAACAACATTATGCAGCAAGACATTGGTGCTATGCCTATCAAATTGGAACAGAAGAAATAAAATTTAGAGCAAATGATGATGGAGAACCTAATAACAGTGCTGGAATGCCAATTTATGGTCAGATACAATCTTTTGATGTAACAAACATCCTAATTGTTGTTGTGCGTTATTTTGGAGGTGTGAAATTAGGGGTTGGAGGTTTAATTAATGCCTACAGAACTGCAGCACAAATGGCTTTAGAAGTTTCATCTATAAAAGAGAAAACTATCAATATATTTTTTCTTATCACTTTTGAATATAAAAACATGAATAAAGTGATGCGGATAATAAAAGAGAAAAGGCTGAAAATTGCAAATCAGAAGCTTGAACTAAATTGTGAAATACTAATTTCGGTTCGAAAAAAAGATGCGAATTCAATTTTTGAATTGTTTAACAAACTTTTTGAGATAAAAATCAAAACTGTTTAACGATTAATTTCGAATTTTATCTAAAATATATTTTGGGCAAGGAATTGGCTTTTTTGTTTTCATATCAATAAATGCTAAAACTGTATTTGCTAAAACTAAGATTTCTCCTTTATCATTTAAAATTTCATAATTAAATTCAATTTTAACTAAAGGCTCTTTTTTTAGTTGAGTTCTTACCTTAATTACATCATCATAACATGCTGACCTTTTGAAATTTAAACTTATAGATATTACTGGAAGCATGATACCTTCTTCTTCCATTTTTTTGTAAGAAATTCCTAACTTTCGAAGCCATTCAATTCGCCCCATCTCTAAGTATAATGGATAATTCCCATGGTAAACAACACCCATTTGGTCAGTTTCTCCATATCTAACTCTTATTAGTATTTCATCGAAAATCATAATAGTAATTAAATAATTTTTTGTAGTTTCGGTCAAGGAATAAACATGCGAAAAAAATATTAGAAATTCAATAGTAAATGATTTTTTTTTTAAATAATTTGTTCACATATTTGCCTAGCTATTTAATCAATGAGAGAATACCATATTCTCTAAAGAATAACTAACTAATTAATCTTTGATCTAATAATGAGTGTAACTGCGCAATCGGTATGGGGGAACTGTCTTGAATTCATAAAAGATAATATCCAACCTCAAGCATACAAAACATGGTTTGAACCAATAGCAGCAGTAAAACTTGCGGATAATGCCCTTAGTATTCAAGTCCCTAGTAAATTTTTCTACGAATGGCTCGAAGAACACTATGTAAAAATTCTCAAAGTAGCTTTAACAAAAGAACTAGGAGAAACAGCCAAACTAGTTTACGTTATTAAAATGGAAAACACTTATGGCAATAAACAATCTTTTACAGAAAGAATCCCAAGCTCTAACAGAACATCTTTAAAAGCACAAGATGTTGATATCCCACTAAATAATAAAAGTCCTGAATTAAGAAATCCTTTTGTGATTCCTGGAATTAGGAATGTAAAAATTGAGTCACAACTCAATCCAAACTATAATTTTGAAAATTTCTTAGAAGGTGACTCCAATAGATTAGCACGAAGTGCTGGGATGGCTGTTGCTGCTAAACCAGGTGGCACATCATTTAATCCATTACTAATTTTTGGAGGTGTTGGCCTAGGCAAAACACATCTAGCACATGCTATTGGTGTAGATATAAAAGATAAATATCCTGAAAAAACAGTTTTATATATTTCTGCTGAAAAATTCACTCAACAATATATAGATTCAGTAAAAAAGAACAATAGAAATGATTTTATCCATTTTTATCAAATTATTGATATTTTAATTATTGATGATGTTCAATTTTTATCTGGGAAATCTGGCACCCAAGATGTATTCTTCCACATATTCAACCATTTACATCAAAATGGAAAACAGGTCATTTTAACTAGTGATAAAGCACCTGTGGATATGCAAGATATTGAGCAGCGTTTATTGTCTCGATTTAAATGGGGACTTTCGGCTGAGTTGCAAAGCCCAGATTTTGAAACACGAGTTTCTATCTTAAAAAACAAATTATTTCGTGATGGCGTAGAAATGCCTAACGACATTATAGAATATGTAGCTAAAAATATAAAAACAAATATTAGAGAACTTGAAGGCGCAATTATTTCTTTAATTGCTCAATCTTCTTTTAATAAAAAAGAGATTACTATTGATTTAGCAAAACAAGTTGTAGAAAAATTTGTTAAAAACAATAAGCGTGAAGTTTCTATTGATTATATCCAGAAAATAGTATCAGATTATTTCCAAATGGATATCGATACACTACAATCCAAAACAAGAAAACGCCATATCGTGCAAGCTAGACAGTTAGCCATGTTTTTTGCAAAGAAATTTACTAAAGCATCTTTAGCAAGCATTGGATCTCAAATTGGAAAACGTGATCACGCTACAGTATTACACGCATGTAAAACTGTAGACAACTTATCTTCTACTGATAAACAGTTTAGAAAATATGTTGAAGACTTAACTAAAAAACTTTCGGTTTAAATTACAATTTAAATGACTAAAATATTAATGGTTTGCTTAGGTAACATTTGTCGTTCACCTTTAGCTGAAGGTATTTTACGATCAAAATTATCTGAAGATACTTTTATAATAGATTCAGCCGGAACCGGAAATTATCATATTGGAAGCCCTCCAGATAAACGCTCTATTGCTGTAGCGAATAAATACGATTTAGACATTTCGAATTTAAGAGGAAGGCAATTTAATAGTTCTGATTTTGATGCATTCGATTACATATACATTATGGATAATTCAAATTATGAAAATGTAGTAAAACATGCTAGAAATGATGAAGATATATCTAAAGTTAAATTTATATTAAATGAAATTTATCCAAATCAAAATCACGATGTTCCAGACCCATATCTCGGTAGTGATTATGGTTTTGAAAATGTTTACAAAATGCTAGATGAAGCTTGTGATGTTATAGCACAAAAACTACTTAAATAAAATACTAAAGAAACATACCATTTTACTTCTCTATAAATTTTTGTAATTTGTGCTAACTTAACTTTAAAAAAACATCATGAAAAAACTAGCCTTTTACCTCATCTGTATCTTTTTTTTAAACAGTTATTCTCAATCCATTAATCTAGAATCTTTTGCAACAGGTTTATCAAGTCCAGTGAGTTTAAAGCATGCTGGAGACAATAGGCTTTTTGCTGTAGAAAGAGCAGGTATTATCAAGATTATTAATGATGATGGAGCTGTAGAGACAATTCCTTTTTTAGATATTAATGCTAGAGTTATTAATAATGGTGGAGAGCAAGGATTATTAGCATTAGCATTTCACCCAGACTACACTTCGAATGGCTATTTTTATGTGAATTATATAGATAATAGTGGAGATACGGTAATCTCAAGATTCACTAGAAATACAGTATCTACAGCCGACCCTAACTCTGAACAAGTTTTATTAAATATTTCACAGCCATTTTCTAATCATAATGGTGGCGACTTAGCTTTTGGACCAAATGGCTATTTGCACATCTCAACTGGAGATGGTGGTTCTGCTGGAGATCCTGGTGACAGAGCTCAAAACTTAACTTTACTCTTAGGGAAAATGCTACGTATTGATGTCGACAATACTAGTAATGGAAACAATTATGCAAATCCAATAGACAACCCATATTTTAATTCACCAAATGGTCCTAATGATCCTCGACCAGAAATTTGGGCCTACGGTTTAAGAAACCCTTGGCGGTTTTCTTTTGACAGACAAACTAATGATATCTGGATTGCTGATGTAGGACAAGGCAGTATTGAAGAAATTAATAAGGTGAGATTTACAGATATTAATATAAATTATGGGTGGAGGTGCTATGAAGGAAATTCACCTTATAACACTTCTGGCTGTCCACCAATGAACACACTAACATTCCCTGTAGCTCAATATGCTCATTCTGATGGCATTTTTAAATGCTCAATTACTGGAGGTTATCGCTATAGAGGCACACAACAAACAAATTTACAAGGCTTATACTTTTTTGCGGATTTTTGCAGCAATGAAATTGGGTATATTGAAGAATCTGGAAGTATTTACAACTTGACATTTTTAGATCAATATAATGGTAATGGCTGGTCTTCTTTTGGAGAAGACGTAAATGGAGAGCTTTATATTGTAGGACTAAATTCTGGAACTGTTTTTAAAATTATCGATGCTGACCTAAGCATTAATGAAAACCAGTTAAGCAACATTAAAATGTTTCCAAATCCAACTAATGATTTATTGACATTTGATTTTTCAAATTCTACTTTAGAGATTCAAACAATTACTATTTTTTCAATTAACGGAAAATCAATAAAAACTATTTCTCCAACTATAAATAGTCAATTTCAACACATATCTACCAAAAACATATCTAAAGGTTTCTATTTAGTAGAAATTACTTCAGCTATAGGAACAAAAGAAACACTAAAGCTAATCATAAATTAATGAAAAATGTTCGTGGAAAACTATACTTAATTCCAACTACTCTAGGTGATAATGAGCCGTTGGAAGTTCTTCCTCTTTCAGTAAAAAAAATAATAGAACTTGTAGATATTTATATCGTAGAGAATGAAAAAACAGCAAGACGTTTTATTAAAAAGATAAATACAAAAAAAACACAATCATCTCTAGAGATATTTCATTTAAACAAGTTTACAGACCCTATCGATTTACCTAAATTTTTAGCGCCTTGTTATCATGGGAAAAATGTAGGCTTATTGTCCGAAGCAGGATGCCCAGGTGATGCTGATCCAGGAGCAGAAGTTGTTAAAATAGCACATCAAAACAATATAAAAGTAGTTCCATTAGTAGGTCCATCTTCTATATTGTTAGCGATTATGAGTTCAGGAATGAATGGACAAAGCTTTGCTTTTAATGGCTACTTACCTATAGATAAAAGTGAAAAAAGCAAAGAGCTTAAACGCTTGGAACGATTATCCTATGAACAAAATCAATCTCAACTTTTTATTGAAACACCTTATCGAAATAATAAAATGTTAGAAGATATTTGTAAAGCTTTAGAAATCAATACTCAAGTATGTATAGCTTGCGACATTACATTACCATCAGAATTTATCAAAACTCAATCTGTAAATGAGTGGAAAAAAAATAGTGTAGACCTTCATAAAAGACCTACACTATTTATTATTCATAAAAATTAACTACGTTTTTTAAACAATAGTCATTTTAACTTTAGCTTTTCTATTTGGTTTCACGAAAGATGTATCGTAACCTTGAAACCTCTTCATGTAATTTTGAATTGTTGTACCATAAGCATCAGCAAATCCATCGGCACCATGACTTCTTAAATATTTTTTCACACTTCCAGGCCCAGACAAATGAGCAGCAGCAAGAATACCTGATTCGGTTATTGTTATACCATTCATCTTCTTACCAACAAAACGCTCAATATCACGTCTTAAAATCCACTTATTACGTTCTGCATTTGCTAAAAATGCTTTTTCTTGAAGTTCTGGATTCTTTAAAAATTGTGATGGGTTATAAATACCAATCATTTTCAAAGTTTCTTTTCCAAATTGATACTTACCTAAATAACCATAAGTATTAACTGTAAAATAATCTCCACCTGATTCTTTAAAACCAAGTGCTTCTTTAAAACCAACAAACGTTTTTCCTAAATGAGGAGAAAATGTATTATTCAATGCAATATCTCCATAAATTGAAGTTGCATAATTATCGGTGTAATCTAACTCTAAATTATTATCAGAATTGTTACACATATTAATCGCTTCGTTTATTGTAAACGAAAAAAACAATAAAACACATATTGTAAGCGATAGGGCTAAAAAACTTCCAATATTATTTTTCATAATTATTTGATTTTTTAAACAATTTTTAATAAAAAATACTTTAAAATTTCAGTGTGCAAAATTATGACTTTTTTTAAATAACTCAAAATTAATCGATTAAACACTCTTAAAAGTATATAGGATGGAACTTTATGCCGTTTTCATCGTTAAACTCCATAGCTGGAAATGGCACTTTTATGAGGTTAAAAACGTCGAAAATAGTCCTCAAAACGCTAGAATTGGTTTTTATTTTGGTTAAATCAACATCTAAACTGAAATAGTATTGTCGAATGCGTTGTTGATTAACAAACTGATTATCTAGCGTTTCATTTCTTCCAGTTAACATGCCCTCTGCACCATAACCAAATGCAACATTTAACCATTTTGGAAGCTTGCTTTCTTTAAAAAACGAATGTAAATTAACACTTAACCAATAGGTCTGACCGTTATAATCTTTTAACATTTCTTGTAAAAAATTTTCACCTAACTTATCTGGTCTTAAAGTCGCATACTGAGTTTGATGAAAAGAATATTTTAAAACCATTCGTTGCTCTTTCCAAAGCAATTCCTGACCAACATATAAACCTGTACCAGTTGCATTAGCTATTATATCACCCCAAGAAAACCCCCATTCTTCAGAAAAACCATCAAAAACCTCAACAGCTGTTAAAAAAGTAAAACCTAAAGTCGACCCATAAATTAATTGATTCTTTTCACTCACACCACTCCAATCCAAAACTTCTGCTCCTATTCGCCCAATTTGATAAGATGTAAACACATGACCTAATTTATCCATTTGTAGCCATTCATCATTATCATCAAGTGTATGAAACTTAGAACGCGGATAGTCTTTATACCAAAGCTGATCTAAACCTATTAATGCTATACTTGACAAAGCAACTTCAGTAATTATGACAGCATTTCTTCTTGGTTTATTTAATGTATCACTAGGTGTTAAAAAGGCTTCTGTTTTAGATTGTGAAAATGTAGACACTGATACTAAAACAAAAAAGATATATATAAATACTTTTTTCAATCTTAATTATATATGCCTTGTGATGATAAATATCTATGGTATGCTCTGGCGTTTACATTATGCTGTGATAAGTTCTTAGCAAACTTATGAAACCCTATTCGCTTAGCATCAGCAACAAAATACAAATAAGAGTGCTTTTCATAGTTTAAAACCGCATCTATTGCCGCTATATCAGGCATAGCAATTAAACCAGGTGGAATCCCTCTATTTAAATAAGTATTATAAGGTGATTCTATTTCCTTATGTACGTTTAAAACACGTTTTATAACTTTATTCTTATATTTTGGAAGCTTGTAAGCTGCAAATCTTATGGTAGGGTCTGCTTGTAAAGGCATCCCAATTCTAATTCTATTAAAATAAACACCAGCGATACGTGGCTGCTCACTAATTTCTTTCGATTCCTCATAAACAATAGATGCTAATGTAATAATCTCAGATTTTGTTAAATTGATAGCTTTTGCTTTCTCTAACCGTGAAGTATTCCAAAAACTATGATACTCGTTAAGCATTCGAGATCTGAATTTTTCAGCAGATGTATTCCAGAAAAATTCATAACTATTTGGAATATACATTCCTAAAGCCGTTTCTTTTTTAAAATCATTACTCTTTAAAAAATCGACATCATTCATTGCCGTTAATAGACTTAAACTATCTGCTTCAATTTGGGCAGCTATTCTACCAGCAAGTTTTTCTAAGGTTTCTTGATTATTAAATACTATTTTTATAGGAATATTATTACTTCGAATAGAATTAATTATGTCGTTATTACTCATGTCTTTATGAATTACAAAGCGTCCAGCTTTTACATTATTAACGTACTTTTTTTGTTTTGCTAGTGCATCAAATTTATCAATATCCAACAATAATGGTTCTAATTGCTCTCTTACTTCATCATATTTTGCATTTGTAGAAATATAGATATAAGCGTTTTCATTATTAAATGCTGTGTTTGGTTTAAACATAGCTGAATAAATATAATTTGCAAAGTAAGCCGCTATAACCAATCCGATTAGAACTATAGCCAGTAGAATTTTTTTTATATACATTTAATTATTAATAAGTTGAAAAACATATTCATTATTATAAGCGCCATTTAAATAAATCCAATCTTTTTTTAACCCAATTTTATTAAACCCTTGATTAGTAAACAATTTGATACTGACTAGGTTATCTTCAGAAATATTACAGTACAATTGATGTAAATTTAAATGTGTAAAGCAATATTGAATTAATAAACTTAATGCTTCACTTCCGTAGCCATTCTGTCTATCACTTGGGTTTTTAACTATAATCCCTATTCCTGCTCTTCTATTTTTAAAATCGAAGTCAAAAATATCTATCATTCCTAGAGCTTCATCTTTATAATTAGAGATAACTAGTCGTAGTTGTTTCACTTCATAGATATCTTTATGAGCATTATCGAGATATTGCTTAATTAAATACTTAGAATATGGAGTTTGCGTATTGCTTATTTCCCATATGGTTTCATCATTTTCAATAGTATGAATAAACTCCAAATCTTCTGGCTCAAGTGCTCGTAAATAAATATGTTCTCCCTTTAAAGTTACCATTCTATTTCACCTTTAAAAACTTTAGTTGCTGGTCCTATTAACCAAATATCATTATATATGTCACCTTGTTTGGTAAAACTAACTTGTAGTGAACCTCCTTGCGTTTCAAGTGTTAGTATGTTTTTTTCTGTTTCACCCATATAATGCATCGCCAATGCAACTGCTGTTGCTCCTGTTCCACAAGATAAGGTTTCGTCTTCTACACCTCGTTCATAAGTTCTAACAGCGAAAACTGAATCAGAAATTTTATGTACAAAATTAATATTACTTCCTTCTTCTTTATAAGTGTCGGCATATCTAATTGAAGCGCCTTTAGTTTTAACATCAATATCATTCAAATGATTATCAAACTGAACATGATGTGGCGATCCGGAATTCAAAAACACATGATTATCATGTTTCTCGATGGAAATAACATCTTGCATTTGAAGCTTAATCACTTCATCTTTAATAATTGATTGATGTAAACCATCTATAGCTTCAAAAGTTGCATTCGTTTTAATAATCCCCAAATAATTAGCAAAAGCTGTGATACAACGTCCTCCGTTACCACACATAGAGCTTTCGTTTCCATCAGCATTATAATAAACCATTTTAAAGTCCACTTCATTATGATTCTCCAGTAAGATTAAGCCATCGGCTCCAATACCAAATCGTCTATCACATAAAAATGAGATAAGTTTGGCGTCTTCTTTATTGAAATTATTTTGACGATTATCTATCATCACAAAATCATTTCCAGTGCCTTGATATTTGAAAAAAGTATGTTTCATAAGAATACACAAATATATAAATATTTAACTGTTTTCAGCAGTGTTAAATAGGCGTTAAAGTAAGCGTTAAAAATCGTTAAAAAAGTAAAAATAGTTCAATAAAAAAGTAATTTTAATCGTTAACCTAATAATACTAAATGATTATACTATGAAAAAGATTTTAACATTGATTCTTGTTTCTGCATTAGGAGGCATTTTCACTTTAGGTGCTTACAAACTTTTTATTGAAAAAGAAAATGAACTAACTATAGAACATACTAAAGAAATCCCTATTGCTATTCCTGTAACTTATAACACACCAAACGCAAGTCTTTCGATACCTGATATTAATTTTACAGTTGCTGCTGAAAATACAATTCATACTGTAGTACATGTCAAAAACACATCAGTAGTTAGTCAGCAACCAACTATACAGGATTTTATGTTTGGAAGACGTTCACAAAAGGCACAAATTGGAACAGGTTCTGGTGTTATTATTTCTCCTGATGGATACATAATTACTAATAATCATGTTATAGATGATTCAAAAGAATTAACTGTAACATTAAATAATAACAAAACTTATAATGCAAAGATTATTGGTACTGACGACAAAACAGACATTGCGCTTATAAAAATTGAAGTTGATGAAGATTTACCTTTTACTAGTTTTGGAGATAGTGACCAAGCAAAGATTGGCGAATGGGTTTTAGCTGTAGGTAACCCTTTTAATTTAACATCTACAGTTACTGCTGGAATTATTAGTGCAAAATCTAGAGATTTATCTGGTCGAAACTCACAATCATTTATACAGACTGATGCTGCTGTAAATCCAGGAAATTCTGGAGGTGCTTTAGTAAATACTAATGGTGAACTTATTGGTATCAATACAGCCATCTCGTCTCAAACTGGTTCTTATATTGGGTATTCATTTGCTGTACCAAGCAATATAGCACGCAAAGTAGTAAATGACATAATGGAATTTGGAAACGTTCAAAATGGAATTTTAGGTATTATACCAAGAGCTTTAAATAGTTATACTGCTGAAAGGTTTGGCGTAAGTGAAACTGAAGGTATTTATGTTGAAGAAGTTGAAGAAGGTTCTGGTGCAGATTTTGCAGGAATTAAAAGTGGTGATATTATTAAAAAGATTGGTAATGTAGAGATTACAAAGTTTTCAGATTTAAGAGGATTCTTAGATACAAAAGGTCCAAATGACATTGTAAATGTCACTATACTAAGAGATGGAAATGAAGAAGAATTTCCTGTAACTTTATTTAAAAATCAAACATTTACACTTCCTATTATTGGAATTCTTAGGAATGCAAATTCTAAAGATTTGAAACAGTATAAAGTTAAGAATGGTGTTAAGATTATTAGGTTAAATACAAATACACCGTATTATAAGCATTGGGTAAATAATGGTGTTCAAGTAGGTGATATTATTACAGCAATTAATGGTATTAAAGTTAATTCTGTTGATGATATACAAGACATTATGAAAAATAGAAATCAGTCTGAACTTTTACAAATTGAGCTTATAAATTCGAGCGGAGAAATGGAGCGTTATAATTTTAGATAACCATCCATAAATCATTAAAGTTGAAACCTTCTAGTAATTTTCTAGAAGGTTTTTTATTTTCTTTAAAATTAGTTACGAAAACGTTTGAATTGTAGTATTTTTGCGCAAAATTAACAACACACTAAAATTTTAAAACAATGAGTTTTAACGAAACTTATGAAAACGAATTAACTCTTCAAGCAGACAGAAGAAGGGCTACAGTAAAATTTATCAAAATTGTAAGCGATCTTTGGTACGATAAATCTATAGAATTGGTGATTTTCAGAAATCAATTAATTGATAGAAATGTGAGTCAGATTTTAAGCTTACATGAATACGCTGGTGAATTTGTACAAAAACCGATTTCAATTTTTGATTCTGTAGAAATAGCTGAAGCCATTAAAACTTTAGATATTCCACCAGCAAAATTGGATATTGGGAAACTTACTTACGAATACCATCTTGAAGAAGAAAGGTATAACAATGCTTTAGCATTTGTTTCAGATAAATTAAAAGATGCTAGTCAAAATGAAGCCATAACACCAAAAGATGTTGTGCTTTATGGATTTGGCAGAATTGGACGTTTAGTAGCACGAGAACTGATGACACGTACAGGAAAAGGTAGTCAGTTACGTTTGAGAGCAATTGTTACGCGAGGAGAAATTAATGAAACTATTTTAGAGAAAAGAGCATCACTTTTACGTAATGATTCTGTTCATGGTGATTTTTCTGGAATTGTAAGTGTTGATGTAAAAAATAGTGCTTTGTTAATAAATGGTACTACAGTTAACATCATTTCTGCTAATGCACCTGAAGATATAGATTACACAACTTATGGCATTAATAATGCTTTAGTTATAGATAATACTGGAGCTTTTAGAGATAAAGAAGCATTAAGTAGACATTTGAATTCTAAAGGCGCAAATAAAGTGTTATTAACAGCTCCAGGAAAAGGTGTTCCCAATATAGTTCATGGTGTAAATCACTTAGAACATAATCCTGACTCTGTACATATTTTCTCTGCGGCTTCTTGTACTACTAATGCAATAACTCCTATTTTAAAAGCTGTTGAAGATTCTTTAGGAGTTAAAAGTGGCCATTTAGAAACAATACATGCTTATACAAATGATCAAAATCTAGTTGACAATTTTCATAAAAAATACCGTCGTGGTCGTGCAGCTGCTTTAAATATGGTTATTACAGAAACCGGAGCTGGAAAAGCTGTAACTAAAGCATTACCGAGTTTTGAAGGAAAATTAACGTCTAATGCAATACGTGTTCCTGTTCCTAATGGGTCTCTAGCTATTCTTAATTTAGAATTAGAAAAAGCTACATCTATTGACGGAATGAACTCCATTATTAAAAAATATGCATTAGAAGGTGATCTTGTTGAGCAAATTAAATATGAGTTAAGCGATGAATTGGTTTCTAGCGATATTGTTGGAAGCTCTGCACCTTCAATTTACGATAGTAAAGCAACAATAGTCAGAACAGATGGAAAAAATGTATTGCTTTATATTTGGTATGATAATGAGTATGGATACAGCCACCAAGTCATTAGACTAGCTAAATACATTGCCAAAGTAAGACGTTATACTTATTATTAGTAAATTAAACATCTAATTTTTATTTTTTACCGTATATCATTTAGCCTCACTTTTTGTGAGGCTTTTTATTAAATAATCTTTTATACTAAACATTATTTCTTATTTTCGTAAAGAACAAAACTTAACATCAACCAATGAAAACGCTTAAAATATTTTCAATTGCAGTATTTTTACTATGTAGTTTCAACACATTAAATGCCCAAACAGAAACTAATAAAGAAGACGATGGACTATCTTTAAATAATAGTTCTATTAATAATCAATTTGAATATGTACTTAAAAAGTCAGGTAATTTCAGAGGTACAAACGGTCAAATGTACGAAGCTGTAAAAAGGAACATGCTAATCACTTTACAAGCGCATACTAATGATTCATTAAAGACTGTTCATAAAGATTTAGCCGATACTAAGATTATTGTTAACAATCAAGCGAAAGAAATCACTGATCTTAAAGCTAATCTCACTAACACGCAATCCAATTTAGATAATACAAATCAAGAAAAGAACAACATGGCGTTGTTTGGAATGCAAATGAGTAAGACAAGTTATAATGTTCTAATGTGGTCAATTATTGCTGGTTTGTTTGCATTACTTCTTTTATTCATCTACAAGTTTAAAAATAGTAATTCGATAACTAGAGATGCAAAAAATACGCTTTCTGAAACTCAAGAAGAATTTGAAGAACACAGAAAAACTGCTTTAGAACGTGAACAAAAAGTTAGACGTCAATTACAAGATGAAATAAATAAGCATAAACCAAATAACTAAACACTAAAATAATTTTGATAAAAAATCTGTAACTTTCTTTACAGATTTTTTTGTTATGAAAATTACCAAAGCTCATAAAGAACATCTTAATGATTTAACACCTCTTTTTGATGGCTACAGAATCTTCTACAAACAACAATCTAATATTGAAGCTGCTAAACAGTTCTTATCTGAAAGAATTAAAAACAACGACTCAATAATATATATAGCTTATATAAATGATGATGCTGTGGGTTTTACACAATTATATCCTTTATTTTCTTCGGTAGCCATGAAGCCTATTTACTTACTTAATGATTTATTTGTAGACTCAAATTACAGAGGGAAAGGGATTGGTGAAGCACTAATCAATAAAGCAAAATCATTTTGTAAAGAAAATCACTTAAAAGGTTTAGTAATACAAACAGCTTTTAATAATCCTGCACAACATCTATATCAACGATTGGGTTTTATTAAGGATAGAGACCTTCAATTTTTTTGGACAAATGATTCAGTTAAATTATAAAGATTATTTGCATCTTTGTCATTTATTAAACATCTACAATGAGAATTGATATTATCACCGTTTTACCTGAACTATTGAAGATCCC
>Ga0209013_10002874_pt1 | contig 15507 bp, 15 predicted proteins | sample Cruoilmetagenom2_FD_187291 | JGI IMG/M metagenome (GOLD analysis project Ga0209013, IMG submission 187291) | Oil polluted marine microbial communities from Coal Oil Point, Santa Barbara, California, USA - Sample 2 (SPAdes) (version 2) | ecosystem: Environmental > Aquatic > Marine > Oil seeps ... | reverse complement strand
CTGCCAGTGTTGCGCGTGCCTCGCTTTGTCGATTCGCGGTACGCGCTCTCGCTATCAGTGCATTTCTATAGGAACTCTCCAGACCCAGCAAATCGACATCCGATACTTCACCCAGTTCATGGCGATCACGTGCCTTGTCATACTTGAGGAAACGTATGGTCATGGCTTCGTTGTCCACTGCATAGCGGCGATCAGCCAGCAGCACATTCATGTAGGCACTGATGATATTCAGACGATGCTGATAACGTGATGACACGAACTCATTAGCACGCGCCTTGATATCAGCCTCTGCGGCGCTCGCCAACTTGTCGGTATAGCCAAAATCGGAAATGAGCTTGTTAATCCCGACGCGATAGTAGGAATCATTAATCGTAGTGTCATCGCCAGGGTCAATGCTGTAAACATAGCGCGGTTCTAGTTCGATGCCCGACCTTAATCCATATGTGGATCGCACGTCAGCCAGGTCTGCGGTAGAAGCAAGGATTCTTGATTCTGCGATGTCCAGTTCGGGGTAGCCTGAGGATTCAGCGATCTGCAGTGCGGTACGTAGGTTCAGGAAAACGGGTATGACGTCTGTTGGGGCAGGATCGGTCGGCAGATCCTCAGCGCAACATTGTGCTGCGAGAAGAATTATGAATGTAGCAATGATTGATGTTAGTAAATTACTCATCCATCACACTGAGTTAACCCCCTCTCCCTTCGGGAGAGGGCTGGGGTGACGGCTCCGTCTTTTTCTTCTCACGTTTGTAAACCGAGAACTTACCTGTTTTATAGTGACCATCCACAACAAATTCACCCAGCCACATGAATTCCTGTACGTTTCGAACCGCCCCTGTATAACGAACAGTTTTTTTACCCTGCAAATCAAAGAATAACAATACAGGCGTTGCCCGGACTCTAATTTGATCTGCAAAGGCTTTCTGGCTGACTTCATTTCCCTTGAAATCGGTAATCAATTCATCACCACTGATATCCAGACTCAGAATCCTGAAGTGTTTGCGATAATAGTCCTGCACCTCTACATGGTTAAGGACTCTGGCCTTCATTTTTGCACACCAGGGGCAATCTTTTTCCTCAAACATGATGAAGACGCCCTGTTTTCCTTCTTCGGATGCAATAGCCAGTTCTTCGGTGAGGTCGCCGAAAGACTGTTGGAAGAAATGTTCGCCGGGGTCGCGGGTTGCTGCAGCACTGCTTACAGAAAAAAGTATGCATGCTAGTAAAGGCAGTACCAGAGGGTGTCTGGTTATGTGACGCTGGATAGGCAAAAACTTAATAGAGCGAAAACGGCGAGTTATGCTGATCTCTGACTTCAACAGCATAATAGCTATCAATATTTGTTCCATCACCCAGTCGCCCATTCTCAGCAGATCCCCAGGTAAAGACCTGGCCATCGTTTCTGACTGCCATGCTATGGCTATCACCAACAGCCACTTCAAGAATACCGGTGAGCGGGTCACCGTGCCCGTTTATGACAGTACTGGTCCCTGAAACTGTTGAATTTATCCCGTTTCCCAACTGGCCGAATCCGTTACTTCCCCACCCAGCTACGGTATTGCTGAATGTAACAGCCAGTACATGTGATTGACCAAGAGCGATTTGTTTGACGCTCCTGATTTGATTCCCACTGTTATCTGTCAGGATTCGTGCGAAGGGTTCTACGGGTCGGCTTAACGCAACGCTGTTTGTCTCAAATGGCTCAGGCTGAAGGACGCCGAAAGCCCCCCAACCGAAGACACGGCCATCTGCTCTGACAGCTATACTGGATTGCCCGATTGCCTCAACACTGGTTATACCGCCAAGAATCTGTTTCTGCTCATTGAGTACCTGGACCGGATAAGCACGCTGGCGCAATGTGCCATCAGCCAACTGCCCTGATTCATTCCCGCCCCATGCAAGAACATTGCCTGCCTGAGTAAGAGCCAGAAGATGGCTGTCTCCCACTGCAATGTCGACGATACCCAGTATCGGATCACCTGCAGCATCTCGCATTATTTTTAGATCGTAATCTGTCGTCGGATCACCGTTAAGATATCTACTATCTATAATATCGGCATCCGGATCAAAGAACTTATCGCTGAATGTATTAACCGGCGCTCGTTCCTGCTCCTGATCTTCAAAAGAATCCAGATCACCCCAGACAAGGACTGCCCCATCCTGACTGATCGCAGCTGAAAAACTGGAACCAGTAACGACCTGAGTGACATTTCTGATTGGTTTGCCGTCGGGATCAACAACAGCTACAGGAAACTTCAGAGCCGCAGATTCAGGCTCAATGACTGGATCTGGATCAACAGGGTCCACCGGGGCAGATTCGCCATCATCTGTGTCTCCAAGGAACTTGCCACTGTTTAGAGTACCTGAACCCAATTGGCTACTTTCGTTAGTACCCCATCCGAGCATGGTATGGTCATCGAGCAGTACGATATTGTTGGTACCGTGGGCATACACGGCTATGACACCTGAAACAGCGTTGTAGCGCTGATCAACAACGTTCAGGGGATTGAGGGAATCCAGCGTAGAACCGTCCCCGAGCTGACTCTCTTCATTGGCGCCCCAGGAGTATATGAAGCTATTGCCGCGCACGACAAGATTATGTGCACTGCCGGCAGTTATACGGTCAGCGAATAGGCTAACAGGGAGAGAAACTCCTAAAACAAGCAGGAGTAATGGTTTGATTTTATTGTTTAAATTCATCCAAACACCCGAAATACGTACTAATATCTGATATATTCGCGACTCATGTGAATATTATAGCCTATTAGAATCACCAAGCCAGACTTGATGGCACCATGATAATAACGCTGATGAACCATTATACAAGACATTGGATAAGCAAGGCCTCACTCCTCGTGGCCCTGGGTGCTGTCTCCTGTACATTAGCTGCGCAAGAATCGAATACGAATAACACGAGCATTGCTCCGAATCCTGTCAATGATAACGTCACCCTTAACTTCCAGGATGCCGATATTCATGCGGTGATCAACACGGTGTCTCAGATTACCGGTAAAAACTTCATTGTTGATCCCCGCGTCAAGGGCAAAGTAACTCTTGTTTCTGGCAAGGACATGAGCCCGGACATGATCTACCAGGTGTTCCTGTCCATACTGGATGTACACAACATTGTCGCAGTCGAGTCCGGCGGCATGACCAAGCTCATACCCAAGGCAATCGCCAAGCAAACCCCGACACCGACTACGTTCGGTGAGTCTGCAGAATCCGGTGACCAACAGATCACTGAAGTCTACCAATTAAAATTTGGCTCCGTCCGTGACATAGTTCCGATTCTAAAGCCACTGCTGCCACCAACATCGCATTTTGCTGCTCACGGCCCAACTAACACCATCATCATCACCGATTCTGCCTCGAACATTAGACGCGTTCTGGGTATCGTCGAGAAGCTCGACCAGCAGGAGCCGGTCGGCGACACCCATATCATCTATTTGCGTCATGCGCAGGCTGAGAATATTGTTGGTTTGCTCAATGACCTGGTGACGTCCTACATAAAAAGTGGTGATCCGAAGGCCAACCAGTTCAAAATTTCCATCCAGGCCCACGAAGAAACCAATGCGCTGGTGATTCATGCCCAGGATGAGCAGATGAAGGTCATTCGCAAAGTTGTCGATCAGCTCGATATTCGACGTGCCCAGGTTTACGTCGAGGCCATCATCGCGGAGATACGCGAAGACAGGCTCGGCCAGCTGGGTATTTCCTGGGAAGGCACGAATGTAAACTCCAACGGCCAGGTCAGCGGCGGGACAGAATACGATATTGGCAGCGGAGGTTTGAAGCTGGGCTTTCTGTCGGGTTTTATCACAAGCCTGACCGGCGATCGGGTACCGGAGTTCCAGCTTATCCTGCACGCGCTGCGCACCGATAATGAAGCCAATGTCCTGTCTACACCCAACCTCCTTACCCTGGACAATGAAGAAGCTGAAATCCGAGTGGCGCAGGAGGTCCCCTTTATCACGGGTCAGTTCACGACAAATGTGACTTCTACCCAACCGATCCCACCTGCTGCGGGAGCTCCCGGTGTAAATCCGATTGTAAATCCGTTTCAGACCATCGAACGCAAGGACGTTGGCCTGATCCTCAAGATCAAACCGCAGATCAACGAAGGCAATACCGTGCGCCTGGAAATCTCGGAAGAACTCTCCAACATCTCACCAACCCGCGTGGCCGGGGCTGCAGACCTGATCACGAACAAACGCACCGTGCAATCTACCGTCATCGTGGATGACGGACAGACGATCGTTCTTGGCGGACTGATCCTGGATGATTTATCCAATACTGTCGACGGCGTTCTGGGTCTGTCCAACGTCCCGTTTATTGGCGGCCTGTTCCGCAACAAACAGAAGAAGAAAAGCAAAATCAACCTGATGCTATTCATCAAACCATCCATCGTGCGCTCGCAAAGCGACCTGTTCGGCTTCACGGAGCGTAAATATGGTGCAATGCGCGATCTACAGATTGAGGCCAGTTCACGATCCGAATACCTGATCAAAGATCTGCAACCAACGGTCATGCCACCTCTCGATGGTAGTGAGGAAGTAACGCCTCTTAACGATCAGATAGAGAAAAAGAAATGGTGGCAGTCGGATGTAGAGGCTCAACATGACTGCGGCTACCTCGGCGACATAAGCAACCTGTGCAATGGTACTGGCGATGTCACAAATCAGTGACGCCCCTGCCCATACCGGGCCTGACAAAGTGCGTCCTGATATCCCATACCGGTTTGCCAGGGAGCACAATGTACTGATCACAGGCATCGAGGATGGCAAAGTCGTCCTTGCATGTCCGAAGCCCCTGTCTTTTGATGTCCTCTCTGAACTTAGACGCCACCTCAACCAGCCACTTTCATTCAAGACTCTGCCAGTCTCGGAATTTGATGCGCTTCTGAGAAGTGCATACAGCCGCGGCCACTCTGAAGCCACGCAGATGGCTGAAGACTTGAGCGATGAGATTGATCTCGATCAACTGATACAGGACATTCCACAGGCAACCGATCTACTTGAAGAAGCCGATGATGCTCCTATCATCAAGCTGATAAATGCCCTGTTCAATCAAGCTATTCGGGAGCATGCCTCTGACATCCACATTGAAGCCTATGAAACACATTCAGTCGTGCGCTTCCGTATCGACGGCATCCTGAAAAATGTCACCAACTTCCATCGCGGTTTCCATGCCGCAGTGATTTCGCGCCTCAAGGTCATGGCCAAACTCGATATTGCAGAAAAACGCCTGCCTCAGGATGGACGCATTTCACTGCGTGTCGGCGACCATGCCATAGATGTGCGTGTATCGACGTTACCTACCGAGCACGGTGAACGCATTGTGCTGCGAATTCTGGACAAGCAGGCTTCGCGCTTCGACGTCGCCAAGCTTGGCATGGATGAGGGCATGGAGAAACGCTTCAAGCAGTTGACTCAGGCATTGCATGGCATGTTTCTGGTCACCGGCCCGACCGGGTCGGGCAAAACGACTACGCTATATGCCGGTCTGAGCCATATCGATTGTAACAAGCGCAACATTGTGACTATAGAAGATCCGGTCGAGTACGACCTGGAAGGCATCGGCCAGGTCCACGTCAACATAAAAACTGGCCTGACCTTTGCCAGAGGTCTGCGGTCGATACTGCGACAAGACCCTGATGTAGTGCTGGTCGGCGAGATTCGCGATCTGGAAACTGCCGAGATCGCCATCCAGGCCAGTCTGACAGGACACCTGGTATTGTCGACGCTGCATACGAACACCGCCATCGGGGCCATTACACGGCTGCTGGACATGGGTGTCGATGCGTATTTAATTGCATCGAGTCTAACCGGCATACTTGCCCAGCGCCTGGTGCGCAAACTATGCCCGACATGCCGAGAGGCCTACGAACCAACTGGGAAAGAACGTGAAATACTGCGCCTGTCGGATACAGATCAAGTCACCATCTATCACCCGCAAGGATGCGACCAATGCCATCACACTGGCTTTAGCGGCCGAACAGGCATCTTCGAATTGATCGTTGTCGACTCTGCCATTAAGAACATGATCCATAGCGGTGAGAGTGAAGAGAACATTCTGAACGCCGTGCGCAAAACCAGCCCCTCCATTCTGGATAATGGCAGGGAGAAAGTGTGCAAGGGGATCACCAGCCTCGACGAAATCCTCCGCGTGACAACCTACGACCAATAGGTGGGTTATGGAGGCATTCGAATACCAGGCACTTGACGACAAGGGAACCACCCGAAAGGGGCTCATCACCGGTGATACGCCGAGACAGGTTCGGCAATTACTGCGAGATCAGGGCCTTATTCCCCTGTCGCTCTCAGCTGTTAACGAAGAGAGGGAGCAAGGTGGCCAACCGGGCATCAGCAGAAAAAAAATCCCTGCAACCGAGCTCGCTGTTATTACCCGCCAGTTTGCAACGCTACTCGGTGCTGGATTGACGATTGAGGAATCACTGGAAGGCCTGATCGACCAGGCAGACCGCCACCAGGTGCGTGCAGTGTTAACCGGCATCCGATCTATGGTCATGGAGGGCCACTCATTGTCTGAAGCATTAGGCAGCTTTCCGGCAGCCTTTCCCAGCCTGTACCGGGCATCCATACAGGCCGGTGAGGAAACCGGCAGACTGGACCTGGTCATGGAGCGCCTGGCTGACTACACGGAAAATACCGAGGCGCTGCGCCGGCGCATCGGTATCGCCCTGATCTACCCTGTTCTACTGACGACAGTCGCAATCCTGATTGTTGTCGGCCTGCTGACTTACGTGGTACCCAAGGTGGTCAAGGTGTTCGAGGAATCCGGCCAGACACTTCCACTCCTCACACGCGGCCTGCTCGGGCTAAGCGACTTCCTGCAGGCATGGGGACTGTGGATACTGCTCGGGTTGATATTAGCTTTTATCATTTTCAAGTTTATATTCAGAAAACCCGGCCCAAAAATGGCATTGCACAAGTTCTTTCTGCGTATCCCTGTACTACGTAACATCATCCGCAACCTGAACACTGCAACCATGGCACGTACACTCGCCATCATGTCAGGCAGCGGTGTACCCTTGCTCACTGCCATGCAGGCAAGCAGTCGCGTGCTGACGAACGAAGCGATGCGGGCAGCCATGGACACGGCAAGATCAGACGTGGGCGAAGGTGTGTCATTAAGCAAGGCACTGAAGAAAAGCGGCCTCTTCCCTCCCCTGCTGACTCAAATGGTTGCCAGTGGGGAATCCAGCGGCAAACTGGACGTGATGCTGGAAAAATCTGCTAATGTTCAGGAGAACGAACTCGAAGCACGAACGGCCATACTAGTCGGGCTGTTCGAACCCTTGATGATTCTGACCATGGGCGTTGTTGTACTTATCATCGTGCTGGCTATATTGCTGCCGATCTTTGACCTGAACGAATTGATTTATGCCCGCTAATCAACTTAACCAGTTTCTGAATGGCAAAGCTGGGCTTATAACAGGCTATGCCATTGCCCTTGCCCTGCTTGCTTACGCAGTGCTGGATGTATATACCCGTTCTCAAGATATACGGGAGATGAAAACTTCTATCTCGGCTGCCAATCAGGCTGCCGGCACAAACAAACCTGCGAGAAAAACCTCTAAGGACACGCGCCAGGTAGCCTCTTTGTATGTGTTCGGCAAAGCCAAAAATAAGGCGAAGTCCACGCTACCAGTTGAAAAAGCACCTGTCACCCGTTTGAAGCTAACACTAATTGGAATCATAGCTGCGGATGAAGGAGGAATATCGAGAGCCATCATACGTATCGATAACAAGCAGACTGCAATTTTTTCTGTCGGTGATGCTCTGCCAACAGGAAATGCCGAGGTATATGAGATTCAGCCTGGCCAGATACTGCTGATGCGCAATGGAAAGCTTGAGAGTCTGGCGATTGAACGGCCGGAGCTTACCTTGAATGAGTCGGCTGGATAAATTCGGGCGTACAGTGGTAACTTGCCCCTTGATCTATTGGTCGAATAAATTCGACCCTACGATGGGAATCCACCCGCTCGATCTATTGGCCGAATGAATTCGGCCCTACCTGGTTCGTAGGGTCGAATTTATTCGACCAGCTCCAGGCGTACATTCACCCTGGGAGCCTCAACCGACCGGGTAATCGATACACGCGTGACCACGACACCACGTTTAGAAACCTGATCCAGCCACTTTAGCCAGTCTTCAAACACGACCTTGTCGAACCACACCTTTGCCGTGCCCGCTTCTTTGCCAGGCTGGATCTGCTTGACCCTGTCGCGAATCTTCAGTGCCTTTGCAGTCTGATCGATGACCGTCAACAGCGGCTGACCACTACCTGGGGTTTTCGATCCGGCTTTTGATGTGAGAACAACGACCTCTGATATCTGCTGCTGCATCCATGCATAATCCTGTGTTTGTGATTTCACCTGGTTGCTCAGGCGTGCAATCTTGTCCTGCATCGGCGCCCATACCAGTGAATAAAGTACAATCACTATAAACGACACACTACCCAGGCCAACAATCTTTTGTTCACGCGGGGCAAGTGAGGCCCAGTATTTTCTCATCACGCTCATGTTGACTTACCCGTGATCTCGAAGCGTGCCTGCACCTTGTTTCCTTTGGCGCCAGACTGCACGAGTTTGGCATTGATGGATGCATCTTTTTGCAATACCTGCTTCACTTTATCCAGGTGCGAAAAGTCGCGCATCGTACACACTGCAATCAAGATGTTTTTCCTGTATTGCAGTTCTTCAACATTGACGCCGGCTTTCTTCAACAGTTTCCCCGTTGAAGAAAGCAGCGCCGTAAACTCACTTCGGCCGTGCTGTAGACGAAGCTCGTCTACCCGGTTCTTCATCTGCACGCGTGCCTTGCCGGGTATCAGTTTGGTGCCTGGGAACAGGTTCTGATAAAGAGTGGCAGCCTTTTCGTCCAGTCGCTCATGCGTGCGAGTCAACCAGTTCAGCTCTGCTACGTCACCGGCAAATTTGACCAGTACAGCGAGTAGAATAATGGCAGCAACTGCACGGTAGCGATTCAAGCCAGCCTTTTCTCTTGCTGTCTGATAGTCATTTTGCATTAGACACGGACTATCATCAGGGACCTCCTCACGGAGCCATTCGACCAGTCTTGCGCCAACCGGTCGTTCTGAAATACTGCTTAAGCCATATGATGCAAGTCTTTCAGCAAGCGAATGATCTCCTGCCTGTACCGAAGCTTCGCTGCCGTGTTCTTGAATCCATGCCGGCAGAGTCTCTTCATCAACAACACTGCCCAGATACTTTCCTGACCTGATCAGAAGGCGCCCGGGGTCTGTCTGTACCAGCATGGTCGAATCGACTTCCGGAGTTGGCAGCAAAAGGTAGTCCGGCATCAAGGCATCGACCTGTATGCCTGACTGATTGATAAGCTCAAGCCAACCATCAATGACATGTTTTGCGATATAGGAAAATGTCACGAGGTTATCACCGTCAGTATTCAGCAAGACGAAATGCAGATCATCAACCGCATCGATTAATGAGTCTTCGACCGCATAGGGGATAGCCGCCAGCAATTTCTGACGGTTCTTTACTGGAATGGTGACGGTGCGGGTTACAACCTGCTCGCCAGGTGCAACAGCAACGACCCGGTGATAAGTAACGTTGAACGGCAGAGAATCCAAACCCTCAGCGACACCTGAATCGACCTCGCCTTTATGGTCCAGTGTCACCCATTGGTGGGGAGATGTTATTGAAAAATAGAGCTGCATTTATCTTTCTGCTTTCAAAATGTCTGGCGCCTCTGTATCACTGTCGTCTTACCATTGAGCCGCTTGACCAGGCTCTTGAGCACCAGCCTTGCCTTGCCATACTGCGCAGTGCTCTGTATTAAAAAATAACTGCTCTTATCATCGATCAGTTGAGCGGCAGTTTCGTGCTCGCCAGCCATCATATCATGATCTAAAAACTGCTCGACCGTGTAACCGGATTCCTGTAACTGCCCTTCAGCTAAAATAGCGCCTTCACCTTTCGAAAGTACTGTCTTGCCAAGTATGCGCAATATCGGTTCCGGTGCTGAATTTACATTGATAGCGACGCCCGTCGTCGGCAATGCTGTCACATACGGGGCAAGCTTCGCGACAACTTCAGCGTCGAACCCTTTAATCCACAACAATTCAGAAACATCGGCCAGCATCCGATTTGCAGCCCTGTAAGATGGGTCCTCGCCAAGATAATCGCTATCCTCGGCGCCATTACTGCCACGCACATTTTCATCCGGATCAATCCAGTCAAGCACAGCATCAGCGAGGCCTTCGTCCAGATCCAGTACCACCAGCAAGCGACGAAAGGCTGGTATCCAGAACTGATTCACTACCGGCTGCCCCGGGTTCGGCACAACCTCTGTTGCTTCAGCCAGCAGATTATTGAGATTGAAGCGGCCTTGCTGATCCTGGATGATGGTCTCCAGTGCACCTTCTTCTACCTTGACGCCCTCACCCAGATTGTTCCATGTTTCATTGAGATGGTCGGTCTGCGTTTCTGTACCGTCGTGGGATAAAACAGACACTCCCCAGTGCTCTGAACCGACGGCAAGCTGGTAGGCCTGTTCACTGTCACGAATATTCTCTGTACGCCTGATGGAAAGCATCAGATCATCTGACAGCCAGGTAATCAGAACTGTCATCATGGCCAGGATGAACAGTACGATTACTAGAGCCATGCCCTGCATCCTACTGGGCATGCTTCACCTCGAAGACACGGCGGTATTCACGGCCATCATCCATCACCAGGCGCAGTTCCACCCCATCCGGGAGCTGCTCAGGATCTGTCCACTCAGACTTCGATTGTGTTTCGTTGTCACTAGTCACCAACAATGACAAACTGGCATCACGAAGCCCGGACAGGAGGATGCGTTTGACCTCGACACTGTCCTGATCCCTGTCCAGAACCTGCCAGTTAACTCGATACAATTGGTCATCTTCAAAGCGGTACGCGGCACGCATCAGCCTGCTGACACCAGGAACAGCACTGTTGCGCTGGTATGTCGTAAAGCGAACAAGTTCGTCAGGCAGCGATTGCGGGGAACTCATTATGAAGGCAGGCTCGGCATCACCAAAGCCATCACGCACCGGACGTTGCGCCAGATACTGCATATCCTGCTCGACAATTGTAAAAGCCAGCTGCAGTTTTTTGATTTCGTCCATGCGTGATTCAAGCCTGGCCTGATCATCGAGAAAACGATTCAGGCTGGCAAAACTGATCGTTGCAATCACGGCAAAGATACCAATTGCCACGATCATCTCCAGCAGAGTAAATCCTCGACTAAGCTTCATGGCTTTAACAGGTAACCAAACAGGGAACCAGCTTCCTCATCCCCTGCCTCATCAAGATAAACGCTGACATTGACCATGAACAGTGCCGGGTCAGCGGTCTTCTCAGTACTCTCCCGGTAATACCAGGTACGACCTGCCATCTGTTCAGATCCCGTTACTTCACCTACCGCAGGTTCCGTCTTCTGAATCCTGAGGGTTTCAAATCTGTTGGATGCAACCCAGAAACCGGTCATGCGTTGCTCCACCGTTGCGACGCTGCCGACATGACTCACCATCGCCTGGGACACAGCCAGGATGCCGACGGAAACGATGCCCAGGGCGACGATGACTTCGAGGAGAGTGAATCCTTTTGATTTATTCAGAATTAAGCACCTTGATTTGAATGTCCTGAAAGTCATTCGTGCTTACCCGGTATTGGGTATCATCGATGGCAAAGAGTGCCGAGAATGGTGTCAAGACTCCATCAGGTCCACACAACAGGTATTCCTTGTTATTGTCATTTCCTGATGTTGGCAGTTCCAATTCAATCGTAATACCTTCAGGCAGGTCCCGCGGCCGGAATACATCATCGTTAACGACCGGTTGCCAGTGATCTACAGCAAATACATCAAACCGATAGCCTGTGGCACCATCCTCGGACAGGGCAAACGCCTTGCCCTGAATGATGCTCTCCTGGCACATCTGCTCGACCAGCGCCGCAAAACGTCGCGCCTCACCCTCAACAACCGTTGAGATGTCATGACGCATCGTAACCGCCACAATGCTCGTCGTCAGTGCGATCAACAACAGAACAACCATGATCTCCAGCAGCGAGAAGCCTTTCTGATATTCGCGGATGCTATCCCCTCTCCCTTGAGGGAGAGGGCCAGGGTAAGGGGGAAAGAACACTTGAATCAGTCTATGTTCCAGTTACCAATATCAGCATTCCCCTCTTCACCACCTTCCACCCCATCGACCCCATAAGACCACAAGTCAAACTCCATCTTCTCACCGGGTGAAATGTACTGGTACGGGTTGCCCCAGGGGTCGTTCGGCAGACGCTCGATATACCCGCCCTTCTTCCAGTGCCTGGGTACGGGTTCACCCGCAGGCTTGGCCAGCAGGGACTCAACGCCCTGGTCAGTGCTAGGGTAGTGAAAGTTGTCCAGCTTGTAGAATTTAAGTGCACTGGACAAAGCCTGGATATCGCTTTTGGCCTTAGCGATAAAAGCCTGCTCCTGACGCCCCATGACTCTGGGCAGGACTAGCGTTGCCAGCAGGCCGATGATGACGATCACGACCATAATTTCGATGAGTGTAAAGCCGCATTGTTTCTTATTAATCACACTGATACCTCATAACTTCCCTCTTGGGTAGAGAAATGATGAAATGAGAGTATCTTAACATTTTTCTATTCTTGAGAAGATAAATGAGCCGGTACAGCTCTCAACTGTGGCATTAGTAATTTCAATGCCCCTTCCATATATACCTGCCGGTGGGAAAACACCAATATTTAAGATGAATATAGCTATAATTGAATACTGATCGTACAGATAAAAATTGTTGTGATTTCATGCAAAACAAACGGATTTTCTACTTAATCACCCGCTCAGAGCCAGGTGGGGCTCAATCCCATGTACTTGAACTCCTGAAGGGATTCAAGGATCAGTATGAACTGATACTGGCAGCAGGAGAAGAAGGTTTCCTGCTCGATGCGGCCAGGGATCTTGGCATACGCACTCACCTGATCAACAACTTGCAGAGAAACCTGTCGCCTACCAGGGACTATAAAGCATATAAGGAAATCGTTTCGTTACTGAAGGATTCCAGGCCTGATCTCGTTCACTGCCACTCATCCAAGGCCGGCATACTGGGTAGGCTGGCAGCACACAGACTTGGGATAAAAACGGTGTTCACTGCGCACGGGTGGTCATTCGCCGAGGGCACGCCCTTGTCTCGAAAAGTGATTGGTCTGTTACCGGAACGGCTACTGGCTATCTGGACGGATTGCATTATTACGGTGTCTGATACGGACCGTAATCTTGCGATTCGCTACCATGTAGGCAAACTAGAAAAGTTAGTCACCATACACAACGGCATAGCAGATGAACCACTCCCCACTATAAATAAGGACAACGCGAGGCCCATCACGCTGATTATGGTTGCCAGGTTTGCTGCACCGAAATACTTTGCCCAGCTCATCGACGCAGCTGCAACCATTAAAGCAGATTTCAGGCTACGACTGGTAGGCGATGGCCCGCTGCTTGAACTTATGAAGAAGCGTGCTGAAGAATTGAACATCTCTGATATAGTCGAGTTTTTAGGCTCGCGCGATGATGTTGACGCCCTTCTTACGAAATCAGACGTTTTTATACTGGTATCGGACTGGGAAGGGTTTCCTATCAGTATCCTGGAGGCGATGCGGGCAGGCTTACCTGTGATCGCCTGTGATGTTGGAGGAATACACGAAGCCATTACTGACCGCACCAATGGCAGGCTGGTACCTCGTGGAGAAATAGCGGGGCTCAAACTGGCAATGCAGGAGTTGATCAGCGACGAAGCACTCCGGTTAAAAATGGGCACTGAGGCAAGGCGACGATTTGAGCAATTATTTACAACAAAGATAATGCTAGAAAAAATTGAAGCGACATATCGCGCACTCGGAGTTAGCGCCCCCGATGCCAGAGCATAATACGCAGTGTTTTCATCAGTATCGCGAAATCCAGTAACAAAGAATAGTTCTTTATATAAAACAGATCATATTCCAGTTTTTCGCGTGCATCTTCTACAGATGCACCATACGGATACATCACCTGCGCCCAACCCGTTATTCCCGGCAGAACCAGATGCCGCAGGTCGTAAAATGGGATCTCGTTTACCAGCTTTTTTATAAATTCTGATCGTTCCGGGCGCGGACCAATGAAGCTCATTTCCCCTTTAAGTACATTCAGCAATTGCGGAAGCTCGTCTATCCTGGTCTTTCTGATAAAGCGGCCGACTCGTGTAATGCGTGGATCATCGTCCTCGGCCCACTTGACTCCATCCCTCTCGGCATCTTTTTTCATTGACCTGATTTTATAAATATAAAAACACTTACCGTTCAACCCGACCCGCAATTGTGTGTAGATGGCAGGGCCACTGGAATCCAGCTTCACAATAATACCGATAATGAGTAGTAGTGGACTTAGTAAAAAAATACATGCCGCTGACAGGAAGACATCTATGATACGTTTAACTTTCAGGCCAATCTTGTTTTGCAGCAGGTAAAAACCACCCCCTTGCACGAACCAGCCATGTTTCAGGTACACCACAGGCACTTTGGACTGGTATTCTTCATAAAATGCCGTAAAGTCGAATACACCAGCACCAGCTGCGCGCACCTTCATCAGTGTCGCTATTTCAAAATCCGTGAAGGTGTGCTCTGTAGCAACAACGACACCTGTAATGCCATTTAAGTCAGATGATGCAAGCTGACTCACGCGACCTTGCACAGCACTTGCGTAATCAGGCGGGAGGTTATCTGCATTCTCCTTTTCATCCAGTAAGATTACGCATTCAGATGAATCCAGGTCGAAATCATTTATCAGGCAGGCTAATTTCTCAACGCTCCCCAGATACAGCCACCGGCTTGCCTCCTGAATTTTTTCAAACCATTTGGATAGCGCATATCTCGACCAGAACGCCCATCCGGAAAACAGTATCAGTGCAACTGGCATGACACCACGACCGAATATTGACCCAAACTGTAATGGGCCGAAGGCATATATGACTGCTGCACTGACCAGTATTGAGAGTAAAGACGCAAATGCGGCTGTCAGTGGCAGTCTCGAGAGAGCGACAGGTGTTTCTACCCGATAGACGTCTGTTACATACAAGATCAGCAGTACCGATGCCAAGACCGCAAAAAATGAGACAGAGAATAGATCTACGTATACACCTAAACGGATTAAGTGAATAATTTCGTATAGTATTGATAACGTTATAATATCACCGATGAGCAGGGCCAAGCCTGCTTTCGCCCAGGAAATGCGGTGTGGTAGTGCGCCTTTCATGCAGTCCTATTTATACTCAATATGCGTTTTCTTCATTGACTCACCCTGACACACGATACCATATCTTTTTATTGGTGAGATACGTCATCAAATTGTCCCGGCCGTCTGACACTGAAAACACGTATCCTGTCCTGACTCCATAACAGTTCGAAACGCTCCGGGTTCGAGTCGATGTAGGCATCGAACTTGTCATTCT
>Ga0209013_10002873_pt1 | contig 15512 bp, 16 predicted proteins | sample Cruoilmetagenom2_FD_187291 | JGI IMG/M metagenome (GOLD analysis project Ga0209013, IMG submission 187291) | Oil polluted marine microbial communities from Coal Oil Point, Santa Barbara, California, USA - Sample 2 (SPAdes) (version 2) | ecosystem: Environmental > Aquatic > Marine > Oil seeps ... | reverse complement strand
GATCTCGTTCAACGGGGTGTCGGCGAGGGCTTCGTAGCCCACCAGCCAGCTGATCTCGCGGACCAGCTCCCGGAACTTCTTGGGGTCGGTGGTCTCATCACGCAGGAGCGCCAGCTTGTGGAGCACGGCGGGATGCTGGGAAATGAAGAGGTTGGGCTGGTCGGACACGGACGCCTCCGGAGTGCGGTTGGATGGCGAGTCCTGATTCTAGGGCCATGAGCAGCTCTCGGTCGCACGAGTCGTCGCCGGGCGTCTTCCGCACCACCTGCGCTCACCCGCGATACCATCGGCATGTGCCTGAGCAAGCTTCCATCCCTGCCTTCCCCGGCGACGAGGCCGAAGACGGCGGTGCCCTCGAGCCCGCTGCCGACTCCGCGCCTCCCCGATCCCGCAAGCGCTCCACCCGGACGCGCAAGGGTTCGGCCCCGCCGGTGCTGGTGGAGGTGCATCGCGGACAGACCGTGGAGAGCCGCCACCGTGGCCACATCGTCGTGGTCGATGCCTCGGGCAAGGTCCGGCGTGCGGTCGGCGCGCCCAGCACCGAGGTGATGCTGCGCTCCACCGTGAAGCCCTTCGGCGTGGTCGTGCTCATCGAGTCCGGCGCCGCCGACGATCTGGCCCTGACCCCATCGGAGTTGGCCATCATGTGTGCCTCGCACACCGGCGAGGACAAGCACGTGCGCACGCTGCAGGCCATATTCCGTCGCGCCAGCGTGACCCAGTCGCTGTTGCGCTGTGGGACCGAGGGCGCGCCCAGCGACGCGCTCACCGCAGCCCGTCTCGCTCGCGACGGCGAGACACCCGGCCCCATCCGCCATGGCTGCTCCGGCTTCCACGCGGCGAGCATCCTGATGAGTGCCTATGCCGGTTGGTCGCCCGAGGACTACATGGATCCCAGGCACCCCAGCCAGGTGGCCGTGCGCGATGCTGTCGCTCGCCTCTTCGGCCGCAAGGTGGAGACGCTCAAGACCGCCACCGACAACTGCGGCGTGCTCACCTACGAGGTCACGCTGCTGGAGTTGGCCCGCGCCTACCTGCTGCTGGCCGATCCTGAGGGGCCCTCGGCCGATGGCCCACGTGCCGAGTCGGCACCGGCGCTGAAGCGGGTCCGCGACGCGATGATGGGTTCGCCCGACATGATCGGTGGCACCTACGACAACCTCGACACCGAGCTGATGCGCCGCCGACCGGGCCGCCTCGTGGCCAAGGCCGGTGCCGACGGCATGCGCGCGATGGGACTGGTCGGCGGAGGCGGCACGGAAGCTGCCGGCATCGCCATCAAGATCGAGGACGGTGACATGTCGCGCCGGGCCACCAAGGCCGCCTCGGTGGAGACGTTGGCCCAGGTCGGTCTGCTCGATGAGCGGGATCTGCGCGCGATGGCTGCGTTCCGCCACCCCACGGTCGTTGCCCCGGATGGCAGTGAGGCCGCGACCGCCATGCCGCGCTTCGAGCTGCCGACCCAGGACGAGCCGAGCTAGGCGCCGAACCCGACGATGGCCAGCGTCAAGCCGACCACCGACCCTTATCGCATCCTGGGCATCCTGCGTGGGGCCGACCTCGAGCAGGTCAAGGCCGCCCATCGTCGCCTGGCCAAGCGCTACCATCCCGACGGCTCCACTGGCGACGAGCGGCGCTTCCTCGCGGCCCAGGAGGCCTACCAGCTGCTGTCCGACCCACTGCGGCGGCGAGCGTGGGACAGAGATCATGCGCCTGGGCCCGTCCGTGCCGCACCAGGTCGGCGTCGTCATACCGGTGCCACGCCGGCCCCGGACGATCGGCCCCGGCCACCGGCACGTCGTGCGCCGCGTCCTCGTCGTGCCGCAGGCCAGCACAAGAGGACCTGGACCGCCGAGCGCGTGCCGTGGTGGGAGGACTTCCGTCCTGGCGCGGAGCGGCCTCCCGAGGAGCCGGCGCAGCACCCTGACAAGACCCTCAACGACCACGACGTCTACAGTCGCTCCAGTGGCGCGGCCTGGTCGGCGGCTGCCAGACGGCACTTCCGCCGCGGCACCGACGATCTCCCATCACGGGGCGTGTGGCGCTACCGTGGCACGCAAGTCGTGACCGGAGCCGAGGCCCGCCGGGTCGCGGCCGAAGATGATGAGGAGAACAGCCCACGATGACGACGCGGTGCCGTATCGCGCCCAGCCCCACCGGTCCCCTGCATATCGGCACGGCCCGGACGGCGCTGTTCAACTACCTCTTCGCGCGCCACACCGGTGGCACCTTCGTGCTGCGCCTGGAGGACACCGACAAGGCCCGCTCCACCGTCGAGTTCGAGCGGGACATCGTCGACGGTCTGCACTGGCTGGGCCTCGAATGGGATGAGGGGCCAGGCGTCGCGGGCGAGCCCTTGCGGGGTGACCTCGGTCCCTACCGCCAGTCGGAGCGGGGCGAGCTGTATGCCGAGGCCATCGAGCGGCTGCTGGCGCAGGACAAGGCCTATCCCTGCTTCTGCACGGCCGAGGAGCGTGCGGCCGATCGGGCCGCCAACCCGGACATCTCCGGCTACATCGGCCGCTGCGCCAACCTGACCGAGGCCGAGCGGGACGCCAGGCGGACCGAGGGTCGTGAGTCGGTCGTGCGCTTCCGCATCGGGCAGGGCGCCGTCGAGTTCGACGACCTCGTCCGCGGCCACGTCAGCATCGACACCGCCCAGCTCGGTGGAGATCTCGTCATCGCCCGTTCTGACGGCTCGCCGCTGTACCACTTCGTGGTCGTGGTCGATGACATCGCCATGCGCATCAGCCACGTCATCCGCGGCGAGGACCACCTCTCCAACACGCCCAAGCATGTGCTGCTCTTCCGGGCCCTGGGTGCGGAGCCGCCGATCTTCGCGCACCTGCCGCTCATCCTCAACCCCGATCGCTCCAAGATGAGCAAGCGCAAGAGCCAGACTGCGATGGACACCTATCGTGAGCAAGGCTACATAACAGAGGCCCTCGTCAACCATCTCGCGCTCCTGGGCTGGAGCAGTGGCGAGGACGAGGATCTCTTCAGCCTCGAGGAGCTGGAGCAGCGCTTCGACCTGGCACGGGTGCAGCCTTCGGGCGCCATCTTCGACGCGGAGCGCCTCGACTGGCTCAACGGCCAGTGGATCCGCCGATTGCCCGAGGCCGAGCTGGCCGAGCTGGCGCTGCCGTTCCTGATCAAGGCCATCGAGGCCGCGGCGGCCGAGGGCCACGGGGTGCGTGTCCCCTCCGCGGTCGATCTCGCTCCGCTACTGCCCATGGTCACTGAGCGCCTCCCGCGGCTCGATGCCATCGGGCCCATGCTCGACTTCGTCTTCATCGAGGACATCGAGATCGACCCAGGAGAGCTGGTGCCCAAACGCTGGGATGCCGCCACCACCGCGACCGGCCTAGCCGAGACGCTGCGCGTGGTGGAGGGACTGGGCGCCGCGAGGTTCGAGGCCGATGAGCTGGAGCCGCCCTTGCGCATCCTGTGCGAGGCGCGTGGCTGGAAGGTGGGCGACCTGTTCATGGCCATCCGCGTGGCGGTCACCGGGCGCAAGGCCACCCCACCGCTGTTCGACGTCCTGATCGCCATCGGCCACGACACCACCGTCGCCCGCCTCAAGACCGCACGAGAGCTGGCCGCCGCCAGCACCGACGAGGACTGACATGCATCTCACCCGGGACCAGTTCGCGGCCTGGCTGGGCCGCTATGTCGAAGCCTGGCGCAGCGCTGACGCCGCCGCCATCGGGGACCTCTTCAGCGAGGAGTGCTCGTACAGCTATCGCGGTGGCCACGCGCAGGTGGTCGGCCGCGAAGCCATCGTCAAGGCCTGGTTGGACGAAGAGGAGTCGCGCTCGTGGGAAGCGGCCTACGAGCCGCTGGCCATCGACGACGAGGTCCACGTGGCCATCGGGTCCACGCGCTACCTCGACGAAGGGGGGCTGACCCGCGACGAGTACAGCAATGTCTTCGTGTGCCGCTTCGACGAGGCCGGCCAGTGCACCGAGTTCAGCGAATGGTGGATGCGGGCACCGGGCCCGGTGGGCCGCCTCGACTGACGATGGTCCACTCTGTCCTCGTCGTCGATGACGAACGCACGCTGCGCGAGACGCTCGCGGAGGCACTCGAGCAGGACGGTCTGCGCGTCATCACCGCGGCCGACGGTCGCGAGGCGCTGGAGCGGTTCCGCGCTGACCCACCGGACCTGCTGCTGCTGGACCTGATGCTCCCGGAGATCTCGGGCATCGAGGTCTGTCGCATCGTGCGACGCGAATCGGCGGTGCCTATCATCATGCTGACCGCCAGGGACGGCGAGATCGACAAGGTCGTGGGCCTGGAGCTCGGTGCCGATGACTATGTCACCAAGCCCTTCAGCCTGCGCGAGCTGATGGCCCGCATCCGGGCCCAACTGCGCCGTCTTGATGCTGTGCCTGTCGCCGACGAACCACCCGACACAGCAGGGGGGTCCGTGCAGCTCGGGCAGGTGACGGTCGACCTGGCCGGCCATCGGCTGCTGCGCGATGGTGCGGACCTGCCCGTCAAGCCGCAGGCATTCGAACTGCTCGCCTTCCTCGTCCGCCATCCCGGGCAGGTCTTCAGCCGGGACCAGTTGCTGGAGCAGGTGTGGGGCTACGACTACGCCGGCGAGACACGCACGGTGGACGTCCACGTGCACTGGCTGCGCGCCGCCATCGAGGTCGAGCCCAGTCATCCCGTGTACCTGCAGACGGTGCGTGGCGTGGGCTATGTCTTGCGCCCCGACGGCTGAGGCCGGGGACGGGTCCGGCCGGCGGACCCGGGGCTAGCTGCCCTTGTGGATGACGCGCTGCATGATCTCCGCGACATCCTCGGCCGCGTCGATGGACTCCTCGAGCGAAACGTAGATGTCGCGCCACTTGATGACATCGAGCGGGTCCTGTGCCTCCCGGAAGAGTCGCCCGACGGCGGCGCGTGACAGGCCGTCAGCCTCGTTCTCGAGGACATGGACCCGGCGCAGGTGCTCGGCTAGGCCCTTCATCGATTCGAACTTGACCAGGGCTGCCTCGATCTCGACGGCCTGCTCCTCGAGGATGGCCGCGAGCCGCTGCGCCTCCTCGGTCGGTGCCTTGACGTCGTAGATCTGCATCGCCTCCGCGGTTTCCTGGATGCGGTCGACGACATCGTCCATGCGCCGTGTCAGCTCGTGGATGTCCCCGCGGTCGATGGGCGTGATGAAGGCATCCTCGAGGCGCTTCTCGATCTCATCGCCGATCTCATCGCCGGCATGCTCCAGCTTCTGGATGCGGGCGATGCGGGCATCGAGATCGTCGTATGAATCCATGAGCCCACGCAGCTCGCGCGCAGCGGCCAGCAGGTTCTCACCATCGGCCTGCAACAGGTCGAAGAACTTGACGTCTCGTGGCATCAGGCGCAGGGAAACCATCGATCGGGATCCTCCGTTCAGCTCAAGCCGATGCCGTTGAGCACGAGCCATGCGGCGGCGCCCACCAGACCGGCAGCGGGGATGGTGATGAACCAGGCCATCACGATAGTGCGGGCTACACTCCAGCGCACCCGTCGGGTGCCCTTGCTGGTGCCCACGCCGGTGATGGCGCTGGAGATGACGTGAGTGGTCGAGACGGGCATACCCATCTGGGCGGTGGCGAGAAGCACGGTAGCGGCCGTGGTCTCAGCCGCGAAACCGTGCACCGGCTCCAACTCCACCACACGCTGGCCCATCGTCTTCATGATGCGCCAGCCGCCCGCGGCCGTGCCCAGGGACATCGCGCTCGCGGCGATGACGATGACCCACACCGGCACCGTGTCGTCACTGATGACGCCGGCCGCGAGGAGGGCCAGGGTGATGATGCCCATCGTCTTCTGGGCGTCGTTGGAGCCATGCGCGAAGGCCATGAAGCCGGCCGAGAAGACCTGGGCCTTGCGGAACATGCGTGAGGCCGGCCGGCGCCGGACTCTGAAGAACAGGCGTGCCAGCAGCACCATGAAGAGGAGCCCGAGGATGAAGCCGACCACCGGTGACGAGAACATCGGGATGATGACCTTGTTGATGATGCCGTCGGTCTTGAGGGCGTCGACGCCGGCAGCCACGATGGTCGCGCCGAGCAGGCCGCCGATGAGGGCATGCGACGACGAGCTGGGGATGGCGAACCACCACGTGATGAGGTTCCAGGCGATGGCGCCGAGGAGCGCTGCGATGACGACCGTCTGCGTCGTCGTCTCGACATCGACGAGGCCGGCGCCGATGGTCTTGGCCACCGCCGTGCCGGCGAAGGCTCCGGCGAAATTCATGGCGGCAGCCATGAGCACGGCCGTCCGCGGTCGCAATGCCTGCGTCGCCACCGAGGTCGCGATGGCATTGGCCGAATCGTGGAATCCGTTGATGTAGTCGAAGAGGACGGCCAAGACGATGACGAGCAGCAGAGACAGCGTCAGGGTATCGAGCACGCCGAGTCCACCTCCTCTACGCAAGAACGCCGGCCCGCTCGGACCGGCCGAATTGGGGGAACCGTCTGGCTGCGACGAGAGTACGGCACGCGTCCCCCTGCTGCAGCCCGGACGCCCCTGCTGCAGCCGGGACCCAGTCGACGGCCGGCCGCAGGGTCCGCGGACCTATGCTTGGGTCATGTCCGACGAATCGCGCGACCCTCGTGCCGAGGAGGTCGCACGCGTGGCCGACCAGGCATCGCTCGGCTTGATGCGGTTCGACGCGCGGTTGCGGGTCCTCTCCGCCAACACCGCCGCCCACCGTGTGCTCGAACGGCAGCCCGGATCGTTGCCCGGGCGGTCGGCCATGGAGACGTTCGTCGACCACCACCTCGAGGCTCTCATCCGTGCTGCGGCGGAGGGCCAGCCGGGCACCCGGGCCCGTGACGTCGGTGACCGCGTCAGCCTCGTCGTGCACGCCGGCCCGGCCCTCGACGGAGGTGCGTGGGTTGTGATCGAGGACGTCACCGAGCTGGAGCGCCTGCGGCGCATCCGTAGCGAGTTCGTCGATAACCTCTCACACGAGCTGCGCACGCCACTCGCGAGCGTCCGCCTCCTGACGGAGATGCTCATGGGCGATCTTGCCGATGCCGACGTACCCGTTCGCGTCAAGGAGCGCGTGGCCACCATCGACGTCGAGACCGGACACCTCGTGCAGATGATCAACGAGCTGCTCGACCTGTCACGCATGGAGCAGACCTCCACTCGGATCCGCCAGGATGAGATCGAGCTGGGTCCGCTGGTGGAGGTGGCGCTCTCGCGACTGCGCACGTTCGCCGACCGGCAGGAGGTCCGCCTCATCGACTCCCTGCCACCTGTGCTCGCCCCGGTTCGCGGCGACGAGGAGCGCCTGGAGCGGTTGCTGGTGAACCTCCTCCACAACGCCATCAAGTACTCGACCGCGGGTGGCAGCGTGGTCGTCATGGCCGAGGAGCGGACCGACGGCGTGGTGGTCTCGGTCGGGGACGAAGGCGTGGGCATCGCGGTCGCCGACCAGGCACGCGTGTTCGAGCGGTTCTACAAGGTCGACCGCGCGCGCCAGCGCGGACTCGGCGGCACAGGCCTGGGCTTGGCCATCGCCCGCCACATCGTGGAGGCACACGGTGGCCGCATCTGGGTGGAGTCGGCCGAAGGGTCCGGCTCCACGTTCAGCTTCACGCTGCCGCGGGCCTAGTCTCCCGCCAGCAGGTCCGGCGGCACCAGCCAGCGCAGATCGCCCTCGCCGTCGCCCAGCTTGGTGTGCAGGTCGACGGTCGCGAGGGCGGCCTTCTTCATGGAGATTCCGGCCGTGTCGATGAGATAGGAGAGCAGCATGGACAAGTCGGGATCGTGCCCCACGAACATCGGTTCCCGTGCGCCGGTCTCATCGAGCAGTGCCCACAACTCCCGTTTGCCGAAGTCGGCGCCGAGCCGGCGGTCGGACTTGACGGTCATGCCCAGCGTCGCGGCCACGATCTCCGCCGTTTGCAGTGCGCGCACCTTGGGACTGCTGACGATGACATCAGGTCGGACGCCGTGAGCCTCAAGGAAGGCACCCAGGCGTTCACACTGGTGCCGGCCCTTCTTCGTCAGTGGGCGCAGGTCGTCATCGCCGATCCACTCGAAGGCGTCGCCGGCGTGAGCGTGCCGAAGCAGGTGCACACGCACCTTGTCGTTCTCGTGGAAGCGTTTCGCCGACATGACCGATAGGGTGGCAGGTCCGCGGCCGCTATGCGCTCTCGGTGGTCACGAAGCGATCGACCCGCCGGCTGATGGCAGACAGGACGCGACGGAACGCATCGAGGCGCACCTGCTCGGTGCCCTCGACCGCGGAGGGGTCGTCGTAGCTCCAGTGCAGTCGCTGCCCCTCGTTCGGGAAGGCGGGGCACTGCTGCCGGGCTGCGTCACACACCGTGACCACGTAGTCGAAGCGCTGCCCGCTGAGCTCGTTGACCGACTTGGAGCGCAGGCCCTCGGTCGGCAGGCCGGCCTCCTGCAGCACCTGCAGCGTGAGCGGCCGCACCTCGCCTGGCTCCGTGCCTGCGCTGTACGCCGCGAAAGCGTCACCGCCCCGGTCGCGCAGAAGGACCTCGGCCATGATGGAGCGGGCCGAGTTGTGGGTGCATACGAAGACGACGCGAATCGGTGCTGGCCCGGAATCGGTGCCGCGTGCCACGTCGATGTCGGTCACTCGTTGAGCTCCGTGACCTCTCCGGTGGCGAGGAAGACGACATCCTCGGCGATGTTGGTCACCCGATCGCCCACGCGCTCGAGATAGTGGGCAGCGAAGATGATGCGAGCGCCCGGGTCCACGTTGGCCGGATCGTCGCGCATGAGATCCAGCGCCTCGGCGAAGATGGCGTGGTACAGCTCGTCGACATCGTCATCGCGACGAGCCACGGCCTTCGCACGCTCAGCATCGGTCTCGACAACGGCTTCGAGCACATCACGCACCAGATCGGCGGCCAGCCGTCCCATCTCGGGTAGGTGCACGAAGTCCTTGAGGGGCGGGTGCGGCGCCAGCTTGCGCGCCTGCTTGGCCACGGACCCGGCATAGTCGCCCATGCGTTCGAGGTCGTACGCAACACGGTCCAGCGTCAGCAGGAAGCGCAGGTCGCGGGCCACCGGCTGTTGCGTGGCGATGGTCAGCGTGATGAGGTCGGACACCTCGCGCTCCATGGCGTTGATGTCCCGGTCATTCTCGATGATCCACGTGGCCGCGTCGGCGTCGTGCTCCTCCAGCGCCACGATGGCGGCGATGATGCGCTCGGCCACGAGGCTGCCCATGCGCAGGATGCCGTCCTTGACCTCGTTCTCCTCCGATTCGAGGGTCTCGCGCGTGAAAGGCCTGGGGACGTCGACCGACGGATGCACGTCGAGGTCCGTCCGCGTGTCCGGCGTCTCGTCGCCTCGGGGCGGCATCTCGTCGGAGGTCGGGCGTCCGGTGGGGTCGGTCATGGCTGCCTCCTCATCCGAAGCGACCGGAGACGTAGTCCTCGGTCAGCTGGTGCTTGGGGTTGGTGAAGATCTGGGCCGTGGGGCCCTTCTCGACGAGATAGCCGGCACGGTCATCGCCCATGGTCAGGAACACGGTCTCGTCGGAGGCGCGTGCGGCCTGCTGCATGTTGTGGGTGACGATGAGGATGGTGTAGTCGTTGCGGAGCTCGAACATCAGCTCCTCGATCTTCAGTGTCGCCACCGGGTCCAGGGCCGAGCAGGGCTCGTCCATGAGGATAACGTCCGGCTGCACGGCGATGGCGCGGGCGATGCAGAGCCGCTGCTGCTGGCCGCCCGAGAGGGCTGTTCCGGGCTGCTTGAGTTTGTCCTTGACCTCGTCCCAGATGGCCGCTCGCCTGAGGCTGGACTCGACAAGAGCGTCCATGTCGTCCTTGTAGCCGGCGATCCTGGGCCCGAAGGCGATGTTGTCGTAGATCGACTTGGGGAATGGATTGGGCTTCTGGAAGACCATGCCGATACGCCGGCGCACCTCGACCGCGTCGACCCTGGGGTCATAGAGGTCTACGCCGTGGTAGTTGACCTTGCCACTGATGTGCGCACCGGGCACGAGGTCGTTCATGCGGTTGAGGCAGCGCAACAGCGTGGATTTGCCGCAGCCTGACGGACCGATGAAGGCGGTGATGCGGTTCCTGGGCACGTCCAGGTCGACATCGCGGATGGCCCGGAAGTCGCCGTAGTAGGCGCTGAAGCCGCGCACCTCGAAGACGTGCTCCTGGGCCGTGGGCTCGGGGGGAGCGCCGGCGCCGGGGCGCACCGCGGGTCGCGTCATGGTGGGGGTCTCACTGGTCATGTCTACCACTTTCTGGCATAACGGTTGCGAAGGATGATGGCGATGGCGTTGATGATCAGGACCAGCGCGATGAGCACGATGATGGCTGCCGCGGTGAGCTCCCGGAACTCTGCGCGGGGTTGGCGGGACCAACTGAAGATCACCGTCGGCAGCGCCGTGTAGGGCCCTTGCAGGCGCTCTGTGATCGAGGCGTTGGCGGCGACCGCGAAGCCACCGGTCACCGCGCCCACCAGCAGCAGCGGGGCCGTCTCGCCGAAGGCCCGGCCGATGGTGAGGATGGTGCCGGTGAGGATGCCCGGAAGCGCGTAAGGGATGACGTGGGAGCGGATGACCTCCCACTTGGTGGCGCCCACACCGAAGCCGGCCTCGCGGATCGACGAGGGCACCGCGCGCAACGATTCGGCCGACGTGATGATGACGATGGGGAGGACCACGATGGCCAGGGTGAAGCCGCCCGAGATGATGGACTGACCTCCGGTCCAATCACGCAGGAACACCACGAAGACCGCGATGCCCAGCAGGCCGTAGACGACCGCCGGAACGCCCGCCAGGTTGCGAACCGTGGTGTTGATGAGGCGCGTGAGGCGGTTGTCCGAGGCGTACTCCTCGAGATAGACCGCGGCGGCGATGCCGATGGGGATGGCCAGGATGGCCACGAAGATCATCAGCACGATCGACCCCCACAACGCCTGGCCGATGCCGGCACGCCGGGGGTTCGACGACATGGGGTTGGTCAGGAACTCCACCAGGTTGCGTTCCTGGAAGACCGGTAGCGCCTTGATGAAGATGTCCGTGATCAGCCACACCAGCACGCCCAGTGCGATGAGCAACGCGAGCAGCAGCGCCAGCTCGAACAGCGTGCTTCGCCAGTCGCGCTTGTGACCCATGATGGCCTGCTCCACGGCTTCGGTGGCCGACTGAGGCGGAGGCACGGGACGGGTCTGGGCACCCATCTCAGTAACCCTTCCGCATGCGTCGCACGAAGTGCTCGCTCACGAGGTTCAGGATCATGGTCATGAAGAACAGCAGCAGGCCGATGAAGAAGAGGCTGTTGAAGGCCACGCCACCACCTACCGCGTCCGAACCGATGGCGATGACGGTCATGGCGCCGGTCATGGTCTGGCCCGGGAGGCAGGGGTTGATGCTGAACACGGCCCCGCCCACGCCGCCGGCCGCGATGGCCACGATCATGGTCTCGCCGATGGCGCGCGAGAAGGCCACGATGAGCGAGGCCACGATGCCCGAGATCGCCGCCGGCACGACGACGCGGAGGCTCGTGGTGCGCCTGGTGGCGCCGAGGCCGTAGGAGGCCTCGCGCAGGTTGGCCGGGACCGCGTACATGGCGTCCTCGGAGATGGAGGCTACGAGGGGCGTCACGAGGATGCCCACCGCGATGCCCGCGCTCGCGAGCGTGAAGGGGAGTGAGTTGCCGCACAGCGGCTGGACGAGCGCGGGACTCAGGACGGTGAGGGCGAAGAAGCCCAGCACCACGCTGGGGATGGTGGCCAGGATCTCCAGGATCGGCTTGAGCCAGGCGCGCGCGCGAGGACTGGCGTACTCCGAGAGGTAGATCGCGGCGCCGAGCCCGAGGGGCGTGGCCACGACCATGGCGATGACGGCGATGACCAGCGTGCCACTGATGATCGTGGCCAGGCCGTAGTCACCCGAGCGTGGCTGCCAGGCGTCGGCCAGCAAGTCAACCAGCTGGATCCCCTGCAGGAAGGTGATGGTGTCACCGAGCAGGGACAGGACGATGGCCACCGAGATGACGATGGCCAGGGCGGCCGACACGAAGAACGCGGAACGGATGATCCGCTCGCGTCGCCGCCGGGCAGCGCTGCCTTTGAGCTCCTCGAGGGTGACTCGGTCGTTGGCGCTCATCGAGGGGCGGTGGCTGGCAGGTTACGCGCCGACCTCAGCCTTGGCGGCATCCCAGACGGCCTGCGTCTCTGCCAGGGCCTCTGTGGAGATCTGAACGTAGCCCGCCCAGGTCACGAACTCCTGCCCTTCTTCGGTCAGGTAGTAATCCACGAAGGGAGCCAGGCCAGGGTTGAAGGACTCGCTGGCAGGATCGACACGTCCCCGCTCGGGGTAGATGTAGAGATCGCGAGAGATGGGGTACGTGCCCGCAGCCACGGTCTCGGCGTCGGGCACGACGCAGTTGCCGTCGCCGCCGTCGATGGCGATCATGCGCACACGATCGGCATTGTTGACCGCGAAGGCGTAGCCCACGAAGCCGATGCCGCTGGGGTTGCCGCCCACACCATCGATGATGACGTTGTCGTTGGGCGAGGCGACGTAGATGTCGCCAGGAGTGCGTGTGCCCGGCTCTCCGGCCGCAGCCTCGCTGCCGGCCTCGGCGCGCGCCTCCTGGATGTCCTCGAGCGCGATCTCGATGAACGAGCCCCACGTGCCCGACTCATCGCCGGGGGCGGTGATGGCGATGTCGCCGCTGGGCCAGGCGGAGGTATCGGAGCCGAGCTCGGCTGCGAACGCGGCCACGTCCTCCCAGCTGCGAACGTCATCCGATTCGGCGCCGAAGATGGCGTAGAGGTCGTTGAAGTCCAGACACTCGAGGGTGTCGTTCTGGGCGCTCGCGATGACCGCCAGACCGTCGATGCCGATCTTCAGTTCGATCGGCGTGATGCCGTTGGCGGCACAACTCTCCACCTCGGTGTCCTTGATGCTGCGCGAGGCGTCGCTGACGTCGGTCTCGCCGTTGCAGAACTGCTCGAAGCCGGCCGTGGTGCCGGGGCCGTTGACGCGATACGTCCAGTTGGGGTTCTGGTAGTTGAACTCCTCGGCCATGATCAGGGAGATGGGCTCGACGGTCGAGGAGCCGGAGACGTCGACGAAACCCTCGACATCCTGGGCAAGTGCGTTGCCAGCGAGGCTGGCGGTGAGCACGGCCGTGCCGATGACGGCGGCGCCGAAACGCTTGGTGGTGCGCATGGTGAAGACGTATCCCTCCTGGTGGCCTGAATGCAAGGCAGTCCAGGCCCTGTGTGTCTACACGGCCCATTGTCGGAGACGGACGTGAACGGCTGGTTGCGGGTCCGTTAACGCTCGGTTAACAGCGCGGTGCTGGGCTTCGGGGTGACGGGAGCATGGCGGGCTGCGACAATGTCACTCCCACAGCCGATGTGGGGCGAAAAGGAGACACATGGCCAGGAAGAAGCGTGCCCGCCGGGATTCGGGCGCTGCCAAGCCCAAGAAGCTGCGCAAGCAACTACGCAAGGCTGAGGCGCACCTCCTCAAGGCCCAGGCCAAGCGCGACAGGGCCCAGGCCAGGGTCGAAGCGATAGGCATCATCGCCGATGAGATTCGTGCCCAGCTCGCCGATATCGACAAGGCGGCCGCGAAGACCGCGGCCACCGATGCGGAGACCGGGGCGGCGGCCGGCGGGACGACAGCACGCAAGACCGCGACTGCCAAGGCGGTCGCCAAGACCGCGGCCGCCAAGCCAGGCACAAAGAAGACAGCTGCCACCAGCCGCTCAGCGGCAGCCGCCCGAAAGACACGGTCCACCAAGCCGAGCGCGCCCCGGAGCGCCCCGAAGGCGCCGCCGAAGTCCTGATGGGTCCCGACCGAGCTACGTAGATCAGGCCAGTAATCGAGCCGGAGCGGCAGACGAGGGAACCAGCGCTCACACCTCAGCGGCGGCGTTGTGGACATCCGTCGCCACCCGCGTCGCCAGTCGATGAGACCCCGCATCGACCGGTCCGACGGCTCATCGCTTGGCGATCGCGGGCCTGGGGTGTCCGGCGGCGTGGTTACTCGATCGAGGTGATGGCGGCTCCGAGCGCCTTGCGGAAGCTGCGTCCAGTCACACGCCGCCACACCTTGCGGAAGCTGCGGCGCCCCTCCTCCACACCGGCCTCGCGTGAGTCCAGGTAGAGCCCCACAGCCTCGCGAGAGCGCGCCGGCAGCATCGGGGCATGGAGGTTGAGCCATTCCCGGGTCGTGGTGGCTGCGGCATCGGCGTCGTTCATCAGGCCCAGGTGGTCCTGCATCTCGGTGACCTGCCCGATGAGCTTGCGTGAGGTCACCGGCATGACCTCGGAGAAGCACTCCAGCGTGTAGCGCAGCCGCTTGACCTCGATGCGCAGCGCGTGGAGCGTGCGCACATCGGCCCAGGTGATGATGGTCTCGTAGGCACGCACCCGCTCGTACGCCGCGAGGATGCGGGAGCCGGCCGTGTCTCGCACCAGGCTGGGCTGCCCCAGCGGCGTGACGATCTCGGCCTTGCCCGACGATTCGGCGAACTCGAGGTAGTCGTCGACGAACTCGCGGTACTGCCTGGAATCAAGCTGTGCCACGAGGCGTTTGCGGGATTCCTCTCGCCCGCGCCGCCACGCGCTGCGCAGCGGCTTCACGCCTTCGCGGCCAGGCGCCGGCAGCTTGGTGATGTACGCGTCGAGGTCCTCGAGCAGCACGTCGATGTCGCGCACCTCGCCCAGCACGCGCGCGACGGAGCGCAGCTCCTTGACGTAGCGCCGCTGCACCTTGGGTCGGTAGGCGCCATCGAAGACGCGCCAGGCAGCCCGCATGCGCCGCGTTGCCACGCGCATCTTGTGCAGATCCTCGGGATCCTCGCCGGAGCGCGTTCCGGCTTCGAAGTGCAGCATCCGCGCGAGGTGCATGCGCAGCACCTTGCGTCCGGCCTCACCCAGCTGGTCGTCGGACTTGACGCCCGGCGAGGCCGGCACCGGTGGCAAGCGGTGGCTGGGGTCCTTGGCCGCCTTGGCCACGTAATGGCGCGCGATCTCCTCCTTGGAGCGTGGCTCCGGCACCACGTAGCCGGTGGCTTCGATGAGCGCGGCCAAGCGGCCCAGGTTGGCGCCGCTGCCATCGGTGGCCTCCACCTCCAGCACCGAGAACGAGGACAGCGGCCGGGCACCTCGGAAGACCGCGACCCGGTCGAGCGTGACCTGCACGGGACCGTCGTCGAGTGCCAGCGTGCGCTTCTCACGTCGCTGGTTGATGGTGAAGAGCGTGCGCAGGCGCGCGCCGTCGCGGATCTCATTGATGAGCTCACGCGCTGCGCTCGGGGGCCAGGCGTCCGGCTCGAGGCGCTCGTCGGCAGGCCCCTCGACCTCGACACGCTGAGACAGTGCCTTGGGGTCGGGCGCATCGTCATCGTCCGCGCCGGGCCGGTCGTGGGAGGCGGACTTGACGGTGACCGTCACGGCACCATCGTCCTCGCGTCGCAGGCGCGCGCCGAAGCCGGCGTGCTCGAGCGCGCCGTAGGCTGTGTCGACGTAGCGGTCCTCGACCTCGA
>Ga0209013_10002872_pt1 | contig 15513 bp, 13 predicted proteins | sample Cruoilmetagenom2_FD_187291 | JGI IMG/M metagenome (GOLD analysis project Ga0209013, IMG submission 187291) | Oil polluted marine microbial communities from Coal Oil Point, Santa Barbara, California, USA - Sample 2 (SPAdes) (version 2) | ecosystem: Environmental > Aquatic > Marine > Oil seeps ... | reverse complement strand
ACGAAATGGTGGCACATCCCCAGGGATTTGTCAGAGTAGCCCAGCTCCTCGTCGATGCCCAAGCCGATGTACAGGCCCTCGGCCTGGTAGCCCAGCTTGAGCAGGACATCCCACAGGGCCAGGCTGTCCTTGCCGCCAGAAACAGCGACCAGAATACGATCCTCGGGACCAAACATATCGTACTTGTCGATGGCCCGCTGTGTAAAGGTCAGGAACCATTCGACAAGGTGCTCAGCACACAGGCGACGGCGGTGCTGGCGCATGTTGATGACTGCGATAGCGCCGCATTTGCTGCATTTCATATGGTTGCTAGCTCTCGGCGATGCGCGCCAGACCCTCGCGGTCGAGGATGGTGATGCGTTTGCGGCCGATGTCGATGAGGCCATCCGCCTTGAAGTTATTGAGGGTTTGGGTCGTGGTCTCGCGATAGGTGCCGATCTGTTCCCCCAGGTCCTGGTGGGTATAGCCCTCGATGATATCGCTGCCCGTTTCGCCGGCTACTTGCAGGAGAAGCGAAGCCAGCCGGGCTGGGATGCCCTTCCGTGCAATCTCTTCCAGGCGTTCCTCAGCCCTTCTCAGCCGGCGTCCCAGGACCTCAAAGATGCGCAGCGCCACTCTGGGCTTGGTGATCAGCATCCGCTCTACGTCATTGCGGCTCATCACGTACAGGACACAGTTTTCGCTGGCTTCGGCAAAGCTATTATGCATTCCCTGGCCGATAAAGGCCATTTCCCCAAAAATAGTCCCCGTCCCCAAGGTTGCGATTACCAGTTTTTTGCCGTCGGGTGAGATGCGATAGAGCTGGATCCGGCCTTCCCGTAGAAAGAACAGCACCTCGCTGGTATCTTCGGGCATGTAGAGGATCTTACCACGGCGGCAGGTCGTCCTCGTTGTCGCCCTATCGATCTCCTCGATCTCGTCGGGGGTCAGATCCTGAAATATGTCCACCATCTGCAGATAGCCGATTTTGTCGGGCTGCTCCTCTGACACGATCTCCCCCCGGTGACCAAGGCACAGATTTGCTCTACTATCCCAATTATACCTCAAGTTATGGGAGACGACAACACCAGCAAAGTGCCATGGGCGCGATGCCGGGTCTGTTGCTGGCCCTCTCAGACTTGGAGGCTACAGAAAGCCCATCACAGTTTCGTTCTGTACTATGCACTGTCCCCGACAGTTCCAACTTGCATCCAGTGTCATTTGTGTTATAATCCGAGGCAACTTTATTCTGGAGCGAGTGCATGAATCCAATTCCTCCGATCCTTTTCCAACTGGGGCCTTTCCAGGTGCGCTGGTACGGCGTGCTGATCATGACCGGGGTGGCCCTGGGGGCCTATTTCTCCAGCCGCCTGGCGAGAAAGCGCGGGTTGAATCCCGACCACGTGTGGTCAGCGCTGATCGTCGCCGTGATCATGGCCATCTTGGGAGCCCGACTGTACCACGTCTTCTCTACCCCGGCCGGCTGCCCGCTCGACGGTAGCTTTGCCTGTGGCTGGCCCTACTATCGCCATCATTTCCTCGAAGCTTTTGCCATCTGGAAAACAGGCGGATTCCAGGGGCTGGGCATCTATGGCGCCATCGTCGGCGGAGCCCTGGGCGTGATCGTTTACGCGCTATGGAACCATCTCAATCCACTGGTCTGGCTGGACCTGGCGGTGCCCGGACTGGCCTTCGGTCAATTCGTCGGCCGCTGGGGCAACTTTATCAACCAGGAACTCTACGGCCCCCCGACGGGCTCGGCCTGGTTCGGCCTCAAGATCAACCCAAACCTGCCCCACCAGGCATTGCCCCCCGGCACAGACTTTGCGACACGATTCCATCCGACCTTTCTGTACGAGTCACTGTGGTCCCTGGGCGTGTTCCTCATCCTGTACAATGTCTACGCCCGGCTGCCCCACAAGCTGCGCAATGGCGACGTGTTCCTGCTCTATATCGTCCTCTATCCCATGGGACGGTTCATTGTTGAATTCTTCCGGCCCGATGCCTGGACAATGGGCCGGCTGGCAACGGCACAATGGATCGCGCTCGCATGCGTGATTGGGGGAACCGCCACCATCGTGCTGCGCCACATCTTCTGGGATCGGGACAAGGAGACAGGGGAAGGGCAAACGAGCGAGCAGGAAGCAACTGCAGCCGGCTAGCGGGCCGGACTGCCCTAACAACGGCGGGCGAACCGTTCGGCCAAGATCGCAACAGGGACAACGGTTCTGACCTGTCTCATACCGGGATCTGGGCTAAGGGGTTTCCAGGGAGTCACTTTCCCCGGATGGCCCCTGCCCGATCTTGCGGGCCTCGTTCAGATCGCTCCAGGACAGGCTCTTGCGCCACATGTACCAGAGACCCAGCACCGTGATGGGCAGCCACAGGGCCGCGTGCAGAACCAGTGTGTATGCCGCCGCGATATTTCCGTCCACCCCAAAGGCCTTGAGGACCTCGATCCCGGGTTCGTCAAACGTGCCCAGGTAGCCCGGCGCCGACGGGATCGTCGTAAACAGATTGACCACCCCATTCATCAACATCAGTACAAAGAAAGAGACCTCGAAATCAAAGGCGTGCATCACGAACCAGTATTTCATCGCCTCCGCCAGCCACACGACGAGCGAAGTCAAAAAGATCATGGCCACGTCCCGCCCGCTCCGCAGAAAGGCGAGTCCCGCCAGGAAGCGGTCGGCAAACCCCCGCACCGGTTCCCGAAAGCGCACAGGAAGCAGCGTGTCTATCACCCAGGAGTAGGCGACCTGGGTGCGCTGGGGTGAGGCGGCAAGGAAAAAGAAGAATCCCAGAGCGCCAAAAAAGAGCAGGCTAAAGACGATGACAAACTGGCGCCAGGTATCGGGAATGTCCGGCGCCAATGGCAGGCCGACAAAGACAAAGAGGAGCATGATCACCCCGTCGAAAATGCGCTCGACCAGGATAGAGGCCAGGCTGGAGCTGACCGGCACATCCTCCGTACGTTTTAGCACAAAAGCCCGCAGCAACTCGCCGATGCGGGCGGGAAAGATATTGTTGCCCATATAGCCGATGCACACGACCGGGAACAGCCGCACCAGCGGGATCGATTTGATGGGGCGCAGCATATAGTGCCAACGCCAGGTTCGCGCCCAGACCCCAAAAAAGTAGATGGCCACGCCCGGCACCAGCCACCAATATCGGGCGGTCCGCACATGGAACCACACCTCGCCCATGTCCAGCCCGCGCAGGGCAAGGTAGAGGAACACCGCGCTGATCATCAAGCCCAACCAGAGCTGCCAACGTTTAAGCATCATCTCTCCCAGTCGTAATACGGGTCCAGGGGAGCCATCCAGATCGTTTGGTGATTATACCGTCTTCGTCCCAAAAGGCCAAAAGCCTCTCCAGCTTAAGTAGGACTTGACCGCGAGCCATTCGTACGGGCAAGGCCTGCGATCTAGAAGTTCACCCAAAAGACAAGATGCGGAATGGGGCTCATCATTACGGCCCCCGCCCTCCATGTCTGGGCGGACTCGTCCGCGATCCTGCATGGTGCGCGAGCACGCAGGGCCTGGCCGGGGATCCCTGCCTCCCAGGTCGTACTACAAACGGGTGGGGACCGGGCGGCCCAATCCTATTCCGTGATCGGGACCCGACCGGTGATCAGGTCGCCATCTGTGATCAGTGCCTGATCTGTGATCAGTGCCTGATCTGTGATCAGGACACTATCCGTAATCGGGATCCGGGGAGTGATCAATCGCGGGGCGAGAATGGTAAAGGTCAACCACGCCGGCTCGGACTTTTTCCCCGACGAGTCAAGGGCCACGGCAACAAGTGTGAGGGGGATGCTGGTCGGCTGCGTCCAAGTCAATGGCCAGCCCCCTGCACAGAGCGTCCCAGTGCATGTAAAGGCCCGCCCTGAATTCAAGACCGGGTCCTCAGTCTCTACCCCCCAGACGACGACCAGGTTCAGGCCCATGTCATCGCTGGCCTGAAAGACGAGAGCAAAGGGCTCGTCGGCCCGGACCTGCGTGGGCACCACAGTCAGGCTGAGGGACGGAGGCTCGTCAGCGGGGGCGCAGGGGGGCAGGGTCACTTCCGCCGAGGCGCTCTCGGCGGAGGTTCCGGCAGCATTGAAGGCTACGATGGAGTAGAGATAGGTATTGCCGCAAGCGACTTCCTCATCCACTAACAACTCCGCGCCGGCTGGAGCCAAGCCGATGCTGGCTTCCAAGTCAGCTCGATAGATACGAAACGCATCCTCGTTGTCGGATTGATCGGTCCAGGTCAACCGGACCTTCGGCGGCCGCGTCCGCACCCCAACGACCGCCGCGTCCGTGCCATCTGTGTCTACGGTAGCTACTAGATCCACCGGCCCTTTGGGTGGCAGATCCTTCTGGGCAAGGACCTCGACGTGGATGGTTAGCGGCAGCGTCGGGCCAAAAAGGTCGCCTTCGGGCGAGCGCAGGCGCCACAGATTCGCATAGGCGCCCACTTCAGCCGGCGCCCACAGCGTGACCGCCAGGTCGACGGCTTCACCAGCAGCCGTGGGCGGCACCGGTACCGTATCCGGTGAAATGAGACCGGACCCCGCCAACTGGACCAATTGATAGCCAACCCCCCAGGCGCAGGAGCCACTGTTGCGCACTTGCCACACTTTGTCCATACGAACAGAAGGGGGGAAGGCCGTATCAGGAGGAATCGTCACATCGGCCACAAAGGAGGCATCCGGAACGCAAGCTGGCTCTGCCAGCACCTCGTCAGGCGTCGCCACCTGGAGGGTGACGGCGGCTGTGGCCAGAACCTGATTCTCAGTAGAGAAGACCATCACCACGACCCGATACTCTCCCGCCGACTCGGGTCGCCATGGTTGCGAAAGGGGGAAAGATCCATCATGGGCCTGGGTCTGGGGCTGGACCGCTAGCGTATTCACCTTTTTGCCATTCACCTCGAGCACCACGCGTTCCACATCCTGGAGATCTGGCATGGCGTCGATAGTAGACTCGATGGCGATTTCCTGGCCCAGGGCAACCTGGCTGCCGTCGGCGGGTGAAGCAATGATGATTTTGACCTGGGTGTCCGGGGCGGGTGGTGGTAGGAAGGGATTCCAGGGGACAGCCAGGGCGCCCTGCCAGAGCACGAGGATCCCAGCAAGGACCAACAACGACAGCAGCGTCATCCCCAAGGCCAGCCAGCGGGCTGCTCGGCGTCTGGGCCTGTGCTCGACGCCTGGAGCCTTGGGTGGCGGCGGCTCTACGCGGGGATCGCCTGGCTCCCAACCCTCACCCCGATTGCAGATCCAGGTTCCCTGTTCGGCATCGAGCATCCAGAGAACACCGCGGTCATCCTGCAACAGCAACTTGGCTGTCTCGAAGCGGAAGGTCTCGTCGTCCATCTCTCCCGCGCCGCGCTGTGCCTGGAGGATACGGTAGAGGCTTTCAGCTTGCTTGTAATCCATAACTATGAGCCTATGTCCGGAATGCTTCAGCCCTCAGGCTGAAAGAGCTCTTCGGCGTGTTGCAACAGGACCCGAGTCCGTTCCGGCGGGGTATCCTTGCTCTCCAGGTAGCGGGCCAACAGGTCTTCAGGCGATAACTCCTCTGGCGCCTCACCCCCCAGCCTATGCCGGTAGACCCGTTCAATCTCCTTGACGATTCCGGCGATATAGTATGCATCCTTCAGCGCCCGCCGGATGTCGGCGTCGCGGAGCAGGCCCTCTTGCTCAGCCCGTGCCTGGATGATCACCCGCACCACCGCATCGGACACATCATGCTTGTCAATCGTGGCCAAGAGCGCGGGCAGGGGATCAACCTCGTCCCGTACGTCGCAGCGAATGGTCAGGAAGAGCCGCGCACTTACAGGATGGAAGCTCCATTCGGTGTGCCCTCTCTGCACATCAGCGACCACAAAACCCTTTTGCTCTTTCTCTTCGCCAAAATCGATTCGTTCCAGGCTGCCACAGTATACGATGGGAGGATGCTGGCCCCGGTTAAGCTCCTGGTGGCGGTGGATGTGGCCCAGGGCCACATAATCCCAGGCCGTGTCGGCCAGAACACTAGTGAGGACCACCACGTCGCGCCCCAGCATCACGGTACGTTCGGAGCCGAGCTTGGCCTCCGACACACTGAAATGCCCGGTTAGTACTGCGGGCAAGTCAGGGTCCACCTGCTGGGCCAGGGCCTGGATGTTGTCCACCACCATCTGCTGCACCAGTTCATCCAACTCGGCGATGGTCTTGTTCTTGTGATCTTTGTGGGCCAGGATCTGCTGTCGAAGCGGGTAGGGTACCGTAGCCACCTGGATTAGCCCGCCCCGTCTCGTGGTCAGCCGGTGCAGCCGGTCGTGGGTGGCGACCAGGACATTCGGCACGTCCAGGGTGCGAAAGATCTCGATGCTCGACGCCCTTTTTGATGCAGCGGGTAGATCGTGGTTGCCCACCAGCAGCACGACCGGTATCCCGGCATCAGCCAAACGCTTGATCCGCCGGGCAAACTCGCGGCGGTGGGTAGAGTTGGGATCGCGGCTCTTGTAGGCATCCCCGGCAAAAAGAACCAGATCGACCTCGTTCTCCAGAGCGTAATCCACCACGTCGCTGAGACGCCGCAAAAAGTCCATCACCCGGCCATTCAGCCCGGTAGCCGGGTCGAGGCGCCCATAGTTTTCCACGCCGATGTGCACATCGGCCAGGTGCAGCACGCGGATGCTGTTCATAACGCGTTCATCCCTTCCCGCCGGTCGCTATGTCTGGGCCAACTTTAGATTGTGTCAAATGCTCGCTTGGACTGGACATTCGGCACAATCCAACGCTGCTCGCGCTGCCCCGGGGTCCGTCGCAGTGACCGCATTGACGCCCAAGCGCAGGGCAGCGGCATAGTCGGCTGTGAACAGGTTGGCCAGGCTCACAACCAGCCCTGCCTCCTGCAGACAGGCCACGGTCCGGCGATCGGTCTGGGGCCAAAAGACGGTGACCCAGCAGGCGCCCGTGGGCGTTACCTGGGCCACCGGATCTGCGACGCGTTCACGTAGATTCACGGCCAAAGGGATCGCCGGATTCCGGGCCCGGATGCGCGCCAGAGCCACCCGGTCCCAGCTAGAGACCACCACCTGGCCCGCCATACGCGACTGCTCAATCAAGTCCAGGACGACCATCTCCAGGCGATCGTCGTCAAGATCGGAAAACCCGTGCTTAAGGTCCACCTGGAGCGACACTCGCCCCCGCGCCCAGTCGAGCACATCAGAAAAACGGGGGATGCATTCGCCGGCAAAAGCCGGACTGAACCAACTGCCCACGTCCAGGCCGCACAGATCCTCCCAGGCCACATCCCTCACCCAGCGGGGATCGCCCAGCTTGGGCTGCAGGGTGAAATCGTGGTAAACGATGGCCTCGCCATCGCGGGTGAGCTGTACGTCCAGTTCGAGCAGGTCAGCGCCGGCTGAGTAGCCAGCCTGAAAGGCGGCCCAGGTGTTTTCCGGTGCCAGGGCCTCCGCTCCCCGGTGGCCGACGACCAATACACGACCCGGGTCAGCACCGAGTAGGCACTCGATCTGTACCTCTTCGGACCCGGGCTGGGTGTCAGAGCATAAGACGGACATGGCGGATCCTATTGTAGCCGGGATCTGTCCGGATGTCAAAAACCCCTGGTCTGAGCCTGCCTGTCGATCAGTCGTTGACTTTTCATCTTGTCAGTGCTATAATGCGCCAGACTCGAGTCCATGGACAGGAGTTTGGGGCATGACACAGTACTACAGTGATGAGCTGAAAGAGCGCCGCCAGCAGGCCAGCCTGGGCGGTGGCGAGGCACGCATTGAGGCCCAACATGCCAAGGGCAAGCGCACTGCCCGCGAACGGCTGGCCCTTTTGCTGGACGAGGGAACCTTTCAGGAAATCAGTCCCTATGTCACCAGCCGCCACGCGGGCCAGGACGCGATCGACGGCGATGCGGTTGTGACCGGCTACGGCCTCATCGACGGGCGGCGGGTATGCGTGTATGCCCAGGATTTCACCGTGTTCGGCGGCTCCTTCTCCGAGGCCCAGGCCATGAAGGTCAGCCAGGTGATGGACCTGGCCTTACAGGGCGGCCTACCTGTGATCGGCTTGAGCGACTCGGTTGGGGCCCGCATCCAGGAAGGGGTCCACAGTCTGGCCGGTTACGCTGAACTGTTCTGGCGCAACACCCAGGCCAGCGGTGTAATCCCCCAGATCAGCGTTATGTTGGGGCCCTGTGCCGGGGGCACGGTCTACTCGCCGGGGCTGACTGATTTCATCATTATGACCCAGAAGATCAGCCACATGTTCATCACCGGTCCCGACGTGATCCGCACGGTGACCGGCGAGGAAGTAGACCTGGAGACACTGGGCGGCGCCGATACCCACAACCAGACCAGCGGAGTGGCCCACTTTGCCGCCGCTGACGAGGACGAGGCGCTGGCCCTGACCCGCCGCTTGCTCGGCTACCTACCCAGCAACAACGTCGAGAATCCCCCCTACACACCGACCAGTGACGATCCGTGGCGCATGGACCCCGCCCTCGACACCCTGATTCCCGAGGATCCCACCGTACCCTATAACATGTCCGACGCTATCGAAAGCGTATTCGACCGGGGCAGCTTTTTCGAGGTTCACTCGGCCTTTGCCCCCAACGCCATCACCGGCTTTGCCCGGCTGAACGGCTCCGTAGCGGGCATCGTCGCGCAGCAGCCGCTCCACCTGGCGGGCGTGATCGATATCGACGCTTCGGACAAGATTGCCCGCTTTGTGCGCTTTTGCGATTGCTTTAACATCCCCATCGTCACTTTTGTCGACTCACCGGGGTTCTTGCCCGGGGTCGATCAGGAGCACGGCGGCATCATCCGTCACGGCGCCAAGATCGTCTACGCCTATTCCGAGGCGACGGTACCCAAGATCAGCATCGTCACCCGCAAGGCCTACGGTGGGGCCTACATCGTCATGAGCAGCAAGTACATCCGCACCGACCTGAGCTTGGCCTGGCCCATGGCCGAGATTGCGGTGATGGGCGCCGATGGCGCGGTGGCTATCCTGCACCGCAGGGCGCTCAAGGAAGCCGCCGATCCGGAGACCCTCCACGCCGAACTGGTGGCCAGATTCCGCGAAAAGTTCGGCAATCCTTACGTCGCCGCGGCCAGCGGCCACATTGACGACGTGATCAAGCCCAGCGAGACGCGCCCGAGGCTTGTCACTGCCCTGGAGATCCTGAAAGACAAGTCCGTTCAGGGCCCGGCCAAAAAGCACGGCAACATGCCTATGTGACCTCCAGAACCATGGAGGTCACTTAGGTTTCAATCTGCGACCGGCTGGCTCGTCGTCATCGCTGGTACCGGACTTTCCCGCCGATGATCGTATAGGCGACCTGTGTGTTCAGGATCTCTTCATCCGGCACCAGTAGAATATCCTGGGAAAGAACGGTGATGTCCGCCAGCTTGCCGGGCGATAGGGACCCCTTGATCTCTTCCTCAAAGGCCGCATAGGCATTGTTGACCGTATATGAGGCCAGCGCCTGCTGGCGGGTCAGCCTTTGCTCCGGGAAAAAGACCGAGCCATCAGCCATCTTGCGTGTTACCGTGCAATAAAAATTGGCGATGGGGTCCATATCCTCGACCGGCGGATCCGTACCGTTCGCGAGCACAGCTCCCGACTGGATCAGTGTTTGGTACTGGTAGCCCCTTTCCCGAGCCCGCTGCTCGCCGAGCCGGTCCACGACCCAGGGGCCATCGGAGGTGGCAAAGACGCCCCGGACCGAAGCAATGACGCCAAGCTGCGCGTAGCGAGGCAGATCATCGGGGTGGATGACCTGGGAGTGCTCGATGCGCCACCGAAAGTCGTCCTTGTCAGGATTCCTGGTGAAATTCTCTTCATAGATGTCCAGCAGCTCGCGGATGGCCCGATCGCCGATGCCCTGGATGGCCATCTGGTAGCCATGTTCGATGGCCAGCTCGGCGGAACGGCGGATGTCCGGCACGGGCGTCACGTTGAACCCCGTGCTCTCCGGCGCGTCGCTGTATGGCTCCAGCAGCCAGCCACCGTGGACGCCCAATGCCCCATCCAACACCTTCTCACCGATGGTGCGCACTGTCAGATAGCCATTCCCAAAGCCGACCATCCGGTAATCAGCCAGCCTGTCCTCCATGGCCGCGGCCGGTTCCTGGATGCAGACGTAGAGCCGCAGCGGCAGGTTGCCCTCCCCGGCCATCCTTACCAGCAGGTCGATGGTCTCAAAGCTCTCCCCCATATCGTGAAAACTGGTGATGCCCTTGGAGATGGATTCCTCTGCGGCAAGCTCTACTTGCCGGCGCAGCTCGGCCTCCACCACCTCCGGCGGGCGCTGGGCGCGGTACGAGGCCAGAGCCTCCCGCGCCGGGAATTGGGCGGTCTCCCGGAGCATGCCGGTAGGCAGGCCCTCGCTGTCCCGGACGATCTCACCCCCCGCCGGATCCGGTGTCTCCGGGCTCAGGCCGGCTTCCTCCAGGCCCCGGGCATTGACAAAGACGCCATGGCCGCTGACGTGGATCAGGATCACCGGGTTCCGGGGGCTGACAGCGCTGAGGCTGTGGTGAACCGGCATTCCCTCCACGCTGGGCGATGGCGCATGATCCCACCAGTCCTGGTGCCAGCCCCGGCCCATGATCCAATCGCCGGGTTGGGCATCGCGCGCAGACTGCGCCACCAGGTCCACAACCTCGTCCCAGGAGCGGGTGGCCCGCAGATCGAGGCTCATGAGGGATTCGCCCAGGCTCATGTAATGGCCGTGGCCGTCGATAAGCCCGGGCACGGCGAGCTGGCCCTGCAGGTGGATGACCTGGGTGTTGGGGCCGATCAAGGCCTCGATCTGGCTGCTATCTCCGAGGGCTAGGATGGTTTCTCCCCTGACTGCCAGGGCCTCAGCCTGGGGGTCGGCCGGGTCCATGGTGACGATCTTACCATGATGGAGCACGAGATCGGCTGGTCCGTCTCCTATCGCGCGCCTGTCTGTCATGCAAACCTCCTTTTGAGAATCAGCGGAATCACACCAGAACAGCTCGGGAGCCAGGATACTACAGCCACTGTCGAAAGTCAAGCACCCCAGAGAGCCGATTGTGTATCCAATCTGGAGAGCTATCTGCCTACAAATGACAGGAGGCCCGCCCGTGGCGGGCCCTGTGGTCCAGGAATGTGGTGCTGCTAGGGTGGTTGACGGGGGTTTGGCCCGCAACAGACTGATCACCCAGACTCATATTCTTCAGATGCAAAGGATTGGCCCGCAGCGTCGACCTGGCGCCGGCACGGGTTCCTGCTGCCTGGTGCGTTGGCGACGGCCAGGCATGGGAAAGGTGCGCCACCCCGTTGCGAGCCGCGCTACTTGATGCGTTCAACGGTGGTGAACCTTGAAACGAGCGCGTCTACGATACCTTCTGCCACCAAGTCTCTTCCATCTTGTCCAGTTCGGCCACTACCTCAGGCGGCAGCGGCTCGGGCTGGTGCTCGCGCAGGATCTGGCGGACGCGCTCGTTGGTCCGGTCCGCCAGCGACTGGCCGCCGGCCGCCGCCCACTGCTCGTAGCTGCGGCGGTTCATTAACGTGGGGAACCAGTTCCCCCGAAAGTTCTGGACGGTGTGTTTCTCCTGCAGGTAGCTGCCACCGGGACCCACACTGTCGATCGTACCCAGGGCCAAGGTTTCCGGGGTGACCGGGAGGCCGGCCATGATGGTGCGGATCAGACTGATGAACTCGTCGGTGGCGGCGATCAGTTCCAGCGAGGCCGCCATGGCCACCTCGATAAAGCCCACGTCGTGAACCAGGTTGGCGCCGCTCAGGGCAGCCATCAGGCAGGAGATGGCCGATTCGGCCGCCGCTTGCTCGTCGAACTTGACCGCGTCACTGGCACCGGCAGTGCCCATGACCGGCAGCCGGAGATAGTGCGCCATCTCGGTCAGGGCCGCCGACCAGAGGCTCAGCTCGGGCGCGCCGTAGGACATGGTCATGCCCGACATGTCCATGACAGTCGGCACTCCACCGATGATGACCGGCGCTCCGCGTCGCTTGAGCTGGGCCAGCACCAGGCCGCTCAACGACTCGGCGAGGCAGGAGGCCAGGTTGCCGGCGCCGGTGACCGGCGCCGTAGCCCCGCCCAGGGTCACCGGCCCGCAGATCAGGGGGATGCCGCGCCCGGCACAGAAGAGAAGCTTGGCCACAGTCTCATCCGGGAGGGCCAGCGGCGAGAGCGGTTCGACATAATGCACATAGTAGGGCCGCCGGGCCAGCTCCTCCCAGCCCCCGGCGACCAGGGCCGCCATCTCGGCCAAGTCCTGCAGCGTGAGCAGGTCCAGCGTGCCGTGCATCACCGGTTTGGTGCAGTTCATCACCGTGTCTTTGTGGCCCAGGAGATAGGCGATCTCGGCGGGCGTGTCGCTGAACAGAGCCGAGAAGGAGACCATGTCGATGTTGGGCAGCGCGTCGCAGAGAATGGCGCCCAGCCGGGCGTCGTCGCGGACGCATGCCCGGCGGGTGCGGTCCTCGGGATCAAAGAGGTAGAAGCCATCCACCTGGCTGCAAAAATAAACACGGCTACTTTCCAGGTGCATGACGCGCTCGCCCTGCCGGTTGTAGAGTGTGATGCGGTGGGGCGCGTTTTCCAGGGCCTCTTTGACCAGGTAGGAGGGTAAACGAACTCGTCGCTGCGGGCCGACACGGGCGCCAGCGCCGCTGAGAAGTTCCAGGCCCTCGTCGTTGTCCACACGCACGCCGGTGTGTTCCAGGATCTCGAGGGCGCTGAGGAAAAGGGTCTCCTTCTGGTCCTCGGAAAGGACCTGGAGCCGGGGCGTGATCAGGGTCGTGGAGCCCGGTTTCATGGTGCGAGCCTCCTTGTGCGGGGATGAGTCCATGGCAAGGATACTACAGGTGTTTCTGAAAGTCAAGCGTCATAAACGAAGTTTGACAACAGGCTGTATCCTGGGATCGGCGCTGGCCTGGCAGTGACGTGCCGATTTGGAGATAGACCTCTAGGGTTTATTCCATTCAGCAAAAGTTGCGGTCAGGACAATGGGTGCCGGCAACTCAGGGCTTGCCCGGCGGATAGAAACCCTAAAGGTCTGGCCTGATATTGTAGAGTCCCGCCGCAAACAGGCGGCGATTGCACCCAGAGCGCTGTTGTGATAGAATGAGCAAGCATCCAGTGCATGGAGGGCTGCATGGCGCGACCCAACTCGGTGTCCGCCAGCCTGGACGGATGGAGGTTGGTAGAGATTGACACACCAGGCCAGGTTCGAGAGGCTTGTCCGCCTAGCGTGGCTCCACAACGTGATCCATGGCAAACTGCCGGCACCCCATCCTGAGGCAGAGCTTGCCATCTTTGAAGTTGGCAGCGAGGGACAGGCGGTATATGCCGTTGAGCATATCCCCGGTGCCGTGTACCTGGACACAGATGTGCTGGAGGCCCCGCCGCTGTGGAACCGGCTCCCGGACCGGGAATTGGAGGCCGCGCTGCTGGCTCACGGCGTGGCACATGACACCCCCGTTGTGCTGTACGGGCGGGACACAACCGCCGCCGCTCGCGCTGTCGTCATCATGATGTACGCCGGAGTAGAGGACGTGCGGCTGCTGGACGGCGGGTACCAGGCCTGGACGGCCGCCGGCTACGAGGTTGAGGCCGGAGCCCGGCGACCTGTTGCCGCCGCATCTTTCGGCAGGCAGATCCCGGCACACCCGGAGTACATCATCGACATCGGGGAGGCGCGAGCCATCCTGGCCGACGATGGCGCAGTGCTGGTCAGCATACGGAGCTGGGCCGAGTATGTTGGCCAGATCAGCGGCTATTACCATGTCCAGGCCAAGGGGCGCATCGCCGGCGCCCTGTGGGGCCACGCGGGTTCGACGCCATCTCAGATGGATCACTTCCGTCGCGCCAACAACACCATGCGCAGTCCCGGCGAGATCGAAGCCAACTGGCGGGCATGGGGCATCACGCCGGAGAAACAGATCGCCTTTTACTGCGGTACTGGCTGGAGGGCGAGCGAGGCATTCTTTTATGCCCACGTGCTGGGCTGGGAGCGGATCTCGGTCTACGATGGCGGCTGGCGCGAGTGGAGCGCGGATCCGGCGAATCTGGTAGAGAGGGGAGAGCCGACAGCGAGGGGCTGGCGAACAAAGAGATCGCCCTAACTCTTGGCATCTCACCCCTAACGGTCAAACTAGGGGAAGATCAGGCATAGGCATAGTGCACCCGGACAGGGTAGCCTAGCTCAGTGCTGACAACCTCGTAAATGTCCAGGTAGGAGCTATCCCAGAAAAAACCCGGCACCGGAGTAGCCCATTGTGGTCATCCGATGCCAGGCAAGTGACTGGCTCATCGAGCGAGCCAAAGAGGAGGTTCTGCCGCAGGCCGCGCTCGATGGCAGCAAAGTAGTCGTCAACGATCATGCAGGTACCGGCTTCTGCTGCATGAACTGGCGCACAGGGAGCGAAGTGAGATAGAGATGATACAGTCCGGCCCACAACATCAGATCATCGTCATCACCAAGTTCACCGCTTTGGTAGCGACGGTAGAACTCTATGGTTGAATAACCATATTTGCACTCGTACTCGCGCAGTCGCTCACTCAGGTCTTGAAAACTCGCACGGTTTGGCTTGAACATGATTCCTGCCTCTGCCAATGCTTTTCGTGAGTATACAATCAAACCGGACGAACGTCAAGTCCCTGTTTCGTCTCCCACAGTCGGGTTCACCAGCGACTTGACTCCCCCGCAGATCCACCGTATACTCTAGCGTAAAGTCAGTACGGGACGACAGTCCGCCTTCAGGCACAGATCTTTGACCGATCGATTCGCCAGTAACCAACATGCAAGGCGCATGCCTAATGGCATGCGCCCTGCATGCCCACAACAGGAGCCACGCCATGGAGGACTTGATCGAGATCCGCTGGCACGGCCGCGGCGGGCAGGGCGCGGTGACGGCCAGCAAGCTGCTCGCCGAGGCGGCCCTGAGCAGCGGCCAGTACTTCCAGGCCTTCCCCGACTATGGGCCCGAACGCATGGGCGCCCCCATCCGCGCCTTTACCCGGCTTAGCCCCCGGCCCATCCGCATCCACTCCGCCGTCGAGACGCCCGATGTCGTCGTGGTCCTCGATCCCACCCTGCTGGGGACGGTGGCCGTGACCGAGGGGCTCAAGGAGGATGGCACGCTGCTGGTCAACACCTCGACCACCCCAGCTAAGGTGCGCGACACGACCGGCCTCCGGGCCGGTCGCGTCTTTGTCGTAGATGCCAGTCACATCGCCATCGACGAGATTGGCCGCGAGATTACCAACACGCCCATGCTGGGCGCCCTGGCCCGGGCCACGGGTCTTTTCGACATTGAGGAACTGAGCGGCGAGTTGCGCGCCTGGTTCGGCAAAAAGCTACCGGAGGAGGCCGTCGAGGCCAACGTCCGGGCCATGCGCCGTGCGGCCGGTGCCGTTCAAGGAGGCTAGGAGAGCGCCATGAAGCTGAAAGGCTGGCGAGAGCTGCCCGTCGGGGGCATGATCCTGGAGGCCGGGAACGCCGTAGACTATATCACCGGCAGTTGGCGGGCCTTCC
>Ga0209013_10002871_pt1 | contig 15514 bp, 10 predicted proteins | sample Cruoilmetagenom2_FD_187291 | JGI IMG/M metagenome (GOLD analysis project Ga0209013, IMG submission 187291) | Oil polluted marine microbial communities from Coal Oil Point, Santa Barbara, California, USA - Sample 2 (SPAdes) (version 2) | ecosystem: Environmental > Aquatic > Marine > Oil seeps ... | reverse complement strand
CGATATGAGGCTGGGGTTTAGAATAGTCGATCTTCACATGACATCCGTAGCATTGTGGTGCCCAGGTAGCATGGCAGGCATAACATTCCATTTTGTCGATGTGCATATCAATCTGCTAGCAACCTTAGCTTCAGGCGAAAGCTGATCGTCATCGGCTATCTTTTTAAGTGGTTTCAAATTGATGTCGCTACCACTGGCCGAATACAGAATAATTTCATTCCCATATTTAACTATGTGGGGCATAGCATTCCCCCGGCACGAGATTAGATAGCCGTCACTTGGAGGAGCTACCCATCCTTTTTTCAGGTATGAGGGAACAGTGTCGGACACACCTCGCGGCGAACCTTGCTTCGGTAAAGTTTCGGCAATCTCATCCCCGTAACCTATGGGCAATTCCCATGGGTAGGCCTCAGGTGTTCCATGGCAGTCTTGGCATTCGATCTCTACGGCTCCCTGGATGGCTCCGGCAAGATCACCCAAGCTGTGCAGGTCGCCAGAAGTATGACAGTCCTGGCATACCATCCCTTTACTTAAGTGGATATCTGAATGAAGGTGGATATAATTTTTCTTGTGGATTTGCTGCTGGTTATCCCCATTGCTCATAAACGGGGACTTATAGGCAGTCTCCATCAAACCTTCGTATGAAACGCCAATCCTACGGCCCCTGTTATGGCAGGCTGTACAGGTCTTTGTCGGGATACCCGAATAAGTATGTCCGTGCAGTGTAACCTGAGCATCCCGGCTGGACTGTATGGAATGCACCAGCATTTTTCCGTGTTTCTTTTTATCGATAGTGGGGTCGTTTCCTTCATACAATCCTTTGTTGGAATAGGGGATGTGACAGGCGCCGCAACCTGTACCCCGGTAATCTCCATCGGCATGGTGGCCTTTTACACCTGTGTGGCATCGCTGGCATTCGGAGCGTAAATAGGTGTAGGCAGCCAAAGCCGGGTTTTCTTCTATCTCTTCCTGTGTGGGTGCTTCGGGCAGGCCTTTCATTTTTCCGGGATATACTTGGGGCTCTGCTGCCTTTAGCTCTTCCATATACTTCTTATACATTTCTGATCCCAGCCGCTGATGTACTTCAATTTCTTCAACTGCTACATTCGCTACGTTGTGCTCGTATCCCTGAAGGCCGCCGAATCCCCAGGTGGTTCCCTGGATTTTTCCGGCTTCGGTAAACATGAGTGATGTAAGCTGCGTGGTTACTTGCTCGGAGTGACACATGCCGCATGTATTTTCGTTGATCCACACGCTGGCGGGATCAGGGTAAAATGTTTTAGGGCCTTTGTTATCCGTAAAGAAATCGATGGAACCGTTATGTGCATCTGATTTATTAGTGGCAGCGGGATTCCCGCCATGGCATACAATACATTCATTATCTGGATATCCTGCTGTAGCAGCCAGGGCGTAAATTTCCTGCATCATACCTGAGTTTGGATCACGGATGGGATCAATGCCGCTGTGGCACGAAAGGCAGTTGTTGTTTTTGGGCTCAGGATAGATGAAGAGCGAGGTGTCTATAGTTTCAACTGCAGTTGTTATTTTTTCTGTTTTAATTATTCTGTTTTCAGGTGATTTCTTGCAACCGATGATGAGCACAGCTAATGTGGAAACGAAAAAAAATCGCGAGATCGTTATCTGATACATATCCGGTTTTTTATGATAAGAGGTCTTAATATCCGGTTACTAAATTAGTGTTTTCCAGGGTATGTATCTGGAAAATGATTGTACAACTTGACAGGCCTATTCAAATTCAATGTGGAAGTCGTCAACAAACACGTTTTCACCCGACGGGTTGTACACGTAGATCTTTATCAAATCAGCCTGTTTTATATTGTCGGGTATGCTGAACGTGTAATGATAATCTTCCCACGAATTTGCTTTTCTGACCTGCTCTTTAAGTTCAAAACCATTCCAGTAGTAGTCTGTGTGTTCACCCTGTGCCTGTATTACGAGTTTTCCATTATCGCTTAACGAATTCCGATAAACTTTCATATGGATACTGATCTCATTTTTTAAACTATCAGGGATGATTTTTAATGGGTATTCAAATGTGATGCTGTAATCGTTCCCTTTGCCGGTTTTTGATGAACTTTTTCCTGAATAAGCTTCTTCATCGGTTATTGTTTGCATCTGTCCCCAGATAGTACGTTGGTCACAGTCGTTAAAAAATACGGTTTGCACGAAGGTTTTGTAATCAATATCCACATAGTGATCGGGATAATATTTCTTCAGTGAATCTGCCACGTTCCCGGCAATTGTTTTCCGGCCTTTTTCGGCATAATGTTCAGTCGTCCAGTTCTGATCAACAAACAGGTCATTTTCAACGTCATCAACATTGTCCACAACCGTTATACCCTTGTGTGTATAATAACCGATCAGCAATTCCCTGTTTCCCTGTATAAAATACAGTAAATCGTCGCCCACAAGTTCTTTTGCTCTTTCCGTGTTTTCTGCCAACAGGTTAAACACCAGATTCCAGCCTCTTTCCTTTGTCAGTTGAATAATCCTGTTAAAATCTTTAATACGGGGATTATTCACTGTGTCGATCTGGAAAGCATAGCCTTTTATATAATGGCATGCCAGCTCAGTAAGTTCCTGATTCCTTGATCCGTCCGGATTGTTAACTCCCTCTTTTGCCACATAATTATCCCATTCTTCCACATTGCTGAATTGAAAATCAAACGGAACATCGAACTCCTCTTTTTCCCATTCCCGCTGTACCTGCCTGTCCCTTTCTTTATCCGATTTAATATCATAAGCTTTAAAAGACAGAAGGAATCTATTGTATAAAGGCGGATTCGGCTTAAGGAGAACCAGGCTTTTCTGCAAAGCCGTTTCCAGTTTCGAATGGATCCACTGGGCATTGAAGGAGCGCAGGTTTAAGGTTACGATAACCGTACTTACATTGGAACTGTCGGGGATGTTTTCCAGCAAAACTTTATATATACCTGCATGACTGGCCGGTTTGGTAATGTCGTAAACTTTCAGGTTGGGATAATGATCAGCAATAAACGCACTGATGGGGCGCTTGTCAAGATCATCACTGCGAAAGGTTATGTTTGAGGATTCGCCAATATAAACAATGTCTGCATCATTCGGAATGGCCCGCACAAGATTGATCACATCAGAATATTTCTGAATATCTTTCTCCAGGAAAAAAGCTTTGTACAGATAGTTCATGCCCACAAGCAAAACGCTTAACAACAACACCCTGGACAATATTTTTTTTGCGGTCTCCATCCTGCTAAAATTGAAAATAAATGAATGGGAAGTTTTCTACACCGGCAAAAGCAATAATGGAAAAAATGAGTATGCTGTACATGGTCCACCTGAAAAGCATCGGAAACCTGCCGATCCAGGTGTCGAATCGTGTGTTGTACAGCAAAATGTCGCTGACAACAAATACAATCAAAAATATCCATGTGCTTAGCGGTATGACCAAGGTGGCTTCAGTAACGCGATTAACGTTAAACAGCAAGGCAAACATATCTATGGCTTCGTTAAAACTCTGGCTGCGAAAAAATACCCAGATGAGAGTAACAAGCACAAAAGTTTTCAGGGCTAAAAAAAGGTGTCCGAAAGAATAAGCTTTATACTCTTTCGATAAGCTGAAACTTTTATTTATTAAATATTCGATAAGATAGATAACACCAAACAAGCTTCCCCATATAATAAATGTCCAGTTAGCCCCGTGCCAGAATCCGCTGATAATGAATACAGCCAGAATATTGAGGATCCATCTCTGTTTTGCCACCCGGTTGCCTCCCAGCGGGAAATACAGATAGTCGCGGAACCAGGTTGACAGCGAAATATGCCACCGTTGCCAGAATTCGGAAATATTTTTAGCAAGATAAGGGGTCTTAAAATTATCCATGATATGGATGCCCATGATCAGGGCACTTCCGATGGCAATGACCGAATAGCCATAGAAGTCGCTGTATATCTGAAAAGAATAAAAGATCAGTGCCGTAAGGATATCTGATGAAGCAAACTTTTCAGGCGCTGTATAAACCTGGTCAACTATGCCCGATAGATTATCAGCAATAACCATCTTGATGAACAAACCATAAAGGATCAGCCGCAGTCCGTTGGCCAGATTGGCATACGAAAAATTGTGTTTTTCTTTTAGTTGCGGGGTTAAACGCGAAAAACGTTCAATCGGTCCTGCCACAAGCTGTGGGAAGAAGGAAACGTACAGGGCGAAATACCCGAGGTGCTTTTCAGCCTTTTGCTTTCCGTAATAAACATCAATCGAATAACTTAATGTTTGAAAAGTATAGAATGAAATACCTACAGGAAGTAATACATTCATGAGTGGAACCTCGTGAAAAATATTGAAATTTTGAAACAGCAGGTTGACATTCGCTCCTACAAAATTGAAATACTTAAAAGCGAAAAGTAATCCGAGGTTTGTAAGCAAACTTAAAATCAACCACGGTCGCCTCGATTTTTTATCCGGCAACTTTGCCATTTGTATCCCGCTGATATAATCTATCAGGGTTGAAAGAACAATAAGGAAGACGTATTCCACTTTCCAGCTCATGTAGAAATAATAGCTGGCAACCAGTAACATGATCCACCGATACTTATGTGGGATCATATAGTAAAGAATGATCACAAGCGGAAGGAACAGAACAAAGTCTATCGTGTTAAAAAGCATTCAGCGGGGTTTTTACTTTTTGGTTGGTATCAATCTCATGTATACTCTGTGTGCTTACATTTTGCGCGTCAAAAATAGTGTAAAATCTTTATGTTGGAGGGAGTTTGTATGCCATAAATTAAGCGGCAGCTTAAACCAAATAAAATATTCGCTTGCGGCACGGGGTGTACCGTATATTTCTTATAGGATTTGCCCCCATTAAAAACGGGATAACCGTTTATAACAGTTACCCCGTAATTAAAGAAGTTTTATCTAATTTAGTTAATAGTATACACAAAAGGCAGACGTGCCTGTATGCCTTCCATGTTGCGGATGTTTTGATATTGGTCGTAATATACTTTAAAGTCACCCAACTCACTCTCAATAGCACGTGCTCTTGCATTGCCCATAATCTCTTCAATCAACTGCTTGAAAAATTCTTTGTGTTTGGGATATTCACTGATGCGGTATTCATCACCGAGCTCCGCCTGTTCAGCAGCGTAAGCAACGGCATCTTCCAGGCCGCCTAACTGATCCACGAGGCCGAGTTCGAGTGCATCAACACCCAACCATACCCTGCCGCGGCCGATTTCGTTTACATAATTTACATCCAGGTTACGGGTTGTAGCTACAAGATTCGTAAAGTCGTTGTAAATATCTTCGATTTCCCGGTTCAGCTTTTCCTTCTGGAAGTCGCTCATGGGTTTCATCACATCAATAAAATCGGCATTTTCGTTGGTCATCACCTCGTCGAAAGTAATCCCCAGTTTGTTGTTGAACAACTGCTTGAAGTTAGGTATAATGCCAAATACACCGATAGAGCCCGTAATGGTTGTCGGCTGGGCAAAAATGTAATCGGCATTAGTCGATATCCAATAACCTCCTGAAGCAGCAAGGTTACCCATAGAAACGACAAACGGTATGTCAGCGCCTGCCAGCTCCACTTCGCGGCGTATTACTTCTGAGGCCAGCGCATCACCACCCGGAGAGTTTACGCGAAATACAATAGCTTTTACATCTTCGTTTTGCCGTACTTTGCGTATGGTAGCTGACAGCGAAGCCGAACCAATCTGGTCTTGTCCGCTCTTTCCCTGAGCAATGCTTCCTTCGGCATAGATGATGGCAATTCTGTCTTTAGTTTTTTTACGTTCTTTTCTGCATTCCGAATTGGTATATTTTCCGAAAGCAACAGTACGCACTTTTTCGTCTTCCTCACGTCCTGTTTTTTCTTTCAGCAGGTCAATAAGTTCGTCACGATACATCACACCGTCCACAAAATTGTATTCAAGTGCTTTGTCAGCTGATGTTAATTCCAGTTGGTCGGCAATATTGTTCAGTTCCTCAATGCTAATACCTCTGCTTTCGTTGAAAGCGATTAGCATCTGGTCCCAGGCCGAATTCAGGAGTTGTTCCATTTGCTCCCTGTTGGCTTCGCTCATTTTGTCGAGCAACAGCGGCTCTACGGCACTTTTAAATTTATTATCTGGCCCGCGAATGATCTGCATATCGATCTCCAGTTTGTCCAGCATACCTTTTAAAAACATGAGTTGGGCGTGCAATCCTTTAAACAGGATCATTCCTTCGGGGTTTATATAAATTTCGTCTGCCAGGCTAGCCAGGTAATAAGCTTTCTGGTCGTAACTGTTGGCATAACTGATGATAAACTTACCGCTTTCTTTGAATTCGAGCATTTTATTTCGGATCTCTTCCAGCGATGCCATTCCGGAAGGAACTGTCTCCATATCCAGAAAAATACCATCGATATTGGGATCGTCAGCAGCTTTTTCAAGGGTTTTAAGGATGGTGTTCAAACCAACAGGCTTTTTGCTTTCCATTGTGTTAAAGTCAAATCCTTCAAAAGGATTTTCGGATCCACGGTCTTTGATCGGTGTTTTCCAGTTGATGTATAAAACACTGTTTGACTCTACTTTAACTTCTTCCTTCTCTGCCATGGACACAATGCCGGCAACCATTCCGATAAAGATCAGGCCGATTACAAACAAGGTGAGCAGGGTGCCAAGAGAGGAGGCGAACATAAATTTAAAGAATTGTTTCATGATGTATTTTTTTGATAGTTAGTAGTTAATTAATCATTACAATAGTACAAAAAATTCCAGGGAAAGAACAAAAGCCTTTCGGTAACTGGCAGTTTTTTATCGGTGAGCAGCCTTATTTTAACGGCAATCGGTAAATTGTTAATTACTTTGAATTAAAACCTCTTTGAGTACAGCTTTTCAAGATATTGATTTGTTAAATTTGTACGGTTAAAAGAAGAATATATAAGGTGAGTAGAGCATACTTATTGCTGGGAAGCAATGTAGAACCCCGCTTCGGTTTCATCATGGAAGCTATCCGTTTGATAGGAAACGAATCTGGTATGGTGCTCGGTACGTCATCGATTTACGAGAGCGAGCCCTGGGGATTTCAGGCGGAGACACATTTCTTAAATTGCGTTGTTTTGTTAGATACGGAGCTGTCACCAATGGACTTGCTTAGCGAGGCTCTAAAGATAGAAAAGAGTATGGGCCGGACACGACAGGGGAGTGGTTATGCATCCAGAAACATAGACATTGACATTCTTTATTTTAATGATGAGGCTGTGAATCTTCCCGGTCTTATTATTCCGCATCCTAGACTGCATGAACGGCGGTTCACACTGGAACCTCTGGTGGAAATAGCACCTGATTTTGTGCATCCGGTGGTGGGGAAGACGAATAGTGAATTGCTTGAACGGGTGAACGATTCATCAGAAGTGCGTACATTTAAGACGGCTCAGGAACTATGAAGTATAATTTTATTGCTATAGAAGGAAACATCGGTGCGGGAAAGACTTCGCTGGCTACGCGGATATCGGAAGATTACAATGCCAAGCTGATCCTGGAACAGTTTGAAGAAAATTCCTTTCTTCCCAAGTTTTATAAGGAACCCGATAAATATGCTTTTCCACTGGAGATGTCTTTCCTGGCTTCACGGTTTCAGCAACTGAAAGACGACCTCGGAACACAGGATCTTTTTAAAACGTTTACTATTTCCGATTATTATATTATTAAATCGCTCATTTTCGCAAAAAAAACCCTTCAAAAGGATGAGTTTAATTTGTATACGCGGTTTTTCAACATCATACACCAGCAGTTGCCCAAACCGGAGCTCTTTGTTTTTCTACATGTGGAGACACCAAAACTGAAACAAAATATACGTCACCGTGGCCGGACTTATGAACAGGATATAGAGAGTAGTTACCTGGATAAAATTCAGGAAGGTTATTTTGAGTTTATGAAGCAAAGCGATCTGAGGATCCTTATTATAGATACCAATAACGTTGATTTTGTAAACAGGGAAGAGGATTACCGTAAAGTGGTGGATGCTATTGGCAAAGAATACTCCAAAGGGATACACCGAATTACTTTTTAGTTTGAAACACAGAATGCCATAAAAAAAGCCCGGTCAATCGACCGGGCTTTTTACTATATATTCTATAAAATTTATTGTGCGTTTACTAATGCTTTGAATCCCGGGTCATTGTAAAATTTCAGGAATTCACGGTCAAGTGCAGCTTGTTGCGCTATAGCAGCGTCAGCTTTGATAGACTGGCCGAGATAATCAAGTGTGTTTTCTTTATTATCCTGGCGGGCTGCTGTTATAGCTAACAGATAATAAGTGTCTGCATCTTTCGGTTCAACACATTTAAACGTGTTTTCAGCAGCACTGTAATCTTTGTTCAGCAGCTGAGCTAAACCAAGGTTGAAGTCGCAGTTGTATCCGCTGAGGTTCGAAACAGCTTCGCTGTAATTTCCATCATAAATGTTTACGATGCCCATGTTATAGTTAACATCTCCACCCAAAGCTTTTGATTGGTTCAAATAGTCTTTTGCTTTGGCATAGTCACCGGTCATCATATAATAAACACCCAGGTTATTGAGGGTTTCAAATGATTCAGCATTTCTTTCGTATGATTGGTTCAGCAAAGCAATTGCCTCGTCCAGATTACCTTCGCCCAATTCAACAGCAGCCAGATTTGTCATAGCTCTGTAACATTTCGGGTACTGATTCAGAACGTTTTGGTAAATTACACGTTTTGTTCCCAGATCATCGGTTAATGTACCAGCATACAGAAGTTCAGCTAATGTCAACTCAGTTGGATTGGAAACAGACATTTCTGCAATTTCTTCAGCAGGTCTCTTATATTCAAATGTGAAAACTTCCACTTCAGCACGTCTTAAGGTAGGAAGAATATCACTCTCTAATTCAGGATATATGAGGATCATATTTCTGATTTCTTCTTCTCTTTTCAACTGGTCAGCTGAGTTGATCACATTGATGATAGCAGCTTTGTCTTTGATATCAGAAGCTTCAACAGCCTGCATAAAGCCGTTCCAGTCAGGTCCGTTGGCAGTAAGTGCAATCTCAATCTCTTCAAATGCCTGGTCTTCGATAAACTCATTCTCTTTGGCTGCTTTCATTAGCTTTTTCTCGACACGCTTTTCAAGTGTCTCAGCTCTGTGCTGTGACAATCCCTGATTGAAAGTTTCTTCACCTTCTGGAGAAGCCCAACCGTTAATGATAACTTCTTTCAGATCCCAGCCTTTTAAAATGTCCGTGATGTAATTTTGAAGTGCGGCATAGTTTTCTTCGTCTTTATTTAGAGGAAGATTTTTGTTGAAGTTATATTTATTCTTGGCAAAGAACATCGCGCCTTGTTGCATAACAACTGTTTCCAATTCATAACCATGAGGTGTAAAATCAGCAATTTCACTGTGCCTTAAGAATTTTGATGTATGAATGACTCCGTCAGCAAGTTTTCTGTCTGGATCAACCTGCATTGCTTTTTTGCCTTGCTCCAGTGCGTCAGCACATGATTCATAAGTTTCACCGTCATTCAGATAAACAACAGGTGCAACAACAAGATCAGATACATTCATGGCAACATCATAAGGAACCTGGTCGGTATAAGTAAATGTACCGCCATCGTCCCATGTAACCAATGTGCCGTCACCCGTAACATTTTCGCCTTTGAAGTTCATGGTTTCCAAAGGGAATTCTTGTCCGTCGGCAGTTTTCAATATCGGATTGAAACACATTACGGCATTCTTGTCAAAATATTTTGGCGGGAATGTACCTGTAATGGTCACATCTACCATATTTCCTTTTTCTTCCAAAGGATCAGGAGTAGTTTCCAAAGTGACAAGGTCGAAGTTTTCAACCATTTTCTTTATCTTATTACCGCCAAGTTTAAACTTGATACCCAGATTGAAGGTTGACCAAACATCATCATAAACCTGCATAGAGCCGCGCTCAACACCGTCAATCATGTCATCGTTATTCCAAACATAAGTGTAGTCAACATAAAGGTCTACCAGGTCACTTACCTTGAAATCAACATTTACGCCAGCAGGCACCGAAATACTATTTGTTCTTGAGTCGCCTGAATTGGCAAGTTCAATGCCGTTATTCAGATCGTAGGTTGTAGATTTCCATTGTGAGGCGCCAACACCAAGATGGACACCAAAATTCACGGTTCTGTCATGGTAGCCTGCGAACAAATTACTCAGGTTAAAACTTAAGTTCAGGTTTTCCTGAAAATAAGTGAACTCTGAACTCATGTCTCGTCCCCATTGGGCATTCAGGCCCGGAGTGTCTGACCCTACATTCTCTTTTCCGTCTTTAACGCTTCCGTATCCGCCTTTTAGATAAAGACCGATAACAGATCCAAACTGACGTCCAAAACCAATTTGACCGTTGTAGCCGATATAATTAAAGTCAGGTAACCAGCCGTTTTTGGCAAGGTCAGTGTGCGACCAGCTAGGTCCGACTTCAGCCATAATGGTCCAGTAAGGAGAAAATGATTCTTTTTTCTTTTCCTTTTTAACACCGCTATCGTCCTGTGCAAATGTAGAAAGAGGAAAAGCCAAGATCAAGCTGAAAATCATTACTCTAGTGAGCAAATAGTAAACTTTTTTCATGGTTCTAATTTTTGTTGATAAACTAATTTAATACAAATTTATGAAATAATTTTAAATATCCCGTCATCTCCTCCAGAAGTTAACGGGTGCCCTTGTTTAAAAGAACAAATATAAACATATTTAATTACCACTTGCAAATTGATGTTAAGTTTTACGTTTCAACACTATAAATGTTACAAAGCATTACAATCTGTTCATCTTCAGGAGCATGTCCCAAATTATTATTCCGTTGCTTATAGTTACATTGAATGAATGTTTGGTGCCAAACTGGGGGATTTCGATACAATAATCGGAAATGTCGATAACTTTCTGATCTACACCGTGTACTTCATTGCCTAAAACAATTGCATAGGAATCTTCGGGGTCGGGTGTGAATTCGGAAAGCATAATGCTTTGATCGGCCTGTTCAAGGGATATGATTTTATATCCTTTTTTTCTAAGTTCTTCAATGGCATTAATTGTGGCTGCAAAGTATTTCCAACTTACTGAATCGGTGGCGCCCAGGGCAGTTTTATGGATTTCGCGGTGCGGAGGCCGGGCTGTTATGCCACATAAATAAATGCCCTCAATAAGAAAAGCATCGGCAGTTCTGAAGATGGACCCAATGTTATTCAGGCTTCTGATATTGTCCAATACAAGAATAATGGGGTTTTTCTCCGCTTTTTTGAAGCTCTCGGTATTCAGTCGGTTTAGCTCGGAATTTTTTAACTTTCTCATGAGTTTAGTGGCTGTGGCAAAGGTAAAAAGACCTGGCAAACAATACATCATTTTTGAAAATATTCAGAAAACAATTCGATGGAGATAACTGCGTTCCTGTTTTTTACGGCTTGTTAAAAACTCATCGAAAAAAATACGCGCCGGTTTGTTACCTTTGTTCAAAATAATTAGTACGTGGCCGGAGAGAAGAAATATGCGGAAACACCTTTGATGAAGCAATACAACAGCATCAAGGCGAAATACCCCGATGCTTTATTGTTGTTCAGGGTGGGCGATTTCTATGAAACGTTTGGTGCAGATGCTATCAAAGCTGCCGGTATTCTGGGGATTGTGCTTACCAAACGGCGCAACGGTGCTGCTTCATACGTGGAGTTGGCAGGCTTTCCCCACCATTCGTTGGATACCTACCTGCCAAAATTGGTGCGGGCAGGCAACAGGGTGGCTATCTGCGACCAACTGGAAGATCCGAAACTGGCAAAGAAGATCGTCAAGCGCGGTGTAACTGAACTGGTAACGCCCGGGGTTTCAATGAACGACAATGTGCTGGAACAGAAAGAAAACAATTTTCTGGCAGCCGTACATCTGACTTCCGGTATTTCGGGAATATCACTGCTGGATATATCCACAGGCGAATTTTATGTGGCTGAAGGAAATGCTGAATACATTGACAAAATTCTTCAGAGTTTCAGACCCAGCGAGGTTATTGTGCAGCGACAGCAGAGGGCAAAATTTATGGAAAACTTTGGTGATAAGTTCTACCTGAAAGTGTTTGACGATTGGGTGTTTTCTGAAGATTTTGCCAGCGAGATACTGCTCAAACATTTCAACACGTCTTCGTTGAAAGGTTTTGGTGTGGAAACAATGGGCAGGGGTGTCATCGCAGCAGGTGCAGCGCTTCATTATCTGTACGAAACACAGCATGACAAACTTGATCATATCTCGCGGATCAGCCGTATTGATGAAGGCCAATATGTGTGGCTTGATAAGTTCACAGCGCGTAACCTGGAGCTGCTTCAAACCATCAGCCCTGATGGGAAAACATTACTTGATGTCGTAGATAAAACCGATACACCGATCGGTGCCCGCCTGATGAGGAAGTGGATATCGCTGCCGCTGGTGGATAAGCATGAGATTGACAAAAGACTGTCGGTTGTGGAACATCTGATTAAAAATGATGAATTTGCCAGCCGGCTGCGGGAAGAGTTTGCCAAAATCGGTGACCTGGAGCGCCTGATCTCGAAAGTAGTCACCCTACGGGTCAATCCACGTGAGTTGTTGCAGTTGTTCAGGGCACTTGAGGCAATTGCTTCGGTAAAAAGCTTATGTGGCAACGAAAAGTCGGATGTGTTCCGCCAGTACGCCGACCAGTTAAATCCATGTAATGTACTGGCTAAAAGACTGACTGAAGAATTACAGGAAGAGCCGCCGGCATTGGTAAGCAAAGGAAATGTGCTGCGCGATGGCGTGTCGGATGAACTGGATGAACTAAGAAAAATTGCCTATTCCGGAAAGGATTACCTCGTAGGAATTCAGCAGAGAGAGTCGGAAAAAACAGGAATTACATCGTTAAAGATCGGTTACAATAATGTGTTCGGATATTACCTCGAAGTTACCAACACGCACAAGGAAAAAGTACCGCCCGAATGGCACCGGAAACAAACGCTGACAAACTCGGAGCGATATATTACGGAAGAACTCAAGGAATACGAGCAGAAGATCCTCGGCGCTGAAGAGAAAATTGTAGCTATTGAGCAACAACTGTTTGAAGAGCTGGTAAAGTATGCTGCCGGTTTTATTCAGCCTGTTCAACTGGATGCCGGTATCATTGCTTCTCTGGACTGCCTGGCGTCGTTTGCCAAAGTTTCTTCAGAGAATAATTATTGCAAACCGGTTATTTCGGACGACTATGCTATTGATATAAAAGCAGGCCGCCATCCGGTAATTGAGCAGAACCTGCCACCGGGAGAAAGCTACATTGCTAACGATGTATTTCTCAACAACACCAAACAGCAGATCATCATTCTCACAGGCCCGAATATGTCGGGTAAATCGGCACTGCTTCGCCAGACAGCCCTGATTGTATTGCTGGCGCAGATGGGATGTTTTGTTCCGGCTGAAGCGGCAAACATCGGGTATGTCGATAAGGTGTTTACCAGAGTGGGGGCTTCCGATAATATTTCTTCAGGCGAGTCGACGTTTATGGTGGAAATGAACGAAACAGCCAGTATCCTGAACAATATTTCCAACAGAAGCCTGATACTGCTGGATGAGATTGGCAGGGGAACCAGCACATACGATGGAATTTCTATCGCCTGGTCGATTACTGAGTTTTTGCATAACCACCTGGCTTACAGGGCTAAAGTGCTGTTCGCCACACATTACCATGAGCTGAATGAAATGGCGGCTTCCATGTCACGTATTAAGAATTACCATATTTCCATCAAAGAGATCGGAAACAAAGTGATTTTCCTGAGAAAATTAAAAAAGGGGGGAAGCGAACATAGTTTCGGTATCCATGTAGCCGAAATGGCCGGCATGCCTAAAAAAGTACTGGAGCGGGCGAAACAAATGCTGAAAATCCTGGAAAAAAGCCATTCAGGCGATGAACTGAATAAAGCTGTCAAAGAAAAATCGCAGGACAGTGAATTTCAACTGAGCTTTATCCAACTGGACGATCCTTTGCTGCACCAGATAAAAGACGACATTCTGAATACGAACATTGATACATTAACGCCTGTGGAGGCATTAATGAAACTAAATGAGGTTAAAAATTTGCTGACAAAAAAGAATTGATAACATGACACAAACCATATTAGGCGCCAATGGAACTATAGGCAGATACGTGGCTAAAGCCCTTCCGAAGTACACGGATAAGATCCGGTTAATCAGCCGACACCCGCGAAAAGTAAACCCCAATGACGAACTGGTAGCAGCCAACCTGTTGAATGCCGAACAACTGAGCGAAGCTGTAAAAGGATCGGAAATCGTGTACCTGACAGCTGGTATTCAATATAAACTAAAGCAGTGGCAGATCCAGTGGGAGATGATCATGCGCAACACGATCTATGCTTGTAAAAAACAAGGGGCCAAACTGGTTTTTTTCGATAATGTTTATCCTTACGGGAAGGTGGATGGCTGGATGACAGAAGAAACGCCCATCAACCCTGCCAGCGAGAAAGGGAAAATAAGGGCGCGCGTGGATGAAATGCTGATGTATGATATCAAAAAAGGAAACCTGGAAGCAATTATCGCCCGTGCCGCCGACTTTTACGGACCTGATACTCCGCTGAGCTTTGTCAATATCATGGTGATTGAAAATTACCTGAAAGGAAAAAAAGCGCAATGGATGGTTGATGACACCAAAAAACATTCGTTTACTTATACACCCGATGCCGGCGAGGCAACAGCCTTGCTGGGTAATACCGAATCGGCCTACAACCAGGTGTGGCATTTGCCTGCCGACAAAAATGCGCTGACCGGAAAAGAGTTTATGGAATTGGCGGCCAAAGCATGCGGTGTCGAACCTAAATATACGGTACTGAAACCATGGATGATCAGGATGGCCGGAATGTTTAACCACAACATTAAAGAAACGATAGAAATGCTTTACCAGTTTGATTCGGATTACCTGTTCGACAGCAGTAAGTTTGAAAAGGCGTTTGATTTTAAAGCTACTTCTTATGAAGAAGGTGTCGCGGCTACTGTGGATGCTTACAGGAAATAAACTAAATGATATTGCGGTGTAGTTGCAAACTACACCGGGGGAAAAGCTGAAGCTCTTCGCGTAAGCTTTTGTTAAAAGTTTTATTTAAATGTTGCATATAACGTGCAGTGAACTCCTTGCAACTCCCAACGTGGTAAGTAGTTGTAGATTTTGAAAAAAGTATGTAAACTGAGGCCATAGACAAAAATAAAAAAAGCCGACCTTAAAAGCCGGCTTCTTGTACTCGAGGCGGGACTTGAACCCGCACGGGCGCGATGCCCATTGGATTTTAAGTCCAACGTGTCTACCAATTCCACCACTCGAGCAACATGTCAAAGAAAAAATCCCGTTCCCGATAATTCGGGATCGGGATTTGTTGAGCGGGAAACGGGACTCGGACCCGCGACCCCGACCTTGGCAAGGTCGTGCTCTACCAACTGAGCTATTCCCGCGTTTTTCCATCAAATGCTTGCGGCACTAAATTGGAGG
>Ga0209013_10002870_pt1 | contig 15515 bp, 14 predicted proteins | sample Cruoilmetagenom2_FD_187291 | JGI IMG/M metagenome (GOLD analysis project Ga0209013, IMG submission 187291) | Oil polluted marine microbial communities from Coal Oil Point, Santa Barbara, California, USA - Sample 2 (SPAdes) (version 2) | ecosystem: Environmental > Aquatic > Marine > Oil seeps ... | reverse complement strand
GCTTGCCGACCCAGGAAGCTGTTCAAATCGCTTTGCGCACCCAACAGATCCTGGCCGAAGAATCCGGAGTGGCCAATAGTATCGATCCTTTGGGCGGGTCCTACCTGGTTGAGGAGCTAACTGATGAGATCGAAACACGTGCGCGAGCTTATCTGAAGGAAATTGACCGACAAGGTGGGGCGCTGGCGGCCATTGAAAACGGCTATATCCAAGGTGAGATCCTTGACGCAGCGTACAGTCAGCTCCGGGATCTGGAGAGTGGAGAATCCCATCAGGTGGGTGTAAATATCTACCAGATGGATGAAGAGTTATCGCTGGATCTGCTTAGTGTGGACCCGGCCCTGGAAAAAGCTCAAAAAGATCGCCTGGCAAAACTTCGCCAAATGAGGGATCAAAAGAAAGTCGACCAACTGATAGTCCAATTGAAGAATACGGCGGATGGCCCAGACAATTTGATGCCACTTCTGGTCGAATGTGTGGAGGGTGACCTCACACTGGGGGAGATCACAGGAGCTTTGAGAGAAGTATGGGGAGAATACCGCCCGGTGGGTTGGTTCTGATCAAGTACAAGACTTCGGAAGTCTCGTCGACCGCTCTTGGGGAGATAGTATTAAACAGAAAAGACGTCTTGGGTAGGCGCCTTTTTTTTTATAGATCAGATATTGTTATTAGTTCCCCGGTCAAATCATTTCAAATTATCTATTCCAGTCTTATTAATACTTTCCATATTCCAGAGCCGTCCTATACATAGCAGCTGTGTTTTCCGGGGGGACATCCGGTTGAATGAAATGGCTGGGACCAAGGATCAAACCTCCATCTTTACCGAGAGCATCGATACAGTTTCTGGTTTCTTGTTCAACTTCCTCAACGCTTCCGCGGGGCAGATAATACTGGGTGTCAACGCTGCCGTGGAACACTAAGTTCTGGCCAAAATCTCTCTTTAACCCCTCCAATTCCATACCAGGACAAACTCCCTGGATTGGATCCAGAACATCCACACCAGCATCGATGATATCCTGGATGAAGGGGCGGAAAGCACCGTCGGAGTGAAGCATTAACTTGACGTGGGATCCACCATGCTTATCCAGGGCTTTTCGGGCAGCCTTCCAGCGCCGGGCCAGGATAGGGTAGATTAGATCCTGCCAGACCTGGTATGAGAACAGGGTGCTGGTTTGGGTGCCTAGATCCTCTCCACTCAATTTAAAGATCGACAAGTACTTGCCGGCAGCCCGGATACCAGCCTCGTCTAAAGCGATTTGAATATCTGCGATCCGGTTGAGCATCTCTTTAGCAAAGTCCGGATATAGAATTAGGTCCATTAACCAACCTTCAAAACTGCGCAGGTATGTAGCCAATTCCATCACTGGACCGCCAAATCTGCCCATTAAGGCCAGGTCGGTTTCTTCGTAAAGTCTCCTTGCTTCTTCCTCCAACCCATCCGTGAATCCAGGATCATGAGGATCTGGCCATGGAAAACTATCCAGGTCGAGATCAGTTGGCTCAAGACCTTCCAGTGGACAGTAAGAAACCTCGTTGAGATAGCTGCCACCAGGAAGTTTGACTAGTTTGCGTCCCACCCTCCAGGCATCCAGCACAGTACCATCTTCCAGCGGTGGTGGTGGAGACCAGTTTCGGGATTTTCCCAGGCGGACGTAGGTCACATCCACGCCAAGAGCTTCCAGCAAATCATGACTGGGTTGAACCTCGAAGAACCGGTCTGCCTGAACGTTCTCTTCGGCAGGCAGGCCAAGATATTTCCGCAAATTGATATAAGCATTGAGGGTAATGGAGAGGTCCAGGGGCACCCTGTCAGCTTCTTGATGATTAAGAGCTGCCTCGATACGGCTGCGTGAAGTCCAGATATCACTCATGTGATCTCCATAAAGAAAAAGACCCCCGAGATTGGAATTTTCGGGGGTTGGTTGTTTTACTCAACTAGCTTTTTGGCCAGGCTGGCTGCCTGGCTGGCATCAATGCCGAATCCATCAGCACCTATTTCATCAGCATAGTCCTGAGTGACAGGTGCGCCACCGATCATGACACTAATACCTTTATTCACCCCGGCATCTTCCATCATAGTTATGGCAGTTTTCATGTTACCCATCGTTGTTGTGAGCAGGGCAGACATAGCTACGATATTGGGTTTGTGTTCTGATATGGCTTTAATGATTTCTTCCGGTTTGACATCTACACCCATATCGATGACCTCGAAACCAGCTCCTTCCATCATCATGCCGACCAGGTTCTTGCCAATGTCATGGAGGTCACCCTGAACAGTACCAATGATCACTTTACCGAGAGGCTGGACATCTGCCGCCACCAAGTGAGGACGGAGCAATTCCAAACCGAACTTCATGGATTTTGCGGAGATCAACATTTCTGGAACATACACTTCTCCGGCTTCAAATTTCTGACCGATTTCACTCATGGGCGCGATCAGACCCTCTTTTAGTATGACATCTGCTTCGAAGCCGGCGTCAATGGTTTCCTGCACCAGGCCGCTGGTATCTGCCATCGCGCCCTGGATGACTGCTTCGTATACTGCTTGAATTTTCTCTTCCATATTTTTTTCCTATTCTACTAGTCTATTTTTGATCTTCGTTCGCCATGCGTAACACTTCGGAAGCGGTAATATCATCTGTTACCAGGACATTGATATACCTGCCCCGAAGTGCGCCAAGTATAGCACTTATTTTACCTGAACCTCCTGCAATGCCAATCCTGATTGGGATCTTGAAAAGATCCTTACGGCTGATTGTCAGAGCCCGAGCCTGGAATTCCCTTGCTGTTGGTTCACCTTGAATATTGAAAAACAATCCACAAACATTTCCAACTGCGCCGTGAACTGACAATCCTTGCATTTCCTCCAGCACCAGATATCCGGCGTTAAAGAATGTGGAATAATCCAGTTCGACACTTCCAATTCCGAAAATTCCTAAATCACATTCCTTCATCATTTCCATCGTTTCGCTTATACCCTGGACGTTACGCAAGGAATCCACAGTTTCCTGCTTATCTACAATATAAGGGACGTGCAGATAATATGCTTCTCCTCCTAATTTGGAGACCAGGCGATAAACCAAGGCATGACCATCTATGGCCAAGCTGCGCTCTCCTAGAGCCCCTGCCAGCTGTACGATCTTGATATCACAGAATTGTTTATCTAACTCTAGCGCATTTATTGTGGCATTTAATGTAGTACCCCAAGCCGTACCCAGAATCAATCCTTCCCGCAAGTGTGATCTAACTGTTCGGGCACCGGCAACGCCCAGATGGGTCAGATAATTCTCATAGTCTTCTGGCTGACCACTATAGATCACAGCATCCTGCAGGTCAAATTTCTTGATAATGGCAGTTTGTAAATCCTTATCATATTTGAACTTTCTTTCAATCTTGATTTTAACGATACCTTCTTCGCGCGCTTCAGTTAACATTCTAGAAACCATCGAGCGCGTGACACCAATTTTCTTGGCAATCTCTGCCTGGGTTAAGCCTTCGATGAAATACAGTTCTGCCACATCGGCCAATTTGTTAATCCGGTTTTTGGCTGGTTTCCTTGCCATACTGTCCTCAATTTAGTTTTGCTTGTTCCATGATTTCTGGCAATATTATTAATAGCCGTTCAATTTCTGCTGCAGTTGTTGGTGAGCCTACCGATATTCGGAGGGTTCCATCGATATCAGCTGATTTTAAACCCACGGCGGTTAAAACATGTGAAGGTTCCAGGTCCTCTGATGTGCAAGCCGATCCGAGGGAAACAGCCACCCTATTCTGGCTGAGATGGAAAAGTGCCAGCTCGCCATCAACTCCGGGAATTGATACGGATAAAATATGTGGGGCCACTTGGTCTGCAGGTCCATTGATCTTGCATCCAGGGACAACCTCCTGCAGGCCTTTGATCAATAGAGTCCGGAGTTGTAACAGGTGAGATTGTCTCTCTGCAATATTCTTCATTCGTAAATCCATAGCTGCGCCCAATCCCAGGATACCGGGCATGTTTTCTGTGCCTGGGCGGATCTTCCGTTCCTGGGCACCTCCGGACAATAAGGGTTCGATCTCTATTCCTGATCTGATGTATAACGCTCCAATTCCCTTGGGGCCGTACATCTTGTGAGCCGATAGGGACAGGAAATCGATACCCAGAGAATTCACATCAACTTCTAAGCAGGGAAGTGCCTGAACAGCGTCGGTATGGAATAGGACGCCCTTTTGTTTTGCGATCCCGGCTAGGTAGGCGATATCCTGCACTGTGCCAATCTCGTTATTGACCAGCATGATCGATATCAGGGCTGTTTCAGGACGGATACTTTTTGCCAGTTCTTTTGGCGAGACAAATCCTTCCTTGTCTACTGAAAGGATGGTTACCTGATAATCATTTAATTTGAGAGCCCTAGCGGTGTGCAGAACGGCATGATGCTCAATCGCACTGATGATAAGGTGGTTCTTCGCCGGTGCAAGCTGCTTAAGGGTTCCAATCAAAGCCAGGTTATTGGCTTCAGTTGCTCCACTAGTGAAATAGACCTCTTGAGAAGAGGCACCAATTCCTTCAGCAACTTGTTGCCTGGCGGTTTCCAGAGCCACCTTGGCTTCTCTACCAAAGATATGCATGCTAGAAGGATTTCCGAAGTTGTTATCCAGAGCAGGGAGCATGGCTTCGCGCACATGGGGATGCAGCGGAGTAGTCGCGCAGTAATCAAAATAAAGACCGGGTTCCATTAATTACCCCGCTTGGGCAGAAGCTGCTTGGGCTGAATCGCTGATTATTGGATAGTGAATAGCAACTGCTTCAAAAACTTGCTCGAGAGTTTCCTGGTGATCGATATCTTTTACAAATTGATGAACTAACAAGGAGGGGGGTTTCAGTTCATCGGGGCTGAAGGCAGGCATCAGTTGCAAAACCAGGTCTGCATGCTGAGGAGGGGCGTAGCTCTCCCAGATACTTTGCTGGTCAATTTTTATTTCATATCCCTTCTCGGCTAACAGCATGTCCAGGTGCTCCTGCACCATGGCCAAGCGATTTCCGCACCAGCCGCCTACCAATCTGATATGGAATTTTCCCATCATATATCCTAGAAATAAAGAGAAATAATTGCGCTGTACCCCTGCCAAGAACTAATCCTGGCAGGGGTACATTGAATAACTTAGAGGGAGAATCCAAACAGTTTGAAGACATTGATAATGATGAATCCAAGAGGATCACCACCCATGTCCCAGCTTGCCAGTTGCAGACCAGAGTCAATCTCTGCTGTGAACTGACCCATTTTGGCGAAGGCAGCGGTATGCACATCTGCAGTCAAGGTTGCGAAATACATAACTGGGATCAAGAAGATCAACAGTACGATAACGGTCTTGATAACATTACCCTTTGTGTAGGGAACAACGGCACCTGCCATGAAAGGAATCACGGCTAGAGAGGCGATGGGCAGCATCTGAACCCCTGGCAGGACTGCGGCCAGTAGAATGCTAAGCGGGAACATGATCACTGAGGAGGCCATCACTGCCGGGTGACCGAGCAGTACAGCGCAATCCACGGCGACGTTGATCTCCCTATCTGGGAAGCGCTCGCGCATGAACTCAATGATTGACATAGTAATGGGAACCAGGCCTTCTGATATGATAGAGACCATGCGAGGCAGGATCAACATCATCGTGGCAACCTGCATGCCCAGGCCTAAGATACCCTGGACATTGTAGCCAGCGGCTATGCCTATGATGATTCCAAGGACTAAGCCGAGGATAACCGGTTCACCAATCAGGCCAAAGCGCTTGCGGATGCCTTCAGGGGAAGCGTCCCAGTCCTTAAGTCCTGGAATTTTGTCGATCACCCAAACGATTGGAATAGCAGCTATAGAAGCTTGCACGGTTGGTCCACAAGGGACGCCAATGCCGGGCATTTCGTTGAAATCCTGGTACTTTTTGGCTGTAATATCACTTAGTACTGAACCAATAGCAAGGTAAACTACGCCACCTACTACGCCCCAAACCACACTACCTGTCAAAGCCCAGACAAAACCAGCCAGTGCGGAGCCGTGCCAGTAGGACCAAACATCTGTCCAAAGGGTTTTGGTCAGGCGTAGGAAGACCATGATCAAATTGACAACGATGATAGTCAACACCAAGGCGGCAACACCAGGCCAACCCCAGGCGATACCTGCATCAGCCCAATTGACATCAACCAGGGCCAGTTGAAGCCCCATGCGTGTAGCTAGTGCGGCAACTGCGGGCTGCAAGGCAGCAACGATCAGGTCAACGATAAGAAACAGACCGGCAAGACCAACGCCGACTGTTACACCACCGCGGACAGCTTTTTGCCATCCAACGCGGAAGATTAGTCCCAACAGAATCAAAACCAGCGGGACAATTACGGTGGATCCTAATCCTAGGAACCACACAACTGCAGTTTGAATAAATGCCATGTTATCTCTCCTTAGATAAGTAAATGGACATCAAAGACAAAATGTTGGCAGATCAAGGGGTTGGATTACTCCTTCATCAGTCCGACAATTTCGTCCAACAACACTTTTTTCTCAGCTTTCGTGCCAATTAGGAATGGCATCCCCTTCAACTGTGGCACTTCAAATTCGCGGTAGATCTTCATCATACAAATAACAAGGTCCATTCGGCCAATATATTTGTCAATATCAGCGATCAGGACCCGTTTGACCTCAACATCCAGGCTTTCTTCTTCCATACGTTCTTTGATCATATCCTCAGCGATCGTTGAGGTATTAATTCCTGCACCACAAGCCACGACAATTAATTTGCTCATATACATCTCCTAAAACGAAATAAGGCATTCCGGGTTACTGCTTAAGGTGATCGTTTAGATATAAATTTCCAATTAGCCTCCTTTTTGCGGCTTGGGTGTGCTCTGATTATCCCTCGAGAGCCAATTCTTTTTTCAACCAATCAACAATACTGCATGCTTTGTTAATGCTTTTTAGTTCGGCTAGTTTATCCGGCTCGCCAAATAATTCTGCCAGGTTGCGTAGTGTATCAATCTGCTCTTCTGGGCTTTTATTCGCCAGCATGATCACGATCTCGACCTCAAGATCTTCTTCAGGATCGGCCATGTTCTTGAATTTGACTGGGTTTTTCAAACAGGCTACAGCTAAAGCTGATTCGTTCACACCTTGAGCATCAGCGTGAGGAAAGGCGATCGGGAATGGACGGGTGGGAAGGCCGGTAGGGTGTTCCAATTCCCGCAGTATGGTAGCTTTGCCATAATCTTCATTTACAAGCCCTTCTTTATAAAGGCAATCTGCCAGTTGATTAATAACCTGATCAGAATCTGTGGCTTCTAAACCCGCTACTACAAATGATTCCTGAAACTGAAGCACAATTTACTCCTTAAGTTGTCCATAACGGTTGTGGTAATAATCAAATGACCGCCTGGCTTGTTCTGGTGTGAATTCCCTTGGGTCGCCCAGGTCGCAGGATATCGCATAGGTTTTAGCTGCTTCTTCCAGCGTGACCGCCCTTTCAAGGGCATGGTGTAAATTCCGGCCAATAGTGATCACGCCGTGCTGGCCCAACATGACTGCAAATCCATCTCCCAGGGCCTCCACCGGTGCTGTCACAAAATGATCATCTTCTAAGTGGGCGTAAGGCGCGATTTGGATCGGCTGACCAAACCAATTTGCCATGGTTTCTGTGATGATTGGTATCGGTTTATTAACAACTGAAAATGCCGTTGCATAGGGTGAATGGCTGTGTACGACGGCGTGAATCTCTGGGCGAGCTCGAATGATTGTAGTCCAAAGATTGGTGGCGACGGATGGCCGATAAGGTCCTTCTATGACGTTGCAATCCAGGTCTACCACGATCATGTCAGTAGGGCTCAGATCTTCATATGGCAGTCCGCTGGGCGTAACCACTACCTGTCCGCTTTCTGGATCCCGAGCGCAGATAGTCCCGCCAGCCATCCATACTAGGCCATACCTTTTGAGAGCTAGAGCAGCATCTAGGACATCGTTGCGGAGGTCAGCTAAAAGCATAGACTTAATCCTTATAATAGGGGATAAATACCAAGTTCCTGGCCGGCCTCGAAGAAGGCAAGCATATTCTCAAGTGGGATATCGTTACTGAAATTATGGGCAGGCGCGAGTACATAACCTCCGCCGACAGCCATTTGTTCGATCCGCAGGCGGACTTCTTTCTTTACATCCTCGATAGTACCGTTATTGAGAACATTTTTGACGTCAACTCCACCTTGAAAAGTCATTTCATTACCAAAGTCCATTTTCAGATCAACAGGATCCATTCCGGGTAGATGGCCTTCTATTGGATTGAGGATATCAAATCCGGCATCGATTAGATCTGGCATAAACTTTCGTATGGCACCGTCACAATGAAGCATGACTTTGGCATTTGGGGCTAGTTTGTTGTACATTTCGATCGATCTTTTATGGCGGGGTTTGATGACCTTGGTGTAAACTGAGGGATCAAACATGGGTCCAGAATTTGTGCCAAGATCCTCGGCCATCTCTACCACATCCACATAGGGTCCAACTACTCCCAGGAAACTCTCATAAAAACCATCCAGGACTTCAGCGATTTTGCCGATCAGGTAATCGAACAGGTCCAGATCCAGGACTGTCATCATCAAAGCGTTTTCCATTCCAACCATCAAGCGGGCAAACTCCCACAGGTTTCCATAAACTGGGCGATGAGCAACAATGGAATAGTTTGTATTATTAAAAAGGTCTTCTACCTCTTCTTTGACCCCTTCCATCCGTACCGGATCATAGGGGTCTGGCCAGGGGAAACTGTCAATTTTATCCCTGGTCAAGTCTTCTCCCAATGGGGCGCCATGCATATCGTAGTAGCCGCCCATGATACGATGGGTAAGACCCCACTCGTCTGTGAACTGTTCAAAATCACCGATCAAGCTGTTTGAGATATAGTTGGCTGGTGGGCGGATATGGATATACCGGAAATCTGTCCCTAATTTATCCAGAACCGGGTTGTAGTCTGGGGTGGTATAGAAGCCAACCAGGGTACGGCGAGGGATACGCTCCGTACTAAAGTGTTGCTCTAATAATTCAAATCGTTGTTCTGTGAGATGGTTTGCAGATCCTCCCAGGGCTACTGGGACGCGGTCGGGTTCCTGGTGATTGAGTGCTGTTCGTACTCGTTCACGCGGTGTCATTGATTTCGACATGGCCGATTCCTATTTATTCACACTTGTGCCAAATTACATCACATATGTGAATAAATATAGCATAGAACCCCCCCCCTGTCAACCCGATTTGGGATCTTCAGTGGAGGGTATTTCTTTCATCATCGAATTTAAACATTATCAAGGAAGAATCTGAAACTCGATCCGTCCGCTAACTGTGCGGATTCTAAGAATTCCGACGCCATCCCCGGTAGATCCTGTACAACCTGTGATCGTTCTCTGCAAGTCTCCACCGAGACAGACGACATCCCCACTTGCAGAATCAACCGCAATTTGATAGTTGGTCTTATCAGGCAGTACTGCCTGTACAGAACCGTGATCAACTTCGAGGAGAATATCCCCGGAGTTGTTTTCAATGCCCGTAAACTGAATATGACCCATAATAGTAGTCATCAAGACAGAACCAGAAAACCCCGATACTGTTAATGCGCCATGTTCTCCAATCACAACTGCCTGACCTTCTCCTCTGGTGATTATTATGTCACCCCGGCCAGCCCATAAGTAGGTTTCCCCGATTGTATCCATCATGGTAATATTTCCAGCTGTATTTCTGATAGTTGAATTACCATCTAATTCAACTAGATCAATATTCACATCGAAAGCCTTGATATCCAGAATGATTCCTGCTGGTATTTTGATCTCGAGAAAATCATTTGCGGTTGAATCCTCATTTTTTATTACTAGCAATCCTTCACCATGTGTGACTATAAAATGATCTGGCTGTTGGGCTGTTCCCTTGATCCAGAGATGGTCATCAGCCGATTTTGTAACCAAAATCTGACCTCTATCCATCAATATCCTGACCGAATCTATTTCATCAGTCGACAATTGCTCATCGATTATCAGCGTTTTTCCTTGGACCCCACTACAACCAGAAAGAAGCAGTGCGATAATTACCACAATAGAAGGAATTCTCATAATAAATATTGTAATCCATCAAAAACTGTCGGAGATTCACGATCCAGGTGGGTCTTCAGATTCATCGTTTATAATTATTATATGTCAGACCTAAAACGCCTCGATCATGTTGCTGTCTTAGTTCCCGATTTGGATCTGGCCTTGGCTTTTTGGCAGGATCAGTTGGGATTATCGCTCGATCATGTAGAAACTATCTCCAGCATGGCGGTGAAGATTGCTTTTCTACCGTTAGGAGAAAGTGAAATTGAACTGGTCCAACCCACCACAGAGGATTCGGGGTTGGCAAAATACCTGGCCAAGCGCGGACCAGGTTTGCATCATATTTGCATCGAAATAGACGATATCAAAGGCAAACTGGCTGAATTAAAGGAAAAGAGCGTTAGATTGATCGATGAGGAACCTGTTTTGATGGATGACGGTCGCCAGTTAGCTTTCATCCATCCTAAAAGCACCGGTGGTGTGCTGGTGGAATTGTACGAATTGCCGTGAAGCTGAATATATTTCTTCCCAACGGTTGGCGCTTGCGGCGTCCTTCGGAAAACTGTGGGCTACTTAATGCAAAACCTCCCTTTAGGGAGGTTTCTTTTATGACTCTGACTTTTACTACTTACTATGCTCCAAAAGATCCATGATTATGAAAAGTTACTTCTGGGGCAAGGAAAAAACGGGTTTTTAACGGGTTCATTACGGCCTTCCGTTGGTATTGGACTGGACATTGAAGTGCGATATAATTACAAAGTCTGGTTGATAGATAGCAGGGTTTATCCTTGCTATTTTTTTTGAACTTGACTTTGAGGAAGTGCGCTGCAGATATCCGTGGACACTTCCGATTTTTATGTAAATGGGTTGAAAAGGAAGAATTGTATGGCTGTAAAAGTATCTAATAAACTAAATAATGCTTTTGAAGGCGCTCTGGCCGGCGGCGGTGATCCCGCCACCTCACCTTTATACGTTTTTGGGCCCTTCCTGAGATTAATTGTCGTAGCCGGTGTCGCAAAAGTCACTTTCGGTGCTTCACTCTGGCTGGTGATCATTACCATCATGGTAGTTTCTGCCATGTATCGACTGGTGATGCGCTGGGTTACTGATGGCAGCGGCGGTAGTGGATTAAGTGAAGAGGAGTTTGGCAGCTGGGCGGTCAAGGTCAACGCGGCCATCACCTTTGTGGAATATACTCTCACATTTCTGGTCAGTATGGCGGCCATGGTCACATTTATTGCTGATCGTTTACCTGTGTTGAACGAGGCAATCTTCGGCATTCAGTATCGCACTTTCGTGGCTATAGCACTCAGTATTCTTACGGGCTGGTTGGTCAATCGTGGGCCTAAAGTTGCTGCGCGCACTTTTGGCCCAGCGACAGCAGGAGTCCTTGTTTTGTTGTGGGTTATGATAGGTGCCACAATCTGGCAGCGGGGTTTTCACCTACCGGACTTTAACCTGGCAGCGTTCAGCGGCGAGTATTTCCATTTCACACTGGCAGGATATGTTCGAATATTGGCGGTCATGACTGGCATTGAAGTATTTGCCAACCTTGTTGCGGCTTATGAGGGTTCGGATGAAGTTCGCAGTCGACGAGCTTTTAACAGTCTGCTGATCATTATGGGCACCACTGTGGCGACTATGTTAATTGTCGGTCCAGCAATCCTGGAAATTTCTAATCCAACCAACCATGAAGTATCCGTATTCACTCAGACCATGGACGCACTGCTTCCTTCTCCCCTGCCTTATTTGGGGACAATAGTTGGCATCGCAGTTTTGATGTCAGCATCGGCAGCCAGTGCCCAGGGATTGCAGAACCTGGCTCTCGGTCTGAAAAAACGCAATTATATTCCACCCAACCTGGGTCAGCAAAACGAGTTTGACGTGGCTGATAAACCCGTTTGGCTGGAAGTTGCCATTGTTTGTATTGCCTTTTTGTTTGTTGGTACCAATGAAGAGACCTATCTGGCGATTTACGCCGCCGGTGTCTTTATCTTATTGAGCATGACAGGGTGGGCGGTAACTAAACGCTTGATTCGGCAGGCCCGTGAAGAGTTTACCTGGGGCAAAGCTCTGTTGATACCAGGAACGACTATCGCGGCAATTCTCACTACGGGGGCAACGGCAATAATATTCGAAGAACGATTTATGGAAGGTGCCTGGACCTATTTGATTTTCATTCCAATCTTATATATCGGTTTTAGTTTCTCAAGGTCCATTTTGGGAGAACCGGATCCGATCCTGGATTACCTTGGTGGTTTGGATACCGCCCTCTTGGCAGGTTTTGGTTTTGGTCAGATGGCACCGGCTGCAGTTGTAGTTGGATCGCCCGGACCTGGTCCAGAGATCACTTGGGATCCGGAGCCCATTGAACGAAGCCATTGGCGTACTGAACATAAAACGATCAAGAAGATCGCCGTATTGTTGGATGGATCGGTTTATGCCGCCCAAGCATTACCCGCGGCAAAGAGGATCTGCCAGGAAACTGGTGCTTCTATGACCCTGCTCTCAGGAGTGAAATCCTATTCCCACGGCCCCCAGGAGCAATTTATCGCTGTCAGGGCTTCCCGAGAGATATATCTTGATAGATTGATTGAACAGTTGAACGCGGATGGGTTCAAAGTTGACAAAGCAGTCAGGCTAGGCTCGATTGCAGAAGTCACTCAAGCTTTCGTGGAATCAGCTGATATAGATCTGGTGGTCACAACTACCCGCGGGAAATCTGGTGAAAAACACTGGATGAGCGGGGGAGTGTCTTCCAAGTTGATGATGCGCCTGGACATTCCGGTTTACCTGGTTCAGGGTGAACAGCCCAAAGACCTGGGAAGAAAACCAGTGAAGATGTTAGTGGCGCTGGATGGATCTATTAAGGCAGAAAAAGTATTGCCTTATGCCCGGACCATGGCCCAAGTTTATGGCAGTGATATCACTTTGGTCTCAGTCCCCCAAATCCCGGAAACGGATAACTACCGTGCTCCGGCCGATGTTGTGGAAAATTTACGTGCTGAGGCAGAAGCTAAAATGACAGATTTCCTTGAGGCAGTTGCCCGCGGTTTGGAAAAAGATGGCATAAAAGTGGATATCATTGTTAAGGGATCCCGCCCGGCTACTACAATTGTGGATACAGCTGAAGAAGGTGATTATGGCTTGATCTTGTTGACATCCAATGGGAGAGGTACCTTTGATCGCATGATCATGGGCGCTGACTCCGAGCGTATCGTCGGCAATACTAATCGCTGCGTGTTGATGATGCCTTCAAGATCTGAATAAGTAAAAATAAGCTCCTAATAATAAAGGGACTAAGTCCTTCCAAAGGACTCAGTCCCTTTATTTTATGAAGAGTTCGAAATCCTGAGCGGGGAGGTTGATATTGCCAATCTGTCATTGCGAGGAGCCTGAACACTTCGCTGCGCTCAGCATAAACTCCGTTCAAGGCGACAGCCTGCCCAGAGCGATAGCGAAGGGAAGCAATCCGAACTCTATCCATCTGGGATTTTCAATATTTTTCACATTTTTTGGATTATAAAGTTCTGAGTGTTGATCAATTAGTATATAATTTTAACCTCACAAAAATCTAGTTGAGATTGCTTCGTTGGTCGCTGTGCTCCCGTCTCGCAATGACATACTTGTGTTATCAGATTCCCTTCTACATCCTTCAGTCCTTTTGAACTTAAATAATAAAGGATACGATTTCCTCGGAGGAGATCGTATCCTTTTATTATTTAGCACAATTTTCTTACCCCGCCAGATATTCCTTCAATGCTTCTGTTAGTGGAGGCAAGATAGTATGCATATCTCCAACTAACCCAAATCGGGCAAAGTTGAAGATAGGTGCATCAGGATCCTTGTTAATGGCCACGATTACTTTGCTGCTCCGCATTCCGGCCAGATGTTGGATTGCGCCTGAAACACCGCAAGCAATATACAGATCGGGCGATACCACCTTGCCGGTTTGGCCAACCTGGTGGTCATATTCGATGTATTTGGCATCTACCGCAGCCCGGCTTGCGCCAACAGCCGCGCCAAGCACATCAGCAAGTCCCTGAACCAGGGCAAATCCTTGTTCAGCTTTCCAGACCTCGGCAGCTTCTTCATCTAGATCACTGGGTGGTTCAAGGGCTGGGTTAAGTGCAACACCTCGGCCGCCCGAGACAATCACATTGGCGTCGCTCAAACTTACTCCGCCGCCTTTTTCCTGATGAGAGGTAATTGAAGTTGCTACCCCGGCTGCATCAACATCCATATCCAGAGTTGTCACTGAGCCGGATCGAGATGTATCAGGTTCTGGTTTGTCAAATGCCCTCGTCCGCAGTGTTATGATCTGGGGAGTTGTGCCGCAGATAAGTTTGGCCAGGAGTTTTCCGCCATAAATTGGACGTGTGGCAGTGATTTCACCTCCTGTCCAATCCAGGGTAATCACATCTACCATCACACCTGTATCAAGATCCACAGCAGCCATACCGGCCAGGGTTCTGCCCCGTGACGTGGTTGGAAAGATGATCAAATCCGGTTGATATTCTTTGGCCGCCTGGGCAATCATATCTGCCAGGGGTTCGGGTCGGAAATCTTTCAGGATCGGGCTGTCAGCCAGGAGGACTTGATCCGCTCCGTAATGAAACGCTGTATCAGCCAGTCCATTTACCCCTTCTCCTAGAACCAGGGCTGCAGTTTCTCCACCTAAATCCTTTGTGATTGCAGCTGCCAGTCCGAGGCTTTCCCAGGAGGAAGGCTGGGCTGTTCCGTGAAAATGATCTATGTAGGTAAGTATTTTTTTTGTCATTAGAGCACCTTCTCGGCGATAAGTTTCTCTACCAGGGATTTTGCTTTCTCTTCCGGTGTATCACCCTCGATGATCTCGGTCAGAATTTCTTTCTGAACCGGTTCAGTTACTTCCGGCCAGCCAATTGAAGAAGATGGTGTTTCAATTCCCAGATCAGCCAATGACCAGATGGGGAATTCAGCTTTGGAGGCTTTCCGAATTCCCATGAATGACGGGTAGCGCGGTTCACCATAATCTTTAGTCACGCTTACTATAGCTGGCAGGGCACTGTCCACTACCTGACCAGCCTCTTCCATTGAGCGCAGGACCTGGATTTTGTTATCGCCAGGATTTACGGATTCAAATTTCGAGACCAGGGTTAGGGAAGGCCATTTCAGCAGCCTGGCTGTTTGGACAGGAAGTAGACCAGTATCTGTATCAACCGATTGCTGCCCGAATAAAACCAGATCAGCATCTCCAATCTTTTGGATCGCGGCTGCTAGAACTTTCGATGCAGCTACATTATCGGTTCCTTTCAACGCCGGATCAGAAACCATCACAGCGCTATCTGCGCCCATAGCCAGGGCATGTTTGATGGCTTCGGTTTCCCCTTCCTTGCCGAGACAGAGAGCGATGACATCTCCTCCCTGGTCTGCTGCCAGGTTCAGGGCGGCTTCC